>Ga0209345_10001200_pt1 | contig 31592 bp, 29 predicted proteins | sample Cruoilmetagenom7_FD_187294 | JGI IMG/M metagenome (GOLD analysis project Ga0209345, IMG submission 187294) | Oil polluted marine microbial communities from Coal Oil Point, Santa Barbara, California, USA - Sample 7 (SPAdes) (version 2) | ecosystem: Environmental > Aquatic > Marine > Oil seeps ...
CCAAGCATCACAAATAATTTTTGGACACCCTTGTAAGATAGCTGATCTAAAAATTATTTGTGATGCTTGGCATGTGGAAATAGTTGAAGATGCTGCTGAGAGTTTAGGTTCATACTACAAAAACAAGCATACCGGAACATATGGAAAACTTGGAGCATTTAGCTTTAATGGTAATAAAATAATTACTTCAGGTGGTGGTGGTGTTATTGTAACAGATGATGCAGAGTTGGCAAAAAAAGCCAAACATCTTACAACTACAGCAAAAATTCCACATAAATGGGATTATGAGCATGATGAGATAGGATTTAATTATCGAATGCCTAATATAAATGCGGCTTTGTTAGTTGCTCAACTTGAGCAACTAGATTCATTTGTAGAAAATAAAAGAGAATTAGCATTAGAATATGAAAAATTATTTGCTAAATTTGACGATATAGACTTTATAAAAGAGCCAGAGAGTGCTAAATCAAACTATTGGTTACAAGCAGTTAGACTAAAAGATAAAAATAAAAGAGATGAGTTCTTAGAGTTTACAAATAGCAAAGGTATAATGACAAGACCTATATGGAAACTTATGAGTGAATTAGATATGTTTAAAGATTGTCAGAATGATAGTTTAGATAATTCTAAGTATTTGGAAAATAAAGTTGTGAATATCACAAGTAGTGTGAGAACATAATGAAAGAGATTATTTTAGTTGGTGGTGGTGGTCATTGTAAATCTGTAATTGATGTAATAGAACAAGAATCAAAATATAAAATTACTGGAATAATTGATAAAAAAGAGTTGATTGGAAAAGATGTTTTAGGTTATAAAATTATTGGTTGTGATGATGATTTAGTTAACTTAAAAGAGAGATTTTCACATGCCATAATAACAATAGGGCAAATTAAATCGAATGAGATAAGAGTAAAGTTATTTAAATTACTAAAAGAATTGGGTTTCCACATGCCAAGTATTATTTCTCCTCTTGCTTATGTCTCTAGACATGCTTTTGTTGATGAGGGAACTGTAATTATGCATCATGCTCTTATAAACCCACATGCCAAAATTGGAAAGAACTGTATTATTAATTCTAAAGCATTAATCGAACACGATGCTACAGTTGAAGATAATTGCCATATCTCTACTGCTTCGGTAATTAATGGTGCTACTATAGTGAAAGAAAATACATTTTATGGAAGTAACTCAACGTCAAAAGAGAATACTGAAATAGATGGTTTTATAAAAGCTGGGAGTCTTGTAGTATGAAAAAAGTATTTATAATTGCAGAAGCTGGAGTTAATCACAATGGCTCAATTGAACTTGCAAAAAAACTAATTGATGTTGCAGTTGACGCTAGTGCAGATGCAGTAAAATTTCAAACATTTAAAACAGAAAATTTAGTTAGCAAAAATGCACATAAAGCAGAGTATCAAAAACAAACAACAGATTCAAATGAATCTCAGTTTGATATGATAAAAAAACTTGAACTGGATTTAGATACACATAAAGAACTGATTTCTTACTGTAAACTTAAGAATATCATGTTCCTTTCAACCCCCTTTGATCATGATAGTATAGAGCTTTTGAGTGATTTAGATCTTGAGATTTTCAAGATACCAAGTGGAGAGATTACAAATTTACCATATTTAAGACATATAGGAAAATTAAGTAAAGAAGTTATTTTATCAACAGGGATGTCAGATATTAGTGAAATTGAAGATGCTTTAGATATTTTAATAAAAGCTGGTACAACAAAAGAAAAAATTACAGTATTACATGCAAATACAATGTATCCAACACCTATGGAAGATGTAAACTTAAAAGCTATGCTAACAATTGGTAATACATTTGATATTTCTTATGGCTATAGTGACCATACATTAGGAATAGAAGTAGATATAGCTGCTGTTGCTATGGGTGCCTCTGTAATAGAAAAACATTTTACTTTGGATAAAACTATGGAAGGTCCAGATCATAAGGCAAGTCTTGAACCTCATGAATTAATAGCTATGGTTAAAAGTATAAGAAACATAGAATTAGCACTTGGCAGCCATATTAAAAAAGCAAGTCTAAGTGAGACTCCAAATATAAATATTGCAAGAAAATCTATTATTGCAAATTGCAGTATTCAAAATGGTGAAATCTTAACAGAAAACAACCTAGCTATAAAAAGACCAGGTAATGGAATAAGCCCGATGAGATGGAATGAAATACTTGGAACATCTGCTACTAAAGATTATAAAAAAGATGAATTGATATGAAACGAAAAATTTGTGTAGTAACTGGAACTCGTGCTGAATATGGACTTTTATATTGGCTTATGAAAGAGATAGAAGCTGATAGTGAACTTGAACTTCAAATAATAGTAACCGGCATGCATTTGAGTCCTGAATTTGGACTAACATATAAGGAAATAGAAAAAGATTTTAAAATAGATAAAAAAATAGAGATGCTTTTATCTTCTGATACTTCTGTTGGTGTTTCAAAGTCAATGGGACTTGCTCAAATATCTTTTGCTGAAGCTTATGATGAATTAAAACCTGATATATTAGTTGTTCTTGGAGATAGGTATGAAATATTTAGTGCAGTTAGCTCTGCAATGTGTGCGAGAATTCCTATTGCTCATCTTCATGGTGGAGAAGCTACAGAAGGATTAATTGATGAATCAATTAGGCATAGCATTACCAAAATGAGCCATTTGCATTTTGTTGCAAATAGTGACTATAAAAACAGAGTAATACAATTAGGGGAACAACCAGATAGAGTTTTTAACGTTGGTGGATTAGGAATTGACAATATAAAAAAGTTAGAACTATTAAGTAAAGAAGAATTTGAAAACTCTATAAATTTTAAGCTTAATAAAAAAAATATTTTGCTTACTTTTCATCCTGTAACTTTAGAAAAAGCAACTGCTAAAGAACAATTTCAAGAGCTATTATATGCTATAAATGAACTCCAAGATACAAATATTATATTTACAAAAGCAAATAGTGATACAGATGGTAGAATTATAAATAGCATGATAGATGAATATGTACAAAATAATAATGAAAAATCGGTTGCTTTTACATCTTTAGGTCAATTACGATATTTAAGTGCGTTGCAGTATGTAGATGTAATGGTTGGTAATAGCTCTAGTGGACTTATAGAAGCCCCAACATTTAAAATAGGTACCATTAATATTGGGGACAGACAAAAAGGTCGAATTATGGCTGATAGTGTAATTCAATGTAATACGAATAAAGAGTCTATTAAAAGTGGCTTTGATAAGTTGTATTCAAGTAAATTTAAAAAGAAATTATTGAGTATAGATAATCCATATGGTGACGGCGGAGCAAGTCAAAAGATAAAAAAGGTATTAAAAAAAGTATCTTTTGATGGTATGTTAAAAAAAATATTTTATAATTTATCGGTTAATTAATAATGAAAATTTTATTTATTGGTACAGTTGAGTTTTCACTAAAAGCAATAGAAAAACTAATAAGTATAAAATCTAATATTATTGGTGTATGTACTAAAGAAAATTCAACATTTAATAGTGATTTTGCAAACTTAGTTCCTATTTGTAAAAATAATGAAATACCATATAAGTTTATTGATAATATTAATTCAGCGGAAAACATTAATTGGATTAAAGATTTAAAACCAGATGTTATATTTTGCTTTGGTTGGTCATCTTTAATAAAAAGAGAACTTTTAGAATTAGCACCAATGGGTGTAATTGGTTATCATCCTTCATCATTACCTCAAAATAGAGGTCGGCATCCATTGATATGGGCTTTAGTTTTAGGACTTGAAAGAAGTGCCTCAACATTTTTTTTTATGAAAGAAGGAGCTGATGATGGTGATATATTATCACAAGTAGAATTTGATATATTATATACTGATGATGCAAAAATGCTCTATAGCAAAGTTGTAGATATTGGAATAAAACAAATAGAAGAATTTACTTTAAAATTAAAAAATAATGACTATAAAAGAGTAAAGCAAAATCATTCTTTATCAAATATTTGGCGTAAAAGAGGTAAAATAGATGGAATTATTGATTTTAGAATGAGTAGTCGAGCCATATATAACCTTGTAAGAGGATTAACTGTACCATATGTCGGTGCAAATATTAGATACAAGAATAAAGATATTATAATTTGGAAAGTTGAAGAAGTAAAATTAGATATGAATAATATAGAACCTGGAAAAATTTTGAGTATTGAAAATAATACAATCTTAGTTAAAACATACGATGGAGCAGTTAGACTTCTAAAGCATGAATTTGAAGATACACCAAAAATTGGAGAGTATTTGTGAATAAAGTAATAGTTATTGCTGTCCATCCAGATGATGAGACATTGGGCTGTGGCGGAACATTATTAAAACATAAAGCAAATGGAGATGAGATACATTGGCTTATATGTACCCAGACCAATCCTAAAAACGATTTTTATAAAATACGAGAAAAAGAGATAGATACTATTCATGCCCTATATAATTTTGATAGCGTAAGTAATTTAAAGCTTAAAAGTATGCAAGTTGATGAATATAGTATGAGTTATTTAATTGAAAAAATATCTAAAGTTATAAATGATATAAAACCTAATATTATATATTTACCATTTAAAGGTGATGTGCACAGTGATCATAGAAAAATATTTGAAGCTAGTTATAGCTGTACTAAATCGTTTCGTTATCCATTTATAAAAAAGATTTATATGATGGAAACACTAAGTGAAACAGAATTCGCACCAAGTACTAAAGAGGATAGTTTTATTCCAAACATATTTGTAGATATTAGTGAATATATAGATAAAAAAATAGAAATAATGAAAGTTTTTGAGAGTGAAATAGGTGAACATCCATTTCCAAGAAGTGAAAGAAATTTAAGAGCATTAGCAACTATTAGAGGTGCTACTTCTGGATCTGAACATGCAGAAAGCTTTGTATTATTAAAAGAAATAAGATAGGAAATGAAATGAAGACAAGAATAATTGCGAAATTAGATGTGAAGCCACCATATGTTGTAAAACCTGTTCATTTTGAAGGTTTAAGAAAAATTGGGCTACCAACAGAATTAGTAAAAAAATATTATGATCAAGGTGCAGATGAAGTAATGTATATAGACATTGTAGCTTCACTTTATCAAAGAGAAATCTTATTTGATACTATAGAAAAATCTGCAAGGGAATTATTTATACCATTTGGAGTTGGTGGTGGTGTTAGAAGTATTGATGATTTTTCAAAACTATTTCATATGGGTGCTGATAAAGTTATTATTAATACTTATGCACTGCAAGAAAACCCAGATCTTATTAATCAAGCAGCAGAAATTTTTGGAAATCAAGCAGTAGTTGTCAATATAGAAGCTAAAAAATGGGATGATTATTGGGAATGTTATACTGATTGTGGAAGGATACAGACTTCAAAGGATGTATTGGACTGGGTTAAAGAGGTGGAAGAAAGGGGTGCTGGAGAAATATTACTTCAGTCTGTTGATCATGATGGAAGACAAAGAGGATTTGATTTAGAATTATCAAAAAAAGTTGTAGATAGCGTAAATATACCGGTTGTGTTAGCTAGTGGTGCTGGTTCACTTGAAGACATAAAAGATGTTGTAAGATATGCACAACCTAGTGGTGTAGCTATTGCTAGTTTATTACATTATGATAAATATACTATCGATGAAATAAAAAACTATTTAAGAGAAAATGGTGTAGAGGTATCAAGATGAGTAATATAATAGGTGTAATTAATTATGGAATTGCAGGGAACATTCATAGTATAAAGAAAGCTATCGAAAAAGCTGGTGGTAATGTAAAAATAATAAATACCCCAGAAGATTTAAATACTGTAGATAAAATAGTAATTCCAGGAGTTGGAAGTTTTAAAGATGCGATGAAAGAACTAGAAAATGACAATTTACTTAAATCTTTAAATGAAGCGATGAAAACTAAGCCTATATTAGGTATATGCTTAGGTATGCAAATACTTTCAACTCTTGGCTTTGAATATGGTATAACTAAAGGTCTAGGTGTTATAAATGCAGAAGTAAAACCAATGATAGTTGATGCAAAAGTTCCACATATGGGATTTAGTAAGATAAAAATAGTAAAAAATAATAAACTTTTTGATGGATTGGAAAATGAAGAATTTTATTTTATGCATTCATACGAAGTTGTAAATTATACTGATATAACTTCACTAACAGACTATGCAGAACATACGTTTGTATCATCAATTCAAAAAGACAATATTTATGGAGTTCAGTTTCATCCAGAAAAAAGTCGTGAAGCTGGCATAAAATTATTTAAAAACTTTATAAGTTTATAGGAGATAGTATGAGTGAACAATTTGGTAAATATGGATTACCTTTAGAAGTTAAATTTTGTAAAAAATGTACTATGAATAATCAAAGACCTTCTTCCACTGTTGAATTTAAGCAAAAAGCTGGAGAGAAAAAAAGAACTCTTGCTTTTGGAGATGATGGGATATGTGAAGCATGTAGATATGCTGAAATGAAGAAGTCCATTAACTGGGAAGAAAGACATAAACAATTAGAAGAATTATGTAATAAATTTAGAAGAAATGATGGAAGATATGATGTTGTAATTCCAGGAAGTGGGGGAAAAGATAGTGTTCAGGCGGCACATATATTAAAGTATAAGTATAATATGAATCCAATACTTATCACATGGCCTCCTGCATTATATACTGGTATTGGAAAAAGAAACTTTGATGCTTGGTTAGATGCAGGCTTTGCTAATTATACATATAACCAAAATAAAAAATTACATAGATTTCTAACAAAGAGTGCATTTTTAAATTTAGGACATCCTTTTCAGCCGTTTATGCTCGGACAAAAAAATTTGCCTCCTAGATTATCTGTACTTTTAGACATTCCTCTTGTTGTTTTTGGAGAAAATGAAGCTGAATATGGAAATGCAATTGAAGATAATGAGAAACCCACAAGAGATCCAAAATACTATAGTGCTGAGGTTAGTATAAAAGATTTAGTATTGGGCGGTGTTCCGGCAAAAGATTTAATAGACGATTTTGGATTTAAACTATCAGATTTAGAAGCATATTTTCCTGTTGATCCTTATGAAATAGAAAAGGTAGGAACGGAAGTTCATTATTTAGGATATTACATGAAATGGCATCCTCAAGAAACTTATTATTATTCTGTAGAAAATAGTAATTTTATGCCAAATGATCATAGAACAGAGGGTAGCTTTAGTAAATATAGTTCACTTGATGATAAAATTGATTGGTTGCATTATCATACAACAACTATAAAGTTTGGGATTGGTAGAGCAACTTATGATTCTGCTCAAGAAGTTAGAAATGGTGACATTACTAGAGATGAAGGAATAGCTTTAATTAAAAGATTTGATGGTGAGTTTCCGAAAAAATATATTGACGATTGTTGTAAATATATGGATATAAGTAAGCAGGAATATCATGATGCAATTGAAAAATTCAGATCTCCTCATCTTTGGAATAAAATAAATGGAAAATGGGAATTGAAGCAACCAATATGGAAAAAATAAATAATGGAAAATATTGAAGATATCATAGTTAATGAATCTATTTCAATTATTAATGTTTTAAAGATAATAGATAAAAGTTCGAAGCAGGTAGCCTTAGTTGTTGACTGTAATAAAAAGTTATTAGGTATAGTTAGTGATGGAGATATAAGAAGAGCGATACTCAATAATATTTCCTTATCTGAATCAATAAAAGACATTTATTCAAAAACACCAGCTGTTGCAAATATCAATGATTCTCGAGAAGAAATAATTAATATATGTTCATCAAAAAAAATTCATCAAATTCCAATAATTAATAATGATGGTGATTTAATTGGACTAGAAACTATAGATGAATTAATATCTAAAAATAAAAAGTCTAACTTAGTTATTTTAATGGTTGGTGGTTTAGGATCTAGACTTAGACCATTAACAGATGAAATACCAAAGCCTATGTTGAATGTTGGAGATAAACCTATTCTTCAAACAATAGTTGAGAAATTTTCATTATATGGATTTACTGATATAATTATGTGTGTAAATTATAAGTCTAGTGTTATACAAGACTATTTTGAAGATGGATCAAAATTTGGAATAAATATTGAGTACATTTTAGAAGAGAAAAGAATGGGCACGGCAGGTGCACTGAGTTTATTAACTAGAAATCCAAGAGAACCATTTTTTGTAATGAATGGAGATTTACTAACAAATGTGAATTTTGAGCATTTATTGAATTATCATTTAAAAGAAAATACTTTAGCAACTATGTGTGTGCGAGAATATGATTTTCAAGTGCCTTATGGTGTCGTTAATATTGACAAAAGTAAAATTACTTCAATAGAAGAGAAACCAATACAGAAATTTTTTGTAAATGCTGGTATATATATACTATCACCAGATGTCATTGATTATATTCCTAAAGATGAATTTTTTGATATGCCAACTCTTTTTGAAAAATTAATAAACAGTGATAAAGAACTTGCTTCTTTTCCTATTAGAGAATATTGGTTAGATATTGGACAAATAGAAGAATATGAAAAAGCAAATAGCGAATATTCTGAGATATTTGATAGATGAAAGTTCTACTTATTGGTTACGGCTCAATAGGCAAAAGGCATGAAAATGTATTGTATTCTTTAGGTAATTTAATATCAAGGATTGATATTGTTTCTAAACAATATTTAGTTGATAAAGTAGTATTTAAATGTTTAGAAGAAGTATTGAATATTGAAGAGTATGATTATTATATAATAGCTTCTGAAACTAATAAACATTATGAACAGTTGACTTATCTAGAGTCAAAGTTATCAAATAAATCCATCTTTTGTGAAAAACCTCTTTTTGAATCAAAAAAGACTTTACCTATAATAAATAATACAGTTTATGTAGGTTATGTTTTAAGATTTCATCCTTTATTGCAAAAATTAAAAGAACTTATTAAAAATGAAAAAGTCATCAATGTTAATGTGAACTGTGGGCAATACTTACCAACGTGGAGAGAAGGAACAAACTATAAAATATCTTATAGTGCAAAAAAAGAAGAAGGAGGAGGAGTTCTCTTAGATTTGAGTCATGAGATAGATTATGTTCAATGGCTATTTGGAAAGATTATAGATATAAAAAGTTATCAGTTAAAAATATCTGATTTAGAGATTGACTCGGATGATTTAACAACTTTAATTGGAAAGACAGAAAATCAAACTATAGTTAATATATCAATTGATTATATAAGCAAAATTCAATATAGAAAAATGTTAATTCACACTTTAAACTATAGTTATGAATTGGATTTTATAAAAAACTATCTAATTGTAAAAGATAAATTAGGTTTTGAAGAAACTTATAACTTTACAAATTTAGAAAGAAATTATATGTTTGAAGAAATGCATAAATCAGTTTTAAATAGTAAAAATATTATCTGTACATACGATGAAGCATTAAATGTGATGGATACTATACAAGCTATACAGGAGCAGAATATATGAGTAAAATACTATGCACAATTTGCGCTAGAGGTGGTAGTAAAGGTGTTAAAAATAAAAATATTAAAGAGATAAATGGTAAGCCACTAATAGCCTATACAATTGAACAAGCACAACAATCTTTACTGTTTGACCATATAGTTATTAGTACAGATTCAGATAAGATAGCAGAGATAGCAAAAAGATATGGAGCTGAAGTTTTCTTTCAAAGATCTGCAGAAATGTCAAATGATAATGCTGGTAAATTGGATGTCATAAAGGACGCTTTTGTACGAAGTGAATCTTATTACAAAAAACAATATGATTATTTAATAGATTTAGATGCAACAGCACCTCTTAGAAATGTAGAAGATATTAGTGATTCTTTTGAACAATTTTTAAAAAATAATAATGATAATCTTATTACAGCTATGCCTGGTAGAAGAAGCCCATATTTTAATCTTGTTGAAGTTGATAAAAATGGAAAAGTACACCTTTCTAAGCATTTAGATAATAGTATTGTTAGACGACAAGATGCTCCTGCAAGTTATGATATGAATGCTTCAATATATATTTGGAAGAGAGATATTCTTTTAACAAAAAATACACTTTTTTTAGAAAAAACAGGCTTGTATATAATGCCAGAAGAGAGATCAATTGATATAGATACCACACTTGATTTTGAGTTTGTAGAGTTTTTAATGAGGAAATATAATGCTTAAAGATAAAGTAATTGTAATTACTGGTGGAGCAGGATTAATTGGACAAGAATTTGTAAAAGCAATAGTTGAACAAAAAGGAATTGCTGTTATAGCAGATATAAATGAAAAAATAGGGAGTAAAGTTAAGGCAGATTTATCTAGAGAGTTAGATACAAATAATATAGATTTTGTAAAACTTGATATTACATCAAAAGAGTCGTTGTTATCTTGCATAAGTTATTTAGATAAAAGATATAATAAAATAGATGCTCTTGTTAATAATGCTTACCCAAGAAATAAAAATTATGGAAGACATTTATTTGATGTTGAATATGAAGATTTCATAGAAAATTTAGGTTTAAACCTTGGTGGTTATTTTATTGCTTCGCAACAGTTTGCGAAATATTTTAAAAAACAAAGTTATGGAAATATTATAAATATATCATCAATATATGGAGTTATTGCCCCAAAGTTTGAGGTTTATAGTAATACTGCAATGACTATGCCTATAGAATATGCAGCAATAAAATCAGGGCTTATACATATTACAAAGTATATGGCTAAATATTTTAAAGGAATGAATATTAAAGTTAATGCACTAAGTCCTGGTGGTATTTTTGACAATCAGAATGAATTTTTTTTGAAAAAATATAAAGATGAATGTTTAAATAAAGGTATGCTGGATAAGAGTGATTTAAAAGGAACATTAATATATTTACTAAGTGATATGAGTAAGTACGTAAATGGTCAAAATATTATTATTGATGATGGGTTTGTCTTATAAATATAAAAATTAGATATTAATAAATAATTGTGATAGACTAGTTTAGAGGTTATTTTCTGAATATTTTAATAACAGTTTATATAAATATCTACCTCTATTTTTGAACCTAGATTCACACTCTTTAAGATTTAAATTAAAGGCTCTTTTATCTATTTCATGAAATTTCACTTACTTTAAATACATCTAAACTAGGCTAGCCCTAATAATTTAAACTAATTGTTATTAGTGGATTGTTTTGCATTGATTTTAGTCAAATTTAATTACTTAAGTTATGTTAAATGTTTTAGTTTGATAATATGACATAAATATAATATATAATATATAATTATAGTAAACCCCTCGTAATTATTGAACATATTCTTTATTAGTTCTAGCATAAGTCCAATTGATTTTCTTATGGCCTTTTAGCCACAGATTCTAAAAATAAAATATCTTTTCATCTTATATAGTTAGTACAAATTAAACTCTAAATACTTTCTATAAAGTGATAATACAAATATATAACTCAGAAGAAATCATTAGTTATTTTATTTGTTTAACTGTAATGTTAATAACTTAGTAATGACATTTTAGTTACACTAAGTTTGACGTTTATATAATTGATAGTATATAAAGTTACTTTGTGTATTATATGAGGAATAGGTATGGTAAAAATTTTATTAGCAGATGTTAAACATGAAACGGCGGGCAAGCATTCTAACTATTGTCCAATTGGTATTGGATTTATAGCCGCATATATAAAAAAAATATTGGGAGAACTTGTAGATATTAAACTTCATAGTGATGTCCAAGTTATTTTAAATGAATATGATACATGGAAGCCAGATATAGTAGCAATAACTAGTTATTCCTGGAGTTCAAACTTATCATATTTTTTAATTAAAGAAGCAAAAAAATGTGCTGCAATTACTGTAATGGGTGGACCAGATTTTAATAGAGATAGTGATTTAAGAGTTGAATTTTTAAAAAAGAGAGATAAGTTGGATTTCTATTTTTTTAGTGATGGGGAAATTGCATTTACCGAATTTGTAAGAAGCTATATAAATAACAATGATTTAAATTTATTAAAAAAACAAGTATTTACAGGTGTTTCTTATTTAAACTTAAATAACGAGTTAATAACAGGAAATTCTCCTGATAGATTTAAATTTTTAGATGATATTCCATCACCATATTTAAATGGTTATATGGATAAGTTCTTAGATCAAGGGTTTAGTCCTGCATTGCAAGTATCTAGAGGATGTCCATTTAAATGTACATTTTGTAATGAAGGTTCCGGTAAATATGTTAATAGAATTGGACAGTTTAGTAAAGATAGAATTATTCAAGAGTTAGATTATATAGTACCAAAAACAAAAAGTGGGAGCTTAGGTATTCATGACTCAAATTGGAATTTATTTGAAAGTGATTTTGAAATATCAAAATACATTGGTGAGTTAGTAGAAAAGTATGATTGGCCAAAATATTTTGAAGCAACAACAACGAGAAAAAATAGAGAGAGAACAGCTTGGTTTTACGAACTTATTCAAGGTAGAACTGGTATTAGTTTATCCCTTCAAACTACGAATGAAGAAACAGCTGCAATAATTAAAAGAAAAGATGGAATTACAACGGAGAGCTACCTTAAGGAAGTTGCATATGCAAGAAGTAAAGGTGTGTCATTGGAGGCTGAATTAATTATTCCACTACCAAAAGAGACAAAAGACACGTACTTTGATGCTTTGCGATTTCTTATGGATAATAACATTAGAGCTATAACTTTTACTTTAATGATGCTAAGAGGTACAGATTTCGAAAAACTAGAGATGAGAAAATTGTATGGAATGAAAACTAAGTTTAGACTTGTTCCAAGAAGTTTTTCTGAATTTAAACGTGAAAAGGTTTTTGAAATAGAAGAAGTGTGCATAGCAACTAATACATTGTCATATGAAGAGTATTTAGATAGTAGAGGCATGGGATATACGATGGAAATATTAACATCATATGAGTTTGCTATTATAAGAAAATTATTAAATTATTTAAATATTAATTCATTTGATTTTGCAATTGAAGTTGGACATGAACTTGAGCATGGAAATAGCATTTTTTCAAAAATATATAATGATTTTATTGCTGAAACTGAAAATGAACTTTTTGATTCTGAAGAAGAAGTTATTTCTTATTTTAACAATGAAAATAATTACAATGATCTATTAAATGGTTTAAAAGGTGATAATTTAATAAGAAAATACTTAGTAAAGTTTTTTATGAATAATTCAAATGATATTTTTGAATTTATAAAGAAACTTTTATATAAATTTGATACAGATAATCAAAAGATTATTGATGAGTCTTTGTTATGGGCTTCAATGGTAATTACACCAAATATCATATTTTTTGAAGAGAACAATATTGCTAAAGAGTATGTAGAAGTATTTGATTATGATTATAATGATTGGCTGAATTCTGCTACAGTTAACTTAGATGATTTTAAAGAAAAAACTAAATATAATATTCAGTATGATGTAAAATATGCATTAGATTTAAGAGAAGAAACATTAAGAAATTATGGAACTGATATGGAATTTGGAATGGGAAGAAATTTTATGACGTATAGTCATAAAACATTTTGGAGAAAGTGTAAAAGAATATAAATTTTTTGATATTCTTATTCTTTTAAAAGAGGAAATGTTGAATTTTTGGATGATTTTATAAATATATTTAAATATGCTAAATACTTTTGCTTTAAAATATGCTTTTGTATTATCCAGGATACCTATTTAGTTTAACTTTATTACATGAGTTAATAACCTTTAAATTGGATTTAAAGGCTGTAAAGTGACTTTTGAAAGATAACTTATCCTAACAAAATATAAAGAGGTCGTAATATATTATATTTCAGGTAGTTATATGAAATTATTGCTATAATCATACTGATAATAAAATACAAACTTTTGTGAATAAAGAAAAATAAAAGGGTATGAATGCAAACTTTTTTTAAAACCTATACAGAAAAACTAAAAGATATTATAGATAATATAAATTATGATGATATTGTTAAAATTATTAATAGACTGGAACAGGCTGTTGATGAAAATGCAAAAATATATGTAATAGGAAATGGTGGAAGTTCAGCAACAGCATCTCATATGGCGAATGACTTAGGCATAGGTCTTCGAAGAAGAAATCTTTTAAATATGAATATAGTAAGCTTAGGTGATAATTCAGCAGTTACAAGTGCTATTGCAAATGATATTGGATTTGAAAATATTTTTTATATGCAATTAGAGGGTATTTTAAAACCTGAAGATGTTATTATAGCTATATCATGTAGTGGTAATTCACCAAATATTTCAAAGGCAATAGATTATGCTAAAAAAATAGGTTCTTGTATTATTGGGATAACTGGCTTTGATGGTGGTAAGTTGAAAGCTATGAGTGATATAAATTTTCATATAGAAGCTCCACAAGGTGAATATGGTCTTGTGGAAGATGCACATATGATTTTAGACCATATGATTTATTCTTATTATATAAGCTTAAAAAAGGATTAAGAATGAAAGTATGCTTATGTTCTGTATCTGCAGATAGTATCGATGATTTTATCGATATAAAAGTACGATCGGAAGGTGAATTACCAATACCTCCAAAAATAGCAATTTCATCTTTGATAGAATCTATGATATCAAATGGATTTACAAATTGGGACTATTATGATATAGATATGTTAGTACCCTCTGATGAAGAAATTGAACAATATTTTATAGAAAATAAAAGTGATGTAATAGGACTCAGTGCAGTTGTGTCTAGCTCTTATCCACAAGTTGAAAAAATATCTAGAATAATTCGTAGGGTATTACCAAATAGTTGGATAATACTAGGAGGAAACTTAAGCACAATATCTGATATCATTTTGAAAACAACAGATGTTGATATATGTTTTGTTGGTGAAGGTGAAATTAGTTGGCCTAAGTTTTTATCATATGTAGAAATTTATGGTAAATCATATAATATAGAAGAATTAAAAAAAATTGCTGGTATTAGCTTTTTGCATAATAATGAATTTATTTTTACAGATTATGGTGTAAAGATATCAGCAAGTGATTTAACTTTACCGGATTATGATATATTAAAAGTTGGTTTAAATGATAAACCTGAGCTTATGATGAACTATTTTAGAATAGGAAAAAAAGCTTCATGGTTTAGTTTTGAAGAAAGAGTACACGAAAATATTGATAAACCTTATATGGCTCACTTTACAACTTCTAAGGGATGTACTGCTAGATGTACATTTTGTCAAAGGTCTATCGGCGGCTATAGGGTTTTTGATTTAGAAAAAATAGAAGAGCATATTATTATGCTAAAAGAAAAATTTAATGTAAGTTGTTTATCTGTTTTTGATGAAAACTTTGGTGCTAATATTAAACATACCCATCAATTGGCAGATATATTCAAAAAACATGATATGTTTTGGATTGCTAGTGGAGTAAGATGCACAAATGTTGGATTAAAAGATTTAGAGTACTATAAAGAAAATAATTGTTTAGCATTGAAATTTGGGGTAGAATCAGGTAGTCAGGATATGCTAGATATAATGGAAAAAAAGTTTTCTAAAGAACAAGTATATGAAGCCATAACAAACTGTATTGATTTAGATATTTATTCTCCATTGGCACTTATGTTGGGGATGCCTGGAGAGACAGACAAAACAATTATGGATACATCTAGTTTAGTAGGTAACATAGCACATAAACTAGGGTTGCCACCAGAAGATATGGGATATGATATAGGGTATATTATGACATTTCCAGGAACACCGACATATGTGTATGGACAACAAATAGGTGTAATAGGTAAAACTTTAGATGAAGAAATAAAATATTTAAGTAGTATCTCTCAGCCAATAGGTACTAAGTATAGTCATGTGAATATAAGTGGAGCAAAAATAAAAGATATCATTTTTTGGGATTATTTAATAAAAGTGGAAAGTCAAAGAGTTTATTTAAATTTAAATAAGATATATGGTAAAAAGAAGTTAAATAAAGTTTATGCAAATATTACTTTTGCTGAAAGAATAGAAAAAGAGGTAGAAGTAACTCCTGGTCAAAGTAAACTTTATTCAAAAATAAGTAGAAAAGGTGGAAAAATTTTTGCTTGGCTTAAAGACGGTGTGTTTTTTAAAGAAATTCTTTTTAGAATCTATAAAAATAATAAACTATTTGACTTTTTATTTAAACATGAAGTATTTACTAAATTACCAGCCTCTATTATATATCCGATTTTGAAAAATTCCATATATTTTAAGTATAAAATATTTAAATACCTTGGTGCATTTGAGGATAATTTAACAGAAAATGATAGTCAATTAGGAAATGTATTTTTTAACAATAAATCTAGAAGAAAAAGATCTTTAAGAGAAGTAATTGATTTAGAAGATAAAGATATAGACCCAAATATTTACACGTTAAGAATAGGCAAATAATAAGTAAAATTTTTAAAAAGAGGAAACAAATGAGTGACAAATATAGTATAGATAGTCATAAACTCATATATCACCCTGAAAGAATATATAAATGGTATGAATCTAAAGATGATTGGGATAAATTAAAAAAAGTTTATCCAATTTATGTTGAAATTTCTCCTTATGGTGGTTGTAACCATAGATGTACTTTCTGTGCATTGGATTATATGGGATATGAGAATATAGGTATAGAATTCGATATATTGAAGAAAACTATTACAGAAATGGGTGAATCTGGTGTTAAAAGTGTAATGTTCGCAGGTGAAGGTGAGCCAATGCTCTTTAAAGATCTTGATTTAATTTGTGAGCATGCTAGTTCAGTTGGTATAGATACTTCATTGACAACAAACTTTGTCCCAGCAACTTTAAAAAATGTTGAACGATATATGAAAAACTGTTCATGGATAAAAGTAAGCCTTAATGCTGGAACTAAAGAAAATTATGCAAAAATCCATGATACAAAAGAAAAAGATTTTGACAAAGTAATAGAAAATATAAAGCATGCAATAAAAATAAGAAAAGAGCAAAGCTTAAAGTGTACGCTTGGTGTGCAGATGTTACTTTTACCAGAAAATAAAGATGAAGCAGTTGTATTAGCAAAAATATGTAAAGATATAGGTGCTGATTATTTAGTAATCAAACCTTACTCTCAGCATTTATTTAGCGAAACAAATAAGTATGAAAACATTGATTACAGTAAAATGCTTGATATAGAAGATGATTTAAATGCACTATCAGATGATACTTTTCAAGTTGTTTTTAGAAGTAAAACTATGAAAAAATATGTTCAGAAAGAAACTGCTTATGATAAGTGTCATTCAACACCATTTTTCTGGGGTTATATAGCAGCAGATGGAAAAGTATTTGGATGTAGCGCATACTTAGGTGATGATAAGTTTTGTTATGGAAATATATATGATAATACGTTTCAAGAAATATGGGAAAGTGATAAGAGAAAAAAATCTTACGAATTCGTAAAAAATGAGTTAGATATTAAAGATTGTCGTGTAAACTGCAGAATGGATGAAGTAAATAGATATCTTTGGCGACTAAAAAATCAAAATGATCATGACAATTTTATATAAGGTGGCTAAGAAATGAAAGCAATTGTAACGGGGGGAGCAGGTTTTATAGGCTCTCATATGGTGGATTTATTAGTAAAAAATAATTATGAAGTGATTGTGATTGATAATTTATCAAATGGAAGACTAGATAATATAAAGCATCATAAAGGTAAAGTAAAATTTGTTCAGGCAGATATAGGTGACTATAAAGTTAATCTAGAAGAATACTTTGAAGATGTAGATTATGTTTTCCATTATGCGGCTTTGGCTGATATTGTTCCTTCAATTAATAATCCACTTAAATATCATAAAGCGAATGTTGATGGTACTATAAATATTTTAGAAGCAGCTAGAAAATCTGAAAAACTAAAGAAGTTTGTATATGCTGCATCTTCATCTTGTTATGGTATTCCAGATATTTATCCAACACCCGAATCGTCTCTTATAGCACCAGAATATCCTTATGCACATACAAAAACAGTTGGAGAAAAGTATGTATTACATTGGGGAAATGTCTATGACATGCCTATCGTATCAATGCGCTTTTTTAATGTTTATGGAATAAGACATAGAACTAGCGGAACATATGGTGCTGTCTTTGGTGTTTTTTTAGCTCAATTATTAAATGAAAAACCGTTAACAGTAGTTGGTGATGGTAAGCAGACAAGAGACTTTACATATGTTACAGATATTGTTGATGCTTGCTACTCGGCAGCTATCTCAGATATAGTTCAAGAGGTATTAAATGTTGGGAGTGGAAATACATATAGTATAAATTATCTTGTTGAGTTGTTAGGTGGAAATAAAGTTTATATTCCCAAAAGACCAGGTGAACCAGACAGTACTTTTGCCGATATAACTAAGATAAATAAACTTTTAGGATGGAAACCAAAAGTTAGTATAGAAGAAGGTGTTCAAATAATGCTAGATAACATTGAACAATGGAAAGATGCTCCTGTCTGGGATGAGAACTCGATTAATGAAGCCACAAAAGACTGGTTCAAGTGTTTAGGTGATTGATGTGTTAGATTCAAGTGACATTAGAAAAAAAACTATTGCTTTGTCATGTAAAAGTGGGGCAGGACATTTAGCACCAGCCTTATCAACGGTTGAAATGTTGACTGTATTGTTTAGGGATTATCTAAAGTATGATGTGAGTAATCCTCAAAGTAAAAATCGTGATAGGTTGATTTTTAGTAAAGGTCATGGAGCTTATGCCTATTATGTAATATTAAATGAATTAGGTTTTATTCCTAATTTTGAACTTGAACATTTTTATACGGATAAGTCAAGTCTTAAGGGTTGTTTAACAGAGAATAAAAAGTATATGATTGAGGCATCTACAGGTTCACTTGGACATGGTTTACCTATATCTGTGGGAATTGCTCAAGCTTTTAAAATGCAAAATAAGAACAATAAAGTTATATGTATAGTTGGTGATGGAGAAATGCAAGAAGGCAGTAATTTTGAGGCATTAGCGTTGGCTTATAGATTTAAGTTAGATAATTTACTATTAATTGTTGATGCTAATGAACTTCAAGCTATGGATAGAGTAAGTGATGTTGGACTAGATAATGATAGGTTGTCAAAAGTTTTATCTGCTTACACAGATAATTTTTATAAAATAGATGGACACAACGAAAATTCACTTGAAGAGGTGTACGATGATTTTTTTAAAAAGTCAAATAGTAGTTTTTCTGTTGTTGTTTGTAATACTGTAAAAGGTAAGGGTATTGATTTACTTGAAAATTCTGTAGCTCATCACTTTAGGTGTCCTACTCAAGATGGATATGTTATTGAGGTGAATGATGGCTAACATTGTATCTAAGCAAGAAGTGATGAAAGAAATCTACAAGTATTTTAAAGTAGATGAGGATATGTGTTTGCTTGTCGGAGATATGGGATTTGCTGTTTTGGATGACTATTTTGATAATCATTCAGATAGAGTATTTAATACAGGTATAAATGAACAAGGGACTATGAGTATGGCTGCCGGTATGTATTTAGCAGGTTTAAAACCTATATATTATTCTCAAGTTCCTTTTTTAGTTATGAGAGCATATGAACAGATTAGATATGATATAAATGAACATAATATGAATATAAAGCTTATTGGTGTAGGTGCTGATAATTATTTTTCAATGTTAGGTAGAAGTCATTGTATTGATGATGACGATATTTATATGATGAAAGTTTTTAAAAATTTTTTAATTCTTTCTCCAACAACAGAAACGTTAGAAGATGATATAACAAAAATGTTTGAAACTAACGGGCCTGTATACTTAAGATGTAGATAAAATAAGGTGAATAATTTGAAAAATATTGAAATATATGAAAAAAATATCTTAGCATACGAAAATAAAGATATTGTTATTAAACATATTATATGTGAGAATTGTATAGAGTACTCTGCAAACTTTGAAGGCTGTGAATTACGACTTAATATTGATACAAATACACATATAATTAATAGTTCTTCTACTAACGATTGTGATGATTCCCTTAAGTCTGGTATTATGAAAGCTTTTTGTGAAATAATAACGGAACTTCCAATATTAGAAGCTAATGATCATGGAGTATTACGACTTGAACATGTGTTAAGAGATAGTGTAGTTCATACAGTTAAAGGTATAATAATGCCAGAAAATAGTTTTAAACTTTTTACTATTCCTTTGAAGTTGATACGTCAGATATATACTCAATACAGTAAGGAACAAAACTATAATCCAGTGGTAAATATATATAATCCTAAAGAAATAAAAGAGTGGAAAAAGCTAGATATTTCTGAACGTGAAAAGATCGTTTATGAACGAATAGATTACTTTTGTAAGCAACATAATATTAAAGACTATAAGGCAACTTTGATTGGTGACGTTAGGGTTGAATTTGTTGCTGAGAAAAATGATGCGTTGGCTAAATTACTTTTTGATATAGAAACAAATATTAGCAAAGAATTAGGATTTTCCCTAGAAGTAATGTTTACAGAGAAACAAGATTCGAATAAGAAAAGAAAAAATTAAAAAGTGAGTTTGTTATTATGAGTAATAAAGAATTAATTTTAGACGGTACAAAATTAGCTTGGCATGAAGAACGAGTGCAACAGTGGCTGGATGGTGAAAGAATAGCTCCGCTTACTATTGACATGTCACTTACAAGGGCTTGTAACTATGGTTGTGGTTTTTGTTATGCAAGACTACAAGAAAATGATAGATTTGAAATTACTAAAGAAACAATTGATAATTTTCTTGAAGACTGTGCAGAAATGGGCGTTAAAGCTATAAGTTTAGTCTCAGATGGAGAAAGTTCAATTCATCCTGATTACGTACATACTATTGTTAGAGGTTCAGAACTAGGTATAGATATGGCTGTGGCAACACATGGGTATAATACAAGAAAAGAAGATCTTGAAAAAATACTTCCTCACTTAACATATCTTCGCGTTAATTTTTCTGCAGGAGAACCAAAACGTTACTCTGAGATTATGGGGGTAAAAGAGGAGTGGTTTTATCAAGTATGTGATAATATAGAAACTATGATGGAAATTAAAAAACGCCTTAATTTGGATGTTACTATCGGTATGCAAATGGTTTTAATGCCAGAAGATGGAGACCAAGTAGTTCCTTTAGCAAAACTTGGTAAAAAACTAAGACCTGATTATGTTGTAATAAAACATACTAGTGATAGTGAAGAGGGTGACTTAGGTGTTGATTATTCAAAGTATGCTGAATTAGATGGTGTTCTGAAAGAAGCTGAAACTTATTCTGATGATGAATATCAGGTAGTAGTTAAATGGTCGAAAATTAAAGCAGATGGAAAACGAAGTTATCAACGATGCTATGGACCACCTTTCCAAATTCAGATGTCTGGATCAGGTTTAGTAGCCCCATGCGGAATGTTGTTTAATGAAAAATATAAAAAATTTCATATAGGTAATATAACTCAGACAAGATTTAAAGATATTGTTAATAGTGATAGATATTGGGAAGTGATGAATTATTTGGCTTCACCTAGTTTTGATGCTCAAAAAATGTGTGGTTCACTATGTTTACAACATAAACCTAATGAATATCTTGATGCACTACAGAAAGGCCAAATTAGTTTACAAAAGCCTACTGGAAAAGTACCAAACCATATTAATTTTATTTAGGATTATAAATGATTAATGAAATTACTAATATTAGGACAATAGCTAAAGATAAGAAGATAGTGTTTGTGTATGGAAAATTTAATGTATTACATCCAGGACATTTAAGATTATTGAAGTTTGCGAAGGATAATGGAGATTTTTTAGTTGTAGGAATTGATAATGATGATGACTCATTAATAAGTCCAAGTTTACGACTTGAAGCATTGGAATTATCTTTACTAGTGGATTATTCATTTATTATGAAAACAAAAATTGTTGATTTTATAAAAGAATTGAAACCAGATGTAATTGTAAAAGGTAGTGAGCATGAGGATGAATATAATTGTGAATTAGAAGTAGTTAGTTCATACGGCGGTAAATTAATTTTTGGTTCAGGAGATATAAGGTTTTCGTCATTGGCTCTTCTTCAGAATGAGTTTCGAGATTTAGAAATTTCTAATATTAAAAAACCTTTAAATTATATTAAAAGACATAATGTTGATTCATTTAAATTAGTAAATATTTTAGATGACTTTAGCAAGTTAAATATTTTAGTTATAGGCGATACTATTGTTGATGAATATAAAACTTGTGAAGCATTGGGAATGAGTCAAGAAGATCCTACTATAGTTGTAAGTCCAATATCATCTGATATTTTTTTAGGTGGAGCAGGAATTGTTGCAGCTCATGCTTCTGGACTTGGTGCAAATGTTGATTTTTATACAGTACTTGGTGATGATGAGAATACTAGTATAGTTAAGGACAAATTAAATGAATATAATGTTAATGGATATATTTATCGAGATACGAGTAGACCGACAACATTAAAACAAAGGTTTAGAGCAAATAGTAAGACACTTCTAAGGGTAAATCATCTTAAGCAACATCATATTAGTAAAGAGATACAAGATAAAATTTTAATAGATATAGAAAAAAATATTCAAAATAAAGATTTAATTGTATTTTCAGACTTTAGTTACGGATGTTTACCTCAAAGGTTAATAGATAATATCATAGAGTTAGGATTATCACATAATATTATGATGGTTGCAGATAGTCAATCCTCCTCACAAACAGGAGATATATCAAAATTTCATAATATGACTTTAGTTACACCAACAGAGAGAGAAGTAAGATTAGGAGTAAATGATTTTGAATCAGGTTTGATTGTACTAGCTGAAAAACTTAGAAAAAAATCAGATATTAAAAATTTGTTTATTACATTAGGTTCTGAAGGTGTGCTAATTCATGCTCATAATGGAAAAGATGGATGGATTACGGATCAAATTTCAGCATTGAATACAATACCTAAAGATGTAGCCGGAGCAGGAGATTCATTATTAATATCAGCATCAATGGCTATTGTTTCAGGAGCAAGTATAATTGAAGGAGCATATATAGGTTCTTTAGCAGCAGCTTCTCAGGTTGGAAGACTTGGAAATATTCCATTAAAAATAAGTGAGATAAGAAAAGAGATAATATCGTGAAAGCATTACTATTAGCAGCAGGCTTAGGTACTAGATTAAGACCGATTACCAATACAATTCCTAAGTGTCTGGTTCCAATAAATGGTAAACCATTGTTAGAATACTGGCTTGAAAATTTGTCTAAAATTGGTGTTAATGATTTTTTAATAAATACTTCTTATTTATCAAAGCAAGTTGAAGAATATGTTAAAGACAGTTTATTTGCAGATAAAATTACACTTATTAATGAAGAAAAGCTTTTAAATACTGGAGGGACACTTTTAGCAAATAAAGATTTTTTTGATGAAAAACCTTTTTTATTAGTACATGCAGATAATTTAACATTCTGTAATTTCACTGATTTTATAAATAATCATAAAAATAGACCAAAAATTTGTGATATCACAATGATGCTCTTTAAAAGTGACAACCCTTCAAGTTGTGGTATTGTAGAATTAGATAAGTACGGTATTGTGCAAGGATTTCATGAAAAAGTTGAATCACCTCCATCAAACCTTGCTAATGGAGCAGTCTATATTTGTGAATATAATATTTTTAACTTTTTACAATCCTTAAATAAAGAAAATATTGACTTTAGTAATGATGTTTTACCAAAATTTATGGGTAAAATTAATACTTATCTTAACGATACATATCATAGGGATATTGGTACTATTGAAAGTTATGCTATGTCGCAGGTAGAGGTTTTAAATTATGTTTAGTTTTTTTAGAAATAAATTTTTATTTATTACAGATTATGATGTTAATATCGGAAATTTTTCAGAAAAATTATTGCATGCATTATATAAGGCGAAAAGAGAGAATAAGCAAGTTGTTTTTGTTAGAAAAAGACTTTTTTTTAAATTTTTATTTGATAAACTAAGATATAAGCAGCTAACTGGATTATATAGATTAGAATCAAAATACATTTATAAAAATAAATTTTTAGATATGACATTAGGAATATTATTCGGATTTATATTTAGTTCTCAAGTAGCTTATAAGTCAATTTTGTATATTTTACGAATAAATAGACCATTTTCATATGACTACTTAGGTGTAGGATGTAAAGATTTAATGAATACAGAAAATGAAAAAGTATTTAATAAAAACCCTTCAAAGAATATTGATTGGTCAACATTGTTTGAAGAGAAATTAGATATAGATTTATCAAAAAAAGATATAGATTTATCAAAACAAAACCTTTTGTCTTTAGGTGTAAAAGATGATGATTGGTTTGTCTGTCTTCATATTAGAACTACATATTTTGGTAATGAATCTGAAAAAGCAACTTTTAGAAATTCAACTCCAGAAAATTATATAAAAGCTATTAAATATATTAATGATCTTGGTGGAAAAGTTATAAGATTAGGTGATCCTATAGATATGTCTATAAAAAATATTTGTATAGATTACCCTAATAGTATTTATAAATCTGAATTAATGGATTTATTCTTAATAAAAAATTGTAGATTTTATATAGGAACTAATTCAGGTATATTAGATACTGCCTTTTTATTTGGTACTCCAGTACTAGGAGTTAATTATTCTGATTTTGGGCTTGCAAAGGCTTATAAAAGTTACGACAAAATACTTTTTATAAAAGTAAAAAACAAAAGTATAGGTCAAATATTAACTTTAGAAAAGGTTTTTTCAAATAAAATGTATATTAATACAAATATTAATGATATATATTTAAATAGTTTTTTTGAAAAATATCAACTAGTTGAAAATTCTGAAGAAGATATATTTATAGCAGTGGAAGAGATGATAGAAAACTTAGTTAATCCAAAACAAAAAGATGATTTAGATATTAAATTTGACGAATTAGTATATAATACAATTTCTAGATGGATTGATGAGGAGAAAGATTTTTTTAGTAAAAATTGGACACAAACAGAGCTTGCATATAGATATAGTAATAGGACAAAGGCTAATGGTAGGACTTGTAAATTTCAACTAATAAGGGGATATTAATACTATACTATACTTTAATTAGAAAAATTACATCTAAATATTTGTAATTATCTCACATATAAATTAAAAGAAGAATATTATGAAAAATATAAAAAGATATTATCAAAAAAATATGTTTATTTTTTTACAATTTTGTATAAAACTTATAAAAAAAATATATAATTTGGTATTGTTAAGAAAGCAACAATCAGCATCTGCTAAGAAATTAAAAATTTCTAATATTGAACTTAGTTTAGGCTATAACACAAGACTATTTTCAAAAGATAGGTTTTATTTATATAAAATACTCACTGGTGCATCAAATATAACACTAATAGAAAATTCTATAATCAATTTAAAGACATATTCTAATAAGTTTTATGAAATAAAAAAAACGAAGGATGAATATATAACTTTTATTAGTGATAATGATGAAACAAACATTATCAATAAACATTATACATTTTTTGATAATAATATAACATTTAATCTAAATGCAGAACGAAATGTATTAATTCAGCAAAATTGCACTAAATGTTTTTATGATATCTATTATAATAAGATAGAAAATAAAAATAAAAATAAAAATAAATTAAATATAGTATTAGTTTTAGATGCTGTAACAAGAAATTATTTATTTGAGAAGTCTTCTAATATTAGTGTTTTTTTTGAAGATGGCATAAATTTTGAAAATGCTTATTCTCAAAGTGAATGGACATTACCGTCTTTTGTATCCATGGCACAAAGTCAATTTACTTCAAATCATAATGTAATTGATCCAGAGTATTTTGATATAACAAGAATGTCTGAAAATAATACAACTATGGCAGAAGCATTTTTAGAAAATGGTTATGCTACTTTAGGTTGTTTCTCCCATAGTAGATGTAATCAAGTTATTGGACATGAGAGAGGATACTTAGAATATATATATGAGCAATATAATAAAAAAAATGGGATTGATGCTAATTTTATAGTTGATAATGCAGTGGAATTCATTTTAAAATATAAAGATATAAATCAATTTTTATTTTTACATTTCTTTGATTCTCATGTGCCATTTTCAGATAGTAATAAAAAGATAAAGTTGTTGCCTAATGAGTGTGAATTTAATGCAACAATTTACGATATAGAAAAAGATTCAATAGAAGAGTACTCAGAAGCTGAACAGAATAATATTAAAAATGCATATATTAATGAAATAGAATATATAGATAAGGCATTAGTAAGACTTTTTGAATGTATTAATCAATTAAATAATTATGATGTTAATGTGATTCTAACAGCAGATCATGGATTTTCTAACTTAACACCAAGTTCAGAAGATCAAAATATTTCAAATGAAACATTAAATGTTCCGTTTCTTATAAAATCTTCTAATAAGAAATTTATTGATAAGTTAGATAGCCATAATAGTATTAATGCTGGAGTTGATATTTTCCCTACATTACTAGAGCTGAATAAAATTAAATATGATTTAGATACGATTGATGGTGTTTCAATTGAACAAAAAAAAGACATTACTGTTAGTGAATCTATATATAAGGAAAAATATAAACTTAGAATTAATTTTAAAAATGAAGTATTTATTTTAAAAGCGCAAAGAAATAGGAATAATGATACATTAGTAAAATTAGTTTATATTAATGCAGATAAAAGCATGTTTATTAATATATTACAACAAACAAAATTATCAAATAAAATAAAAAATCAAATAGAAAGTATATTATAATATGGAATTTATAAATATTGATTTTGTATTGATTGTAATATTTGTTTCCATAATACAGTCATTATTTGGAGTAGGCGTTTTATTATTTGGTACACCATTATTTTTAATATTAGGGTATCAATTTTTTGAAAGTTTATTAATATTGCTTCCAATATCATTATCAATAAACTTTCTACAACTCATTAAAGGTTATAAAGAAGTAAATATTTCAATATATAAAAATATTATTATTTTTACGGTTCCATTAATTGTTATAACCTTATCTTTAATATCACATAATAGTATAGATGTTAACCTATTTATTGGATTGTTTTTAATATTTATTGCTCTTAAAAATTATATAGTTTTATTTGATAAATTATTAGATAGTCTATTAATGCACAATAAGCTATTTTATATTTTAATGGGAATTGTTCATGGTATTACAAATCTAGGTGGTGCATTGCTTACTGCAAAAATATTCCATGCTAGTTTAAATAAATATCAAACCAGATCAACAATAGCTTTATCTTATATGACATTTGCATTGTTTCAAATATTAACTATATTATTTTTAGATATAGAATATAAAATTGAAAATATATATTATATTTTAATAGGGATTATTATATATATACTAACACATAAGTTTTTATTTCATAAAATAACAGATTCAAAATATAATAAATTATTTGCTATTTTTTTAAGTATATTTGGTTTTTTATTAATATATAAAGGTATGATATGGTGATATGGTTAATTGGAATTTCTGGAGCTGGAAAGACTACCCTTGGGAATAAAATAAAAGATTATTATGATAGTAAAAATATCAAATCTTTTATTTTAGATGGTGATTTAGTAAGAGAATTTTATGATAATGATCTTAGTTATTCAAAAGAAGATAGAATTGCAAATATTAAAAGAATTATGTTATCGACATATGTTTTAGAAAAAAATGGCATAATACCAATTGTATGTAATATTTCTCCTTTTGAAGATTTAAGAAATTTTGCAAGAAAAAAATTCAAAGATTACCACGAAATATATTTACATAAAGATATTAAAATTGCGAAAAATAATGATATCAAAGGTATATATAAAGATAATATAAATGTTACATCTTTAGTTGGGGTAGATATGGTTTTTGAATTTCCAAATCATAGTAATTTAGTAATAAATGTTGATAAGGAAGAAATAGAGGTATCTTATAAAAAAATTATAAAATATTTAGAAAGAAGAATGAATGATGGTTAGTTACGAACTTAATGAAGAGCTATTGCAGGATTGTATAAATATAGCTACAGGATTATTTTATCCAATTAAAGGTTTCATGTCATCGTCTGATTATCACAGCGTAGTTAATGATATGGTCTTACATAGTGGTGATATTTGGACAATACCAATTAGTTTAGATTTAGACTATGTAACATATATGAAGGTTGTTGATTTAAATAAGTTGCAATTATTATATAAGTCAAATATTATTGGATATATGGAAATTGATGATTGTTATACGGTAAATATAGAAGAAGATATTTTAAAAATCTTTGGAACAAGTGATATAAATCATCCAGGTGTTTCAAGAGAAGTAATAAGAAGTAAGTATAGAGTTGGAGGACAAGTTGTTATTTCTGATGAGAGTATTTTAAGTAATAGCTTAAATCCAAAAGATACTAAAGCTTATTTTAAAAGTAGAAAATGGAACACAATTGCAGGATTTCAAACGAGAAATCCTATACATAAGGCACATGAACATTTGCAAAGAGTTGCTTTAGATATTTGCGATGCATTATTTATAAATCCACTCGTTGGATGGAAAAAAGTCGGTGATTTTAGTGAGGAAGCTGTTATTAATGGATATGAAATAATGATTAATGAGTATTATACTGGTTTGAATGTATATTTTGATACTCTGAAAACTCCAATGAGATATGCAGGACCGAAAGAAGCTATCTTTCATGCAATAATAAGAAGAAATCTAGGATGTACACACTTTATAATTGGCAGAGATCATGCAGGTGTTGGAGATTATTATGGTAAATATGAAGCTCAAGAACTTGCAAGAGAAATAACAAAAAAGTATAATCTTGGGATAGAACTGTTATTATTAAGTGAGCCTTTTTATTGTAAAAAATGTGAACAAATTGTTTCAGATAAAACATGTAATCATAAAGAAGAGTATACAGAAAAGATTAGTGGTACAAAAATACGAAAAATGTTAGCAAATAATCAGAGGCCAAATGAACTTTTTATGAGAACAGAAGTTGCAGACAGTATAATAAAACTAGATGATAAAAAATTTATTCAAGGATAAAAATTGAAAAGAATTATAGCAACAGTAGGACCTTCACTATTACACAAAATTAAATTAACAGAAGTTCATAATGATAGAAATATTTATAGAATAAATGGAGCTCATGGAAATATAAATGAAATAGAACAATATATTTTAAAAATAAAATCTCAAGTAGATAATGCCCAAATCCTTATGGACTTGCCAGGCAATAAAGTTAGAACAGCAAATTTTAAAGATGGTTTTATAGATATAAAAGAAAATAAAGAGTTTATTCTTAACTTTAATCAAATGAATTATAAAGATTTTTTTAAACATTTAAAGATTGGTGATAAAGTTTGGGCAAATGATTCTATTTTTAACTTTGTTGTTAAAAGTATAGATTTTAAACAGACTGAAATCACCTTTATATCTAATTCAACAGGTAGACTTTTAAATAATAAAGGTATGCATGTTAGGGGTATTCATAAAGGTATCCCATTTTTATTTAGGAAAGATATAGAGTTAATAGGTCTTGCAAATAAACATAAATTAGATTTTGTTGGATTATCATTTGTTAGAGATGAGAATGACATTAAAGAGGCTAAAAAACTTATAGCAACAAGCAAAATTATTTCTAAAGTAGAAACATTAAGTGCAGTTGAAAATTTAGAAGAAATATTGAAAGAAGTTGAGTATATTTTAATAGACAGAGGAGACCTATCTACTGAAATTGGTTTAAGTAAGGTTCCAAGCTACCAAAAATTTATAATTGATAAAGCAATTTTTTATAATAGAAAAGTTTTTTTGGCAACACAATTCTTAAAAAGTATGGAGTACAACCCTATAGCAACAATACCAGAAGTAATTGATATGTATAATACACTTAAAAGTGGTATATATGGTATACAAATGTCTGAGGAAACAGCAGTTGGCAAATATCCAAAAAATTGTTTAGATACAATTTGTGATTTAATGAATGAAATAAAAGAAGAAGGGTTGCCAAAATAAGTCTTACTAGCTTATATACTTTATAAATGGAGATAAAAAATTGAAAAGTTTGAAAATATGTTTTGAATATATTTTAAAAGATAGTGATATTTACTATTTTGATGAATTAGTTGATAGAAATAAGTTCAATAATATGAGACCTATAATAGATAAACTATCAAGAAATTGGTATATTGTTGATGGAATAGATTCTACTATGTATAATGATTTATCAGTAGGACAAATTGTAAGTTATGAGTTATTTAATTCTAATATCAATGTCATAGTATTTATTATGATGATTTTTTCCATTAAACCAAAAAATATAGATATATATAAGTCGAAATTTTTTGATCTAGATCCAATTTATATTGAAATACTTGAAGAATTAGAAATTACAAATAATATTTGTATCATTGATGGAGATTATCCATATGAATTAGTAAATATGAGTGAATCTACACAAGAAAGTATTTTTAAAAACTTTATAAGAAACAGTATAATATTTGTCAATAATATTATGAAAAATAACTCTAACACAGAAAAGTGCTATTTTCAAGGTTATTCAAATACATTAGATTTAATTGAAATTTTTGATAATAATATTGTTGTTGACCAATTACCTAAAAAATTTAAAAATATTTTCTCTATAGCTAAGCCATTATATTTTGTTCCAAAAACTACTAAAAAAGATAAAAAAGTATATTTATTAAGTATTAATAGCCAAGATAAAGTATTAGACGTAATTAAAAAACTATTTTATAGACATTATCAAAGTGTAAAGAATGAAGTACACTTGATGATTGATAGTGTGATAAAAAAATCTGAAAAATTTAATATCACTAAAGCAATTCTTATGCATCCAGAAGGTAGAATGGCAAGTATATTAAAACAGTATTTGAATAATATTAATGGTACTGTAGTTCTATATAACCATGGTGTTATTATATATACACATCAAATTAAGGAACTAAGTAATATAAATGCTGTTTTATGTTGGTCTGAATATGAAACCAAATTTTATAAATCAATAGGGAAAGAAGTATTTAAAACAGGGTATCCAAAATTTATAGATATTCAAAGATATAAGAAGAAACAAATAGAAAAGAATTTTTTAGATAGTAATGTTTTAATTTTAGCATTAGTAGCTGATGAACGTTATGATTTTACAAGAGTAGAAATAATAGATGCTAATAAAAAATTAATCAATATGCTTTTAGACATGGGCTTTAATAAAGAAAATATTATTTTTAGACTTCACCCAGGTAGAGCAAACTTAGATTTTTATAAAGAAGTATATAAAGAGGAATTGTTAGCAAAGAATATATTAAAAGACATTAGCATTATTGATGCTATTAATGATTCTGATTTAATCATAGGAGGAGCTAGTACTGTAATATATGAGGCATCTTTTTTGAATAAACAATATTATACTTATGATATTGAACCAGATATTCTTATATCTACTGAAAAATCAATATTCCATGAAGAATATATTAATTCTGTTTCTAAGTTAGAGTTATTAAAAGAAAATATTTTAAATAGGCGAAGTCAAGGTA
>Ga0209345_10001201_pt1 | contig 31587 bp, 27 predicted proteins | sample Cruoilmetagenom7_FD_187294 | JGI IMG/M metagenome (GOLD analysis project Ga0209345, IMG submission 187294) | Oil polluted marine microbial communities from Coal Oil Point, Santa Barbara, California, USA - Sample 7 (SPAdes) (version 2) | ecosystem: Environmental > Aquatic > Marine > Oil seeps ...
CATTAATTTTACTAAATACAAAATAAACGATATAAACGATTGGTGTTACTGTTGTCCTGCTCCTTTTATGCCGCTGTTCCCATACCCGTCTATGTGAAAGGTATGAACAAAAAAGAAAGTCAATAAATTTATAGTTTTTAGAAGGATTATTAATTTTAACAGATGCTTTTAATTAAGCGACTTAACCATAACTATTTTAGATTTTTCCAAAAATTAAGCCTTTAATGAGAAAAACAGGTTTTAATATTACCAGATAGAGCTTTAAGTTAGGTATAATAGCAGATACAAGATAGTAGGATAATTTTTAAGCATGTTTGATATAGTTAATTCTAATCAAAAAGTTACAATGCCAGGTTTTTTTTGCTAAATTGCCCAAAATAGAAAATCAGCAAATTAATACTTCGCCTTTATTTCTTTTTCGTTAGATTGCTATCTTTCAAACATGCTTTAAGATTATTTTTTAGATATGTTTTGATTATAGAAAAAAACAGTCAGAAAAACTAATAATATATTCCCCCACTTAGTTATTTCATTAATTCCTCCAACTTACGTAACCTCTCAAATTATTATAATTCATTCCAATTTCAGTATCTATGTTATCTGTTCCATCAACATAAATTTCCATGCTAATAAACACTTCTAATTATTGAATCTTTTTCACAATTATCCCAACGGCTATCAAATTTTTATAGTATATTTTAAGCAGTTTATCAGGCGTATTATAAAAATTGTTTTTCCTGGTGCTTCAGGCATTTAAAAATCAGGTGTTTTTTATTTTGGCATGAAATTTTCATGAACATGATTAAGTTATGAAAAATAAATATTTTTTTAAATAACAGTTGACATTTGTCAACAATTAAGATATCGCCATCTAATATGGCAGGTTCAATACTTATACTTACAAACTATAGTTAATTTCAAATGGCTTAATACTTCTTTTTTAATTAAAATCGAGCATTAGCAACCGTTTGATACCGAATATTTAGTACGAAGTCAAATAAGATAGACTATAACAGGAAGGGAAAGTATTAAAAAAAATTTGATTACTGATAACTCTGTTGATTACTGATAACTTTATTGATTTTAGTCTGATAATATTTTAAATCATTATATAATTTTACCAAATATATCAACAACCTGTAGATACAAATAAGGAGAAACCTTGATGAAAAAAATTATTATTTTAGATCATGGTACTATTCCTACAGATTTTGATGATCTGTATTGTTGTAATATGCCATTTATTCCTTTTTTGTCGCATGTTTAGAACGTAATAAACTAATAACTCTTGGCTGTTTTATTTTTAGTATTTTTACCCAATCTTAAATTGAATTAAGATTGGGTAAATATCTTCCCCAAAAGATATTAAATAAAGAAAAATTTGATTTTTTATTATTATCTTTTTAAACAACAAAGCTGTATCTGTGTTAATGGAAATCAGCAAATTTAAAGATGTTTTCTGTAAAAAAAAGCCTGTTTGCTCAATTGGTAAACAGGTTCTGATAAATTTCAAAATATAAATCTCATCTTATTGGCCATATTTTAAAAAAGGTCACTGTTTTTTTAGTTCAAATAAAATCTTCAATATAACTTCAAGTTTATTTATTGTAATAATGTATCCATTCTAATTAAAACGCAATGTCTTGTAGGTTGTAATAGCTTTTTTTTTAGTACAAACAGCTGTTTTGATCTTAAAGGTACTGTTGAAATTTTTTACAAGGCCACCTTGAAATAATTTTCCGAAATTTTCAGTGTTATTTTTATTTGTAATATTTATATATTAAGTTAAATAGAATCTCATTTTATTGGAGGCACTTAAGTTATGGAACTTTCCAGGTTTGTAAAAGTATATCCATATAAGGATATGAAAGATCATGTTTTGCTTTTTTCTACACTTACTTCTTCTAAAATTCTTATAGAAAAAAAAATGTTTAATCAAATCATCCAAAACGATTTAAGTGATTCAGATGCAAAGACGTTATCAGAATTAGGTATTATTGTTGATAATGCTGAAAAAGAAATAGTGCTATTTGACAAAATTGTTGATAATTTAAATTTCAAAAATGAGTTGCTTGGATTAACTGTACTGCTTAACCTTGATTGCAATTTTTCATGTTTCTACTGTTTTGAAAAGGGCATTAAGGGACATTTTTACATGTCAGAAAAAACTGCAAATGATCTTGTTAAGTTTATTGATAATAAAATGACAGGAAATATAAAACGACTGGTTGTTGACTTTTACGGCGGAGAGCCTTTATTAAGCTTTGAACTTATTAAATCTATTGCAAAAAGAATTAAATCAATAGCAGAAAAAAAAGGCATATCTTTTTTTTTTTCACTTGTTTCAAATGGATCTTTGCTAACAGAAAACAGGGTGAAAGAGCTTGCTAAAATAGGGCTTAAACATGTTAAGGTTACTATAGACGGGCCAAAAGAGATTCATGATAAATACAGGCCATTTAAATCAGGAGCAGGAAGCTTTGATACAATAATAAAAAACATAAAAAAAAGTTGCAATATAATAAAAATTTCTATTGGTGGAAATTTTGACGCTGAAAATTATGAAAAATATCTTCTACTTTTAGATTATTTAGAACAAGAGGGTTTAGATTGTAAAAAAATATCTTCTGTCAAATTCGATCCTATCATCAATATCTTTTCTAAAGAAAAAACTTTAACTTCACATTATAAAAAAGGTTGTATGCCTGTTGATGAACCATGGCTGCAAAAGGCTTCCATTATACTTAGGAAAGCAATACTTGAAAGAGGCTACTATGTGCCAAAAATGATGTTAACTGCATGCACAATTGAAAATATAAACTCATTTGTTATAAATTATAATGGTGTTATTTACAAATGTCCTGGATTTGTAGGACAAAAAGGGTATGAAGCTGGAGACCTGCAGTCAGGTTTAAAAGAATGCTCTTTTTATAAAACTGGTCACTGGAAAAATTTTGAATGCAGAAAGTGTGAATATCTGCCGCTTTGTCTGGGAGGCTGCAGGTACATGTCGTATATCAAATATAATAAATTGGATGTGCTTGACTGCAAAAAATCATATTTTGATTCATGTCTGGAAGAATTGATCAAACAGGATATAAAATATTTGTCAAAAAATTGACACATTCTTAAATATAATGTATCTGATATAATACAAATGTATTTGTCTGTTTTTGGTTAAAAATATTTTTAATGCAGTATCAGTGGCTATAGTTAAGGCTAATATAATGTTATTATCTAACAGGTTTCAAACACACGATTTTCAGAATTATACTCCACTTCCTGTGGCATATGAAATAAGGGCTTCCATTCTGGAAAAAATAAAAAACAAAAAAGATCCTCTACCAAATATCCAAGGTCGGTACAAAACAAAAAGAGATGTATTAAGAGCATTGCTTTCAGGTCATAGCCTGTATTTGATTTCAGAGGAAGGCACAGGAAAAACCAGACTGGCAAAAGCAATAACCGGGTTGTTAGGCCCTATACCTAAAATTAAGGGGTGCATGTATAATGACGATCCAAAGTGGCCTGCAAATTTTTTGTGTTCCAGATGCAAAGAAGAGATAAATCCGGCTGAAAGATTCGGTATTGAGATAATTTGTGGAGAGAACAGGTTTTCCAGGATTCAGGGGAATGATTATACTGATGAAGCAAAGTTAATTGGTGTTAAAGATATTCAGGCTATATTGGATGGCAAGAGTCCGGATGATATTACAACATTTTCTGCAACAGGTGCATTTCGCGCAAACAGAGGAATACTGTTTATAGATGAAATGCCGGCTATTCGTACAAAAGTGCAGGTTCTCATACATCCTATGATAGAAGAAAAAATGGTAGTTCTGGAAGAATACAACTGGGAGCATCACCTGGATGTTATCCTTATTGCAACAGGTAATCCCCAGGGTTTTTCTCACGTTAATGAAGTCCCCAGGCCTCTTTTGGACAGGCTGGAACTTGTTTATGTCCCTTTACCCTGCCAAAAAATTGAAAGAGAAATAATGCTGGAGGAAAGGTTTAAGATAAGCAAAAACTACTTTGAGGAAAAAAAAGTTGAGAACAAGAATCCTGTTATAATTAATTTTGAAGATATTCAAAGAGATGTCATTATTCCCTGGTGGATTTTGTATCTTCTAAATGAGGCAATAGCATTTAGCAGAAAATGCAGCCTTATTGACAGAAAACCAAGTCTGCGTGCAGGAAACAAGGCCATAGACCATACTTTTGCAGGAGCAGAAATAGATAGCAGAAAAGTAGCAAATTTAAAAGATGCATGTGAAGGCCTTCAGTTGACAATGCGGGGAAGGATTGGCCTTAGAGCTGATCTTATTGATTATGAAAACCCCGGAGTAAATTATATGCATACAGATGAACTGAGCGAAGATCTGCTATTTAATGCTCTTGACAATTCAGCTGACATGTTTCTTCAAGGGTGTGATAGAAACAGATTAGTAAATGATTTAAAAATGATTGCAAAGGAAGAAAATTACTGTTCTTGTTCCATACTATCCAAATATAAGGAACTTAACAATGCTGTTAAGCGTTTATATCTTGAAACAGAAAACAAGATAGAAAGCAGATTTTTGACAAGCAGGGAAAATCTGATTTTTTCAAATCCGGATAAATTGGGAAATATAATTAGAATGCAGCTTAACTTTTCTGCTATTGAGACAATTGCAAATGTTTGCCTGAATCGCGATCTTGTTAATTCAAAGCATGTTGAGAAAAGATTTTTTATTCCCAAGATGGTAACCTGGGCAAAAGGGGGATAGTAAAAATGGAAATTTGTACGCGATGTATCTTATGTAAGGAAAATGATGATATTCTCGCTGAAATTGCCCACTCGAATGATCGTTCTTTAAGAGGACTTTTTAGTCAGATAAGGAATAATGCAAAAGGAGCATTAAGAGAAAAGGTAGTTGATCTGGCAAAACAAAGATTAAGTGAAGATCAAATAGGAGATGAAATCAGCACACAAGAAAAGTGTGATGTGGAGATGTCTGATAAAATTTTACCAAAAGATTTTAAAAAAAGCCTTGATGATTTTATTGTTAAAGGAGATCTGATTATTGATAATGATCAGGTTATAATAACTCCAAAAGGTACAAGAAAACTTGCAAATAGAATTAAGATAAAGGTTGAAAAATCCATTAGAAAAGAAAAAGGCAATCATGATATTAAAAATAAAATAGGATTTGGTTTGGATTATTTACATTCCTCGGCTATATACAAAATCGGAGATTCATATAATTCAATAGATATTCAGAAAACTGTTGTTCGTTCAATAATTAGAAATGCACATGAAAAAAATCTTTGTAACAGAAAAATTAAAAAGGAAGATATTTATGTTTTTGAAAAAACTTATGAAGATAAGATGTGTATATGTCTTGTAATTGATCAGAGCGCAAGTATGGATGATAAAAAAAGAAATGCTGCTGTTGACACAGCTCTTTCTCTTGCGATGTTTAAAAAGCCAGGTGATAAATTGAAGGTGTTTCTATTTTCTTCACAGATAAAAGAAGTGCCTTTATGGGATATACCAAATTCAAGTATTACAACAGGAGGCACAACAGATATAAAAACAGCTCTTCAGGTTGTTAGAACATCCTTGTATAAAGAAAAAGGGAAAAAGCATGTATATCTTATAACAGATACAGAGCCTAATACAGAAAATAATAAATATGTTGGATTTGCGGCCGCAGCCACTGGAGTTTCCAAAGAAGCTGCACGTTACAGGCATGATAATATAACCTTAAATATTATAATGCTGGATACAAAAGTAAATCAAAAAAAATTAGCTTCCCGCATGGCAAAAGTTAATCTTGGAAGGGTAATTTATGCAAATCCTGGGAATTTAGGCAAAGCAGTTGTTGAAGACTATCTTAGCGCAAAAGCGGCATGATCAATTTTATATAATGGTTTTAGGATTTTTAGTTTTGAACAGATTTGTGATATTTATGTTTCATTTGATGTTTCCTGTTATTGTATATAAAGCAAATTAATAGGAGTTTTTAAACAATGATTCTGGATAAGCATTATCTATACTGGATATATGTAATACCTTCTAACAGACCTTTCCGGAAGTCTCCATTCACATATAAAGGCAAAGCACTAACAAAAAAGGAATATATAGAGCATTGGGGCAAGTGGGTTGTAATGGATGAAAAAGAAAATCTCGATAAGCTGGCCCTTTCCCTTGAGTCTTATGTTGAAAAAAGAGCAATATACAGTATAAAATATTCCAGAACCAATGAGGAAATTTTTGATATTGATTCCTGTGTAATGTGCGTTTTTTGTGATGACAGGGAAAAAAATGATGTGTGGAATATTTTATCTGCAAAAGGAGTAACTTTAAAAGCCTGGGTTTATGATAGAGATGTTATCAAAATGTGGCAACCTGGCGGTTTTATGCTGGAAAAATGGCTTGATAAATTTTCTGTCACTGGAAAAGAAGCAGAAGAGATAAGGAAAAGCACACAGAAAAAATATGATAAATGGCTTTCTTCAATTGAAACAGATTCTTCCACAGATCCCTGGAGTTTTGAACTTTTGTGCTGATGGTGTGAGATTTTTTTAAAAAATAAATAAATTTTGGTTGACAATAAAATATTTGTTTTGTATAAAAAAATCCAAAATGTGTTTAACGTGTTAACTGTCTAAAAGATAATTTTATATAAAAAATAAGATGTAGAACATTATCTATAAGATATTTATAAGTATTCTCTTACTTGAGCGTTAAAGCATGGGACTGGGGCAAATAATATAAAATTGGATTTGCTCCACTCCCTATTTATCTAAATGGGTTTATAATTTTATTTGTAACCTTGCCCTATATATATTAAAGTTGCATTGATTTCCCAATAATTACTTTCATTATTTCAGTTGTTCCTGCAAAAATTGATTGCGCTTTAACATCGCGACATGTCCTTACAATAGGACACGATTCAAGTATGGCCTGATCACCAAAAATATCAAGGCATTTGTTTCCAACCTTTTTAGCCAGTTCAGAAATCCAGTATTTAGCCATGGAAATTTCTGTAACTATATTTTTTCCTTCCATGTGGTCCACAATTAAAGTATCCATAAATGTTCGTGCGATTTTAATTTCTGTTACAACTTCAACAAGAGCAAACTCAACGGCCTGAGATTTCAAATAGGTTTTTTTGGGGCCATAGTTGTTTTTATAAAAAGCCAGTGTGTTGTCATATATATATTCAGCTGAGACCATCGCCCAAAGTGCTGTGATTAGACGTTCAGCCTGCAACTTTGACATAAGAAGTTTAAACCCTTCTCCTTTGTTTCCCAGCCTGTTTTGTATGGGAATTTTACAGTTTGAGAAGAAAAGTTCTGCTGTGTCATTACTTCTCATACCCAGTTTTCCAAGATTTCTGCCCTTTGAAAAACCTGTGGTATCTGCTTCAACCAGGTATAAAGATATAGCTTTATGAGGATTTTTAACTGCCGGATCTTTTGCAGCAAGAATAATAAGGTCGCTGCTTATGCCGTTAGAAATAAAAATTTTACTGCCGTTTATAATTACTTCATCGCCTGTTTCAACAGCTGTCGTTGAAATAGATGCAAGGTCGCTTCCAGTATCAGGTTCTGTCATCGCCACAGCTGTTATTATATCTCCTGAAATGCATCCTGGGAGATATTTTTTTTTATTTTCTTCAGTGGCATAAGATTCCACATAAGGGACAACTATATTGCTGTGAAGAGCCGGGCCTGCACCACACTGTCTGGCTTTTGTAAATTCCTCCGTGACTATAAGTCCGTAGAGATAATCAAGAGACTGACCTCCGTATTTTTCAGAAATACCCGAACATAGAAATCCCTCTTCCCCGCAGCGTTTCCACACAGACCTTGGCCACATTTTATCTTTTTCCCATTGATCAACGCAGGGTATTATCTCTTTGTTAACGAAATCACGAACCTTTTGCCTGAATTTGTTATGCTGTTTGGAATATTTTATTATATCCATAGTACTAATTCCTCCATCAACTAAAAGAAGCAATATTTGTTAAATAATACTAACTAAATTAAATTTACAATATTTCATTTTTTTTTTAGATATGCAAGTTTATTGTCTTAAATAAGCGATATGATCTGCTTTTCTTACTGTGTACATCTTTTTTTATAAAATAAGGTTGCGTATTAATAAGTGGAGTCAAAAAGTTGCTTTACAATAATTTTTTTTTAATATATATTTAAAATACAGATATGTAGAAACTTTTATTACTACTGCCTTTTAGAAACAAGCAACTTTCAAGTTTTTACAAACCTTTTTTTTGTAAATCATCACCTTAATATAAGCACATTCCCTTTCCTCATATTGTTTTTACAGACAATGCGTAAATAACATTTGTTTAATCATTATGCAGGCAAAAAAAATAAACACGTTAAAATTTGATTCCAAGAGGTATAATATGGCTCATATGCAGATGCACAAGAGTTCTTTGCTTAAACTGCCTGATATAAATAAGGTAAAAAATGAGCTTGGGTTGGTAGATCCTTTTAAAATAACTGTGGGAGACAAATCAGATCCGGAACTTGAATCAAAAGCTGCCGGGCTTGTTAAAGATATTTTTAATATTAATTTTGATGATCATGATCAGCTTGATATTATAAAAAATATTGGTCAAAAAATCCAGCAGGAAGCTGCTAATATGGGCAATATGCTTAAAGAGCCTATAAAAAATTTTGCTGAGAAAGGTGAGGACGGTGGAGTTGTTGCAAATTCTGTAGTTGAGCTTAACAAGCAACTTGGAAAGCTTGATCCGAAAAAGGTTAAAAATACAACAGGATGGTTCAGCAGGTTAATCAACTGCCTGCCACTTGTAAGTTCGCCTCTTAAAAAATTTTTTGCAAAATTTGAATCTGCTCAGATGGTACTGGATACTGTAATATGTTCTTTGGATGAGGGGAAAAATATTCTCATGCATGATAATACTAAATTGGCAAATGATCAGAGAACAATGAGAATAATATCAAATAATTTGAATAGTGAAATTAAACTTTGCATGTTGATAGATCACAAAATGTCGTATGCATTGGAAAACAAAATGCTTTCTGATGCATATAAATACAAATTTTGTGAGGAAAATCTATTGTCGACTCTTCGAGATAGGACTGGATCTTTATTGCTGCAGCTTACGACTATCCACCAGATAATTTTGGCTATTGATATTATTATCCGCAATAACAAAGAACTAATCAAAGGAATGCAAAAAGGTATAGATGTGACTGTAAAGGCTTTAAGTGTTGCTGAAGATGTAGCCCTGGTTCTCACAAAACATCATATTGTCCTTAATAATGTTGAAGCATTGACTAAGGGAAAAGATAAGGTTGCTGAGCAGGCAAGAATGCAGCTTGAAAAACAAAAAGATGGAATAAATGAGCAGGCCTGCGATGATCAGCCTGATATGGAAACACTGAAAAAAGCCTTTGCAGACATAAATGAGACATTGAATAATATCACAACATTCAGGAAAAAAGCAGTGCCGCAGATGGCAGAAAATATCATGCAGATTGATACACTCATTGATACCTCACAATAATCTGTAAGACAATAAACAATGTAATGTGTTTACATAACTTGCCAGTTTTAGATGAGAAAGGTAGCCCTTGTTTTATTTGATTGCTATTGAGCAAAGTACTTGACGCAGTCAGCACCGCCGAGAATCAGAAAATATTCGGTAAGTCCAAAAATTCCAGCAAAGCCCACATAGAAAAATTTGTTCATGTTTATAAGCTTTTCATATAAACCGGTTTATATAAACCTGCCTGTCATGTTTATCCTGACTTGAAATTTATTAAATGATGGATCTTAATTGACCACTGTTTTTTATTTTACAATAACTTGGGGTTTATGATATTGTAATTTATAGCTAAATGATTGTATTGTTTTAACTGTAAAAATGTTTTTTTGTCATCAAAAGGTTTTATGAATAAAAGAGCTGAAGAACTCATAAAAAAATTAAAACTGATACCCCACCCGGAAGGCGGATATTTTATAGAAACATACAGATCAAGTATATGCTTTAACTCTTCTGTTGTAAATGATAAAAGATGTCTTGTTACAGATATTTATTTTTTGCTTGTAAAAGGACAAATCAGCAGGTTTCATAGAGTCAGGCATGATGAAATCTGGCATTTTTATGAAGGAGCTCCTTTAAGTTTAATTGAGATAGATCCTTCTACTTTTAATTTGTGCTCTACACATTTAGGCAGTGGAAGAGACCTCTTGAAATATCAACATATAATAAAAGCAGGCAACTGGCAGACAGCAAGGTCTTTAGGTGATTATTCACTTTCTGGCTGCACAGTTTCTCCAGGTTTTGAGCAAAATGATTTTTTGTTTTTGAAAGATAGTAAAAAAGATATGGATAAAATTATATCAAAATATCCTGCATTAGTGAAACATATATAAAAAAACAAAAGACTGCTTTTTTATATATTATTTTGAACAAATCTTTACAACAGCGGCCTTTTTAATAACTTTTTCCGGCAATCTGAAAATTTTTAAAACCACCTCAAATGGCCTGACTGTTTTGCCTTGTTCCGATTTCACAGTTATTTCAAGCTTTTTAGGTGAATGCAAAATGATTTTTGTGATATAATCTTTAAGATCTCGTGTTCGTGTTTTACCCTTCTTGTTGGTACGCGAATAGATACATTCTGGTTGCTGTATAAATGTTTTTAATTTTTCTTCATCAAAACAGTCTTCATCAAAACAGTCTTCATTTAATGAAATCATGTAGGTTAAAAACATGGTTTTTTTTATATTTATTTTGCTGGGCGCAATCTGACACCCATTTAGATAAAGACCTTCTGGCAGATTTGTATTTACTTTACTTATAAAATCTGATGGTTTTTCTTTAGCAGAAACAGTCAGATAAAAAACCTCATTTAAACTTTCCATACCTATTGGAAGCGAGTCTGTAAACGAAATTTTAGGCTTTGGATGAAATCCTTCAGAATGCTTAACAATAATACCAGCTCTTTTGATTGCTCTTAAAAAAATATTTACAAGTTCAAGATGGCCAAAATATTTTGCCTGATTTTGTTTAGAATAGTTAACTATTATTTTATTATAAACCGGCACTGAACAAATACTGTCAGGAGTTGTTTTATCGGCTTCTGCATGATTTGTATTTTTTTTATTAAGTGAATTAAAAGTTATGGGAAAAACAGTTTTAAAATCACATACACCGCATGTATTGCATTTAGTTTCACGACAATCTGATGTCAGGTGACCTTTTAACCCGTTTTGTAGCTCTTTTAATAAAAAGTTTTTTGTAACTTTTGTATCAATAACATCCCAGGGCAAACTCTCTTCATGGCTTTTTTTTCTGGTAGTGTAAAAATCAACATCTGTATTTTCTGCATCAAATGCTTCCTGCCACATGGGAAATGAAAACTTGTCGCTCCATCCATCAAATCTGCAGCCTTTTTTATATGCAGTTTTAAGTAAACTGCCAAGTCTTCTGTCTCCTCGTGCCCAAAGCCCTTCAAGCAGGCTTGTTTCAGGATTTTGCCACTTAAAGTGAATTCCAGGTATATTTAAGCTTTTTTTTAGCCATTTTATTTTTTCCATTGATTGTTCTAAACTAATTTGTGTCTCCCATTGAAAAGGTGTATGTGATTTTGGAATAAATGTTGTCACACTCACGTTGATTTTCCCTTTAGTACCTCCTGAACGTTTCTTGTTTAATATTTTTCGAAGGTTTTTTACAAAATCGACAATAGCTTTAATATCATCATCTGTTTCAGTTGGAAGACCAATCATAAAATAAAGCTTGATCAAATTCCACCCAAGGGCAAATGTATTTTCCACAGTTTCTATAATGTTGTCTTCTGTAATATTTTTATTTATAACATCTCTCAATCTTTGACTACCTGCTTCAGGGGCAATTGTAAAACCTGTTTTTCTAACTTTTTTAATAAGGCTTATAAGCTCAGGGGTTAAAGTTCCTGCCCGAAGAGAAGGCAGGGAAATTGCAATATGTCTTGAACTGCATTTTGACATTAAAATGCTCATAAGAGGTGCAATGCATCCATAGTCTCCTGTGCTTAAAGACAGCAAAGACAAATTGTCATAACCTGTTGCAGCAAGTGAAGTCTCAGCAAGCCCCAAAAGTGTTTCCGGTGACCGCTCACGCACAGGGCGGTATATCATTCCAGCCTGACAGAATCGACATCCTCTTGTACAACCCCTTGAAATTTCAAGACGCAGGCGGTCATGCACTGGTTTTCCGTAGGGTATAACAGGGGCGTGGGGAAAAGAAGTATTATTGAGATCATTTATTACAGCTCTTGTAACTGTTTTATATTGATCATATTCAGGTTTTAGTATCTGAAGCTCTGTTTGTGTATAAATTGGTTTGAAAAATGATGGAACATATACCCCTTTTATATTAGACAATACTTTAAGCAATGATTGTTTATCCTGATTTGAATTTTCCTTCCATTTAATCCATGAAAGTGCTATTTGCATTATAACCTCTTCACCATCTCCTATTACCATTGCATCAAAGAAATCAGACACAGGCTCAGGGTTACACGTGCATGGGCCTCCTGCAATTATAATAGGTTGATCAACGTCTCTTTCAGATGCAAGAAAAGGAATGTTCCCAAGGTCTAGCAACGTTAGAATGTTGGTGTAATTCAATTCATACAACAGGCTAAAACCGATAATATCAAAAGTGTTTATAGGTCTGCCTGATTCCAGCGATGTGATAGTTGTACCAGTTGATCTAAGCAAATCTTCCATATCACTTCCAGGGGAATAAACCCTTTCTGCAGCAATGTTTTTATTGCTGTTTAAAATATGATAAAGTATCTGAAGTCCGAAATGTGAAGTGCCAATTTCGTATAAATCCGGGAATGCGAGAGCAATTTTAAGTTTAACTTTGCTTTTATCTTTTATTATACTGTTTATTTCAGAACCCAGATATCTGCTTGGCATATCCACAAAAGGTAAGAGCTCTTGTATCTTTTTACTGTTCATGTTATACTTTTCCTAAAATATCTTTTTGACTAATTTATTAAATATCTTTATTAAATATCTTACAACATAACGAAATTAAGTTAATATCATATGCCAAAGCTTAAAACACAAATCAATAAAATTTTTGTTCTGTTTTTTGTTCTGTTTTTTGTTCTGTCACCAAATAGTTTCTGTAAAGAATTCAGCAGAGAAAATCCAGTTGTAAGAACAGTTAAAATTGTGAGTCCTGCTGTTGTAAATATAGCTACAGAATACAGAGTGACCAAAAGATCGAATCCTTTTGCAAATTTTAGAATAGATTCTTTTTTTAGTGATTTTTTTGATACACATGTTGAAAAAAGTTATAAAAGAGCCAATTTGGGCTCTGGTACAATTATCGACGGGAAACGGGGACTTATCCTTACAAATGCCCATGTTATTGAAAGAACAGGAATTATTACGGTTATTTTAAAGGATAAACGTGAATTTGAAGCAACAATAATAGGCTCTGATCCTGACTCTGATCTTGCTGTTTTACGTATTTTATCAAAAGAACCACTTCCGGAAATTAAAATGGGAAATTCCGAAAATCTTATGATAGGAGAAACAGTAATAGCCATAGGAAATCCTTTTGGTTTTTCCAATACAGTTACATCAGGTGTGATAAGCGCTTTAGACAGAAGCATTAAAACAGAGGGTAGGGTGTATAATAATTTTATTCAGACAGATGCTTCAATTAATCCAGGAAACAGCGGCGGCCCTCTTTTGAACATAAACGCTGAGCTTATTGGGATTAACACTGCAATATACGCAAAAGCACAGGGAATAGGATTTGCTATACCAATTAATAGAGCTAAAAGAATCATATCAGATTTAATTCAATACGGAAAAGTAATTCATGCGTGGATAGGAATAATGGTTCAGGAACTTGATACAGGTCTTGCACTATATCTTAATGCACCTAAAAAAAATGGAATTATTGTAAAACGTGTGGAGCCCTATAGCCCTGCACATAAATCAGGATTACTTAAAGGCGATGTAATAGTGGCAATAGAAAAAAATGATATTTTATCAATTGAAGATTATTATAGCGTAATGAAAGGTTTTGCAGCTGGTAATCTCATCAGGATAAAATTATGGAGAAAAGGAAAGCCTGTTAACGTTGCTGTACTGTCTACTGTATTTCCCAGGAATTTGGCAAGTAATCTTGCATATGAGCTTTACGGCATAAAGGTAAAAGATACAGCTCTAAAAAATGGGGTTGTAATATCTAAAATTGATCCCGAATCATACCTTGCCGGTATACGGGTAAAACCAGGTGATATAGTAAGAGGGATTGATGAAGTAGTTATAAAAGATGTGAAAAATTTTAATAATGCCGTTATAAAATACCGGAGAAAAAAATCTGTTGTTATTCTTATACAGCGGGATGATTTTCTTTATTATTTAAATGTAATGCTTTAAAAATAAATTTTTATGCTGACTGAGCAAACCATTCACTTATTGACCAACCAACAATTTTTCTTGAAAAAACCTCCTAACCTTTTTATTATATAAGCTTCTTATAATGTGCCAACAATCTCAGGCAAGACCATAAAGGGGCATTTCCATGTTTGCAGAACGGGAGGGTTTTTAACCTCCTTTGATTTTCAAAAAAGACTTTTATGCTTACCATTGTCATTTACTTTGTTTCATGATAGCGTAAAATCCGAGAAGAAAATGGAGAGTATTAATCATGACATTTTTCTAATCAAGCACACAAAAAACAAAATCCAGCAGATACAAAAAACTGGTGTTATTTTGAAATGCCTTGTACTGCTTTTTGTGTAGCGAAGGTGAACAAATTCACAGTCATGAATCCAAAATGGCTTGTATTGAGGTCTTTGCTTTAGGGGACATCACAAAGGCGATGATGTTGCAGAATCAGGATATTCTGCTGTTCGTGAAGCATTGGCATATTCTGTCAAAGAAGCTTTTGAACGCATTGCAGAAAAAGGTTTGTCTGAAAAAGGAATGAGGGATGAAAATAAATTTTAATGGAGGTATTAAATGAGTGCTGCTTTAGAAGGCAAGATTGCCCTGGTTACTGGTTCAAGTAAGGGGATCGGCAGGGCTATTGCTCTGAAATTTTCGGAAAATGGTGCTGATGTAATTATTAACGGTAGATCTTCTGAAGATGGGATAGAGTTAGTCAAAAAGATAGAAAATATGGGAAAAAGGGCAATATTTGAAAAAGGCGATATAACCAGCTATGACGAAATGAAAGAGATGGTAGACCGTGTTTTGCAAAGGATGTCCAGGATTGATATACTGGTCGTTAGCGGTGGTGTTATTAGCGGTGATAAAAACGTAATGACCGCTCCAAATTTTTTCAGGGATATAGATCCAAAAAGCTATATTGATTTTTTCAACAGCCAGTATTTCAGCAGGCTATTTTGTGTAAAAGCGGTTCTGGATCACATGGTTGAAAGAAAAAGTGGAAAGATTGTTCTTATAACAACTGATGCAGGCAGATGGCCCACTCCAGCCGAATCTCTTCCAGGTGGAGCAGGAGCTGCACTGGTACTGAGTACAAAGGTTATGGGCAGCGAGTTTGCCAGATGGGGTATCAGGATAAATGCCCTGTCAACAACTGTAACAAGGGATACTCCTGGAATGGATTTTGTTGATTCTTTTGGCCCTGCAGCAAAGATATTTAAAAAGGCTATGGAACGGCAGCCATTTCCAGTAAAGTCAAATGATATTGCAGAAGCTGTCTTATTCTTGGCATCAGATGTTTCAAACCAGATAACCGGACAAACCCTCAGTGTTAATGGTGGTTTGTGCTTTCCTGGTTAGCTGTATTTATATCGACTTTTAGCTTGTTTCAGGCGGGTAATCCAAAGTTGAGCTTCCAGCCAGTAATATGTATTTTTTTTTGTATTAAGCAAAACTATCACCGTGGTGGTACAACCCTTTCTCATTGTGCTTCTGATTTTTGGTATTATTTTTGCTCATTACATAGCAGACTTTAAAATTTATACATAATTTGTTGTTAAAAAATTATTCAACTGATTAGCAAATCCATGGGTGTCTTTTTTGCTGAAAGGTGCAGGGCCTTTAGTAATTCCGCCATTATCACGAATGTCCTGCATAAAATTGCGTATCGATAAGTAGTATTTAATGTTTTCAACACTAAAAAGTTTACCACGGTGATCCATTGCATGTGCTTTTTTTGTTATCACTCGGTCAGCTAATGGAATATCTGCTGTAATAACAAGATCTCCTTTTTTAACCATCTCAACAATTCTATTATCAGCTTTATCAGCTCCTGAACTGACTAAAATATAAGCAATATGCATAGAATCACCAATGGCAACGCGCTTGTTTGATATGACAAATGTCTGAAGTGCAAATCGTTTAACAGCACGAAATAAAATCGGTTTCAACAGGTTTGGGAACGCATCACCATCAATGTATAATTTCATATGCAAAATTCTTTCACCCTTCCTACATCCCCACTGGTTAATCTTACTTTTATCCCATGGGGGTGTGAAGGAGAATTTGTCAGGATATCTTTAACAACTCCCTCGGTTAATTTTCCAGTTTTCTGGTCTTGTTTTAATACAATCCTGACTTTAAGACCTTGTTTAATATTCAATCTTTTTTTTCCATCCATAAAAATCACCTGAGATAAACTATTTAATTATTAAAAATAAATATCACTAAAATAAATATTCAAATACTATCACCTGAAATGCATGCCCTAATTTTTCTAAACGGATATTTTTCAAAAAGACCAAAATTCGACAGGCTGCCTGCGGAATGAAAATTTTTTCAAGTTCAAGGCGGAAAATCAATTTGACCGCAGGTATACAGATGGTTTTTAAGAGGATCAAATTAATTTTCTAACACAGAAATTGGATAAATTGCGTTTTGTAACAGCATGTCGACATTGCCTTAACATTCAGTATTAAAAAAGCCGGGTATGGATTCTGCAAAAAAGTTTAGTTATATTATGCATTGTGATTCCCTCCATTTTTGCCGGCAGACAACTTTTTCTATATATATAAAAAGTTTGTCATGCTTATATAAAAAACTTTTTCGTTTTTGTCTACAAAAAATATGGTAAAAGTTGCTGATTTTGAACCAAATTCAAGGAAAAGTTTACAAAAAGCAAAATCCTTGCTTTGTTATTTTAAGGCATTTTGGGTGTAATCGACAATTACGGTTGTGTCTGTTGCAGGAGGGTAGATGTTTCTAAATGCGACAGTCATGTGCTCCTTTTTGGAGTTTTGTTAGGTGATTTTTCGTATATTTTAAGCGATAGATGTCGTATTTTAGCTTCATCCTCTAACATCTTAAAATCATCTTTGCAAAATGCGTTTATTCCATTACAAGCGCCCCATATAGCACCAGCCATTGCAGCAATGGTATCTGTATCTCCACGGCATTTTTTTACAAAGGTAGTTAGTTTACTGAATGGTTTGTTCAAAAATCTTGAAGCAATATATAGTGCAGTGACGCATGATTCCAATGCAGCAATTCCATTGCCAAGATTTTTGGCAATAAAGTAAGGTGGTTTTTTTTCACCATATTTTATCAATTTACAGGCGATACAAAAACGTTCAGTAAATTTTTTTGACAGACATGTTTCTTTTGTTTGTTCTATCAATATGAGCGGATCATTTGTCAGGAATGCATTTGATGTAGCTGCTGCGATTATTTGGGCACCTTCGATTGCAAGTGGGTGTGCATGAGTAATAATTGAGCAGTCATGTACTGCCTGAATGAGCGAAGATTTATTGCCATGAAAAAACATTGCAATGATCGGAGCACGCATGGCAGCGCCGTTTCCAAAGGATCCCTGCGGAAACATAGAGCAGTTAACATCATACCATTTTGCGCCTTTACGAATTTTTTTTAGCAATTTGGCAGCGCTTGGTCCATACCCCCGTGACCACTTATAGCTATTTGCAAATTCAGCAGCCAAATGATCCTGGTTTAGTCCATAGTTTGCCAGCAGGGATTTGGATAGATCAATAGCCATTTGTGTGTCATCTGTCCATCTTATTTTTCCATCACGGGTTTTCCCAATAAGTTTCCATAATAATCTTTCAGCAATTCCACCTTCGTAACCAGCGCATACTGCATCGCCTAAACTCAAACCCAAAAAACACCCTTGGCAGGATTCAAGATCATACATGAAGTTCCTCTAATGGACATTTAATCATGTACTTATAATAATAATTCGGTAATTTTTAAAAACAAGTTGTTTGGCACCTAAAATAATCTATGCTTCTGGATGCCTGACAATTTTTCTAAATACAGCTAAACACCTCTTTTGTTGCGATCCCATATTATTTTATGAAGTTGCATATTAAGCCGGACATCCAGATGATCACCTATTATCCATTTTGCCAGATTTTTTGGCTCGAGACAATCAAAAACAGGTGAGAAATGAACAGTATTTTCTAATGACAATTGTTGTCTTATAATTCTAAGTATTTTTTTTGCATAAATATAATCTGTTTTATTTGCAATAACAAACTTTATCTCATCATGGCATGATAATCTTTTGAGGTTATAAAGATCATTTTTTTTTTCATTACTTGAAGGGCATTTAAAGTCAACAATTTTAATGCATTTATTATTGACAGCGTTTAAATTGAATGTCCCGTTTGTTTCAAGCAATACAGTATATTTTTCCTGAATAAGTGCGTCAATCAATGTGGGTGTTTCCTCTTGCATCAAAGGTTCACCTCCGGTAATTTCAACAAGGCCACACATTAATGATAACACTTTTTTTAATATTTTATTTATTGATCGCTCAGATCCTTCATGATATGCATATGTTGTATCACAATACGAACATCTTAGATTGCATCCTGTCAAACGTATAAAGGTGCAGGGCAAACCAGCATAAGAAGATTCTCCTTGAATGCTGTTAAATATTTCATTGACAATTAAAGACAATTTAGGTTTCCTAAATATTTTTACTGAGCGAATATAACTGTTTTTTACAGCTTTTATGAGTAAATATAGTTGTGGCGGTTATTTGCAAAAAGTAAGTTGTTTTATGTAAAAAATTATACTATTTTTAAAAGTTTTATTTGAAATATAATTTTTTTTCCTGCTAAAGGATGGTTTGTATCCACTGTTAGAGTCTCTTTTTCAAGTGTAACAATTGTCCCGCTGAAATTGCTCCCGTCACCTAACTCACCTTGCAACATTGTTCCAATATCTGTTTCCATGTCTGCCGGAAAATCAGCTCTGTTAAATTTGATCATGCTATCTTTAATATGTAGTCCATATGCTTTCTCAGGAGGTATGGTAACAAATTTCATATTTCCTTCATTCATTCCAATTACAGCATCTTCCATGCCTTTAACAACCTGGGATTGTCCTATTGTAAATGTTAAAGGTTTTTGCTTGAAGCTAGAATCAAATATTGTTCCATCTTCTGTCTTGATCTGATAATGAATTACAACTGTATCGCCTTTTTTTGCGTTTACTTTAACTTGCCTGTCCATTTTAACTTGCTTGTCCATGATGATATTCTCCAGTTGATATATAAAAAATAATATTAGATAATTTGGTTTATACGATTTAATCTAAATGGTATAAAACAAAACATCAACATTTAAATTTCTGGCGATTTAGAAAAAATAGCTGTTGACTATAAGTTCTAAAATATTATTATATAGATAAGTTACTTCAAATATCGTTTAATAAACAATCGTGGCTTTTTTAGCGCTGATTTTTTTAGTTTTTATCAAAGCCATCAGAAATGCCCAAATTATCTTATCGCCAACAATGCAAAATTGTATTTATTAAAAAAGATGATTAAACAACAACTTTCTCAATATGTTAATGTGAATTCCACAGATGCTGTATTTGATGAGGTAAAACAGATTATTTGTTTGCTAAGCCATGCTTTTAATCAAGATAAGCTTGAAAAAGCATATCAAAGGGTAATTGATATATTTGAAGGAAAGTCATTTGAGTTTAAGGCATGCAATACTAAATATCATGACCTAAAACACACAATTGAAACATTTCTCACAATGGCAAGACTTATACACGGTGCATCTTTAACCGGAATTGTTTTTACTGATCGGGAAATATTTCTTGGTCTGATTTCAGCGCTTTTGCATGATGTGGGATACATACAGAAAAAAGATGATAAACATGGAACAGGAGCTAAGTATACTGAACAACATGTTGCCCGCAGTATGAAATTTTTAAAAGATTATGGACATCATTATGGACTTTCAAGCAGGGAAATTGAATTAGGACGAAATATTATCTATTGCACTGATTTGTCAGTTGAACCCGGTAATATAAAATTTGCTTCAGATAAAAACAGGCTTTTAGGAAATTTACTTGGCACAGCTGATATTTTTTCCCAAATGTCAGATCGAAACTATCTTGAAAAACTTCTTTTTCTTTTTCGTGAACTTAAAGAAAGCAGATCAGATAAGTTCAACTGTGAAATTGATCTGTTCAAAAAAACTATTGGCTTTTATGAATATATCACCAAACGTATTGAAACTTCTTATAATTCTGTAGACAGATTCATAATACCCCACTTTATAGCGCGCTGGGATGTAAACATAGATTTATATAAGGTTGCAATAAATAAACATATATCATATTTGAACAAAATAATAAATGATGATAAACTAAATATTTGCGATATGTTAAGAAGATACGATGTTGTCAGGAATATTCGCATTTTATATGATGATTCATGCTAGTATTTTTTTAAAGTTTAATCTTTGTAAAATCATAAGTTTTTAAATTAATTTAAAAGAACGCATACACAAATATCAACAAAAAAATACATATTTTTTGTTGATATTTTAAGTGATTAGCTATTTTATAAATTCATGCCATCTTAGTGTGTAATCCGACCATTCATGCACCCACAAGAAGTTTGACCATCGAGTTTAAATTTTCCTCATATTATCGAGTTTTTCTTTTTTCTTGACAAATTGCATACACTTTTTATAGTTTTTGATTCAAAAGTATTTCTATATATTGACACCAAATATAAAGCTAAATGGAGGAAATGCCGATGGCAAAGGGCGAAATAGTAATTAATGAGAGCAATTGTCGGGGATGTGGGTACTGCCAGGAGTTTTGTAGTCAAGGGTGTATTGAAATGGCTAAAGATAGGTTTACACCATTAGGATACATCCTGCCTGAAGTGGCAAATCCGGCTGACTGTAACGGATGTGGTATCTGTGGACGAATGTGTCCGCATTATGCGATAGAAGTGTTTAGAATCATTGAAAAGTAGATGTTTCAAAGTAATTTATATTTTAGGAACAGGGGTAAAATAACTTTTTTCTTATATTTAAGCATCTGTTTGTAAAAATTATTTTGTCCACGTTCCTTAATTTAAATCATAAAAGCATTTGCTGATTAACAAAACAATCATATATCAAATGTAGATAATCAAACAATAATCAAACAATAATCAAACAAGTTAAATGAAATCCCAAAGTAAAAATCAAGGAGTTTTTTATGACAGAAAGGATTTTCATCCAAGGGAATGAAGCCGTGGGCTGGGGAGCTTTGAATGGTGACTGCGATGGTTTCTTCGGTTATCCCATAACTCCGCAAAATGAAGTTATACAATGGTTTGCAAAGGAGTTTCCCGAAAGAGGAAGAACTTTTGTTCAATCACAGTCAGAAGTTTCTTCAATCAACATGCTTTATGGCGGTGCTGCAGGTGGATTCAGGGTAATGACTTCAACATCTAGCCCTGGCTGGGGGCTTATGCAGGAATCAATTTCTCACTGTGCGGCAGCAGAACTGCCGTGTGTTATTGTACTTGTTCAAAGAGGCGGCCCCGGTGCTGGTAGCATAAGACATTCCCAGATGGATTATATTTCAGCTACAAGAGGTGGTGGACAGGGTGGATACAAAAACATTGTTTTGGCACCAAGCTCAGGTCAGGAAATTCATGATTTGATGCAGCATGGATTTTATCTTGCTGATAAATATCGTAATCCTTTGATAATTTTAATGGATGGTATTTTGGGGCAGGTATCTGAATCTGTTGAAATAAAAAAGATAGAATTTGATCCACTTGAAGATGATAAGGATTGGGCATTAATAGGCAGGGAAAACCATAAGGATAATAAATCCCGTTCAATTAATTCTGCTGCAGGAGTTCTTCCGACTCCTCCATATGCAAATTACATATCCTGGTTAAAACATGTAGATGAAAAATATAAGACCATGGAGAAAAATGAAGTAAGATATGAGTCATACAAAGCTGAAGAAGCAGATTTAATTATAGTAGCATACGGCTATGCTGCTCGTGTATCCAAGGAAGCTATTGATATGGCAAGAGCTGTGGGATATAAAGTTGGAATGATACGTCCCATATCATTATGGCCGTTTCCCTATGAAATTATCAAAAAAAAATCTGAAAAGGGCTGTAAGTTTCTGGTAGTTGAAGACAGTTTGGGATTGTTGATTGAAGATGTAAAAATTGGAGTACAGGGCAGATCCGAAATTCATTTGGTAAGTATTTTAGACAGGCACATACCTACAGATGGTGGTGTGATAATGCCAAGTAGAGTTCTAGAGGAGGTAAAAAAAATATTATGAATAGCAAATCAAGCAGTATAACCAGAAAAACGGTTTGTACAAAGCCAAATATCTGGATTGATCCTCCTGGGGCTGCGATGTATTGTTCTGGATGTCAGCATCCTGTAATTCATCGAATTATCGCCGAGATACTGGAAGAGATGGATATTGACAGAAAAGCTATTTGCATAGGCGGTGTAGGCTGTCATGCCTTTGTTCAGGTTGCATGGGATGTTGATATTACAATTGCAGCACATGGACGGGCTTTAGATAGTTGTACTGCAATAAAACGTCTTAATCCTGAAAGTATAGTATTTTCAATTCAGGGTGATGGAGATTGCCTGGCAATTGGAGCCGGAGCGTTTATAAATACAATGACCCGTGGTGAAAATCTTACTACAATTATGTATAATAATACAAATTATGGTACAACAGGTGGTCAGATGGCGCCAACAACTTTACTGGGGCAAAAAACAGCTACAACTCCTTTGGGAAGAAATTCAAAAACAGAGGGATTTCCCATACATGCAGCAGAACTGGCTGCGACATTTAAAGGAACTGTTTACAGTGCAAGGGGGTCAGTTCATACACCTGCAAATTATCAGCGTACAAAAAAATATATTAAAAAAGCCTTTCAAAATCAAATAGACGGTGCAGGTTTCAGTTTTGTTGAAGTTATATCTGCATGCCCCCCTAACTGGCATTTATCTCCTGTTGACTGTATAAAAAGAATTGATGAACAGATAATTAATGAATTTCCTTTGGGTGAATATAAAGATAGAAAAGAAGTCAAATAAAAATTTGTATATAAATATGTGAGGAATGATTTATGGAAACAAAATCAAATTCAAAGTCTGATGTTATTATGGCTGGACTAGGTGGTATGGGAGTACTCATGGCTGGTAAAATCCTGGCCCTGGCAGTTTTAGAAAAATATAAATATGTCTCCTGGTTCCCATCATATGGTGTGGAAAAAAGGGGTGGTCTCTGTGACTGTACAGTTCTATTTTCTAATAATGAAATTTCCTCACCATTATTAGACCAGTCCCAAACAGTTATTGTTTTTACAGGATCTCAGTTTGCAAGTTTTGAATCCAGAGTATTGCCCGGAGGAATAATAGTAACAGACAGTACGGATTATAAAGATGATCGGAAAAGAACAGATTATGAGCTTGTTAAAATTCCCGCTATAGACCTTGCTGTTGATTCAAAAGTAGGATTACAAAGCAGTAATATGATTTTACTCGGTGCATATGTGGGGATAACAGATTCAGTTCCAAACAAGCTTGTTGAAGATGAACTTAAAAGAAAATTTGCCGGAAAAGAAAAAATTTTAAAACTGAACCAGGATGCTTTTCAAATAGGAATTGAATATATAAAAAAACATAAATAAGATAATTTAGGATACATGTATTTTATAGGTTACAAAAGAAATATGCTGCCAGTTAAAGCACCGCATTTTATAGTAACCTGATCATTGACAGGCTGTTGCAAAATGCAATTTATCCAATTTCTGCGTTAGAAAATTAATTTGATCAGCTTAAATGCCACCTGCGTGCCTGTGGTCAAATTGATTTTCCGCCTTTAACTTGAAGGAATTTTTATTCCATAACAGCTTATCTATTTTGAATTGTACCTGTCTGATTTTAAAAAAGCTAACTTACTATCATTTGACATACTGACCAATTCAGTGATAGTAAAAATAAAATAATATTAAGTTATATGAAACAGCACAATTATAAATACTTTGACCTGTTTCATGTCTTATTGTATATTATTGGGCTTATGTTGTGTTAGTAAGACTAATATTAATTGTAAGGAATGCTGGTAAATTCAGTTTAACGAGGTAAAAGATGCCGGTTAAAATTTCATCGGAAACTACGACAAAAGATTTTGTTCAAAAAATTGAGGAATTAAGTGGACAAAATGTTCACCTCTGCTTTCAATGCGGGACTTGTTCGGGTTCATGTCCCATGTTGGAGCATATGGATTTTTCTCCACGCAAGGTAATGCACATTATACAATTGGAATTGGAGAAAGGTTTAGACAATATAAATACCTGCTGGATTTGTGCTTCATGCCACACATGTTCTGCACGATGTCCCAGGGGAATTGACATAGCTCGGGTTATGGAGGCCTTAAGGCAGGTTATTCTTAGAAAGAACAAAAATTATATTGAGCCGTCAAAGCTGTCTGAAGAAGCAGTAAAAGAGTGTCCCCAGATAGCTATGGTTGCAGCTTTTCGGAAACTGACGAGTTGAGGGAGATTAATGAAAGTTAATTATTATCCAGGATGCACATTAAAGTCAAAGGCAAAAAATCTAGAAGACGCAGCCATTGCATCCATGAAAAAACTTGGTATAGAAATGGAGGAAGTGGAGCGCTGGAATTGTTGTGGTGCAGTGCATTCCCTTGCTGATGATGACCTTATTCATCAGGTTGCGTCAGTTAGAAATCTTGTAAGGGTAAAAGAACAAGGTGGTGACAAGGTTCTCACATTGTGCTCCATGTGCTATAATTCTTTAGCTAGAGCTAATTTGTTAATGCGGGATGATAAGGAGAAAAGAGGTACAATTAACAGCTTTATGGATGAAGAAATTGATTATTTCGGAGAAATTGAAGTTGTTCATCTGCTTAATTTTCTGGAAAATGAAATAGGGTGGGATAAAATTCGTGAAAAGGTAAAAGTTCCATTAAAGGATCTGAAAATTGCACCATATTATGGATGTACATTGCAAAGACCCAAGGAAGTCGGAATCGAACCTGTTGGCAGCTTTAATTTGATGATAAATTTTATAGAGGCGCTTGGTGCTTCCGTGGTTAAATTTCCTGCTTCAGCGTATTGCTGCGGTTCCTATCAGGTGTTAGGCGATGGTGATGCTGCTGGTGATGCTGCTGCAACCATTCTTAATATGGCAAAAACAGCAGGTGCTAATGTGTTGGCTGTAAGCTGCCCTTTATGTGAATTTAATTTGGGGAAAAAACAGAAAACACTTTTAAGCGAGCAAAAAATTTTAGAAAAAATTCCCACATTCTACTTTACTCAATTGCTGGCAATAGCACTTGGGCTAAAGCCTGAAGTATGCCGTTTTGAATTAAACGAAAAATCAGTTGTTGAATTTTTGAAAAGTAAAAACTATCTGTCTTCCTGATCATGAGGCATTATATTTAGTTAGTAGTTATCATTTCTGTTTTTTTATGTGGGTGATTAAAGCATTATTATCTTGAAGGAGATTATAAATATGTCTGAAACGGATACCAATCAATCCAAACTAAAAATACCAAAAATGGCGACTGGTGACAGGGCAATTCTACCTGTTGGTGCCAGCACTATTCCAGTTTACATTATGGGTAAAAAATATGAAGTTCCTGAAACCCTGACCATAATGAAAGCGATGGAGTTTGTCGGTTTTAAATTTATACGCGGTGCTGGTTGCCGTGGAGGAATATGCGGTGCATGTCCTACTGTATATCGCAGAGCCGGGGATTATAAGTTATATTTTGGCCTTGCATGTCAGACAGTTGTGGAACCTGATATGTATCTTGCCCAGATTCCTTTTTATCCTGCAAACCGGGCATCATTTGATATAGATACCATAGATCCTGTTGCAGAGTCTGTTTATGCACTTTATCCGGAACTGTTTAGATGTGTAGCCTGTAATTTGTGTACAAAAGCATGCCCCATGGATGTTGATGTACTAGGCTATATATCAGCCATGAAACAGGGAAATATTGCAAAGGCTGCAGAAATATCTTTTGACTGTATCCAGTGCGGACTTTGTGCCAGCAGATGTATGGGTGAGATTCCCCAGTATCACATAGGCCAGCTGGCCCGCCGTTTGTATGGCAGATATATCCAGCCGAATGCTGAGCATTTGAAGAAAAGAGTTGAAGAAATTGATTCAGGAAAATATGATAAACTTCTTGATGAACTTGTAAAAATGAGTAAAGAGGATTTAGAAAAACACTATATTGAACGGGAACGTGAGCCCGATCTGGCTCCTTCAGGTACATGGATGCCACAAGATACTCAGTATCTGTAATCTGATAAAAAAAACAGATTACATTTCCCGATTAGATGGAGAAAGGAGAGTAAGATGGGGTACACGCCCGAACTAGAAAAGCTTATAAAAAAAGTTGAAGCTACTCGCCCGGCAAGGGTTGAAATGGCTCGTAAAAATGAACATTTTCCTGCTTTAAGTCTTAAAGAACGTGGAGAGGTTCTTAACGAATATCATCCTGACTGTCAGAATGAGGGAAAACGCAGTGTAAAAGCAGGTCCCAATAAAGGAGATATTCTTCAGGACGGGGTTGCAAGGCTTCTGGAATCGAAACCAGTTGTAAAGCCTGAAAATATTGATTTGGCCAAAGTTGATTATGAAACAGATGTTCTGGTAATAGGTGGCGGTGGAGCAGGTACATCCGCTGCTTTAATGGCTTCTGAGAAAGGAGCTAAAGTAATTATTGCTACTAAACTGCGACATGGCGATTCAAATACAGTGATGGCAGAAGGTGGTATTCAGGCAGCAAGCCAGGAATGTGATTCACCATTTTATCATTATATAGATACTATAGGTGGTGGACATTTCACAAATCAGCCCGATCTTGTAGCAGCTTTAGCTCATGATGCGCCACTTTCCATATCATGGCTTGAAAGCCTGGGCATGATGTTTATAAAAAATTCTGATGGACGAATGGTTGTGAGGCATTTTGGGGGATCTTCGCGCAAACGTTTGCATTCAGCAGGAGATATGACCGGTGCTGAGATAATGCGTGTTGTAAGGGATGAAGCTCGTAATCGTCAGGATAAAATCACTATAATTGAGTTTGCTCCTGCTGTGGAGTTATTGCTTGATGAAGAAGGCAAATGCGCTGGTGCTATTTTATATAATATGGAAACACGCGAGTTTTATCTTGTAAAGGCCAAAGCTGTTATTATAGCGACAGGTGGATTTGGACGTCTTCACATAAAAGGTTTTGCAACTACAAATCATTATGGCGCTACTATGGACGGTGTTGTAATGGCTTATCGTGCTGGTGTGGGAAATAAATATTTGTTTTCAACTCAGTATCATCCCACAGGTGTTGTTTATCCAGAGCAAAATGTGGGGCTTTTGATTACTGAAAAAGTACGTGGGCTTGGTTCTCACGTTTTAAACAGCGATGGGGAACAATTTTGTTTTCCATTAGAGCCTAGAGATGTGGAGTCTGCTGAGCTGATAAGAGAAGCCATGGAAAGAGGAAAAGGAATAATGACACCTACAGGTCGTGTGGGACTTTGGCTTGATTCTCCCATGATTGATCTGCTTCATGGAGAAGGCGCAGTCAAAAAAGAGTTGCCTGCCAAATTTATCCAGTTTCAAAGACATGGAATTGATATCAGCAAAGATCCAATGCTTGTGTATCCAACTTTGCATTATCAAAATGGTGGTATAAATATCAATGCTGATGCTGAAACTTTAGTGCCTGGTTTATTCGGAGCAGGCGAAGTTGTGGGTGGCATCCATGGAGAAAACAGATTAATGGGTAATAGTCTGCAAGATATCATAACCTTTGGGCGCAGATCAGGAATAAATGCTGCTGAATATGTTAACAGTGATGTTAAGTTGAAAAAGCTTTCTCTTGATCATGTTGTGAAATTTGAAAAAGAACTCGAAGATATAGGTATCAAAAACCCTGTTAGAGCTCCCATACTGCTTCCTGATTATTCAACAGAAGAAGTTTCAGCACGTCGATGGAATGAACCTTTAAAGGAAAGCGAATAAGTAACTTTATTGTCAAGCTAATTTCAATACATTATAAATTTAAGTATTGAAATTAGCTTTTTTCCAAGAACTTTTCTGGCAGTGCTAATGTCAGCATAAAAACCTGCCTGTTTAGTCATATAATGGTGTCTGTTTTAAAAATGGGCGGACTGTATTAAGAAATGTATTAATACGGTCATGATGTAGCCAATGTCCTGCACCTGGAATACATATACTTTTGGCTTGACAAAATTGGTTTTTTCGTCCGCAGTTTAATGGATCCTGGGACCATCCTTTGGATCCATACAAAAGTAAAACAGGGCAGGTAATTTTTTTCTCAATTTCCGTTATTTCATCTTCCTCCAAACGGATTGGGGATAATATGCTTGAATAATTATCATATTTCCAGCTGAAACTGCCGTCTTTATTTTGAAACATGCCATGCTCAGCAATATGTTCAGCCTGGGTTGTGGAAAGTGAAGGAATGATAGACTGCATGCGTGAAGCAGCCTGCCTGACAGATGAGTATGTGCGTTTTGACCTTTTATCGTATAATTTAATAGTATCAATCCATTCAGGAACACGCTTCCATATGGGATTTTTATTCATCTTTTCAGTCTGGAAAGACGATATCTTTCCAAGTCCTTCTATAATAACCAGTTTATTGACTTTATCAGGATAAAAGCCGGCATATAAAAAGGCTATTATGCCGCCGTATGAGTGGCCAATAATTGATACTGGACAAGATTCAAACAAGTCCAAAAGTTTTACAGTATCCAAAACAGAATCAAAAACAGAATACATGCTTCCTTGTGCCCATGAACTGTTTCCATGCCCTCGCAAATCAGGAGCAACCACATGAAAATCCTTGCAAAGATCCTGAGCAACCCACTCCCAGCTTCTTGCATGATCTTTTCCTCCATGAATAAGCAAAACAAGAGGGTTATTTTTATTTCCCCACTCTACAAAATGAAGGCGTAACCTCTGAGAGAAATAATAGTTGGATAAAGGCTTTGAAAATTCTTTCCAATCAGTTTTATTCATAAAATATTACCCGTAGATGTCAAAAATTTATATCCTTCCGCATGCAGCCTGTCGAAACCAGAAAAACCATCCTTTTTTTGCTACCACATTACAGTTTCATTATATTTCATACAACCTTATTTTTCTTGCTGTATGTTTTTTAATACAAAATCATAAATATGAAATATTGTTTTACTTATTTTTATCTATTAAATAGCTATAATATCAAATAGATATCTTTGTGCTTATGGGTTTGGTACAAGGTTTGCATTTTTGTTAATTATTCTATTTTCGGTATTGTTAAATAAGAATAGGTTTTCAATATTTTTGTTGTATAATTTTAGCATATTCGATACAAAAACCTATTCAGAATTAACAATGCCCTATTTTCATAGTAGCATTTTATTTGAAAAGGCCTTTTTAAATAATTGTTGGTATCAAATTGATTATTAATTTTTATTTTTATAGAGAGTATCTATTATGATTAATGTTATTAAAAAGAACTGGTATTCATTTGATTTTTTGCAAATTTGCAGAAGCTTTTTTTCTAAGTTTGCATCGTCTGTAATTAAACTTGTAATCTGTATGGGAGTTTTTCTGGTGGTTGCTGTATCTGTGTCATGCTGGGAATATCTGCTGAATTTTAGAGAAAGTATTCAATGTAGTGTTTTGGGCTTTGTCTTTATTTTATCATGCAAATTGTTCATGATTACAAATGTTTTTGTTCTTTTATGGCGTATTATTCTTGTATGGCAATACAAACCTGAAAAATCTGTAAGTTATAACAATTTGCCAAAATGTACTGTAGTTGTGCCTGCATACAATGAAGGAAAACAGGTTCTGCCAACTCTTGAGAGTATAGTATTAAGTGATTACCCTGCTAAAAATCTTCAGATAATCGCAGTTGATGACGGAAGTGTGGATGATACATTTTACTGGATTCAAAAAGCGGCTCAAATTTTCAAAAACAGGATAAACACTGTCAGACTTCCAAAAAACAAAGGAAAACGCCACGCTCTTTACGAAGGTATTATTCAAAGTCGTGGGGATGTTATTGTAACAGTTGATAGTGATTCGATACTTGCTCCACATGCTTTAAGATCTATTGTAACTCCTTTAGTTCGCAATAAGAAAGTCGGAGCAGTTGCAGGCAATGTACGTGTTTTAAATATTGGTGAAGGAATTATTCCATGCATGCTTAATGTGATTTTTTTGTATAGTTTCAACTTTATACGGGCAAGTCAAAGTATGGTGAATACAGTAATGTGCACTCCAGGTGCTATTTCAGCATACAGACGTGATATTGTAACGAAAGTTTTGTCAGAATGGCTTAGTCAGACTTTTTGCGGGAAAGATGCAAATATCGGTGAAGACAGAGCTATGACAAATTTAATATTACGTGAAGGATACTATGTTCGCTTTCAGCAAAATGCCAAGGTATATACAAATGTTCCGGTTAAATATAGTATTTTATGTAAAATGTTGTTGCGATGGGCTCGCAGTAATGTACGGGAAACAATAGTCACAAGCAAATTTGTTTTTTGCAGATTTCGAAAAGGATCGATGACAGGCGCAAGAATAAACCATTTGACACAGTTGATGAGTCTAACCACCTCACAGTTACTTTTTATTGCAACATTTGTTGTTTTATTTTATTATCCGCTTGCAATGGGTATGAGTATTTTGCTTGGTATAACTGTGATGTCTAGCCTTTCTGCTGGTATCTATGTTATGTATTATAAAAACTCTGATTTTTTATGGGCATATGCTTATGGGCTGTTCTGGTTTGCCTGTCTGTCCTGGATTACACCTTACGCATTGATTACACCTCATAAATCAAGATGGATGACACGTGAAAAATAAGAATGTAACTTTATTTTATCCAATATGTAAGTAATAATAATAACATATAAAACTCAAATTTCTCTTTTTTGAAAAGTTATATTTTCATTTTTATGTTACCATAAAAATGATCTTATTGGTTAATACTCATATTTGAATGGAATGCGGGTGTATATGTTTATAAGCAAAACATTCTTCAGGCATTTTTATAATCGACTGGCTGTTACAAAACGCAATTTATCCAATTTCTGCGTTAGAAAATTAATTTGATCCTTTTAAATACTATAGACCGTCACATAAATAATTTCAGCAATAGACTGAGCTATAATAAAATTTAAAAACCTCTGAAACTCGCTGCGCTCAAACAGTCAGAGTTTTTTAAATTTCACCATAGCTCAGTTTTGCCAT
>Ga0209345_10001202_pt1 | contig 31575 bp, 43 predicted proteins | sample Cruoilmetagenom7_FD_187294 | JGI IMG/M metagenome (GOLD analysis project Ga0209345, IMG submission 187294) | Oil polluted marine microbial communities from Coal Oil Point, Santa Barbara, California, USA - Sample 7 (SPAdes) (version 2) | ecosystem: Environmental > Aquatic > Marine > Oil seeps ...
ATTGTTATGTCTCTAATTCGCTAAGGTTTTAAGCACGTTTGACTTGCTCTCACCCGATTTTTCAGCGATATCAGCCATGGTTAATCCATTAGCCTCAGAGCCAATTAGAGACATAACAATAATGCTCATACGGTGTTGTGAACCACTAAAGTATTTATGACTCATGATAAAACCGCCGTTTCAAGATAAAGAGCGAAGTAGAAAACAACGAAAATACAAAGCGCCCCAACAGTATTAAAAATTAATTTAACTGCGTGCTGTAAAATCAAGTTTTTCAATGATTGTTTAGGCATTATCGTTCCCTAATACAAATTCATGCTGCGGTTGATCTGCAGACGAAACATTACCTTGATGAAAAGCCAGGTCTTCCATTAATTTCTTAATACCGTCAACGGTTTCTTGACTGCTTGCTTTATCTTGGCTGTTACGCATTAGTAAGCCAGAAACCTCAATCATAAACGCTTGTAAATCAATTAAGTCTTTGTGCTCAGCTTTGCGGCCTGTAGGCGCAGGCACCAATAAAAACCCTTGGCTATGTGCTAAGTATTGAGTAATAAAATTAATGCCACAGGCTTGTTCAAAGGCAATGACTTTATTTACTGGCATTTTCGCAGTCCCTAACCATTTGTAAATTAAATCACCTGTCTCACTTAAGTGATCGCCAATACGTTCAACACTCATATTTTTCTTTTCAATACCGTGCTGTTTAGTCAGCTGCAAAGCATGCGGCATGCTGTGAGGAACAACCTTTTTCCAATAAGTTTTAGTCATTAGAAATAGCTCCTTGAATGTCTTTCCAAACAAGTAACTGGTTTGGAAATAACAGCTCATATACATTTGAATTCAGTTTTTTCTGCAACGGCGCAATAACATGAACACCATTTGGCAAACGCACATGAACCAGCATCGGCTTGAACAACTCTTGAAACAACTCTACTTGCGGGATCCAAGAACGATTAATAGGCTTTACATCAGTGGTTACGAGTGGCGTGTAGCTATAAGTACAAAGCATGGTGGAATCCCTTTAGCTAGCAAGACGTTGTTGCAACGCTTCAATACGCTGTTGTCTAGATGTAGAAAAATGTTGCACATCTGCGTAGCTAGGAATATCAGGGAATACTTCTTTAATCGGCAATTCAAGTGCTGTGGCGATGGCATTGGCTACTCGAAGGCTATGATTCAAACGCTTACAAACTTGTTGAATATTTGTTGGTGAACAGTCCAAAGCAGCAGCGATCATTGCTAGTGAATAGCCCTTTTTGCGTAATTCGCTTTTAATTGTTTCATGTTCCATAGTAAACTCTCTTGGTTATGCCTAGTTGGCGCTAGGTGTTGTTTTAAAGGTTTTGTTAAGTTCAGGGGTAGTATAGGTTCGATATATCGAACCCGTCAATATATTTTTATGGATAAATCGAACTTTTTAAAAGAAGAACGACAAAGACTCAATTTCCAACAGAAAGATTTGTTTGAAAATATAGGTGTAAATAAAGGCACTATAATTAGATGGGAGGCAGGCGGAGCAATACCTTCCGACAAACTTACGCTGCTAGCTAATATGGGTTTTGATGTCCAATATATCTGTACCGGCATACGTTCAAAAAACTTAGCTGATATAGCTGAGCAGCCAGAAATGCCTCACTTTGATTTTGAAGGAAAGCTTTCGAGTATTGTAAAAGTGCTTGAAGAAGTGCTAATCGAATCAAAAAAAAGCTTACCTGCTAAAGCTAAAGGCGAAGTTATTGAGGTTTTATTAATGCAAGCTATGCTAAAGCACAAAATGCCAACTAAGGAAGATATTTATCCTTATCTAAAATTGATCGCATAAATGTAAAATTATGGAGTATTTACGTGTCTGATGAATTCGAAATAAAATTAAAAGAAAAGTTAGCTGCAACGCTACAACAAACAGAAGAAGTTGTTGTGTCGTCTCAATCCATTACTGGTGATGGTAACACCCAAGTAAACAGCAGTGCTGCGACTTGTCAAAATATTACAGGGAATAACAATACTCAGGTAGCTGGCAAATAAGTACATGGAACAACAAAAAATTAAAGGGAATGCTAATCATCAAACCAATGCTGAAGTAGTTAACAATTACCATAGCCCAGTTCCTTTGCCACAAGAGCCTTGTATAACAGAATCGCAAGCCTTCCAATTAAGAAAGCTTGTCGATGAAATAGTTGAAAGTACTCATCCTCTTACCCACCAAGATTCCAAAATTAGCTTATGGAATAAGTTGCATGACTATTGTGATACCGCCGTACCACTTGCCACTGATAGACGTAGTCGTTACCGTTTAATTCCCCATACTAAGTTTTATAGAGCATTATCTTTTTTACAAGAAAAAAGAATCCGTGGTCTTCTTGATACGTCCAGTAGAGTAGAAAGTATAAATAAAAGTAATCAAGCAATGGCTGCAGTTTATAAAAGTGATCACCACAAAATTATAAGTAAACTTGAAACTAAAATAACAGCATTAACTGTAGAAAATCGTTCATTACACGATGAATTAAACGATATAGCAATTCATCTTTCAAATAGCCAACACGGTGATAGCATCGGCGCATTAAATGAAAAAATAGAGGGTTTAATCGAGGAACTTGTAAACCTGCATTTTGAAACACAAGATCTTAAATCATTGTCAAAGGGATATGACAGAATGGTTCGGCAATTAAGAGAACTTACTACAGAGTGTTCCCCCTTACCAGACTCAATTGGTAGCTCTGAAATAAGTCAAGTTAGTGTATGGAATAGTGTAAGTGGTACTAATGATTGTGCATCTATCGCTAGTGATGACGAAAGTGGTAATGATGCATATGCGAACATTGAAATAACAACATCATCCCCCGGTGGTATAGAGTTTTTTGTTGAAAAGCTAAACCCTAATGAAATAACCATTACATGTACAGGTGAAGCAGAACGAAAAACATTAGCAATATTACTAGCACAAATAGCCCGAGAACTAAAAAAAACAAAAAAAGAATTAGGTGGTCACTACAGGTTTGATGCTTACCCTGAAGTTGACGAACAAGCTATAGCAGAATTTGAGCAACGTAAAATAAACTGTGAAAACGGCGATTAATATAAAAACAACAAAAGGACTTACTATGAAAAATTACATGTTAGCTTTATTGGGACTTGGATTGATGGGTTGTGCATCAACAGAAGAAGTATACAAAAAAACAAGCTTATTACGCTATGAAGTGCAGCCACTACAAGATGAAATACTACGTAAAGCTAAACCAATAATACAAGCTCAGCTAAAAGATCCTGATTCACTTAAAAACCTTACCGTAGCTACATCTTATAAATGTTATGCCTCAAAAATGAAAATGGCTGACAATGTAAGTCCTAAATATGATTACGGCTATTGGTGTTATAACTTCTCTTATCAAGCCACTAACACCTACGGTGGTTATGTACCCGGTAAAAGTACCGCTGTGTATTACCAAGGCCAACTTCATAGTGTAAATGAGTTAAAAGAAACCATAAGAAAATTTAATGATATTGGTGTATGGCATTCACCTTCAACTTTATAGGTGAGGAAAGGAAGTATTATGAAAAATTACATGTTAGCTTTATTCAGTATTGGCTTAGTGGGCTGTGCGTCAACAACAGCACCGAAAGTTGAATGGGTCGCTAGTACTGAATTCGACCGTTTCACCGACATAACTACCTGTTCAGTGTCTACAGGAAGTTTATATACCCATTCAAATGTTTACACCTATAGCAATCGTTTATACCCATTTATTCAAGTGGTGAATAATGAATTACAGGTAGGCGTAAAAAGTGGCGGTAAATACAAAGTACCTGTTGGTGATGTTCAGCTTCGTATTGACAGTAACAAAGCCTGGATAATATCAATGAGTGAAACCCCAGTGAACACTAAGCCTGATGCTCCGGTAAATGCTCAATTAGACCTTATGACCGAATACGCCAAAAACTTACCAGCTGAACAGCAAAAGCTAATTGCAGATTCTTACAAAACTGCATTGAACTCCACAGGTCAAATGCTATCTCCTTTCACTGTTGCTACTGGTGACAAAGCAACAGCGATATTAAATGAAATGCTCAACGGTAAAACTTTAATTTACAGAACGCTTGGCTTTGGTCCTATGGTGCCTAATACCGGAGGAACCACAGGTGAGTTTATGCTGGATGGTTCATTAAAAATTGCGTTAGATAAGTGTCAGATAAAAACTTAAATTAACACCCATGGTGAATTTAATATGACTTTACCAATATTGAAATAATTAAAATAACAACTAAATTTAAGGGTAGCTACAATGACTAAAAAACAAGATAAGAAAGTAATTTTCCGTGATTCAGGCGAAAGCTTGGTCGAAATTGGAAAGCATAATAAAAGTGAGAGTGGCCGTTTCCACTTTGGTAATGAATCAAGAAGCGACACTATTACAACGCATTTTGCGACACCACCAAATCCTGATAAAGTTTCAAGGGATAAAACCAAAAAATAGGAAGTGCTATGACGTCAAATGAACAAGTGTTTCAGTGTCAATTCCAACTTGGAATAGGCTCTTATTATCATATGTTACGCCAAAGTTATTTTAATGCTTGGCATCGCTTTGTCAGTGCTTTTTCCCTTATATTTTCAACATCAGCAGTAGCGATAATAAGTTCAAAGTTAGAAATAGGTATTTTTTGTGCAGCTATTGTTGCTGTATTACAAGCTGTAGATTTAATTATCGACACGCGTGGGCAAGGCTCTCTTCATAATGACTTGCGTAATAAATACCTTATGCTTGAACATGAGCTTTTAAATTATGGCTCATCACTTACAGAGCTCCAATTTAATGACCTGCAAATGAAGATTAAATCAATTGAATTACAGGAGCCTCCTGTTCGTAAATTGTTATTAGAGGTTTGTCATGATGATATCGCCCGACGCTTAAAAGTTGATAAAGCACACTTTCACAATGTTCATTGGTTTAAAGCGAATACGGCCAACATGTTTAATTGGCCATCTGTAATAAAGGATTAAATAAATGAAAGATCATGAAGTTAAAAATGCTCATGAAAGTTATTCAAATAGACTAAATGACTATCAAAATAATATTATTGATAAATTAATAGCTTATAAAGAAAATTACCATGACGGCTTAAAAATGAGTATTGCTTCTGACGAAGATATTTCTCCTACCGCTTATATAATGACTGTGCTTGGTTTTGATGTTCTTTTGGATTTTACTATTGCACCGTGCGCTAGACGAACAGATATATATTATGGAAGAGTAAATTGTTATTTAGACATAAACAAAGATTCAATATTACATTCTTTTTACTTTGATCATTATGGGAGCATTTTTTCTAAACACCCTGATGAAGAAGATCATGAAGAGATCACATTTAATGTTGAGAATAAAATTATCATCGTAATATCAAAAGCAATAATCAAACAACTTTAGTAGCTTCTTAATTTACTAATACAGGTTATTACTAACCCCTTCAACATGCTGACAAACTGTCAGCATGTTTCGTTTTGGGCGTTAGTGCTGTGTCAGAATTTACCTTAATTATTGTTGAAAATATTCCTCCCGCTGCTTTACAAGCCATACATCGTGTTATTGGGTTGGAAGGCGGTTATGTTCATGATGCTGCCGACAGAGGTGGTAAAACTAATTTTGGTATTTCAGACCTACGCGATGGTGTAGCTGATGGCCTAATTGATATTAACCTTGACGGCCTTGGTGATATCACCCCCGAAAACCTTACCTACGAACAAGCCGTTAGTATTTACTACAAAGAATACTGGCTAGCGAATCAATGCCACGAACTGCCCACTTATATCGCTGTCATGGTGTTTGACGTTGCCGTAAACCAAGGCGGCAAGTTTGCGCGTAAAACCTTACAAGGCGCAGCTGGTGTTAACACCGACGGTATTATCGGCGGTAAAACATTAGCCGCAGTAAACCAATGTACTGAATTACAGCTACTGCACGAATATACCCAATTACGAGTATGTCGTTATGCCAGCATAGTTAAACGTGATGTTACTCAACTTAAGTTTCTCAAAGGTTGGTTGAACCGCGCTTTTGATGTATTGAAAGAGTGCCAAATGATATGGCTATTTGGCGGGCATGCCTAATGGGTGCCTTACATTACACCGCTTTTGTATTTCTCATCATGCTCATTATTACTGCCATTATTGGGCAAATAACCGCGTGGGCTGAACGTTCATTTGACATCGAAACCCAAATTATTGAAGAAGCTCGTGGTCGTCCATCAAATGCTTATTTGTTTATTGCCAGTGCGTTTTTCATCATTGTTTTTGCTATAGAAGCACTTGCGCTGGTTATCTACTTGCTTGAATTGGCGGGCTGGTTATGACCAAAGCAGATGAACGTTTTCAGGAAGGACGTAATAAACGTCTTGGTGCTGAAGTAAACAAGCAAATGCACAACTTGCCTGTGCAATACAGCTGCATTTACCGTCGTACTGAGCAAGCCAGTCAATATAAGCGCGGTTGGCATTCTGTTAGCCAAATAGATATTGATGTGGCCATAAAGCTTGCTACCGGCACTGAACAATTCTTATCAACAATTATTAAGGGGACCAACCCATGAGCATTACTGCCGCATTAGCTATTGCCAAAGCTACCGGGTTAAGTGATTGGATAACTGAAAAACTAAGCGATTCAGACTCTGGGGCAGCCAAGCTTGCTGGCCGAGTAATTGAGTACGCCGCTGACTCTACAGGTTACACCACTATCGATACAGCATTAGAAAAGCTAAAAGCTGATCCCGTTGCTATGCAAGCCTTTAAAGATAAGGTGTTAGGAAACGAACACGAGCTTAAAAGGTTAGCCTTTGCTGACAAGCAAAACGCCCGTCAAATGTACCAGGTACATCACAATCAAGCTGACATCATTGCTGACCGTATAATGAAGTACAACCCCTTATACATCGGTATGTGCTTAGTTATTCAGGCATGTGCTTTGTATTTTTTACAAGGCAACGCATCACTTTTATCACTCATTACCTCTATTTTAACCATGGCCATCAAATCGCTTTTTGATGAACGTAAAGAAGTAAACGGTTTTTTCTTTGGTTCAAGCATGGGCAGTAAACAAAAAGACCAAAACAAGGACACGTTGTAATGAGCGACCCAATCGATCGTGCAAACGAAATTGCAGAGCAAAACCGAATTCAAGCATTAAAGCAACAACGCAATAATCAAGAGCAGCCATGCATAGTTGACGGTGTGCGAGTTTGTTTAGACTGCGACTACCCCGTATCGCTAAAACGCATTAAAGCGGTAAATTCGGTGCGCTGTCTTGAATGCCAAACACTTGAAGAAATTAGAACAAAACAAGGCCGAGGTTAAGCCATGGAATTTATCAACGAATACTTCAAAGTCATTCAATTTCTACTGTGGGCCATTTTTGCCATTGTTGTTTTTGTGCTTACCGCCACGTTTCCAAAGAAGAAAGACCATGCTGAGCTAAAAGATCGCGTAAAAACCATTGAAGACACCTATAACACGTCTGTAGCTCATACCCAGCTTGAAACAAAGGTAACAACGATACAGGCGCAAATTAAAAGCATTCCATCCAATGAAACTATTCATGGCCTTGAAAAAGAAATGGGCGAAATGAAAGGCAGTGTTGACGGCATGAAGGACCTACTTAAAAACATCAATAACCACGTAAATATGCTCGTTGAAAACGAAATTAAAGGAAGCAAATAATGGCACTTCAAAACATTCAAAATCAGCATCATCGCCTGTCAATTTTACGGGCTTTAGAAGCGCTTGGTTACAAAAGTAACGACAGCATGATCCAAGACTCTTGTGCCGCTTTTCACAACGTAATGAGCCGTGACCAGGTACGCACAAACTTAGGCTGGCTAGCCGAGCAAGGTTTAGTGTCTATCGAAAAAGTAGGCGACATTATGAATGCCACTTTGCTTAGTCGTGGGCAAGACGTAGCACAAGGCCGAAGCTTTGTAGATGGCGTTAAACGCCCAAGAGCATAACGGAGCTGAATCATGACTAATAAAGTAAAGCCTTATAACGCGGCTGAAAAACGAATGGTGTCTGCATTTGCTCGCTTCATTGTGTTAGCAGAAATTGAAAAGCAATGCATAAAGCCGGCTTTTGAAGAAGCTAACCCAGGAGAAGCCTTTGTTGCTGAAAGTTGGGTTAATAAAGTGTTTGAAAGTGACCCTGAAGCCAAGCGCGCTTTAGCCGCTATACGTCGTGAAGTGCCTAAAATCCGTAAAGGCTATCTGCAACAACTGGGTGCCAAATCATGAGCAATGTAAAAAAGCGTGGCAAGGCGTCTAAAATCGATTTGCTGCCACCAAAATTAAAAGCCGAACTCGATACTTTACTTCGTGATAAAAGCCACACACAGGCCGATATACTTGCCGCAATTAACGAGCTTATTGAACAAGCTGGCCTTGCCGAGCAAAAAATAAGTAAATCAGGTTTAAGCCGTTATAGCGTTGAAATGGAAACCGTTGGCCAAGAAATTCGCGCTATGCGTGAGTCAACCGAAATGTGGGTGGCGCAATTTGGCAGTAAGCCAACGGGTGAAACCACGCAGCTGCTACTTGAAATGTTGAAAACCCAGCACTTTAAATTGCTGATGAATGCCAATGCAGATCCTGAAAGTTTACTTGATGCTAAAACCATCTACACCTTAGCAAGAACATTAAAAAACTTAGAAGATGCGGCTTCAGCGAATATGAAGCGAGAGAAAGAAGCGCGCAAAGTCTTTGCAGAAGAAATGGCTGAAAAAGTCGATTCAACCGCTAAGCAAGCTGGTTTAACAACCGATGGCGCAAACTTAATTAAGCAACAAATTTTAGGTCTTGCCTAATGAAATTACCTCCACAGCCTGAAGTAGAGCTAATAAAACCAGAGCTAAAGCTTTCACCTTACCAGGAAGCGATCAATAGTTGTGACAACATTGAAAAACGCTTTGGCTTACCTGTGTTCATTCCTTTTGATCCCGATGAAGTTTTACTCGGCTATCAAAAACGTTGGATGGCTGACGACTCCATTCTAAAAATTGCTGAAAAGTCTCGTCGAACTGGTTTAACCTGGGCTGAAGCCGCTGACGCCGTGTTAGAAGCCAGTAAAAGTAAAGTTGCTTTTGGTACCGACCATTTCTATGTTGGCTCAACCAAAGACATGGCGCGCGAGTTTATTGACGCGTGTGCCATGTGGGCTATGGCGTTTGATAAAGCTGCAGGTGATATTCAAGAAGAGATATTTGTTGATGAAGGTCAAGCAGGTAAAGAAATCCTTACCTTCACCATCAACTTTGCCAGTGGCTATAAAATACAGGCGCTTAGCTCTAATCCATCAAACTTACGTGGTATGCAAGGTAACGTCACCATTGACGAAGCGGCCTTTCATGACCGTTTAGCGGAAGTACTTAAAGCTGCTAGTGCATTGACCATGTGGGGCGCTAAAGTCCGTTTAATTAGCACACATAACGGCACCGACAATTTATTTAATACCCTTATTCAAGATAGCCGCGCAGGTAAAAAAGCCTATTCCGTACATCGTATTACCCTTGACGATGCCTGTAACGAAGGGCTTTATAAACGTATCAGCCAAACACGCCGCAAAGCATGGACTCAAGAAGTTGAGGATATGTGGAAAGCGGCGCTATTAAACCAAACCGCTACCGAAGAAGATGCCTTAGAAGAATATTCATGCGTACCTAAGCAAGGCGGCGGTGTTTATATCAAACGTGTGCTTGTTGACCAAGCCATGAAAAAAGATATTCCCATCATCAGGTTTACCGCCCCTAAAGACTTTTTGGAATGGTCAGCCCGACATAAAGAAATTCAAATAAAAGAATGGCAAGACGAATTAAAGCCTCACTTAGCCAAGCTTAATAAAGATTTAAATCATGCCTTTGGTGAAGATTTTGCCCGCAAAGGTGATTTATCAGTATTTGTGCCCCTGCAGATAAATAAAGACTTAACCAAGCGCGTACCGTTCTTGCTCGAAATGAGCAACCTAACTTATGACGCGCAAAAAGAAATACTATTTTATTTATGTGACCGACTACCGCGCTTACAAGGTTTAGCGTTTGATGCTACAGGCAATGGTGGTTACTTAGCTGAAGCCGCCGCAGAGCGTTACGGCACCGAAATGGTTGAACAAATAATGCTGACTGAACGTTGGTATATGGAATGGATGCCCAAGCTTAAAGCAGAATTTGAAGATTTAAATTTAGAAATACCACGCCACCAAGATGTACAAGACGATATGGGACAAATAAAAGTTATCAACGGTGTTCCTAAAATTGACAAAGGTAGCTCCAAAGGCACCGATGGCCGACAACGCCATGGCGATGTAGCTGTAGGTCTTGCTATGGCCGTTAGAGCCAGTTGGATGGACGGCGGCGTTATTGAATTCACCCCATTGCCCGATAAAAACCGTGATGAAGACGATGACGATTTTTCTATTAATCAAAAAGGAGCATTCTAGTAATGTCTCAATTAGTTGACCAATATGGCCACCCACTTCGAAAAGAAGACTTAACCACCCCGCAGACCGACGATGCTAGGTTAGGCCATTTACATAAACATTATGCTGAACACCCAAGTAAGGGCTTATCCCCTGCTAAATTGGGCGGTATTTTATTACGTGCTGAGCAAGGCGACATTATTGCGCAATGTGAATTGGCCGAAGACATGGAAGAAAAAGACACACATCTGTTTTCTGAATTACAAAAGCGCCGCTTGTGTATGAAGTCTGTGCCTTGGAAGTTAGTACCGCCGCGTAATGCCAGTGCTGCAGAGTTGCGCGACACTGAAATGCTGCAAGAGCTGTTTGAAGACATGCTCTTTTTGCAAGATACCTTTTTCGATATGTCTGACGCTATTTTAAAAGGCTTTTCTCACAGTGAAATAACCTGGCAACAAGAAGAAAAACTATGGGTACCACATGCAATAGACTTTAAAGATCCTGCTTGGTTTATGGTTAACGCTGATAATCGCAATGAACTCCGCTTACGTGATAACAGTATCGACGGCGAAGCACTAAATCCCTTCGGCTGGATCCAACATATTCATAAAACAAAATCGGGCTATGTTTCACGTAATGGTTTAGCGCGCGTATTAGCATGGCCGTACATTTTTAAAAACTTTTCAATTCGTGATTTAGCCGAGTTTAATGAAATCTATGGTTTACCGCTGCGCGTGGGTAAATATTCTACGGGTGCCACACCAACCGAAAAGCGCACACTTTTACAGGCCGTTATGGGGATAGGTCATAACGCAGGTGGCATTATTCCTAAAGGCATGGAAATTGAATTTAATGAAGCCGCCAAAGGTAGTGAAAAACCCTTTGCGTACATGATGGAGTTTATGGAAAAAGCCATGAGCAAAGCCATATTAGGCGGCACGCTTACAAGCCAAGCAGATGGAAAAAGCTCAACCAATGCTTTGGGTAACGTACACGATGAAGTTCGCGGCGAATTACGCGATAGCGACCTTATTCAAATCGCTAGCACAACAACCCGTGACTTAGTGCTGCCTATGTACATGTTCAATGGCAAAAGCTTCTCTAAACCTTCACGTTCGCCAAGATTAGAATTTGACACCACCGAAGCTGAAGATTTAAAAGAATTCAGTGAATCTTTACCAGGCTTAGTTGGCTTGGGTTTTCAAATACCATTGCGATGGGCACAGGATAAAGTGCAAATACCTGAGCCTAAAGACGGTGAAACAGTGTTAGGCATGGTCGCCCCAGAAAAAGTTCCGACTAAAGAAATCGATACCTTACCTGGTAAAGATGCACCTAAAGACAAACCAACAACCAAAGCGCAAACCAAGCTAAAAAATATGGCCATAACCAAGCTTGTTGCATTAAAAGCTAAAGCTGAAGCGGTGCCAGAAAAAGACACAGCTGAATTGTTTGCTCAGCAATTGGCCGAAGGTTTTAGCCCTATATTGCAAGGTTTTAATGATGACATTGAAGAGCTGATCAACAACGCAACCTCACTTGAAGAGCTGCAAACCCAACTTAACGGCATGAATTTGTCCATTGATGAAGCCAGTGAAGTAATGCAGCTGGCACTTGTCGCGGCAGAACTTGGCGGCATGGCAGACGTAGAGGATGGTGAGTAATGTTGAGCAAATTTCTTAAACGCTATCAGCGATGGTGCAAGCACATAACTAGTAAGCGAGTAAAAAGTGCCTGAAGTCCGTTATGGTTCGCTACCGTTTCAAGAGTCGATAGATTTTTTCAGAAATAAACTAAACATTTCTACTGAGCGTTGGAATGATGTTTGGCGAAATGGTCACAACAACGGCTTTATGATAGCCGGAGCCATGAAGGATGATTTGCTGAATGACTTCAGGAAAATGGTTGATAGCGCCATTAGCGAAGGTAAATCAATCGGCTGGCTGAAAAAAAACTTTAAAGAAATACGAGCAAAGCATGGTTGGGATCATACAGGTTCAAGTGCCTGGCGTAGTCGTGTAATTTACGACACTAACATGCGACAAAGCTATAACGCTGGGCGCTATGAACAGTTGCAGCACTTTGATGTTTGGGAATATCAGCACGGTGATAGTTTGCACCCGCGCGAATTACATTTGTCCTGGCATACACTGCGCTTACCCAAAACCGATAAATTTTGGTTAACGCATTTCCCGCAAAATGGTTGGGGCTGTAAATGTAAAGTACGTGGTAGAACAAAAGCATGGTTAGCACGCCATGGCCATGTAATCGACTTAGCACCAAAAGATGGTTCATGGGAATGGGTAGACAAAGTAACGGGCGAAGCCCATGTAATACCAAAAGGTATTGACCCTGGCTTTGACTATGCCCCACGAAAGCAAGCCGTATCGAAAAATTTAAAACAACTGGCTGATAAAAAAGCAAAACCATTTACGCCACCCCCACGTGTCGCTAAAACGGCATTTAGTACCGTACCAGGTGCAGATGTGCATAGCTTGAACAAAGTACTAAATGAACTAAAAACAACAAGCGCTGCGCCTGAAATAGCGCTGCTTGAAAAGTTTTTAACTCAACATGAGACTAAAACGCTCTTTCTTCAACAAAAAGAAATGAACCCCAAAGCGATAGCAGCGACTAAAGTGGTTAATGATATTGAAGCGTATTTAGGCAAGCATCCTCGATACAGCACCATATCGTTATTCACCGACAGAGGCTATTTACGCGCCGAAGGTTTTACCTCAAGCGCATTTGAACACGTCGTGCTTAAAGGTATTGGTAAGCTTTCAAAGGTTGATTTCAACGAGGTTAAGCATGCGATACAAGCAGGTATACTGCTTAAAGAAGCAAATAAAAGCGCGCTCACGTTCTCTGAAATACTTAAGCAGCATGGCCTCAATGGCGAAAATGGTGCTATGCTGACAAATTGGATACATGAGATCGGCCATCAAATTCATTTTAAAGCGGGTTCGCCATACAAGCCTTTATTTAAAACGGCAACGAGTGGCAGTACCATTACTCGTTATGCTCAGCAAAACCATTATGAATGGCATGCTGAAATGTTTGTTGCTTGGTTGTTGGACCGCAAAGCATTAGCAAACTGGAATGAAGAAATAACGGCCTACATGGACAACTTAGTAAACAATGCAATTAACAAAGGTAATAAGTAATGGCTGATTTATTAGCAACAATTCAACAAGGTTTAGCGAAAGGCACCATTGCCGAACAAGCTAGCCCAATTGTCGATGAAGCGCTAAAGCTTGTTTCTAATACGGAAATACCGTTTCAAGAACGCCTACCTAAAATTTATGTGTTAGTAGATAAAGCCGCAGCAGCTGGTGGTGTTGAAAAAGAGCGCTGTGGTTATGTGATTGAAAGTTTATATGCCCAAGCCAGTGAAACTGAACTTGATTTGCTAAACGCATACCAGGACAAAGCGTAATGGCGGGGTCGTTTGTCTCAATCGATTTACTGGGTGATGAAGCCATTACCAAAGCGTTAAACACAATGCTTGCCCGTGGTTTAGATCTCGCTCCTGCGTTTTATGAAATGGGTGAGCACATATTAGAATCAACGCAAGATAGAATGAGCCAAGAACTAAGCCCTGATGGCACGCCATGGGAGCCGCTTAGTATCAACACCATTGAGCAAAAAGATTTAACTAACCAATCAGAGAAGATTTTACGTGGCTACGGCACATTAGCTGATACGCTCAGTTATCAAGTAAATAGTAACCAATTAATGTTTGGTTCAAATTTAGAGTATGCGGCAACACATCAATTTGGACGAGACAAAGCAAACATTCCCGCAAGACCTTTCTTAGGCGTCAGCGGTGAAGACGAAACCGAAATACTCGACATATTGCGCTCACACCTTTCAGGCTCCTAAAACGCGATTTAAGCAGCTTAATACTGTTTTGGTTACATTGGCTCGTTTACATTTGTTTAATGGCTATAAATCGCTTGTAAATCATTTATAAATAACTTGGCTTGCTTGGTTTCGTTGTTGTTTGCATATCTCACGTAAAAAGCCTTATTTATCCGCTCATTTACCTACAAGAACAATTACTAATACAAGTTATTATTAACACCTAAGACATGCTGCCATTCTGGCAGCATGAAAATTAAAAACTCTACTATCGCCATTTCGGCGTTAACAAATAAAAACAACACAGCCTTAGCTGTGTTGAGTTTTTCGGTCGGCTCACTTGATAATGCGCAAAACAATCGAGTGCAATTATTACCTAGTGGTCAGTTTTCATCTAAAGATGGACGCCCTCACGATGTTGATGGTGGTAAGTGGTTAATGGACAAAGAAGCCTTTGCTATTTTAAAAGCAAATGCTGCTTTGCGTACAAACGACTACCACTTTGATTACGAACACCAAACCATGTACACCGAAGAAAATGGTAAGCCTGCACCTGCAGCAGCTTGGTTTGAAGACTTTGAATACATTGAAGGCGAAGGTTTATTTGCCTTAAATGTTAATTGGACACCCGATGGCCAAAAAGCGGTAGATGACAAAGAGTATCGTTATACCTCTGCAGTTTTCTCATACGACACTAAAACAGGCCGCCCCACCAGTTTAATGCACGTTGCTTTAACCAATGACCCTGCGGTTGATGGCATGAAAGCTATTGCTGCTTTAAAAGCAAACCCTCATTCACCCGATAAAACTAACCCTACTGGAGAAAACCACATGCCTGAACTACTGAAGGTATTGCTTGGCAAAATTGGTATTGAAATCCCTGCAGATTTTGACACCAGTGCTGCCGCATTGAAAAAAGTTGAAGCCGATGCTGTAACCGCAATTGCCGCTTTAAAAACTAAAGGCGATAAGTCTGGCCAATTAGAAAAGGATTTAAACATTGCTCAACAAAATGTTGCTTCGCTAAAAGCTGGGGGCGCAAAAGGCGTTGACCCAACTAAGTTTGTGCCTGTTGAGACTTATAACACGGTAAATGCTGAGTTAGCGGCATTAAAAAACGGTACTGATGAAAACTCAGTTGACCAATTGTTAAAAGACAATGCGGCCAAAATTACCGGCCAAGCAGACCGTGATTATTTACAAAGCGTAGGCCAAAGCCAAGGCTCAGCCGCATTAAAAGCCATGCTTGAGCCACGAATTGCCATTGCCGCATTAACAACCACTCAAACCCAAGGTAAAGAAAAGCCTAAAAATAAAGATTCGGGTGAAAACTTAAGCACTGAGCAAATTGCCATGTGTAAAAACATGGCGCTTTCTCAAGAAGAATTTAAAGCAGAAATAGCCAAAGGCACAGGAGAATAATCATGGCGTTATCTAAAGATAAAGGCACCTTACAAAAAGGTGGCAATTTACTTGTGCTTGCCCTAGCTGCAGGTGCAGTTATTCACGGCGGAGCCATTGTAGTCATTGATGCAGGTTACGCCAATAAAGCCACCACAAAAGTGGGCTTGAAATTTGGTGGTATTGCAGAAGAAGCGGTTGACAATTCTGCAGGTGGCAATGGCGAAAAAAGTATTGAAGTGCGTCGTGAACGCTTGTTTTTTGCTAAGAACAGTTCGGGTGATTCGATTGCTCAAGCTGATTTATTTAATCAATGCTATTTGGAAGACGACGAAACCGTTGCCAAAACCAATGGCGGTAATACACGTTCATTAGCAGGTCGCATTATGCAAGTCGACAGCAATGGCATTTGGGTAAAAGGAGAACTAGCATGATTGTAAATAAAGCCGCTATTCAAGCAGCATTCATGGCCATTAAAACGATTTTCAACAAAACGTTTGAAGCCCACGAATCGCAATATGAGAAAACAACTACGGTAGTGCCGTCATCAACAAAAACTGAAGATTATACGTGGTTTGGTAGCTTTCCTCGTATGCGTAAATGGATTGGCGAAAAAGTACTAAATCGTTTATCTGCCTCTAAATATTCATTAACCAATGAAGATTTTGAAGTCACCATTGAAGTTGATCGTAACGACATCGAAGATGACAAAATGGGCCAGTACTCCATTCAAGCGCGTGATGGTGGCCAAGCCGCTAAAGAGTTACCTGATGACTTGATTAATGAAGCCAAAGACAAAGCGTTCACGACTTTGTGTTATGACAATCAGTTTTTCTACGACACTGACCACCCTGTTTTTAACCCAGTTACACAAGAAGATGAAAGCGTTTCTAACAAATTAACAGCGCCGTTAAGTTGGGAAAACAAAGCTGAAGCAGATGCCTCTATCGGTGCTGCAATTCTTATGATGACTGGCCTTAAAGATGAACATGGCCGTAAGCTAAAAATTGTGCCTGACACGCTTGAAGTATCAAGAGCATCTGCAACAGCGGCCCGTATGTTAGCAACCAGTAAAAAGTTTGCCGATGGAACTGTAAACCCATATTTCGGTGAAATTACCAACATCATTGTTAATCCAGGGCTAACCAGTAATACCCAGTGGATGTTGCATTGTACTTCACGTCCTATCAAGCCTTTCTTGTATCAAAACCGCAAAGCGCCTGTGTTTGTTAGTCAAACTGACTTAAATAGCGATGACGTGTTTAGCAAGAAAAAATTGAAGTTTGGTGCTGAAGCACGTGCAGTAGCTGGTTATACCTTATGGCAGTTGTCAGTGGGTTCAACGGGTACAGGTTAACCGTTAATCGTTCTTCCTAGTTAAGCCACTAACAGGAGTGGTGGCTTATTTTTTATCTTCTTTTCAAAAAATAAAGAGCCAATAAAATGAAAAAATCACTTATCGCTATTACCGTATTAAGCGCTATGGCATCAGGTTACCGTCGAGCGGGGTTTTCTTTAGATAAAGGTGAAAACGAGCTTGAAGCAACCGAAGAACAAATTCAGTTGTTATCTGCAGATGGAAACGTGAAGGTTGTTGCTGAGCTGGAAAACCAAGCTGAAATTGAACCACATATTAAATCTGAACGTATTTTACAAACCAACGTTGTAGATCTACGTAATGATAATGAAAGGCTTAAAGGCCGTATTGAAGAGTTAGTAAATCAATGCAGTGAGCAACAAGAAACTATTTCATTACTTGAAATAGAAATAGCAAACCCTCCTAAGTATGTGCATGAAGACACACTTGCCGATTTAGGTAATTGCGCGCTTGAACCTGGCGAATTTGATTACTCTTTAGCACCACAAGAGCTTCACCATTGGATTGTCGTTATCGACGGCTTAAACAAAGAAGCACCATTAACCAAAAAGCCTAATTGTGATCAGTTAACCGTTACGGCTAACAATGAAGAACACACACCTACAGGCGCAGAACGTGACGCCGCATGGGCTTGGTATCAAGAAAACGTAAAGGTTGTTGAAGTTGACGACGCTAACAGTAATTCAAATACTGAAGCCGAGGCATAACAATGTTGTATTGCAGCAAGCAAAGCTTAATTGACCGCTTTAGTGAAGATGAATTAATTCAACTTACTGATCGTAACAACTTAGGCGTTATCGACGATAACGTGCTTAATCGTGCGATAGAAGATGCCAGCACTGAAATGGATGGATATTTATCACGTTTTAATTACACAGCTGACACGTTGCCTGAGTCACTTGAGCCGCTTGCTTGCAATATTGCGCGTTACTACTTATATGACGATGCCCCTAGCGACCACATCACTACTCGCTATAACAATGCCATTAAGTACTTAGAAAAAGTAAATAAAGGCACGTTAACCATAGGTAAAACCGAACAAGGTGTTGAAGTTGCCAGTGTTGACTTACCTGAAATGCAAAGTGGCGGTACGGTATTTGGCCGCGATAAATCAAAGAGCTTTATTTAATGATTAATTCAATTATCAAACAACTGGCCAATGCTGAGCTCAATGGTAAAAAGCTTTTTAATGTGGTTGAAGAAGGAGTTGATTTAGGTGCTGCTTTAAAAAGCAAATTAAACCAATCACCGGTTGCTTACGTGATTGAAGTTAGCCGCAAGCCTGGTGGTAATGCTCGTGACATGGGCATGCCTTTACAAAATGTAAAAACCATTATCGGCGTTGTTATTGGTATTAAAAAAGTAAACGACTTATCAGGCAGTAAAGCCCTAAATTCTGCTTATGCGGTGACAAAAAAAACCCGAGAACAATTATTTGGTTTTACACCAACTGCAGAGCATAGCGCTTTGTTACTTGACGCATCAAGAACCATTGGTGCAAACGATCATGCTCTTTGGAAATTAGAGCAGTTTTCAACCGAGCATTTAGAGGAAGCATCCAATGTCTAAAACAGCAAAAGTAAAAGCGGAACCAGCGCTAAACAAAACACCGGGCGGCAGTTTTTCCAAAGACCCAGTAACCGGCAAGTTAACCCGTATTGAAAGTACTAAGCGAGTCGAACCTAAAGCCACCGCAGCTGAAAAAGCTGTTGAAAAAGTTAAGGAATAGCCCCTATGAAATTTGATAAAAAACTGTTGTTGATAAAGCTAGAAGCCACTTACGGCACTGACGCTAATCCAACGGGTTTAGCCAATGCGATCTTAAGTAAAGACGTTGGAATAACCCCGCTTGAAGCTGAAGCACTAGAGCGTGGCTTAGTTAAGCCTTATTTGGGTGCTGACGAAGATATTTTAGTGGGCGAGCATATTTTGCTGACCGCAAAAGCCGAATTGCAAGGCAGTGGTGTTGCAGGTACTGCGCCAGGGCTTGGCGTAATATTGCGCTCATCGGGCTTTGCTGAAGTTATTGTAGCCGGCACAAGTGTCGAATATGTTTTAGCAGCGCAAGACTATGAAAGCGCGACGGTACACTTTTACCAGGGCGACACTTTGCATGCAATGCGCGGCGCTATGGCTAGCGTAAAAGTTATGCTAGAAAAAGGTATTCCCTACCTTGAATTTAACTACATTGGCTTGTGGGTTGACCCTGCTAAAGTGGTTGCGCCTACGTCAGACTTTTCCGTTTGGCAAAAACCAACACCAACCGGTGCCACCCGAACCTCGGGCTTTATGCTAAATGGTTTTGCTGCTGAGCCAACCAAGCTTAACTTAGATGTTGGCCAAGAAGTTAAGTACATAGAAAGCTTAACCACCGCGAAAATTGACATTACCAAGCGTAGTGCCAGTGGCTCAACCACTATTTTGGCGCCAGAGTTAGATCAACATAACTACTTTGACGATGCTAAAAACAGTGTGACTGGCCCATTAACGATCACCCACGGTAATACGGCGGGTAAAATTGTCACGATTGATTGTCCTAAAGTACAAGCCAAAGCGCCTAAATATAGCGACTTTGAAGGTCAAGCCGCATTAGATATGGATTTAAAGCTTATTCCGACCAGTGCCGGCAACGACGAAATAAAAATGACTTTTACATAGTAAAAATTAAAACCAACTTCCTGGTGGGTGTTGACGTTGAAAGCACAAGACGAGCTTGAGTCGCCACGGATGGTTTTTTTACCCACTAATGCATAAACCCAATTGACCAGAAGAAGAAAAAATATGTATCAACTACAAGATGAATTATTTGTGTGGTGGCCGGTAACGATTTCAGTGCCGGTTGACGGCGGCAAGGTGTCTGAGCATGAAATTGACGTGCAGTTTGAATTAATTGAAGACACACAATACCAATGCGCCGCACAAGATAGCGACTTAGCAGTGCTTAAATTAATTGTTAAAGACTGGAAAGGCATTAAAACTCCCGACAATAAAGACCTAACATTTAGCATTGAAAACTTAGTCGCCTTAGCGAAAAGAAGCTATGTACGTAGAGCCATTATATTTGCTTATTTAAAGGCTGAGCAAGGCGCACCGGTAAAAAACTAAAAGATGCTGCGCAAGGATGGGCAGCTCCGCCATTGGTTGATGGAGAAACCGAGAAAGACTTAAAACGAGCACTCGCACCGCAACATATTTTAGACGAGTTAAACGAAAGCAAAGTGATCATGATAATGCCGAAAAACTGGCCCATTGTAATTTGGTTTAACCAGGTATGTGACTTAATGCGATACCGCGCCAGTGACGGTGCTTGTTTAGGGCTTGATTTAGTACAAATAGAAACTGAGGCAAGTATGAGTGAACGTAACTATACAGCGGCACAATTTAACGGTTTACGCGTAATGAGCACAGCAGCTGCTCGCGCCATTAACAAAATAAAATAACGTAGGTTGACGTATGAGTGTGATGAAGCTAGGTATTGTTTTTGATGTTAAAAATGACAAATTTAAAAGTGAGGTTAAAGAAAGTACTGTCGCTATTGAAAACTTTAGTAGAAGCGCGAAAGGTGCAGGCTCGGCTACGTTACGCTTAAGTAATAACACTCAAAGAGCAGATGTCCAAAATCAACAATTTGCTAAATCATTAAATACTAGTAGCACCGCTTTAGCTACAACAACAAAACACGCTCATGCCGCACACGGCTCAATTACTGATATGGTTAAATCTATGATGATCATGTCAGCAGTAATGGGAACCGTAGGCTTAGGTGCTAAACTTGTAACAGATTTAGCAACGTTTCAAGACTTGCGCGTACGCTTACGTGGCCTGAGTGACAGTACTGTTGATTACGCTGACAAAGAAAGTTTTTTAATTAGCTTGGCAAAAGAACATCATAAAGAGCTAACCGGCTTAGCCAGTGGTTATGCAGGTTTATCGGTAATGGTTAAAGAAAACATTATTAATGATGAACAAGCAAGGTTAATGCTCGAAGGTTTATCAAATGCCGCATCAGAAACGGGCGCAGATGCGGCTAATTTAAAACAGGTGCTTTACGGCTTGAATCAGGTGCTAGGCCAAGGCACAGTGCAAGCTCAAGAATTAAGCCAAGTGGTTGAGCCAATGCCAGGGTTGCTAAGTAAATTAGCACGTGCTGCGGGGCAAGAAACTGGCGCAGCTTTTAGAAAATTAGTAGGTGAGGGGAAAGTCACTAGCGAAATGTTCGCTAAATATATGGTAACTGCGCTAAACGAATATGATGGCGCAGCAGCAAAGACAGCAAATAATATTAATGCAAAGTTTGCTAACGTAAGCACAGCTTATTTATTGCTTGCTAAAAATCTAGAACAACCCATTAATAATGCCTTATTGCCGGTACTTGATGTTTTGACCGCCGGCTTAATTTCACTTAGTGAAAATACTGATACCGTAAGCAATGTAGTATTTGGTAGCTTTGCGCTTGCTATGGCTCATGCTGTTAATGCCTTGTCGAATAAAGCCGCTGCTATTGTAAAAGACACGGTAGCGACTAGAGCATCTAACCAAGCAAATCTCATGCTAACAAAATCTGAGTTAGCTCAAGCACAGCTAGCAAATCAACGTGCGATTCAAGAGCAAGCAGCCGCACAACGCATGCTTAAGAATGCTCAGAATACAACCATTAGATCTAAAGCGATAACAAATTTAGCAAGAGCAAATGGACAGTTAGCAGCAAGTGAAAAACTTGTTGCCCTTGCAACGAATAATGTAGCGATAGCTACAAATAAAGCAAACACTGCCCGAAGAGCTGGTGCTGCGGCATTGGGATTGTTGGGTGGTCCTGCAGGTGTTGCTATGCTTGCCGCTTACGCGATTGGTAGCTATGCCATGAGCGCCGCTGATGCAGCCAGAGAAAGTGTGAATTTAGCTGAAAAAATAGGATTGGCAGATAAAAAACTGACAGAGCTAACTACAAAACAACTTAGTTTGAGACTGTTTAACTTAGAAAATGATCCCGCTGCAGAAATAGATAAAGCTCGCTTAAGAACCCTAAAAGCACAAGAAGAATACAACAGAGTGCAAGCAGCTAGAGGCTTTAAAAACCCTAATAAAGAAACAGATAAAACGGTTTTAAATCGCGATGTAGAAATTGAAGCATTGGAAGCAAAGTTTGCAAAAACTAAAGAGCTTAAAGATAAAATAAATGAACTACTTGCTGCTCCCGTAAGTTCTGAGCCAAAACCAAAGGCAGGACAAGACAACAATTCACTCGATGTTTTTGCACAACAAGAAGAAGCCTTAAGCCGCCAACTTGCTTTGCTGGGCGAAACAACACAATTAGCCAACGCGGAGTATGAAACCACATTAGGCAAGTACAAAGATTTATTGCCAGGGCAAAAAGCCTCGCTGCTTAATTTGGCGCAAGAAATTGACGCTAAGAATAAAGCGCTAACTGCAGACAAAGAATCGGTTAATCAAGCAAAAGAGCTTAAAAGCACGGCAGACAGTTATGCTAACTCACTGCAAAGAAAAGCAGAACTAACTAGCGAGTCAAGCAATGTTGCTCAACTTAATTATGAAATTGAACACGGCAGTTTAAAAGGCATTAATGACGAGTTAAGAACTCAGTTAGAGCTTTTGGCACAAAAAGCTGATGCTACGGCAGCATTGGGCGAACAGCAGTTGCCATTTTGGCAGCAAATGAAAGAACACATTAGCTCTACGTCGCAAGATTTTGACACTATGTGGGGTAATACCTTTAACAGCTTTGCCCAAAATATGGGTGACGCAGTTAGTACGTCAATCATGGAAGGACAAAACTTTGGCGACACCATGAGAAACATTGCTCGTTCGGCGATAAAAGAAGTGATCTCAGGTTTAGTGCAGATTGGTGTTAAAAAGCTAGCCCTTTCTGCTATTGAAAAAGTAATAGGCACAACAGGTGCAGCAACGAATGTGGCTTTAGCAGCTACAACAGGTACGGCCATGGCTGCAAGTTATGCCCCAGCGGCTGCTTTTGCGTCGTTAGCCAGTTTTGGTGCTAACGCCGTGCCAGCCTCAGCAGGTATTGCCACCACGTTTGCCTTAACCGAAGGCTTAGCGTTAGCGGGTATGGCACATGACGGTATCGATGAAATACCGTCAGAAGGTACGTGGTTACTCGACAAAGGTGAACGTGTTGTAGACAACAGAACGAACCAAGACTTAAAACAATACCTGAACAATAGCCAGTCTGGTGGCTCAGCCCCCATTATTTATCTCACCAATAAAATTACCATTGAAGGCAACGGTAACAGTAACGCTGATATTGAAAGCGCCATTAACTTATCAACCGAAAAAATGCGTGCTGATTTATATGAAGACTTTTCCACCAATGGCGCACTTACGCAACAACTTAAGGCAGCAATGTAATGACTATTATTGATTTACCCGCCATTGACCCAAGCGCTAGCAGCTTTATGGTGATCCCGGCGAGCACGGCTGATTTTAATCCGTATTCGCAAATAGAACAGGTAGCAGAAGAGCCTGGCGACAAATGGCAGGCAAAAATAACCTGGACCAACTTACCGCACATGCTAGGCCGCGACATTCGTGGCGCGTTAATGGGCTTGCGTGGGCAAGTAAACCAATTGCGCGCAAAAGATTTTGCTCACCAAAACTTAGGCAGCTGGGCTGGCACTGCGCGGGTAAAAGGCAGCGGCCAATACGGTATTGCTTTAACGGTAGACGGTTTAGCCGTTAACGGCCTAGTGGGTAAAATTGGTGACCGGTTTCAGCTGGGTAAACGCTTGCATGAGCTAACCCAAGATGCAACAACCAATGCGCTGGGTGAAGTTACCTTGAAATTTGTACCTGAAATTATCACTCCACCCGCTGACAATACGCTGCTTATTGTAACCGAGCCAACGGGCTTGTTTATGTTAGAAGACCCAAAACAAATTCCAGACTTTTCTCATTCGCCCCGGGTGTTTAAAAGTATTTCAATAACATTAATAGAGAGCTTACGTTAATGCGATTTTCAACGGTAATTCAAAATGCCATTTTAAGCGACCAGCCACAGCGCATTCGTTATTTTTTAAAGCTGCAATGGCCCAGTGGTTGGTTATATGTGCACAGTGGTTTGGGCGAGCGCGTTTACAAAGGCAATACCTATTTGGGCGTTGGCGAACTTGGCAGTATTGGTCAAGTGCAAGAAGACGGCAAAGGTAATGCTAAGCGCTTGTCTATTTCGTTGTCGATAACCGACCCCGCGTTAGTGCGTGATGTGTTAGCTGATGATCCGATTGGCAATAATGCAGAGCTTGACATTGTTGTGCTTGATGAAAACTTAAAAATACTAGATGGTGATTTGCTATTTAGCGGCACCATTGGCGATTTAGATGTTGTTAAAAGTGGCATTGCTAAGGTAACAGTTAGCCTGGTCGATTGGCTAGAAATTTGGAATAGCCCGATTGAAAATAATATGTATTCTGATGCCGCCCAACAAGCGCTTTACCCGGGAGATAAATTTTTCAATCAAGTGGAATTGTTGGCGTCAAAGCCGCTGAATTCTGGCGTTGCTGGCACACCTGTAGGAGGTGTAAGTAGCGGCTACAGCGGCGGTGGCGGAAATAGTGTAAGTAGGAAAAGATTAAGATGAGTTTAGCTATTATTAAAGCATTTATTCAAGCGCATAAAAACAAGCCCTTTGTTTGGGGCGAAAACGATTGCTGTTTATTTGCAGCCAATGCGGTGCTTGCCGTAACAAGTGTTGATTTAGCCCCAGAGTTTCGTGGTAAATACCGCACTGAACTTGGTGCTGCACGCGCGTTGAAAAAACACGGTTACACGTCAATTGAGATGTTGCTTAATGCCAAGTTAGGCCAAGCTATAGCACCGTTAAGTGCCAAAAATGGTGACGTGGCGTTGGTAAAGAATCATCAAGGGCAATTAGCCGCAGGGGTTATTTTTAGAAGTAGTGTTTATTGCGTTAGCCCCACGGGCTTAAGTCAGTTGCCTTTGGCCAGTATTATAAATGTATGGAGGGTTAAATAATGCCACCAGTCGTTATTGGCGTTGTTGCTTATGCAGGTGCCACTGCCGCCGGTTATGCCGTAGCATCAGCAGTAGCTATTGGTATTGGCGCGGCGATAGCCACGTATGCTGTAACTGAGGCCATGACTCCTGAGCTTGGCGATATGGGTGAAGGTGCTGGTGGCGACCAAAACCTAACGGTTGGCGGTGTTCAAGCTCGCCGCCTTGTTTACGGTGAAGCCGTGATCAGTGGCGGTATTGTGGGCTATGGCACCTATACCGACAATGAAAGCGACAAGTGGCATGTAATGACCATTGCTATTGCAGATCACGAATGTGAAAGCATTGCCTTGTACGATATTGAAGGCAAGCTGCATGATGAGCCTGGCATGAGCAGCCGCTTTAAAATGGCTACTCACCTGGGCGACCAAACCACCGTTTGCCCCGTAGCTAAGCGTTATTGCGACGGCTGGACCAATGACCATATAGGTTTTGGCTTAAGTTACGTTACCTTAGAGGTTAAAATTGACCCTGATTTTTTCCCTAACGGCATTAATGCTGTGCGCTTTAAGGTAAAGGGTAAGCGTATTTACGATGTGCGAAAAGACGGGTCTATGGGCGGCTTGGGTAGTCACAGGTTTAACGATGCTACAACGTGGGAGCATTCAGCTAATCCTATTCTAGCGGCCGCTGACTTTGCCCGTTTTGGCGGCTACAAAGAGCAACCCAGCAATCGATTTGACTGGCCCGACATTGCTGCTCAAGCAAATGCTTGTGACGAAGTGGTTAATTTCACCGACAGCAACGGCCTTGCAGCTACTGAAAATCGCTTTACGTGTAACGGTACTTTATTAAAAAGCCAAAGTCCGAGTGCCGGTATGCAACATTTGTTGTCGGCTTGTGCCGGTAAAATGTATAACGTTGCAGGTAAAATTTACCTTAAAGCCGGTGTTTACCAAGGCGCACCTACCATGGTGCTAGATAAAAGCCATGCTGCAGCTGACATAAGCTATAAACCCCATACGCCGATAAAAGAGCGAACCAATACGGTGCGTACGTCGTTTGTTAATCCTAAAAAGTATTACCAGTTAACGGATGCACCGCCGACTGAAAACGCTATTTATAAAGCCGCTGACGGTATGAAGCTTGAGCAAAGCGTTGAGCTGAAAATGACTAACTCTGAAACTATGTGCCAGCGCATTGGTAAGAATCAGTTAGAGCAAAATCGCTCAGGGTTTTCATTACGTTTTCCAATGTTTGCCATTGGCTTATTAGTGATGCCAGGCCAAGCGGTTACCATAAACCTACCAGAAGACGGCATTGTTAATGCGGAGTTTAAATGTGTTGACTGGGCGTGGGACAGCAAAAAACGCACGGCAGTACTTACGTTCGGCAAAGACGATGACAGCTTATATTCTGACAGTTTTCAGCCCAACGAAGCCGCGCTGATTGGCAATGACTTTGTTGACCATTTTGAAATGCTCGAATTTGTCGCAAATGCTATTACCTGGACTGACGCCGCTGGCATACGTGACAACCAAGGCCGATTGTCGTGGGTTTATGACGAAAACAATGCCGAAATTGAATATAGCGTACAGTTACGCACGATAAACCCAGGCTTTATTAGTTATGACGACCCACGGCTAGACCCTGACGACCCAATATATGATCCTTTATTGTCAGCGACAAATAAATACACCTCGCATTATCGTAAAACAACGCCTGAGCAGTTTATCGACATTAACAGCCTGCCAGCGGCTACTTATGAAGTAAAAGTGGTGGCGCGTAACCGCATGAACCGCACGGTGTTTCAAACCGATACCATTGTTATTAGCAAAGAACCTGCAGGCATTAAAGACATGGCCGGTTGGGACGTTTTGCCAAGCTCAGGCGCTGATGTAACTGATTACGATGATAGCCGCATAAGTAATGCAGAAATTACAGGTTTTGTTACCGACTCGTTATATGCTAGCGAGAAAGCCGTGTTACAAGCACAAATTGACAAGTCAATAACCACTTGGTTTTTAGATAATGCCCCTGCTTTAAGTAACGAGCCCGCGGTAAATTGGAAGACTGCAGACGATAAAAACATTCATTTAGGTGATTTGTATTACGACAATTTAACTGGTTATTCCTACCGTTTCATGGTTAACCTTGGTGTGTATCAGTGGACGAAAGTTAGCGACAGCGATGTGACTAAAGCCTTAGCTGATGCTGCACAAGCACAAGATACTGCTGACAGTAAACGCCGAGTATTTGTTGCTCAGCCGGTAACGCCTTACGACATTGGCGATTTATGGGATACAGGCGCAGGCATAATGCGCAGCACTATTAATAGAGCAACAGGTAGTTTTGTTAGTACTGATTGGACTTTGGTGGGTGATGTAACTGATTATAATTTATCAACATCGCTTTCACTAATTTCATCATCGGGCATACAGGTAAAAGGTGCCACGGCTAAAATGACAAGTGGCACAGTTTGGACTGAGCAAGTTTATTCAAAAGAGGCTTATTCAGGTGGCGCTTATGCTAGCGCGATAATAGACCAAGCCAATGCGTATCTCATGTTTGGTTTAAATAGCGACCCGACTTATAACACAAATTATAATTCAATCGATTATGCAATATATGCCAAAGCTGGTGGTTGGCTCGCTGTATATGAAAATGGTGAAAATAAAGTGTTAGACTCTGTACAAAACTATGTTGCAGGTGATCATTTAGCCGTGGTATATGACGGCGTTAATGTTATCTATTACAAAAACGGCAGTGCAATTAGAACTGTTGCTGCGACAGCAAATAAAGTATTGAGCTTTGATTCAAGTTTTTACAACATTGGTAGTTCTATTAGCTCAATTCAATTTAGTACTTATGCAAATTTAAACAATGCCGCAATCGCTGCCCAAGCCCAAGCAGATTTAGCCGAAACCACGGCTAAAGCTTATGCCGACGGCATTGTAACAGCAGAGGAAGCCAGAGCCATAGCTGACGCACAGGCTAAAGCCGATGCGGCGCGGTTAACGCAGTCAAACCTAACGCTACATAGCTGGAATGGCTTAGCGCCCCATGTTATGCCCGCTGGCTCGCCTCTAGCGCTTGGTTTTAGTACTACCGAGTATATAGATCATTACTCTGATTATGTTCCTGTTAAAAAAGGCGAAACATTGCACTGGGAAATGTGGGCCAAACAAACCGGCACCACTGTGCGCGCATACATGGGTATTGAACGTTATGATCGCAATAAAAAGTACATTGGTATCAATGCTGGTATAATTTATGGTGGTTTACATAATACTTTATTGCCGACTAGCTGGACTAAATTCACTTTTTCTCACGCTTTGCCAGAAGCCCATACCCCCTATAATGGTTCAGACGGTAACGAAGTTTGTTTTGTTCGAACGATAGTTTTAATGAATTATTACACTACAGGCCAAGCCTATTACAGCGGTTATCGTTTATACCGCGTTCCCGACCAACAATACATGCCGAACTTAGTGTCGGCGGGTGCCGGCACAGCACTAAACATTAACCCGTTGACGTCTCAAGACAACGGCAGTACTGCGAAAATCACAATTGCAAGTCACACCCGCCAATACGGTTTTGGCTTGCTCTCGCTCAATGCCGGTTCAATCACAGGACTATCATTTAACACTAAATATTATGTGTTTTACGACGATCCAACGTATAGCGGTGGCGCTGTAACTTATCAAGTAACGACAACGCTACAGACTATTGCTGCTAGTAACCACCGCATTTTTGTATCGAGCATTACCACTGCAACTGATGGTGGAGGTACTACTAATCCCCCGCCAGATGATTGCGTTGCGTTAGACATGTATTTAACTGAAAAGTTAAAAGCGAATAACGTTAAAGCAGGCGATACGCTTGATTTATGGTGGCAAGGCAAAAAATCGGTCAAAGGCAAGGTTTTACAAGCGAAAAAGCTTGAACAAAAACACGTTGTCTATGAAATAGAAACAAGCTCCGGTGCTATTGTTAGGGTGAGCGAAAGCACGCCGCTTGAATTTGAAAACCATGTGATCATTACTCCGAAAGAGTTGGTTGTTGGCCAAGATAAACTTGCCACCTTAAAAGATAGTGATCAAACGCTTAATTGGGAAACGGTAACGCGATGTGAAATTGTCGGCGAACAAGCGGTAATGCACATATCAGTGGGGAATGGCAGCTTTGCCGCTGGCATTAACCCTAATAACCGTATTATTACCCATAACGCACAGTATAAGCCGTAAGTTATTATTAATAGGAATTAACATGCAAATAACCCCAACAGATTTAACAACTTTAACTTTTACACCGCTTAAAAACTCTAATGTAACCCAGCGGGTTTTTAATGTAGTCAATATTGTTAACAGTATTGAAGAACTGCACTTAGTGCTAGTGCATATTGATAAAAAGCACAACGACACAGATGGTGATGGCACACCGGACACACTTGACGCTAAGTTTGGTTTATCTCTGATCAAGAAAGACGGCACATCGGCTTTATTGAATGACAAAGAAGTGAAAATATCACAAGTACACAGCTTAAATATTGCAAAAATAAGCGACGGTACTATCGACATAGTCGACTGGATAGCTGATATAAGTAATCAGCTAATACCCGTTGTTGTTAATAAAAAATCTGCATTAACAAGCTGGGGCGGGATTTAGCTTATTAGCTCCAATACCATTCAAGACTTTTGCACTGCAATTCATGAATGCCCGCCAAGAGCTTTTTAAGTAGCCCAACAAAAATCTCTTAATATCTATAAACCATTTCAATAATAGAAATAGCTTTTCTATTATTGAAATCTATACTTTTCGCAGTTTTCGCAGTTTTCGCAGTTTTCGCCAATACTTTTCGCGCGCGGCATCAGCACAGCATCATTAAACTGATTGTTTCATCTAAAAATAATGTTCCCCATAAAATGCCAAAAACTGGAATTAAATAGGTAACAGATATAGCTTTTGCGGGGCCTAATTCAGCGATAAGACGAAAAAATATAATATAGGCAACACCGGTACAAATAACGCCAATAAGTATCACCGAGCCAATGGCTTTTGCACTGGGTAATGTTTCAGGGATAAAAAATAAGCTCATTGGTAACAGTATGGCACTAGCCGTAATTTGACTGCCGGCAGCTAAAGCTAATGGCTTGATATCGGTTAAATATTTTTTGGTATAATTTGCTGAAATACCGTAACAAAGTGCAGCTAACATTGCCGCTAACGTTGGCAATACCACATCCTTATCATTAAAAAATGCACTGTTATTACTGTCAAAGTGCCCATTTTCAGATACCAGTAAATATACCCCTAAAAAACCAATAAAGAGTCCTAATGTCGCGCTTGGTGTTAATTTATCTTTTAACCAGAAATATGCCACGATAGCACCAAACATAGGTGTTGTTGCGTTCAATACTGAAGTTGTTCCTGCGGTTAACGTTAGTGTGGCATAACCAAAAAGAGCAAAAGGCATTGCGGTATTTAATGCCCCGACAACAAATATCCTTCGCCAACGTCCATTGAGTGCTTTGGTTTGTTTAAATAAAACTAAGCAGCTAAACAAGAATATAGCGCCAATGCTAGCACGCAATGTAGTGAACAATATCGGACCAAATTCAGGTGCGCCAATGCGCATAAACATGAATGAAGCACCCCAAATGCTCGCTAACAGTAGTAATTCTATCGTGGCTTTATAGTTTTTAAGGTTAAAGGTATTCAATCGCTTCTCTTGTGAATGCTGATATTGATGAGCTTTGCTAGCAGTTTAGCGTTTAACGTTATCTGTACTCGCGATAATCGGGCGATTGATATAAATAATCTCAGCGGAGATCAAACAGGTGAAGGCTTGTTTATTTCAACAGAGATGACCCTAATGGTATGGCTACCATCGAATTGCCACTGAATATTAAATTCATACAAGCTCATACCGTAGATTTTATTGTCAGCATGTTTTTGTTTATAAGCCGGGCGAGGGTCTTGGCTTAGTACCTGCTCAATGAGTTGACGTAGTTTTGGGTATGATGATGAATATTCATCAATAACTGTTACTGCAGCTGCAGTAAATATGATGCTAAGGTCATTCGTTGGTTGCTGATGGGCATATCCGCCTTGGGCATCAGCAATAATATCGGCATAGGGAACATAAGGCTTAATATCGACTATCGGGGTGCCATCAAGTAAATCAAATTCACTTATATGCAAAATAACCTGCGAGCCTTGATGCTCGGCTTGTAGCTCTATTTCGTCGAGCTTTACCACCGACATGCCAATAGGATTGGGTCTAAACGTTGAGCGTGTTGCCAATACGCCGAGCTTTTTATTACCGCCTAAGCGTGGTGGGCGTACTAAGGGTTTCCAACCTTGTGCTAGGGTGCCATGAAAAACAAATATTAGCCAAATATGGCTAAACTGCGCTAAACCTCTGACCAATTCAGCATTATTGGCCGTTCCTGTTAGGCGTATTTGCCCTTGTGCTGCGGTGACAATGCCGGGTT
>Ga0209345_10001203_pt1 | contig 31573 bp, 30 predicted proteins | sample Cruoilmetagenom7_FD_187294 | JGI IMG/M metagenome (GOLD analysis project Ga0209345, IMG submission 187294) | Oil polluted marine microbial communities from Coal Oil Point, Santa Barbara, California, USA - Sample 7 (SPAdes) (version 2) | ecosystem: Environmental > Aquatic > Marine > Oil seeps ...
CTTAGCCTTTGGTCTTTTCTTTGGCCTGATCGACCCAGCCTTCACGCTGGATACGGCCTTTGAAAGACAGTTTCTCGTCAACTTCAGCGATATCCGCTTCGGTCCATGCTGCGATCTGGGCAAAGGAGGTGATCCCCGCTTCGTGCAGCTTCTTCTCAAGGGCCGGGCCTACGCCGCTCAGCGCCTTCAGATCGTCCGCGCCGGCTTCCGACATTTTGTCGGCTTTCTCGGCTTTCGGCGCAGCCTTGGTGGCTTTTGCCTTTTTGGCTTTCTTAATCTGCGCGGCGTCATCGGTCTTGCCGGTGATCGCGGACACAGCGGCGGCGCTCACGGAACCGGTGCCAACAGCAGCAGACACGCCCGACTTCTCTGCGCCGGAGGCGAGGATGTCGGTGATCTTGATCAGGGTCAGCTTCTGACGGTGGCCTTTGGTACGCTTGGAAGAGTGCTTCCGGCGACGCTTGACGAAGTTGATGACCTTTTCGCCTTTGATCTGGTCAACGACTTCGGCCTGAACGCCGGCGTCTTTGACCATGGGCGCGCCCAGCACGGGGCTGTCGCCGCCCAGCATCAGCACTTCGTTAAACTGGACTGTTTCGCCAGCATTGGCCGCAATACGTTCAACCCGCAGCATATCGCCGGATTGGACTTTGTATTGCTTGCCGCCTGTCTTGATGACCGCAAACATGCGTCTTCCTTTTCTGTCATCCGCGTTCTGTGGCCCCCACTTGGGAGTTTATGGATGGGCTTTCCGACCGATCCGCCTCGAACAGCGCGCCCATAGGGGCGTCATTAAAAAACATTCCCGAAAACGGATAGACCGCCGGGATGCGGGCTTATGTGCGGATTACAAGCTCAAGTCAAGCAGGTTTTCGACGCAATGCCTGCTGATCTGCCTATAGCTCCTCAGCCGTCATGTTCAGGGCCACTGCGCGGCCCAAAGCATAGGAAATATCTTCATAGGCACGGCCAAAGCCGTCGAACAACGCTTGGTTTAGACCACGGCCCGCATCGGTTTCGGCAAAGTCTGCATAGCTTCCGAGTTCGGCTTCCTCGAGCGGGTGGTAGGCCAGTAACATATAGGCGTTCAACCACGCTGTCGTATCCTCTGTCACGGCCTCCAGATCGGCACCCACATCGGCCAAAAGATCATCTTCGCTGCCATCGAGCGCGCCACCCTCCAGCAGTCCGCGTAGGAACTGGAAATTGCTGTTAAGCGCGGTGCTCACGTTTCGGTCGATCATATCACCTGCCGCGATAAGGCGGCTGATATGCACCAAACGCGGATCATCGCTGCCCTCCACTTCTGCAAAACGCGCACGGGCAGCTTCCTCTACTTCAGGCTGAGAGATCGCCGACCGCGCGGCATTTTCCAGTCCAACGACCCGCCCCCCCAAATCAGAAGAGAAAAAGCTGATCGCAGCCTCAAGCTCATCATCGTCCAAGGTCTCTTCCAAGGCACTGCGCACTATCTCAACCATGCGACCGCTGTCGTAGATCGCGTCGATCTGCATCTGCCAGCCGGGGCCGCCCTGCCCGCCCAGCATGTCCTGATTGAGCGACGCTGCATGGGTCTGCCCTTCGTCACGCAAGATCGCCGCCGCTTCGCGCAATTCCAGCAGATCAACAAGCACCGTCATCCGTGCATCTGCCAGCGCCGGCAGCGCCAAAAGCCAAAGCAGCGGGGCAATCAGCAAGGCGCGCATCAGAGATCCTGACTTGGCTGCATGGCAGAAAGGCGTGTCGCGATGGCCTCAAAACGATTGGCCATAATCTCATATTGGACGGCATTCATCAGCGTATACACCTCCTGCATTTTGGGGTTTTCCAGCGCTTCGGCATAGGCATTCAGCTCGTCATCGGAAAACGCCTGATAGGTATAGGCCGCTGAGGCGAGCGCGTTGGCGGCGATCTGTTCGCCCATCTGCTCTGCCTGCGCTGCCATCGCGGCGCGCAGATCAGGCTCCTCCATCTGCAATTCAATCACGCCAGCCCCGGCAGCAGCCAACAAAAAGCGGATCTGCACCTCCTGTATCGCCCGGACCGAGATCCCCTCAACGTCGCTCGCGACATTCAGACGTTGCAAAATATCAACCCGGGGGGAGCCAATGCGCTGCAACCCTGCGATAATCTCGGCACCGCTTTCGGTCTTCACCCCGTCGTCATCCGCCATATGCGCCTTGTTTTCCACCGCAACGAGCCGTTGGCCCAAATCACTGGCATAAAACGCGGCGGCGTGGTCCAGCAGGTCATCGCTTAACGTTTCGCTAAGGATGTTGAGCGCCATGTCATGCATCTGATCCGTGTCAAATACCTCGCCCACCAAACGCGACCATTCCGAGCCGAAGTCTTCTGCCTCCAGCCCCAACATCCCGGGCGCGGAATCAGCCGACAGTCGGATACTCTCCAATGCCACATCAAAGCCCGTCACCTCCAAGAACCGTTCCAGAGCATCGCGGTCTGCCGCACGCAGTGGCATTGCAAAGGCAAGCAACAACCCAAGCGTCACTGCAAAGAGACTGGCGGCAAAGGGAATAACACGGCGCATGGACTGTCCTTTCGAGGCATTCTCCCTATGAACTTAGGCGTTCAATGCCGCAGCGCAATGAAAAACCCCGAAGTTTGTCTGGATGTGCAAAACGGCTCTTGCCACCGTTCAGAAACGCGACTAAACGGGCCACCCAGACCCCCGCGGAGAGGTGCCGGAGTGGTCGAACGGGGCGGTCTCGAAAACCGTTGAGCCTTCACGGGTTCCCAGGGTTCGAATCCCTGTCTCTCCGCCACAAAATCCATCGTGATTTTGGCGTTTCTCGAATTGGATGTTTGTTGAACCCGGCAGGCGCGAATAGATCTGCGCTGTCTAGACTGATGACAGCGACAGCCCTTTTCTGTCGCTTCAACGCCGCAGCTTTTTAACTCATTAAAATGCACATAAGCGCTAGGGCTAAAGCGATTGCCCCTTTCAGATAAAATCGAAAGACAGCATGAGGCGAGAACCATGCCAAATAAGACCCACAGTTCCCGCCGTTAGTGCGAAGAAATACTAGCGGTCAGCCGCCATCAGCGACAAAACCAGCCTTCTCAATCGCTGCAATCGCGCAGGCTTCGTCGTTGTCGGAGGTATCTCCGGTCACGCCGACCGCGCCGATGATCGCGCCATCCTTTTTAACCAGAACACCGCCAGCCACGGGCACCAATGAGCCTTCTGACAGCGCATTCATGGCTTGGATGAAAAACGGCTCAACCTTGGCCCTCTCGAACAGCGCACGAGACCCCAATCCTAACGCCACAGCACCACGCGCCTTGCCCTGAGCAATCTCGGGACGCAGATTGCTGGTCCCGTCTTCTCTTGAAAGCGCCACCAGATACCCACCGCTATCAAGGACGGCGACGGTCAGGGGCTTCAGCCCGTTTGCTTCGCGCCATTCCAGACAATTTTCAATAATGGCTTGCGCCTGATCAAGACTGAGGTTCATCGGTTTTCCTTGTTTCGTATTCATGGACAAACGGCTCCTCGCAAAGCGCCGCGCATCCAATAGCTGTTAACCAGCGTGGCTATATCACGCCTTTTGGGCCGCAACCACAGCCTGAGACTCGATCAAAGCGTCAATTTTTACGGTCTCGTAGCCGAGTTCCAGCAGGACGTCCCTTGTATGCTCACCAAGCAGTGGGGCGGCGCGTTCGACGCGGCTTGGGGTCCGGCTGAATTTAACCGGATGCCCCAGAGTTTCCACTTTGCCGGCGGTGGGGTGATCCAGCTCAACAATCATCTCGCGCGCGCGGGCCTGCGGATCGGCGTGCATCTGCAAAATGTCGTTGACCGGTCCGGCAGGCAAAGCCGCTTGTTCCATCCGGTCCAGCCAAGTCGCTGTCGTTTCCTGCGAAAGATAGCCGTTCAATATTTCGACCAGAGCCTGCAAATTTCGTGTGCGGTCAGCATTCGTTGAAAACCGGGGATCGTCATTCAGTTCCGGCGCGCCAATCACGTCGATGAAGCGCAGCCAGTTGCTCTGGTTTGCGGCGCCGACGTTGATCCAGCCATCACGGGTCTGGAACGCTTGATAAGGTGCATTTAACGGGTGCGCGGAGCCAAGCGGCTCGGGTTTATCACCGGTAGCAAAGGCGATCGCCGATTGCCAATAGGTCTGCACGATTGCCGCTTCAAAGAGGGAAGTATCCACCTTTTGGCCGCGTCCGGTCTGTTGCACGTTGGCATAGGCGGCGCAGATACCCATTGAGGCCAAGATACCCGCGTTGATGTCAGAAATCGGGGCCGCGACCTTGACCGGCGGGCGGCCTGGGCCTTCTCCGGTGATTGACATCAAGCCGGACATGCCCTGCGCAATCAGGTCAAATCCCCCCCTGTCCGCGTAGGGTCCGGTGCGCCCGAAACCAGAAATTTCGCAATATATCAGGCGCGGGTTCACTTTGGCGAGTTCCTCATAGGACAAGCCGAGCTTTTCCATCGTGCCTTTGCGGTAGTTTTCAATCACCACATCTGCATCGGCGAGAAGCTTGCGCAAGATCTCCAGCGCTGCGGGGTCTTTAAGGTTAAGAGCGATGCCGCGCTTGTTGCGGTTCATCATCATGTAAGCCGCGGATTCTCCAGCAATCTCCGGGGGTACGAACCGCCTGCTATCGTCTCCCGTAGGTTTTTCGACCTTGATAACATCGGCGCCCATATCCGCCAGCATCATGCCGCATACCGGCCCGGCCATAATATGCGCCAATTCGATCACGCGCAGCCCCTTGAGCGGTCCTGTCGAAGTGCTCATTTACCGCTCCACTCTGGTTTACGTTTACCTAAAAAGGCCTCCATCCCGCTGCGGAAATCATCGCTCATGTAACACATGGTGATGAGATCGGAATCGTCGACCTGCGTCGCCGCACGGCTGCGGCGCATGGCCTCTTTGGTGGCGCGCAGGGTCAGGGGGGCCATTGACCCCACATGCTCGGCGAGTGCTGCGGCCCGCGCCATCAAACTTTCCTCATCGGGAAGAACCTCGCTCACAAGCCCCACGCGCAGAGCCTCATCGGCTTCAATCAAGCGCGCGGTGAAGATCATTTCGCGCACCCGCCCTGCCCCGATCAACTCTGACAGCCGCGCAAGGTTGCCCGCGGCAAGGCAGTTGCCCAGCGTGCGTGCAATGGGAAAACCGTATTTCAAGCTGGCTGACGCAATCCGAATGTCGCAAGCCGCCGCGATGGACCCACCACCGCCTGTGCAGGCACCGTTGATTGCCGCGATTGTTGGCACTGGACAGCGCTCAACAGCCTCCAGAACCGCATCAATTCGGTGTTCATAGTCAAGCGCATCCTGCGGTGTTTCAAAAGCGCGGAACTGGGTCATGTCGGTTCCTGCCGCAAATGCCTTCCCCCCTGCGCCCGAAAGGATCACGGCCCGAACCGTCCCATCGGTTGGCATGTCCGTGCAGACCTCGGCAAGGCGTTCATACATCGCAAAGGTTAGCGCGTTGCGCGCCTCTGGACGCTGAAAGGTGATCCAAAGCACACCATTGCGGAGCTCTTCGGACAGGTCGGAAGTCTGAGACGTCATCGGTAGAAATACTCCACAAGGAACATCGGAACTGCGGGCACATAGGTGCAGATCATCAGGACCGCCAAAAGCACGCCGACGAACCAAACATTGACCTTTGACACCTCCCAGATGTTGGCACGGGCCACCGAACAGGCGGTGATCAGCACGGAGGCCACCGGCGGTGTCTGCTGCCCGATGGCCAGGTTCAAGGTCACGACCAGTCCAAAATGAACCGGGTCAATCCCCGCAGCGGTGATCAGCGGAATGACGATAGGGATTACCAAGATGATCGCAGCGGCGGAATGTAGGAAAAAACCGATGATCAGGAAAAAGAAGTTCAGGATCAGCAAGATCGCCCATTGTTGCGTCGTCACCGAAAGGATGCTTTCGGCCAATTGCTGCGGTATCTGCGCGCGGGTCAAAAAGCCGCCCATCAACACCGAGGCCGCGACCAGGAGCATCACAACTGCCGTCTGCATGCCGCCGTCCAACATAGCGCGGCGCAGGTGGCTTACATTCAGATTTCCGTACCACGCCGACACGACAAGCGCGGCAAGAACAGCCAGCCCCGCCGCTTCGGTCGCGGTGACAAAGCCGCCAAAGATGCCGCCTAGGATGATGACCGGCAGAGTGAAAGCTGGCAGGGCTTCGACAAATGTCTCACGCAGACGCGCCATTCTAAAGGCATCTTCCGTGGGAAAGTTGTACCGTTTGGCAAAGATATAGGCGACAGACATCAAGCCGCCCGCCCCCAGCAGCCCCGGCACCAGCCCGGCCACGAAAAGCTGTTCAACCGACGTGTTGGCGGAGGCCGCGTATAGGATCATTGGGATCGAAGGCGGGATGATAATGGCGAGTGAGGCCGAGGATGAGGTGACAGCAGCTGAGAATTCCTTGCTGTAGCCGCGCTTTTTCATCTGCGGGATCAAGATTGACCCCATCGCGGCCACATCGGCCACGGCTGATCCCGAAATCTCTGCGAAAAACAAAGACACGCCGATATTCACCATCGCCAGACCGCCCCGGATAAAACCGATGATGGCGGACACAAAGTTGATCAACCTGTCGGTGATGCCCCCCGCGTTCATGATTGCCCCAGCAAGGACGAACATCGGGATCGCGATCAGCGAAAACTTGGTCGAGCCGTCGTACATATCGAGGGCAATGGTCACCAAGCTGCCGGACCCTTCGGTGGCAAGTAGGCCAAGCACGCCGCACATGGCAAGCGCTACGGCAATCGGGATATTGATGCAGATCATCACCAGCATCGCCACGAAAATGGCACCCATCAGCATCAGACGCGATCCTTGTTCTTTTCGAGTTCGGTTTCGACTTCTTCTTCGATTTCGGCGTGTTCTAACGAAATGCCCGCAGAGGTCAGCTTGAGGTAGGCAGGCAGGCTGAGCACTTGGCCCAGCATGAACAGAACGGCACCGATTGGAATGACCGACTGGGTGAACTGGACCGGGATCCAGCGCAGCGACACCAGCGTGTCACCGGCCAGCACTTCGAGCACCTGAAGCCCGGCACGGGCCATCAGGAAGAAAAAGGTCAGGACAATCACCTCGCCCACCAAGAGCGCCGCGATCCGCAGCCCCCGCGGCATCGCCAGCAGTACGGTGTCAAAGCCAATATGGCGGCGGTGCAACGCCGCAAGCGCGCTGCCGTAATAGGTGATCCAGGCCAGCATGATGGCCGCGATCTCGTCATACCAAGAAAAGCTTTCCCCCATCAGACGCGCAATCACCGCCACGCTGACGACCGCCGTCAGCAAAATCATTAACCCGATGGTAATCCATTCAAGGATCGTGCTGATCAGCCCGTTGAGGCGCGATAGCATTGGGTACGAAGCATGTTCCATTTAGCCAGACCTGTTGGCGTCACCCCCACCGGCGACATGCAAAGCGCAGGCCAGAGCGGTAGATGAGCATTAAGAAGTGTGAAGTAAGGCGGCAGAATTCTCTGCCGCCTGTCAGATGGTTAGCCCGACTGACCCAAGCCCAGCACGGTGTCGATCATCTCTTGCGCGCCGTCGACTTCATCGGCGAACTGTTGATAGATCGGCTTGGACGCTTCGATAAAGGCGGCCTTGTCGGCGGTATTTACCTCCACACCCGCATCCTCAATCTCCTTGAGCAACACGGTTTCCATCTCAGCGGCGGTTTCATAAGTGAAAGCCTGCGTCTGGTTGGCGCAATCGGTCAGACCGGCCTGCACATCTTCAGGCAAGCTGTCGAATTTCTTTTTGGATGTCAGGATATAGGCCGGCGTATAGACGTGACCGGTGACCGAGAGATATTTCTGCACTTCTTGGAATTTGGCCGACGCGATCTGCGCATAGGGGTTTTCCTGACCGTCGATCACACCTGTCTGAAGCGCGGTGAACACGTCGGAAAACGCCATTGGCGTCGGGTTGGCGCCATATTCTTGGAACATCTTCAAGCGCCAGACACCATTGGGCGTGCGCAGCTTGATCCCCTCCAAATCGGCAGGCACATTGATGGGACGGACGTTGTTGGTGATGTTGCGAAATCCGTTCTCGGCCAGTCCGACGATGTGATAGCCATTCGCGTTGGCCGCTTCTTGAAACACATCCATCATCTCTTCTTGCACACGGCGCATGTGGTCGCGGCTGGTGATGATGTAAGGCATCTCAAAGATACCGAATGAATCGTCCACCGAAGACATGATCGACGATGGCAGCGAAAAGTCGATCTGCGCCAATTTCAGCTTTTGCAGCATTTCCTTGTCGTTGCCCAACTGGGACGACCCAAAGGTTTGCACCTCAACCTTGTCGGTCATCGAAGAATTAACGCATTCGGCAAAGTTATCTACCGTCGCTTCAAAAAGCGAGCCCGGCGCACCGACGTGGCCGAACTTCATCGTCATGTCAGCAGCCGACACCGTGGTCGCCATGCCTGCAACCGCAGTGGCCGCCAGAAGTTTTGTAATCACTTTCATGGTTTCTCCTCCCAGAGTTTCGCGCTTAATTCAGGCCGCCGCCCTTGATGCCCGCCCGTATCAGGCGAGCATCTGCATCGCGGCTTGCACCCCACCCTCCTCGTGGGGGACATCCGCCTTCTTTAGTCCCATTTCGACACCCGCCAGCGTCGCGACAAGCATCAGATCGTTAAAATCCCCCAGATGGCCGATGCGGAACACCTTGTCGGCCACTTTGGACAGCCCGTTGCCAAGCGAGATGTCGAAATGCTCCAACGTCGAGGCGCGGAAGGCGTCGGCGCTGTGCCCTTCGGGCATCTTGACCGCCGTCAGCACACCGCTTTCCTGCCCCTGTGTGGAACAGAGCACTTCGAGCCCCCAGTGCCGGACAGCCGCCCGCGCCGCGGCACCGTGACGTGCATGGCGGGCAAAGACATTGTCTAGCCCCTCTTCGTGCAGCATGTCGACAGCCTCGTTCAAACCATAGAGCAGGTTCGTTGCAGGCGTATAGGGAAAGTATCCGGTTTGGTTCGGCCCGACCATCTCGGCCCAGTCCCAATAGGACCGTTGAAGCTTGGCCGTTTTATTTGCGGCCATCGCCTTGGCGCTCGCTGCATTAAATGACAGACCCGGCGGCAACATAAGCCCCTTTTGCGACCCGGACACAGTAACATCGACGCCCCAAGCGTCATGCTGATAATCCAGCGAGGCGAGGCCCGAGATCGTATCAACCATGAACAGGGCCGGATGGTTGGCATTGTCGATAGCTTTGCGCACCGCGGCGATCGGCGACACGGAGCCGGTCGAGGTTTCATTGTGCACCACACAGACGGCCTTGATCTCATGCGCCTTATCTTCGGCGAGATAGGCTTCGATCTGGTCAGGGTCGGCACCGCCGCGCCAATCGCCTTCAATAAACTCGGCCTGAAGCCCCAGCTTTTCCGCAAGTTTTTTCCAAAGAGTTGCAAAATGCCCGGTTTCAAACATCAACACGCGGTCTCCGGGCGAAAGGGTGTTGACTAAAGCCGCTTCCCAAGCGCCGGTTCCGGAGGCGGGGTAGATAAAGACATGCTCGTCAGTCTTGAAGATCGACTTCATCCCATCCAGCGCCTTCATTCCCACCTTCGCAAAGTCCGGCCCACGATGGTCAATAGTCTGCTGAGAAATTGCGCTTAAAATCCGGTCAGGGACAGCGCTCGGCCCCGGGATTTGCAAAAAGTGACGACCAGCTTTTCTCAAGACAAGAACCCCCCGCTAGGTTCGGTGAAACGCCTGTTTCCGCAGGCCGCACCGTTTTTTATTTGCTTAATCTTAATTTTGAATTCAAAATTATGTCAATCGATTTTATTCAACTGTCTTTACCGGAACGGGATCAAACATGGTGCAGCTGCTCTCCGACCTTCTGCAATCTCGTGTAGAGGGAGATGTCTTGTTTGACCGCTTTTCGCGGGGCCGATATGCAACCGACGCGTCGCTTTATCAAATGATGCCCCTAGGCGTCCTATCCCCAAAATCCGAAGATGACATTGCGGCCGCTATCGACATCGCCCGAGAACAGAGCGTGTCCATTCTGGCGCGCGGTGGTGGCACGTCGCAGTGCGGCCAAACGGTGAACGAGGCACTCGTCCTCGACAACACCCAGTATTTTAACGATATCCTTGAGCTTGATGTGGAAAACCAACGCTGCGTGGTGCGCCCCGGCATTGTGCTGGATGAATTGAACCGCGCGTTGAAGCCGCATGGTCTGTGGTTCCCGGTTGATGTCTCGACCGCGTCTCGCGCCACTATTGGCGGCATGGCGGGCAACAATTCCTGCGGCGGCAAATCGCTGCGCTATGGAATGATGCGCGACAACGTCCTGTCGATTGACGGGTTTCTGGCCGATGGCAGCCACCACAACTTTGGCCTCAACGGCCCTGCCCCCACGGCACAATTCGCTGCACTGAAAGATGATATGCTGCGGCTTGGCCAGCGCGAAGCACAGGAGATTGACGCGCGTTTTCCCAAGGTCATGCGGCGTGTGGGCGGTTATAATATTGACGCGCTGACGCCTAACCAAGCGCCCAATAATTTGGCACAGCTTCTGGTGGGGTCTGAGGGGACACTGGCCTATACCACGGCGATTGAACTGAAACTCTGGCCAATTCTGTCGCAAAAGGTGCTGGGGGTTTGCCACTTTGCCACCTTCCATCAGGCAATGGACGCGGCGCAACATTTGGTGACGCTGCGACCACAGGGCGTCGAATTGGTCGATGCCACAATGATCGCCCTTGCCCGCGACATCCCAATGTTCCGCGCCACGATCGAAGAGGTCGTCACCGGCACGCCCGAAGCACTGTTGCTGGTAGAATTTGCCGAAGAGGATGTTACCCGACACCCCGCAAAGCTCAACGAGCTTGAAGAAATGATGGGCGATCTGGGCTACGTGTGGAGCGGCACAGGCAAAAACTGGGGCGGTGTGACCAAGGTGACAGACGCCGCCATGCAGGGCCGGATCGCTGATCTGCGCAGTTCGGGGCTGAACATCATGATGTCGATGAAGGACGACGGCAAACCTGTATCCTTTGTCGAAGATTGCGCCGTCGAACTGCCTGACCTCGCGGAATATACCGCCGGGCTGACCGAGATTTTCAACAAACATGGCACCAAAGGCACGTGGTACGCTCATGCTTCGGTGGGCTGCCTGCACGTGCGCCCAGTGCTGAACCTCAAGCTGGACCAAGACGTCAAAACCATGCGCGCCATTGCGGAGGAATGTTTCGACCTTGTGGCCAAGTACAAAGGTTCGCATTCCGGCGAACACGGTGACGGGCTGGTGCGGTCCGAGTTCCATGAAAAGATGTTCGGCGCGCGCATGGTCGCGAATTTCGCCGAAGTGAAAAAACGCTTTGATCCTGAGGGGGTGTTCAACCCCGGCAAGATCGTGGATGCGCCAAAAATGGATGACAGGCGCTTGTTTCGCTACGGCCCCGACTACGCGGCTCCTGCGTTTGAAACCGCGCTGGACTGGTCCGATTGGACAGGCAGCGGCGGCGGTTTTCAAGGCGCTGTCGAGATGTGCAACAACAACGGCGCCTGCCGCAAGCTGAAGGGCGGTGTCATGTGTCCGTCCTACCGCGTCACCCGCAAGGAACAGGATCTGACACGCGGCCGAGCCAATTCCCTGCGACTGGCGATCACAGGGCAGCTCGGCCCCGATGCGCTAACCTCGGACGCGATGGCCGACACGATGAAGCTCTGTGTGTCGTGCAAAGGCTGCAAACGCGAATGCCCCACAGGCGTTGACATGGCCCGGATGAAAATTGAGGTGATGTCGGCCCGCGCTAAGAAACATGGGATCAGCCTGCATGACCGGCTTGTCGGCTATTTGCCGCGCTACGCAGCTTGGGCGTCACGCCTGTCCGTTTTGGCGAACTTGCGCAACAGGCTGCCGGGCCTTGCCCGCCTGACCGAACGCCTTACCGGTTTTACCCGCAAACGCGACCTGCCAGTCTGGAGCAATCGCCCGTTCCGCAATGACGAGATCACCACGCACACCGCGCCCGAAGCCGTAATCTTTGCCGATTGCTTCAACCGCTATTTCGAGCCGGAAAACCTGCGCGCGGCGGTCAATGTCCTTGCGGCTGCGGATGTCCCGCTTGCCGTGGCAAAGCCGCCAGCAGGGGAGCGTCCGCTCTGCTGTGGGCGCACGTTCCTTTCGGTGGGCCTCGTCGACGAAGCCAAAGCCGAGGCGCAGCGGCTGGTTGATGCGCTATTGCCCTTCGCCGAGCAGGGCTTGCCGATCATCGGTCTGGAACCCAGTTGCCTGTTGACCCTGCGCGACGAGATACCGGCGCTGTTGCCCGGCCCAGACACTGCATTGCTGGCGCGGCAAGCACGCATGTTTGAGGAATATATCGCAGATCAGGATGAAAACCCCGGTTTCACCCTGCCCCTGTCCTCCCCCGCGCCTAAGATATTGCTCCACGGACATTGCCATCAAAAGGCGATGGGCGTGATGTCCAGCATTGAAAAGACTTTGGCCCGCCTGCCCGGCACCACGGTCGAAACAGTCGAGACAAGTTGCTGCGGCATGGCGGGCTCCTTCGGTTACGGCGTCGACACGCATGACATCTCGCTCAAGATGGCCGAAGCTGACCTCGCCCCCGCCGTGCGTGGCGCGGATGGTGATACGTTAATCGTGGCCGACGGCACATCTTGCAGACATCAAGTCGCCGATGTAACCGGACGCAAACCAATGCACGTGGCCCGCCTGCTTGAGATGGCACTGACGAAAGGTGAGGTATCTACCAAATGATGCAAAATCCGGAGCCTCAGGCCATTGCCCGCAAATCTCTGCATCAGGAGTTGGTGGACCGACTGCAACCGCTGATTATCAGTGGGGAATTGCAACCGGGATCAAAGGTGCCGGAGAAGATGCTCTGCACGCGGTTTGGCGTGTCCCGAACCCCTCTTCGAGAAGCGCTAAAGGTTCTCGCCTCGGACGGTCTGGTGCGGTTGGAGCCGAACCGTGGCGCATGGGTCACTTTAGTTACCATTGGCGAAGTCGAAGAAGTATTTCCGGTCCTTGGCGCACTTGAAGCGCTGTCGGGCGAATTGGCCTGCAAAAATATCACCGCAGAAGAACTCGACGCCGTGCGCAAGCTCCATGCGCAGATGATCGAGAGCTATGAGACGCGGGATCTAGACACATATTTTGCAATCAATCAAAAAATCCACCGCACCATTCTGCTCGCAGCCCGCAACAACACTTTGACAACCTCCTGTCAGGCGCTTTCCCTGCGGATGCAGCGTGCTCGCTACCTTGCTAATATGACAGAAGGCAGATGGTACGCCGCGGTACAGGAACACGAAAACATCCTCAAATACCTCGTCGACAGGGATGGCGGTCGTCTGGCGCGGACGCTCTTGGATCATATGGAATCCAAGCGCGTTTCGGTGGTTCAGTGGCTTGAGGCACAAGACGGGCCTGCCGAGCCTGCGTAAAGCGCTTGGCTTGGTTTTGCCCGACAAGCTGGCCGTCCTAAACCATTGCGCCCAAGAGGGTATGGATCGCCCCTCTCCTCAATTCCCTCTTGTGCCAGCCCCCCCGGCACATGATTATATTCACGAATCAGAATAGGTCAGGGGAGATTGCGATGAAACTGAATAGACGCACCGTGTTGGCAGGGATGGGTGGCCTTGCGGTCGCGCAATCGCCTCTTCGTGCCTTTGCCGCCACGACAACCACAATTGGGGACTATGAATTCATCAGCGTAAGCGACGGCAACCTAGTTCTGCCGCGGTCGTTCTTCTTTGACAGCCTCCCGCAGGACGAACTGGCACAGGTTCTGGAGGGATACGACCTGCCCGCCGATCAGTTGACCCCGCCCTGCAACGTCACTCTCTTGCGTCATGCGGACCGTGTTGTGCTGTTCGACGCCGGGTCGGGGCCAAGCTTTATGCCCAGTGCGGGGATGTTGCTCGACAGTCTCGACGCGGTCGGGGTCACGCCCGAAGACGTGACTCATGTGGTCTTTACCCACGCCCATCCAGACCACCTGTGGGGGGTGTTGGATGATTTTGACGACCCGGTTTTCCCGAATGCCACCTATCTTATGGGTGCTGATGAGTGGAACTATTGGCGCGATCCCGAAACGGTAGACAGCATCGGCGAGGCCCGCGCGGCCTTTGCCGTCGGCGCCGCGCGCCGTCTGGGGGCCATCGAGGACCAGATGGAAGAAATCAAAGACGGCCAAGAGGTGCTGCCGGGCATTATGGCCCACGCCAGTTTTGGCCACACGCCGGGGCATATGTCCTTTGAACTGCGCCAAGGCAGCGATGCGCTGTTGATCGGCGGCGATGCAATTGGCAACCACCATGTCGCCTTTGCCCGCCCGGACTGGGCCAGTGGCGCGGATCAGGATGCCGATCTTGGGGCCGAGACCCGCATGCGGCTACTGGACCAACTGGCGCAGGATCAAACGCTGCTGATGGGCTTTCACCTGCCGAATGGCGGTCTGGGCCGGGTTGAGCGTGACGGTGATGCCTATCGCTTTGTGGGGGCTGACCAATGAAGCAGTTCCTGCTGATCTCCGCACTGCTCGCAGCAAATGCCACTTGGGCGAGCGAAGACATCGCCGATAAATACCCCGGCTCACTGCTCTACGACAAACCGGTTGAATTCATCCCCGGCGTCTTTACCGCCACCGGCGCCACCGCCCCGCCGACCTATGAAAACGCGGGCCATAACAACAACCTAAGCTTTATCGTCACCGGCGAAGGCGTGGTCGTCATCAACGGCGGCGCGGCTTACGGTTTGGCTAAAGCGCTGCACGACGAGATCAAGCAGGTCACCGACCAGCAAGTGAAATTGGTCTTTAACGAGAACGGTCAGGGCCATGCGGTGCTGGGCAACAACTATTGGGCCGAACAGGGCGTGCCGATCATCGCGCATGAAGACGCCGCTCATGAGGTCGAAGAATATGGCGGCAGCATCCTGGAAGGGATGAAGCGCTATAACCGGGATCAGGCGGAAGGCACCGAGATTCAGCTTCCGACCGAGACCTTTACGGACGAATACATCGTCGAAATGGGCGATTTCCGCATTGAAGCCCGCAACCTTGGCCCCGCCCACAGCCCCGGTGACATCGTTGTCTGGCTACCCAAGCAAAGCCTTGTGATCGCGGGCGACGTGGCATTCCACGAGCGCATGCTGCCGATCTTTCCGCATACGATGACCGCCGATTGGATCGAGACATGGGAAACCGCTTTTGAGCCGCTCGGGGCCACCTATGTCATCCCCGGCCACGGGCATCCGACCAATATGGATCAGGTGCGGCGCTATACGCATGACTATCTTGTCTATTTGCGTGAAAAGGTGGGCGCACATCTTGAGGACGGCGGTGATCTGGCGGATGCCTATTACGTGGACCAGTCGCCCTATAAGTCCCTCGACACCTTTGAGGAGTTGGCCACGAAGAACGCGGGCCGGGTGTATGAGCAGATGGAATTTGAGTGAGTTGAACGAAAAACGGCGGCTAAAGGGCCGCCGTAACTCAACTAACCAATTCCATTGTCAGAGCCGCGTCTATTTCCCCGCCAGACTAAACGGCAGTTCAGCCGCGCCGGCACGGTACCACTGCATGATCTTGCGGCGCTCTTCCGCTTCCATGAAAGACACATTCGCGGGCGGCATGGCGTTGGTCACGCCCGCCTGAATGTAAATCTCCCGCGCCGCGCGGGCGATGTCGGATGGCGTCTCCAGCAACAACCCTTTAGGCGCGCGGTGGATGCCGTCATAGAACGGCTCGCGCGCATGGCACATGGCGCAGCGGCCCGGCACGATGCTGGTGACGTCGTCAAAACCCGCGGCGCTGGCAAAGACCTGTTCGGTCTCGGTCAACGCCCGTGCCTCGGCGGCCTCAATGTCATCTTGCATCAGCGGCGCGGTCGACAGCCACATGATCCCGACAAACAACAGCGCGGTCACACCCCATGTCCAATGCGGCCCCTTGCCCGTGGCATGCATCGTGTTGAAGTAATGCCGGATCGTCACCCCCATCAGAAACACCAGCGCCGCGATCAGCCAGTTGTATTCAGTCGCAAAGGCCAAGGGGTAGTGGTTACTCAGCATCAAGAAGATCACCGGCAGCGTCAGGTAGTTGTTATGGGTCGAGCGCAACTTGGCGATCTTGCCGTATTTGGCGTCCGGCGTGCGGCCCTCTTGCAGGTCTTTCACCACGATGCGCTGGTTCGGCATGATGATGAAAAAGACGTTCGCCGTCATGATCGTCGCGGTGAAAGCGCCTAAGTGGAGCAAAGCGGCGCGGCCTGTGAAGACTTGGTTGTAGCCCCAAGCCATGGCGACCAGCAGCACAAACAAGAGCACCATCAGGGTCGTAGGACGGTTGCCCAGTTTGGATTTGCACAGAAAATCATAGATCAGCCAGCCCAGCGTCAGCGACCCGGCAGAGATCAGGATGCCTTGGAAGGTCGAGAGGTCAGCTTTCGACGGGTCGATCAGATACAGTTCCGCCCCGGCCCAATAGACCACCATCAACAGCGCCGCGCCCGAGAGCCATGTCGAATAGCTTTGCCATTTGTGCCAGATCAGATGCTCGGGCATGTTCTCGGGCGCCACGAGGTACTTTTGGATGTGGTAAAACCCGCCCCCATGCACTTGCCATTCTTCGCCAAACGCCCCGGCAGGCAGATGCGGCACTTTGCGCAGGCCGAGATCAAGCGCGATGAAATAAAACGACGCACCGATCCACGCCATGGCGGTAATGACATGCACCCAACGGACGGCAAAGCCGATCCAATCCCACATGATGGCGATGTCTTGCATATTGATCTCTTTCACTGATTCACCGGGCAGACTATTCAATCCGGGATTTTACCGCTAGATTTGGCATTCCCTAAACTCTATCAAAAGTTCCCGATAAATGTCCTATTTCGACAACATCCGTACCTTCGTGCGCGTCTATGAGCTTGGCAGCATGTCAGCGGCGGCGCGGGATCAGCGCGTCTCGCCTGCCGTGGCCTCGGCACGGATCACGCAGCTGGAGGGGCATCTGGGCGTGCGCCTGTTCCAGCGCACCACCCGCAGCCTGTCGCCGACGGAACAGGGGCGGATATTTTACGACGGGGCCTGCAAGATCCTGAGTTCCGTGGCCGAGGCCGAGGCGGGTATCGAAGACGTCACCGACAACCCGCGTGGCACCCTGCATATCGCGGCCCCTTTGGGCGTCGGGCGCAGGCTGATTGCGCCGCATGTGCCGGAGTTTGCCGAAACCTACCCGCTGGTCGACGTCCGCTTGCGCCTCAGCGACCGCAAGCTGGACCTGACCGCCGAGGGGCTGGATGTCGCATTCTTCCTCGGGCGGCCTGAAGACTCCACGCTGCGCATCCGCAAAGTGGCCGATTGCGAACGCGTGCTCTGCGCCAGCCCGGCCTATGTCGCCGCCCACGGTCACCCGCGCAAGGGATCAGAGATCGACCGGGGCCAGCACAACTGCCTGAACCTCCGCTTCCCCGGCGCGACAGAGTTTCAGTGGCAGTTGCAAGGGCCTGAAGGCGCTGTGAAATACGACGTACGGGGTCGGTTTGAAAGCGACGATGGCGATGTGCTGACCGATTGGGCGCTGGCGGGCGCCGGGATCGCGCTAAAGCCGATCTTTGAGATCGCCGATCACCTGCGCAGCGGTGCCTTGGTGCGGGTGGTCGAAGACACACCGCCCCTGCCCGTTCAGATGGCCTGCCTCTATACCCACCGTCGCCACCAAGACCCGAAAACCCGGCTCTTCATGGACTTTATGATCGCCCGGATGGAAAACGCGCTAAAGGTCGGTTAGCTACCGCGGTACGTCGAATAGCCAAAGGGCGAGAGCAGCAGCGGCACGTGGTAATGTGCGGCTTCCGACATGCCAAAGCGCAGCGGCACCACATCGAGGAAACGCGGCTCCTCTGGGGGCGTGCCATTGGCGTCGAGGTAATCGCCGCAGTGGAACAGCAATTCATAGGTGCCGGTCTGGAATTCTTCGGCGGGCAGAATTTGCTCGTCGGTGCGGCCATCGGCATTTGTGGTCAGGCTGCGCAGATGGGTCCGGGTCTCGCCCTCCAGACGGAAAAGCTCGATCTTCAGCCCCTCAGCCGGGCAGCCGCGGGCCGTGTCCAATACATGTGTTGTCAGATAGCCTGTCATTATAACCTCCGTGCCTATCCCTTGATCGCCCGGCAGCCGCGCAGGCGAAAGAGCCCTTTTCACGATAGTCTTTCTCGAATTAATTGAAAGCATTGCGTGACCTTCCGGTTTAGACAGAGAACGACAGAAGGAGAGATACATGACTCGCTACCCCCGCGACATGCAGGGTTACGGCCCCACCCCCCCAAACGCTCAATGGCCCGGCGGCGCAAAGATCGCCGTGCAACTGGTGCTGAACTACGAAGAAGGCGGGGAAAACAACATCCTGCACGGCGATGCGGCCTCGGAAGCCTTCCTTTCCGAGATCGTGGGGGCCGCGCAATGGCCGGGGCAGCGTCATGCGAATATGGAATCGATCTATGAATACGGCGCGCGCGCCGGGTTCTGGCGGCTGCACCGTCTGCTGAAAGACTTGCCGATCACCGTTTATGGCGTGGCGACGGCACTGGCCCGCTCGCCGGTGCAGGTCGCCGCGATGATGGATGCCGGCTGGGAGATGGCGACCCACGGGTTGAAGTGGATCGAACATAAAGACATGGCCGAGGCCGAAGAACGCACGGCGATTGCCGAGGCGATCCGTTTGCATACGGAGGTCACTGGCCAAGCCCCACGCGGCTTCTACTGCGGGCGGTCGTCTGAAAACACCATCCGTCTGGCCGCCGAGACCGGGCAGTTCGCCTATGTCGCTGATGCCTATGCCGATGATCTGCCCTATTGGGTTGAGTTCGACGAGCGCGACCAGCTGATTGTGCCCTATACGCTGGATTGCAACGACATGCGCTTTGCCACGCCGCAGGGGTTCAACGCAGGCGCGCAGTTCTTCGACTACCTCAAAGCCAGCTTTGACGCGCTTTACCGCGAAGGGGCCGAGGGCGCGCCCAAGATGTTGTCCGTCGGCTTGCATTGCCGTCTCATTGGCCGCCCCGGACGGGTCGAAGCCCTGCGCCAGTTCATCGAATACGCGCAGAGCCACGAGGGTGTCTGGTTCGCCACCCGCGAGCAGATCGCCGACCACTGGGCCGAGACCCATCCGCACCAACGCCGCGAGCGCCCCAGCCAGATGGACCGCGAGACCTTCGTCGCCAAATACGGCAGCATTTTCGAGCATTCCCCATGGATCGCCGAAGGCGCCCATGCGCTGGAACTCGGCGCGGGGCATGACACGGCCGTGGGCCTGCACAACGCGCTGGCGCGGATTTTCCGCTCGGCGTCGGATGAGCAACGTCTTGGCGTCTTGCAAGCGCACCCCGATCTCGCGGGCAAACTGGCCCAAGCCAAGCGGCTGACGGCGGAGAGCACGTCAGAGCAAGCGGCGGCGGGACTGGATGCGCTGACGGACGAAGAGCGCGAGACCTTTACCCAGCTCAACAACAGCTATGTCGAGAAACACGGTTTCCCCTTCATCATCGCCGTGCGGGACCATGACAAGGCCAGCATCCTCGCCGCCTTTACCCGCCGTGTGAACAATGACCGCGACACCGAGTTTGCCGAGGCCTGCCGTCAGGTTGAGCGCATCGCGCAGCTGCGGCTGAAGGATATGCTGCCATGAGCCGCCAGTTGGTCCTGCAACCTCTCACCGCCGAGGCGTTCGCGCCTTTCGGAGAGGTGCTGGAAGTGCGCGGCGCGCCCGACAAAATCATCAACCAAGAGCTCTGCGGGCGGCATCATGATCTGGCCGACCTCGACTTCGGCACAGGCCGCGCGGGCATCAGCATCTTCAACGCCACACCCCGCACCCTGCCCTTTACCCTCGACATGGTTGAGCGCCACCCCGAAGGCGCGCAGGCCTTCATCCCCATGCATCAAAACCCCTATCTGGTCGTCGTCGCCCCCGATGACGCGGGCAAACCCGGTGCGTTGCAGGCCTTTCTCGCAGGCCCCGGCCAAGGCGTGAACTACCGCCGCAACACATGGCACGCCGTTTGCTGCCCGCTGAGCGCGCCGGGCCTCTTCGCCGTGGTCGACCGGATCGGGGATGGCGACAATCTCGAGGAACATTGGTTCGACACGCCATGGGAGGTGGTCGACACCGCAACATAAAGGCCATGCCCTCATCAGAAGCGGCAGGCGAGATCGGTCACAAGGGAGAATGACATGACTGACGCTTCACTGGGCACGCCCGCGCAATTGCGTGACCCGAATTACACCCCGGCGCTCACCAAGGCGGTGCCTTTGGGCATTCAACATGTACTGGCAATGTTTGTCTCGAACGTGACGCCCGCGATCATCGTGGCAGGGGCTGCGGGCTTTGGCTTTGGCTCGGACGCAGGCGCGCAGGGTTTCCCGGATATGACCTATCTTATCCAGATGTCGATGCTCTTTGCCGGGATCGCCACACTGTTCCAGACCATCGGCATGGGCCCGGTTGGCGCGCGGCTGCCGATTGTCCAAGGGACCAGCTTTGCCTTTCTGCCTATCATGATCCCGCTTGTCGCCGGCAAAGGCGTCGACGCCCTGCCCGCACTGTTTGGCGGTGTGCTGGTCGGCGGTCTGTTCCATATGATCTTGGGGACATTCATCGGCCGCATTCGCTTTGCACTGCCGCCGTTGGTAACCGGGCTCGTGGTCACGATGATCGGCCTCGCGCTGGTCAAAGTGGGCATCCAATACGCCGCCGGGGGTGTTCCGGCGATGGACAAGCCGGAATACGGAAGCCTGCTGAACTGGTCGGCGGCCATGGTCGTGATTTTCGCCACGCTGGGGCTTAAGTTCTTCACCCGCGGAATGCTCTCGGTATCCGCCGTCGTGATCGGCATTGCTTTGGGCTACGTCTATGCGATGGCGATGGGCATGGTCACTGTTGAGGGCATCGCAACAAGCTGGGACCGCGCCGCAGCGGTGGCCCTGCCGATCCCCTTTGCCTATGGGTTCGAGTTCAGCTTTGCCGCCATCGTGGGCTTCTGCCTCATGGCCTTCGTGTCCGCTGTTGAGACCGTGGGCGATGTTTCGGGCATCACCAAGGGCGGCGCCGGGCGCGAGGCGACGGATGCCGAGATCACCGGGGCGACCTATGCCGATGGTCTGGGTAGCGCGATTGCCGGGGTCTTTGGCGGATTTCCAAACACCTCCTTTAGCCAAAACGTTGGTCTGATCGCCATGACGGGGGTGATGAGCCGCCATGTGGTGACCATCGGCGCGTTGTTTCTGATCCTTTGCGGGCTGGTGCCCAAAGTCGGCGCGGTGATCCGCACCATTCCGATCGAAGTCCTAGGCGGTGGCGTGATCGTGATGTTTGGCATGGTGGTGGCAGCGGGCATTTCGATGCTGTCGGACGTGAACTGGAACCGGCGCAACATGGTGATCTTTGCGATTTCTCTGTCGATTGGTCTGGGTCTGCAATTGGAGCCGAATGCGGTGCAATACCTGCCTGATACGCTACGGGTGCTGATGACAAGCGGCTTGCTGCCCGCGGCGCTGATTGCCATCGTGCTGAACCTCGTGCTGCCTGAGCAACTGTCAGATGAGTCGACAGAAGAAGTGTCTGGGGGTTTGTCTGGCTATGGCAATGGGTCGCTTGAGAAGCGGATCTGATACAAAAGGGGCGCCAGTTTGGCGCCCCCTTATATTCGACCACCTCAGCCCGGAATCAAGCCGCAGGCGCCGGGCCATCGCCTGCCCGCCCGGACGGGTAGGCGATTTAGTTAGGCTTGGCGTGACCTCGCAAGCGCACATCACAATTGAAAAATAAAGTGGCAGCGTCTGCCCAAGGATCGCCAACCCGCGGGCAGCCGCTGGCCCTCAACGTTTCACCGCAACTTCATATGCCGGTTCACGTCCTTATAGAGCAAATACCGAAACGGCCCCGGCCCGCCTGCATAGCACGCCTGCGGGCAAAAGGCGCGCAGCCACATGAAATCGCCGGCTTCGACCTCAACCCAATCCTGATTGAGCCGATAAACTGCCTTACCCTCCAGCACATAAAGCCCATGCTCCATCACATGGGTCTCGCAAAAGGGGATCACCCCGCCGGGCTGGAGAGTGACGATGGTCACATGCATATCGTGGCGCAGATCGTTGGGATCAACAAAGCGCGTCGTCGCCCAAACCCCATTCGTGTCCGGCATGACATTGGGCGCGATGTCCTGCTCATTCAATACTAAGGGGTCGGGATGGTCCAAACCCTCAACCGCCTCATAGGCCTTGCGTATCCAGTGAAACCGCGTGACCGCCCCGCTGTCGTTCTTAAGCGTCCAACTGGCCCCCGCAGGGATATAGGCGTAGCTGCCTTCCCACATTTGATGGGTCGTGCCCGCCACGGACAGCGTAAAACCGCCTTCGACCACGAAAAGCACACCCTGCGCCTGCGCGTCCAACTCAGGCCGCTCGGAGCCGCCACCGGGCTGAACTTCCATGATATACTGCGAAAACGTCTCGGCAAAACCGCTCAGGGGGCGGGCGATGACCCAAAGCCGCGTTCCCTCCCAAAACGGCAGAAAAGACGTCACGATATCGCGCATCGTGCCGCGCGGGAGCACGGCGTAAGCGTCGGTAAAAACGGCACGGTCGGACAACAGTGTTTTCTGGTCGGGGTGGCCGCCAGTGGGGGCAAAATAGCTCGGCTTGGTCATCAAGTCTCTCCGTCAGGAACTCAGCGCAAGAATTGCCGCAAGCCGGTTCGGTGCCAAGGGCATAATCACTGAAGGTTCATTCAGCTAAATTTGATAGTGAGCGGCAAGGAAGTCTTAACCCCGTCCTATTATTTGCTTACCAAAGCCTCGTTTTGCCCCTGACCACGCCCTGATTCCTTGCGACAAGGCACGCTATGGACAAGAGTACCCAATCAGCACCGCCTTCGGGCAGCACGCGTCATACCCAGATGTTTGACCTTTTGTGTCATGCGGAACGCGCCGAACAGGCCGCGGCACGGGTTGCCAGATCAGGGCGGCAACAGTTGGATGAGGACACAGAGGCATTGCTGAAAGAGCGCGCTCTTTCCTCACTTAAGCGCCCGGCAGATCCGCATGCCGCGTCGCCACAATGGCGCTGTAAATTAAAAGCGTTTTTGCAGGGCCATCAAAAAAAAGCAGCGGCCTCAAGCCCGATCGTAATCGCACCGATCACCCGATCAGTTGCGGGATCGGTCACGGCCACAGAAACCTGACCCTGATAGGTTTGCGTGCTTTCGTCAAACTCGACTTCCCCGACATAGAAAGCGCCCGCCCCCGCCATGAAACTGTTCACAAACTTGGCTTCATCCCCTTGCCAGTAGTCTGACGTGGCTTCACTGGCTGCGACAGTCAACCCATGCGCATCCATCAAGAAAACCTCGGTAATACGCCCGCTCGAATGGGCTACCTGTTCGCGTAGAAACTCCGCAACCGGGGCGGTCAGCACCGCGTCCACAAGTGGGCGGCGGGTGGTGTGGAGTTGCGCTAACCAATCCCTGTCACGGGCAATGATCTCTTCAGGAGTCATGCCGAGGTGCCGCTGATTTTGCGCCAATATTGCGTCTACGATCTGCGCGTCATTGACCCAAGTCAGGAGATCGCGATCAATATAGGATGTCAGCGTCCAAGGAACTTCGGCAGCCGCGCTCCGCTGGGCCGGATATAGCGCAGCAAGTGCGGTCAGCAGGGTTGCCGCCAGAAGCGAGAAAACAAGCGGGGTTCGGGGCATGACGAAGTCCTTGGCAAGAAGCGCGGCCATCGGACCACTGTGCCCCTATCTATGCCCTGCGGGTTTACACCGCGTGAACAGAAGTGCTTATGCCTCTGCGCCTTTGAACCCTGTGGCAACGACGAATTTCTCAGACGAATCCGCACGGCTGGCCGGGGGCTTAATATTCGCAACCTTTTTGAAACGCATTTTAAGCAACTTCTGCAACTCGCCCTCGGCGCCGCCCGCCAAAACCTTGGCAACGAAGGTGCCGCCGTCCTCAAGCACATCGAAGGCAAAATAGGCAGCCGCTTCGCACAACGCGATAATCCGCAGGTGGTCGGTCTGTTTGTGGCCAGAGGCCGAGGCCGCCATGTCGGACATGACCACATCGGCCTTGCCGCCGAGCCATTCCTTGACCTTCAGATCCGCGTCGTCTTCCATGAAATCAAGCTGGTGCAATTCGCAACCTGCAATCGGCTCCATCTCTTGCAGGTCCACGCCCAAAATGGTGCCCACCTGTTTGCCAGAGCGTTCGCCCAACACATTGCAGCGCTTTACCGCCACCTGACACCAACCACCGGGCGCCGCGCCCAAATCGACGATCCGCGCACCGGGGACAAGGAAGCGATATTTATCGTCCAATTCCATGATCTTATAGGCCGCGCGCCCGCGATAGCCTTCGGCCTGCGCACGTTTGACATAAGGGTCGTTCAACTGCCGCTGCAACCAGCGGGTCGAGCTGAGCTTGCGCCCGCGGGCCGATTTCACCTTGACCTTAAGGTCGCGCTGCCCGCGTCCCGAGGTGTTTTTTCCGTCCGGTGTCTTGGTCATCAAAAGACCCCTTCTTCTAATACGCCATCGGCGCTCATCTGTGCATATAGCAGGCCTTCGCGCAGACCGCGATCCGCAACTGACAGCCTGTCCGTCGGCCAACAGCGCATCAGCGCTTGCAGGATCGCCGCGCCCGACATGATTAAGGCTGCCCGGTCCTGCCCAATGCGCGGATCAGCCCGGCGGCCACCCGGCCCCATGGCGATATAAGAGTGAATGACCTTGTCGATCTGCGCGCTGGTCATGCTGAGGCCATCGACCTTGGTGCGGTCGTAGCGTTTCAGGTTCAGGTGGCTCGCCGCGACGGTGGTCACTGTGCCGGAGGTGCCCACGATCTGGAACCGTTTTTGCGACTGGATTGATTGATAAGGTGTAAAGTCCGTCAAGTTTTCTTCAAAAAACCACGACATCAGCGCAAAGCGCGCCGCGTCGTCTTCGACGTCCGAGAACTGATCGCGCAGGGTCGCGACGCCTAAAGGCACGCTGATCCAATCGACCACGCGGGCTGCAGGCACATCGGATTTCGCCTGATTAAACCCGTCTTGCAGCCGCATAATCGAACGCGCCCGGTCGGCCTTCGGCACCTTAGAGATGTCGATCCAGACCAGTTCTGTCGAGCCGCCGCCGATGTCGACCACCAGCAGGTTTTCGGTCTTGCGGCTGACCAGCGGCGCGCAGGAGATCACGGCCAGTTGGGCTTCTTCTTCGGGGCGGATGATGTCGAGCTTGAGACCGGTCTCACGCTGGATACGGCGCATGAATTCCGCGCCGTTATGGGCCCGGCGGCAAGCCTCGGTCGCAACCAGCCGCATGTTGCGCACCTTGTTGCGGCGCAGTTTTTGCTGACAGATGCGCAGTGCCTGTATGGTGCGCGCCATCGATCCGCGCGACAAGCGCCCGGTTTTTTCCAATCCGGCACCCAATTGTACCGATTTCGAAAAACTGTCCACCACATGGAAACCGCTGCCGCGAGGCTGGGCGATCAACATGCGGCAGCTATTTGTGCCCAGATCGAGAGCCGCATAGAGTTCGTTTGATCTGGGCGGAACTGGCGCGGGGCTCAGAGCCGGTATGTCCTTGTCGAGCGCGCCCGCACCTTTGGGACGCTGTGGCGCCATGGTTTGCGCCTTTCATATCGAGTTGCCTCAAGGGTATGCGCTGCGCGACACCTGTGCAAGTGGTCGCGGCATCTGCCGCCACGTTCAGCGGCGTTTCTCCGCCCGCGCTCACAATGATCTTGAGAATAATGAGCCCGCCCGGCCCTCGTTCGTCCAGCTTGGATACGCTATCACCGGGGTCAAGTCGCGGATGGGTCGTGTTTTGTCGAAAAACGGCCCTGTCCTGACCGCGGCGGAAGCTAGACAGAATGAAATCGGACCAAAGGAATCAGCCCATGCCCGCAGTCACCATCGTCTATTGGCGCGATATTCCAGCGCAGGTGATCGTCGGCAAAGGCCGTCGCGGCTCCAAACGCCAATTGCCGGAACGGTTTGAACAGGCGATCGACCGTGCCGCGATGAAAACCGGCGCGGCGGGGACGGATGAATACCTTGCCGAGTGGCGCAAAGCCGCAGCGGTTGAGGTAGACGGCGACCCCGACGCCATTGCGGATGCCGAAGTGGCGCGCATCGACGCGGAATACGACCGCGACCGCATCAAGCAACTGATTGATAACAATGGCTGGGCATAGCCTGCCACTCTGTCTGCAACGCATATGATCAAGGACACGCTCATGGCCCTGTTGAACTTCCGCAAGAAAGACTTACCCGCCCCCGCGGCCCCCTCAGCCGAGGTCGAAGCGTTGCTGGAAGACTATTCCATCGAGGTCATGCCCCGCACCGCCGAGAAGGTCGAAGATTTCCGCGCCCTGCTGCCACAAGGCACCCGCGTCTATATCGCCCATATCGACGGCACACCCATTGAAGACATGGTCGCCACCGCCGCCCGGCTGAATGCCGACGGTTTCAAGGTCATGCCGCATTTCCCCGCTCGCATCATCAAGGACCGCGCCACGCTAGCCGATTGGATCGCCCGCTATCAGGGCGAGGCGGACGTGCGCCAAGCGCTGCTGCTGGCGGGTGGTGTCACCACGCCTGTGGGCGAGTTCAGCGACAGCATGCAGTTGATGGAAACCGGGCTCTTCGACAAGGCCGGCTTCACCCGTCTGCATGTCGCTGGCCACCCCGAAGGCAACCGAGACATTGACGTCGAGGGTGGACGGCTCAAGGTCGATGCCGCGCTGAAGTGGAAAAACGATTTCCAGACCCGCACCGATGCGGAAATGGCCATCGCCACGCAGTTTGCCTTTGAAGCGCAGCCGATCATCGAATGGACCGACAGCCTTAAGGCCGCAGGCATCACCCTGCCCGTCCACATCGGCATCGCGGGCCCGGCCAAACTGCAAACGCTGATCAAATTCGCCATCGCTTGTGGCGTCGGCCCGTCCCTCAAGGTGCTGCAAAAGCGCGCGATGGACGTGACCAAGCTGCTGTTGCCATATGAGCCCGCAGATGTGATCAACGACTTGGCCGCGCACAAAGCGGCGCACCCGGATTTCAACATCACCCATGTGCATGTCTTCCCGCTAGGCGGGATCAAGACCAGTGCCACATGGGTTCAAGAGAATGGCGGCGCCTCTGGGGTGCCAGCCGACGCAGCCTGAAGGACCAAACCACATGACCAGAACCGTCATCGAATCCAAAACCAAGACCGCCGTAATCGGCTTTGAAGAGCCTTTCTGCGTCATTGGTGAGCGGATCAACCCCACGGGGCGCAAGATCCTTAGCCAAGAGTTGGAGCAAGGCGATTTCTCGCGCGTGGAGGCCGATGCCATCGCGCAGGTCGCCGCTGGGGCCACGGTGCTGGATGTGAACTCGGGTGCAGTCTTCTCCAACAAGATGGCCGAAGACCCGCGCTATGCCGACAATAACTTTGTCGAGCCGATGCTGATGCCGGAACTGATCAAGGTCGTGCAAAACGCCGTGGACGCGCCCATCTGCATCGACAGTTCGGTCCCCGGCGCGTTGGAAGCGGGCTTGCAAGCCTGCGAAGGCCGTCCATTATTGAACTCCGTCACCGGCGAAGAAGAGCGGTTGGAACTGGTCCTACCCTTGGTCAAGAAATACAACGTGCCCGTGGTGGCGATCTCCAACGATGACACCGGCATTTCCGAAGACCCCGATGTGCGCTTTGCCGTGGCGAAAAAGATCGTCGAACGCGCAGCTGATTTCGGCATCCCGGCGCATGACATCGTGGTCGATCCGCTGGTCATGCCAATCGGCGCCATGGCGACGGCGGGCCATCAGGTCTTTACCCTCGTGCGCCGTCTGCGCGAAGAACTGGGCGTGAACACCACCTGCGGGGCGTCCAACATCTCTTTCGGTCTGCCCAACCGCCATGGCATCAACAACGCCTTCCTGCCCATGGCCATGGGCGCGGGCATGACCAGCGCGATCATGAACCCGGTGGCGCTGCCGGTGGGTCAGGCCAAGATTGACGAGAAGAAAGCCCAATTGGCGGCACTGGGGCTGGTGCTGCCCGAAGACATGGACGACGAGACCTTCGTGCAGCTTTTTGGCATGGGCTCGACCAAGCCGCGTCCGGGCAAAGAGATGGAAGCGATCCGCGCCGCGAACTTCCTCTTTGACCGTGACCCGCATGGCACCGAATGGATCAAGTTCAACAAGGTCGCACCCAAAGCCGGGCAAGAAAGCCGAGGCCGCGCGGGCCGCACAGGCGGGCGTCGCCGCCGCTAAGCACTTCTGCCCAGACCAATCTTTCGACCCCGTAGGCCCAGCCTGCGGGGTCTTTTTCTGTCCAAGTCCGGCTTGCTGCGCCTGAAGCGCTGTCAGTAACGTGGTCTTAACGCACCGCTCGATACAACAGGCCAGACCAGCCACAGACCGGAGCGCGACCCCATGACAATGCCAGCTTTGCCAAAGGCACGTTAAAGATGCCCATTGATCCGATTACCGCAGGCGACGGTGGGGCCAAGGCTGGACCTGCTTCAGCGCAGGCAAATCCGCTCGCCCCTGAGGGCAAGCTGGATCTGTCGACCGTTGCGGCCCTGCACGCCGCTTTGAGCGAAGCGCGCGGCGACAGGATCACCCTTGATTTGGCCAATGTTACGCATTTTGGCGCGCTGGCTTTGCAAACGGTCTGCGCAGCCGCCACCGCCGCCCATGCGCGGGGGGCGAGCCTCGGTGTAATTAACGCGTCTGACCGGGTGCTGGCGCAGATGTCGGCCATGGGCATGACACCCGAAACCATGACGGAGCCCCCTCGATGAGCTTAAATATCCTCGCTGTGGACGACAGCCGGACCATGCGCGACATGATCCGCCTCGCCTTGCAACCCGCAGGTTTCAACGTCCATACCGCCGACGACGGCCTTCATGGGATCGACGTTCTGGATGGCATCGAACCTGATGCCATCATCACCGACATCAACATGCCCCGCATGGATGGCTTTGGCTTTATTGACGCCGTCCGGGGTCAAGAAAAACACCGCGCCACGCCGATCCTTGTCCTGACCACCGAAGCCGCGCCGGAGCTAAAGGCACGCGCGCGCGAAGCTGGGGCCACAGGCTGGATCGTCAAACCCTTTGACCCGGCCAAATTGGTCAAAGCCCTGCAAATGGTCGCAGGATAGGAGCCGCCCGCCCATGTCCACTGAAAACGATCCTATGGCCGAAATCCGAGCATCCTTTTTCGTGGAATGCGAGGAGTTGTTGGAAGCATTGCAAGACAGCTTGCAAATCATGGATGACGGGGCCGAAGACAGCGAGACGATCAACGTCGTCTTTCGTGCTGTACATTCCATCAAGGGCGGTGCCGGGGCCTTTGGCCTGGATGCCTTGGTACGTTTCGCACATCGATATGAAACCGTCATGGACGAAGTCCGCACAGGCCGGATGGAGGCTGACGCCGATGCGCTCAAGGTCTTCTTTCAATGCGCGGATCACCTGTCTGACTTGGTCCGTCACAGCCGCGACGGCGGGGCCGATCCCGCAGAGCAAAGCAACACCCTGCTGACGCGACTAAACGCCCTCATGGGCGAAGAAGGCGGGCCGACAGAGAGCGAGCCAGAGCCGGAGATCGAATTTCAGCCTATGGGTCTGGCGCTCGACCTCGCGCCACTTAACGATGGATCGTTGGACGACTTGCTTGACCTCGACGCATTACCACCGCTCGGCGACCTGCCCGATCTGCCGCCCTTGGCCCTCAATGCGCCAAAAACCTATACCCTGCACTTCGCCCCCGAACAGGAACTGTTTGAGACTGGCAACGAACCTTATCTTCTGCTCCGCGCTCTCCACGAACTTGGCACAGCACAGGTCACCTGTGACACGAGTCGCTTGCCGCCGCAGCAAAGCCTGACGCCGGAACAGCCCTACCTCAGCTGGACAATTGAACTTGAGACCGAGGCGGAAGAAGCGGAAATCCTCTCTGTCTTTGAGTTTGTCGACGGCCTGTGCACCCTGAAGCTCACGTCGGGCGACAGTGACGACATGCCAAGCGACCTTCCGCAGATGCTGCCTGCCGATCAGACAACGCCCACTTCGACACCGGAGCCACCAACAGCAATTGAACCTGCCCCATCGCCGGCCCCGCAACCGGCGGCACCTGCCGCACCGCCGAAAACACAGACCCCAAGCGCGGCTGCCGCAGTCAAAAGCGTGGTGCGGGTTGACCTTGATCGCATTGAACGACTGGTCAATCTGGTGGGTGAACTGGTCATCAATCAAGCGATGCTTAGCCAAAGCCTCGAAGACGCCAATCTGCCCCCGCATGGTGATGCGATCAGCGGGTTGGAAGAGTTCCAGCGTCTGACGCGCGACATCCAAGACTCTGTCATGATGATCCGCGCCCAGCCGGTCAAATCGCTGTTCCAACGGATGTCTCGCATCATCCGAGAAGCCTCCGCCGCTGTGGACAAGGACGTACGCCTGCATACCGAAGGCGAGGCGACCGAGGTCGACAAAACTGTCATCGAAAGGCTGGCCGATCCCCTGACCCATATGATCCGCAACGCAGTGGACCACGGGCTGGAAAAACCCGCCGATCGGATCGCCGCAGGCAAACCACCGGAGGGCCAAGTCAAACTGACTGCCGCGCATCGATCCGGGCGGGTGATCATCGAGGTTTCAGACGACGGTGCGGGCATAAACCGCCCACGTGTTTTGCAAATTGCAATCGACAAGGGGCTGATCCCGGCAGACTCGCAACTGAGCGACAGTGAAATCGACAACCTACTGTTTCTGCCCGGCTTTTCGACGGCCAGTACCGTGTCAGACCTCTCTGGCCGCGGGGTCGGGATGGATGTCGTGCGCACTGCGATCCAAGCGCTTGGGGGCCGGATCGCCATTACTTCGATCCCCGGCGAGGGCACCAGTTTTTCCATTTCGCTCCCGCTCACGCTTGCTGTCCTCGACGGGATGGTGATCGACACTGCGGGGGAAACTTTGGTGGTGCCGCTCAATCTTGTGGTTGAAACGCTCACCTTTGCCGCGTCCGAGGTCTCAATGATCCGGCCCGGCCAGCATGTTGTCCGCGTGCGCGGCGCCTTTGTGCCTGTGGTAGATCTGGGGGCCGAGCTTGGCTATCGGGCGCCGCTCACTGATTTTGAAGGGGCTGTCGCGCTGCTGATTGTCCATGAAAACGGCAGCCGTGCTGCGCTGATGATCGACAATATCCTCGATCAGCGACAGGTCGTCATCAAAGGGCTGGATGATGGGTTTTTCCGCGCCGCCGGAATCGCGGCTGCGACCATACTTGGCGATGGCCAAATCGCCCTGATCCTTGATCCCTCAGACATTATCACAAACGCCGCCCAGCATCCCCAAGAGCCCCTCAAGGCAGGAGTTTCAGCATGACCGAGCACGACAGCCCTACAACAATCGAATTGCTGACGTTTCAATTGGCAGGACAGGAATATTCGCTTGATATCATGTCAGTACGCGAAATCCGAAGCTGGACCCG
>Ga0209345_10001205_pt1 | contig 31510 bp, 24 predicted proteins | sample Cruoilmetagenom7_FD_187294 | JGI IMG/M metagenome (GOLD analysis project Ga0209345, IMG submission 187294) | Oil polluted marine microbial communities from Coal Oil Point, Santa Barbara, California, USA - Sample 7 (SPAdes) (version 2) | ecosystem: Environmental > Aquatic > Marine > Oil seeps ...
TGGCAATAGCCTACTTAAGCATAACTGACTACTCTAAAACGGCGAAAAGGGACGGAAAACAGGCAATTCACATTCATTTTCCAGAATCTTTGTCGAAAATGGGGTGGAACATCCGATATAAAGCGAGTATTTCTTGCCCCGTGAGCTTATAGCTAACAGACAACAGCCCACGGAAAAATACAGAAGGCATGCAATATCTCGAGTTTGATCTCGGTAAGATGGAGGCAATTCAAAACGAGCTTCACCCAAAGTTATCTCGGGAGTGTTGGCTTTACCTATAGAAGGGAGGCATACCAGTTTCACCCCACTTTGTTGAAAAGGGAGCTTTATCCCCAAAGTGCGGACAAATGGTAGAAAGAGAGTTGATGAAGATGGAATAAAAGGGATGGTGGGTTTCTACTACTTCTTCATTCTTTCCCCCTGTATAGGCTATCGACTCCCGATTATCTCCCCACGTGAGTAATTGCCAGTTGAGAGGAAATCACGCTATAACAACGCGAGCGTCTGCGGTGTCTTAACAGGCCCATCCCAGACAATTTGCAGCCTCGCGGAGATCAGCCCTATTCTAAGGGCAACAGCTTGATGCCTGGCTTAATTGAGGAGTCAGTTAGAAACCTTTAGGACAGTCGAAGCCAGGCCTCGAATTATTTTTCCAGAAAGTATTTGTAAGTTATGGTTGGTTCGAGAAAACCGCTCACTGCGACAAACATCCCATTCCTAATTTGGTAAACACGACTTTTAGCAATAACCTGCTCTTCCTCAGATGTCGTTATTGGAGGCCCCCATCCAGTTTCAAGGTTCTTGAAGCTCACCAGGGCTTTTCTCACGTCTTTACCTGTCAGTTTCTCCACTCCTACCATCTCTATAGCTTGCCTTACGCCTTCGACACCAATAAGTGATTGGAACCAGCCCGCCAAATAGTAGAATGGAATTTCTTCTGGCTCCCAGCCTCGATATCTTGCTGTTGCCTCCTCACAAATTAATAATCCAGGGAACTCAGCCTCGTCTCCTGGGAGGGGAAAATAAGCAGTCATGTACCAACCCTCAGCATCCTTCCCCGTAATTCTGATTGTACTCCTGTCAGGAACAGCTGCCTGCCCGGCAAGCTTTATGCCTTTTTCTTGGATACCTAACCTAGCTATATCCTTGACCAGCGTGGTCAACGTCACACCAGTGCAGAAGACAATTACTAAATCGGGCTTTTTCGCCGCTAGCCTGAGGAGCTCAACGCTAGTATCTACACACAGGAGGGGTACAACTTCGTATCCAACGTACTCAGCGCCGACCCGAGGGCAAATATATTCGGTGGCATCGCGGAATATCCAGCCTGAGGTGAAGTCATAAATAAAGTTGCCTACTCGCATCGGCCTCTCCTGTTTCCAATTGCCATTAAACCATTTTACGGTATCGGATGCCATAGTGTCTCCGGTGGCTGTGCCACTGCCAATTACCCACCTCTCAGGTGTTGTAAACATACCAGGCGTTATCCCTGTTGCGTACAACAACGGTATTTGGTCTCTTTGCTGCAATGGTGTCGTTGCTTCAGCACCGCTGCTAGAAATGCCAAGCTCGAGCACAACCCCAGCCGTCTTGTTACGCTTGTGTGCCATCACCTCCCTCGGTACCATAGCTGCAGTGTCCTCCCACCGGTTCTCAACCATGATTCCGTTAATCCCACCTTGCTCATTTATCCACCTCAGGTAATCGATAACTCCGAAGGCATGAGGGGCTGCTGTGGATGCAATTGCCCCTGTAATTATGAGTCGACTTCCTATTCTTACCTTCTCTACTGGCCCGGCCTCACAGACTGGAACAGCAGCCCCCAGGATTAACGTCATACACAGCCCCACTGCTGCAAGACCCGGTCCAACCTTCCTTAATCGTTCCTGCATTTTCGTCACCTCTTTAGATAAAATTCCTTGACCATTTTTATCCTTCTTCATCCTCCAGCACCTCCCGACAAATTTCTTGTGTTTCCCCCTTTTAGCTCTACTTAGCTTGTAGCACCCATCCCCTTCTCTGTATCCTCAATTATGCAACCACTAAGGGTCGCCGGCACCTTGCTCTTATTAGCGGGCTAATGTGGGAGGATAGCCCCGCCACATTACTGTAATATATACTGACTGACAGCGACCCCGCTGGGCGGTGTTCCTATTCCGAACTTCTCTAAATGCTCTGAATGCAAAAGATAGAATGGGAACTTAATATAATCTCTGCTGTAAGGTACTATCTTGCCGTCATGAATCCTATAAATCTTGCACACCGGAGCAAATACCGGCCACTCATTAGTCATACTTATTGGTGGTATGAGGCCAGTGTCAAAATCCTTTAGGCTAGCAAGAGCATCCCTGACTGCGGCACCAGTTAACTTCTCGATGCCTACCTGCTCTATTGCCAGCCTTACGCCCTCGAGAGCAACTTGTGCACCAAGCCAGCCGAGGAGGTATATGCCGGTAGCCTCTAAGTCCCGATACTTCTCCGCCGACTCCGCAACAACTTGCATCCCTGGTAGCTCTGTTTCTAGCATCGATGGGATATGTGATATGCGAAAAAACCCTTCACAATCCTTCTTACCTGTTACCGACATGGCTTGCTCATCGAAAGTGTATAGCACTATTATCTTTATGCCCTTCTTCATAATCCCTAATCGAGCAGAGTCCTTGACCTGAACTGTCTGCGTCTGACCAAAGGGTCCCAAAATGACCCAATCTGGGTTCTTCCCTGCTAACCTCAACCACTCAGTAGTGGTATCCAGTGTTCCGAACATAGATGGAGTTTCGTGACCTATCCACTCCAGGCCTAATTCAGCTGCGTACTTCGGTGCTATCTTAATTACATCCAATATTGGCGAGTAGTCAATGCTCATAAGCCCCACCCTAAGGGGGCGCTCTTCAGTCCAAATTTCCTTGAGATAGTTCAAGAGGTAAGGGAAGTAAATGGCCCATGGCCAGGAACCACTGAACACCCACTGTGCGGGCTTAGTCACCATAAGTTCTGACGAACCACCTGTCATAATCACAGGAATCCGCTCCCTCGGAAGGGACGGCACAATGGGGTCGATAGTGCTATCTATGAAGGAGAGCTCCACCACCTCGCCTTCATCCACAAGCCTGCGATGAGCACTAATTGCCCGCGTTGCCTCAGCCCGCGTATCGTACCATAGACACTTGACAGGGATCCCATCAAGACCACCCTTCTCGTTTATATAGTGGCAAAAGTCAAAGGCGCCATAGTTCAGGAAGAGATGGGGGCCGGCAACCGGTCCAGTTAAAACAGCTTGTACTCCCATCTTTACCACCCTTTCCTTCTCCGCTGGCGATGCAGTGACCGGCGCGCAGGCACTAGCTACTATGGCTAAAGCCAGAATGGTTGATACCACTCCTGTTGCAATACCCTTTCCTTGTTTAATCCGTCCTTTCTCCTCCTTCTAGCTACATTTCCCGGTTAGTCCTTTCTTAACTCTACCTTGCTGATAATGCCTCACCCCCTCGGCATCTCCATTATGGCCTTGGCAGGATCCAGCGGTATCTCGGGTGATAAAAACCCCGCCGCGATTTGTAGCCCCCCTTCTAGCTGAGCTGGCGAAACCCTGCACCCAGCCTAAATCGCTGATCTTTGCCTATGTACCTCTATTCTGTTATTGCGCCATCGGCGTCACCCAGTTAGCCGCTACACTTTGCCGTGGCACGCTTACCACATAACCTTCACACCATGCCACCAGAACTTGAAAAAGCCAAAATGTTTAACCTACTCGTAAAAGTGCAGAGTCTTATAGTAACCGGGATACTCCCGCCAATCAATGCAGTGGGGCATACCCTGTCGAATTTCGTATATATACACGCCATCAGCGAACCAAGGCTTAACATCAGTCACAGTTATTGGAGGCCCACACCCGATGTCCAAATCTCTTATACTCACCATGCCCTCCCTGACAGCAGGGCCAGTCAAATTCTCAAAGCCCACCTTTTGAATAGCTAGCCTTATGGCTTCCACTATAATAGGTACATAATACGACCTGCCAGCAAAATAGGCCGTGGATAATGCCTCTCCTTTCTTCAAGCCATGAAATTTCTGAGCTGATTCGTAAGCAATTTTCAAACTTGGGTATTCCTCAGCCTGTTCCCATGTGCAGGGAGCAAAAAGTGGAAAATACCACCCCTCAGCCTCTGCACCACATATATCCATATTGTCCATTATGCAATAGCCTAGCTCTAAAAGCTTTATCCCCTTTTGCGGAACTTCCAGCCTGAAAGCATCTTTGATGGTGACTACTTGTGTTGCCCCACAGGTAGCAACACAAATAGCATCTGCTTTTTTGCCCACTAGCCTCAGCCACTCAACTGAGGTATCGACAGCCCCAGCAAAAGGCACAACCTCCCGGCCAATAAACTCCATGTCCCACTGTTCACAAGCCCACTTCACTCCACCCAGCCATTCCCAGCATGATGCAGAATCGTAAAGTATAGCCCCAACCTTGGGCCGACGCTCCTCAGTCCAATTATCTCTAAACCACTTAACCATTACTGCCCCAGAATCACCAGCACTAGGCTCGGCGGTAAAGACCCATGGAACGGGCTTTGTTACTACTCGCGTGCTATGAGCTGTTGCCAGGATATGTGGGAACCCATCTCTTGCGATGAGCGGCAGCATTGCCTCTACCCCAGTTTCTAAGATGCTAAACTCCGCTACAACTCCTGCCTCTTTGAATCTCTTATGGGCGATAATCATCCCTGGCACGGTCGCTCTTGTCTCGTACCAGATCACCTCTAGCTTGATGCCATCGATGCCACCACGCTTATTTAGCTCTTCCACATATTCCATTATTCCATCGCCTGCCGGACCACCAGTAGCGGCTATTGGCCCAGTCCATATGCCGTGCCACCCTATCTTCACCACCCTCTCCTCGGCTGCCTTGGCGGGGACAACCGAGCCCAGCAGGAGTGCGAAGATTAAAGCTCCTGAGATTGCCACCAGGCCGAAACTTTTGACATGCTCAAACCTTCTTGGCATTTTGGTCTACCTCCTCTCTTTTTAGTTTTTCCCATGTTGCCTTATCCTTCCCAAAAAATCAAATCAGAAGAAAGTAGGGTGGGTGGAGTGTAGCGAAACCCACCACTTCTTTTGCTTCCATGTCATTGCGGGCATAAAGTGCCCAAGCAATCCGCTATTTGGTTTTCCTTTTTGGATTGCTTCGCTTCCCCTTCGCTGGGGTTTGGCTCACCGCAATGACACAAACTCTCTTATACTTCACTGCTCTTTCTTGGTGAAACTATGCTAAAATTGAGCTGCGGGGTCTTAAGCCTCATTTTCTAGAGATTAGGGGCTAGCCAAAGAGGAGGTGACCATGGCAGAGGAACTGGGCAAGATAGAAAAACCCGAGGCTCAGCGCTTTAAAGGGAAGAGGAAACTTTACCTTGTCCCCCTTATCTTCCAAGGTAAGGATGCCCCAGTTGAGTATGTTGATAAGTTCAATCTCTATTGGCAGCAGGCACAGGAGCAGGTGATTAAGCTGGAAGCAAAAATTGGCCGAGCTGGCCGCATTTATCACGAATCAATCACTATAGCCGGTGAAGATGGCCTGAAGGTCATCGAGAGGCTCAATCTAAAGAGCTACCAAATTGCGAGCCAAATGTGCCAAAACGGTGCCCAGCTTGAAGCAGTCGAGGATGAGGAACTGCTTAAGGAGGCCATGGACTGGGAGAGGTGCCTCCTTTTAGGGTTTATGACCGAGAAGGTGGCCATGAAGGTCTCCGAGTTTTATTTGGAAGCCTCCCGGAATAGGTATCAGCACATTGCCCACAGGATAGAGGAAACAATTGAACCGGGGGAGGCGGGTATCCTGTTCATCAGGGAGGGGCATATGGTCCAGTTCCCCCCGGATATAGAGGTGTTTACTGTGTCTCCCCCGGTGCTTGATGAGATCCATCGCTGGCTTCGTGACCGCTCATCGGCAACTGGGGATGAGGAATCCCAGGAGTGAAGGACCTGGGGATGAACCTGGCAAGGCTAAAAGGTTATTCCTTTGAGCTCGGGCCGATCAGACCACCGAGCGAAGGGAACGATCACTCCTTGCTATTGAGAGCAACCAGAAATTGCCCGTGGAATAGGTGTCAGTTCTGCAATGTGTACAAAGGCAAAAGGTTTGGCTACCGCAGTGTGGAGGAAGTAAAGCAGGATATAGATATAGTAAGAGCGCTGGCCGATGAAATAAAGGCAACATCGTGGAGGCTGGGGTATGGGGGAAGGGTAAATGATGAAGTAGTGAGGGCGATAGTCCGGGGCAATCCTGAAATTTATGGTACAGACTTTGCAGACTCCGAGGTGCTGAGAGCAAGGTTGGGGAGTCTGGTGAATGTGGCCGGCTGGCTTTCATCAGGGGCAAGGACAGTATTCCTTCAGGATGCCGATACCCTTATAATGCGTACCCCGGAGCTAGTTGAGGTTACACAGTATCTGAAGGAGGCATTTCCCAGCACCCAGAGGGTTACCTCCTATGCTAGGGCAAAGACCTGTGCCCAGAGATCAGTCGATGAGTTAAAAGAGTTGCAACAAGCTGGGCTTTCCCGGCTCCATGTGGGGCTGGAGTCTGGCTATGATGAGGTACTACAGGAGATGCAAAAGGGGGTAACTCAACAAGAACACATCGAGGGGGGAAGAAAGGTTGTTCAGAGTGGCATATCATTGTCGGAATATGTGATGCCGGGGTTGGGGGGAAAAAGGTGGTCCCAGCGGCACGCCCTGGAGACTGCCAAGGCTCTCAGCCAGATAAATCCCGACTACATCAGAATCAGGAGCCTGGTGGTGAGGAGAGGTTCACCTTTATATGACAAGCTCAAGCAGGGCGAATTTCACCAGCTAACTGAGGATGAGGTTATAGATGAGATAGGACTGCTGATAGAAAACCTCGACTGCAATTCTTACCTGGTAAGTGACCAGATGTCAAACCTACTGTGGGAGATTGAAGGCAAGCTGCCTCAGGATAAGCCAAGCCTGCTGAAGAGGATAGCTGAGTACAAAGCTATGCTCCCATCAGAAAGGTTATTGTTCACCCTTAAGAGGCGTCTTGGCTCTTATGTGGCAGTTTATGGTAGGCTGGATCAGGGCTTAAACCAAAAGGTAGAGGAGGCATTCGAAGGCATTCGAAAAGGCCTCCCCGAGGCAGAAGCGAAGGTTGATGAGGCGATCTCGGCCTTGAAGGATGCCTTTATATAAAACCCCACGAAAGATTCGCTGTTTTTCACAGGCCGTCTAAAAAGGCCCCATTGTCATTGCGAGGGCGAAGCCCGTGGCAATCTCCGAGATTGCTTCGCCTTCCGACTTCGTCGGAATGGTCTCGCAATGACACTTTCTGGACAGCCTGTCAGGGTAATTATATAGTCGGGTAGAAGATTGTGCTAGTCTTACACGCAATCTGGGAAAGCGATACCGGTGGCAGACTCCATCTCTGGGCGGAGTCTTCCCGCCGGCTTGCAGCTGCTCCCAAACGTCAGGGGCATTATCCCCCCCAATCCCGGCAGCATCCTTTTGCCCTGGCGCCGAGTGAGCTTAAGGAAGCGATCACTAGCCTTGGTGGGAGTTTGAGTGGAGAGAGCCTGGCTTCTCAACAGGTGACGATTCTCCTCCCAGCTACCCAGAAGAGGCCGCTGCCTTCCCCGTGGCTAATTCCCCAAGACGAGCCGAGTGATGGAAAAGCAATCAGGCTCACCCCCTGGGATGTTGATACCCTGGCTCTCGATCCGGCTGTGGCTCTGGATTTCCTGCTCTCTTTGCCCCACCAGCCCCCTCAAGGGGTTGCCTTCAGCAGCTCACTGGGTTTCTGGACTGAGGTGGCTAAGTTCTCACTTGAGCTGATCGCCAGGCAGTGCTTTGTGCCCACACTAAAGGAAGACAAACAGAATGGCACCACCCTGTTTCGAGCCGCTTGGGAGGTGGCCCTTGGTGAACAAGACACCCAGCGAATGCGCTGGCTATCAAAGGCGATGCCTCCCTGCTGTCGGGCACACATCCTACCACAGGGTGAACAGAGGACCCGGCCATCGGAGGTTATCTTGAGCTTTGTTAACCGAAGTGCCGATGCCTTTATCCGTACCAATCTTGCTTCGATAGCCCTTTCACCTCGTGGTCGTCCCAAGGATGTCCCATTGGCGGAGCAGTGGCTACGAGCACTTTCCTCCGCTGACCCCAGGCTCAAGGCACAGGGTGAAGGATTGGTTGCCTTTGCCAACCACATCCGATGCTGGCTTGATCGGATAAAACCCTCAGAGGCACCATTTCGTACCTGCTTCAGGCTCGAGTCGCCAGATAAGGATCAGGAGTGGAGGGTCAGTTTTCACCTTCAAGCTAACGATGACCGAAGTCTCGTGGTTCCCGCCGAGGAGGTGTGGAAGGCACGAAAAGGTATGCTTACCTTCCTCCAGCGCAACTTTGAGAACCCTCAGGAACGGCTGCTTGCCGATCTCGGTAAGGCTTCCAGACTTTTTCCTGTCATTGACCAGAGTCTCGAGGCAGCGCACCCGGTGGGGGTGAAGCTGGACACCAACCAAGCCTACACCTTCCTGCGCCAGTATGCCTCACTTTTGGAGCAGAGCGGATTCGGCATCCTGGTCCCCCCCTGGTGGCAAAAGCCACCAGGGCGCATCAGCGTTAAGCTGAAGGTGAGGCCAAAGGCCGAAGCTAAGGTGGCTGGTTCGGGTCTTCTCGGCGTGGACAGCATCCTGAACTACAATTGGGAGATTGCCATTGGAGAGGAGACACTTTCAGTTGAGGAATTCGACAGATTAGCCAGCCTGAAGGTGCCTCTGGTTCAGATACGTGGCCAGTGGGTGGAACTCATCCCAGGGGAGATTGAGAAGGCTATTGCCTTTTTCCAAAAGAAGCAGGGTGATGGCGAGATGAGGCTAGCTGAGGCGCTGCGGCTGGGATTAGGCCAAGAATATTCTGAAGTTGGCCTCCCTGTAGTCGGAATTGACGGCGAGGGGTGGGTGGGAGATATCCTTAATGAACTCGGCGGCGGCATTAAGCTAGCTCAAGTCAAGCCACCCCAAACCTTCAATGGCAAACTCCGTCCCTACCAAGTTAATGGTCTCTCCTGGCTTAGTTTCCTCAAGCGGTTCGGGCTGGGCGCCTGCCTGGCAGACGACATGGGCCTGGGGAAATGCCTTTCGCCGGATACACTGATTGTCGCCAACGGAATGTTGCATAAAGCAGAGGACATCTGGAGCTGCTATGCTGGGGAAGCAGCATTTGATGGTGACGGCTTCTGGGCTGCGCCTGCTGAGCCATTGTACACTAACTCCATCAACCCGGAGACCGGCAAGATTGTGCCAACATCCATTAACAGGCTTTATCGCCAGCGGGTTTGCGAGCCTCTCCGCAAGGTTTGCCTGGAAGACGGGAGCAGCGTGACCATCACCTACCGCCACCAGCTTCTCACCAACAAAGGCTGGACAAACCACCTTCATAGGGGCGATTATGTCTGCGTACCAGCAAAAATCGTCTGGGAAGGGCAGCCAGAAGACCCTGATCTGGTCAAATTCATTGCATGGCAGATTGCCGATGGATATGAACCGCCAGGCCAGACCACGCTTACCATTACCCAGAGAGACACCGAACGGCTCGAGGATTTACGACAAATTATCCTCCGCATAAGCCAAAAATATGAAATCAAGATCAACTGCCCAGCTATTCGGACTTTTGCCAGTAGAACCCCTGCTCTGGTGATTAATAGTCGGGGATATGAACGTTTTCTTGCGGAGAAGGGGTATTCCTGGGGGCAGCAATCTGGGGGCAAAAGTATTCCTCCGTTCATCATGCAAGCTGACCTGGATAGTGTGCGGCTTTTCCTAAGGAACTACTTCGACGCCGAAGGTTCAGCCGTCCGAAGCATGCGAACTGTCGAGATCAGCACAGCATCAGAACAGCTCATCCAGCAACTCTCTTACCTACTCCGCCGTTTTGGTATCTGGATGCGAATCTCCACCAAAAAGAAGCGCGCTACAAATGGAACAGGGACATATCGTCCTTACTATATCGGCACCATTGATGGGAACGGAGCAAGGATATTCCAGCAGGAGATTGGATTTTCAAATTCAGACAAGCGGCAGCGCTTACGGCAAATCTGTGATTTTGTAGCTAACACCAATATCGAGGGCATCACAGCTTCCCAGATTGTTGCCCAGGCTGTGGCTGCTACAAGGCTGCCTATTCGCCATTTCGGCATGTATAACACAGTATATGTTAATGGCTCACAGCAATTCTCTCGCCACAGGCTGGAGCATGTTCTGTGTGCATTTGATAATGCCTTAAGTGGCGAAGCTGAGCAAAAGTATCAAAATCAAAAAGGCTCAAAGTGGGCAACACAAACACTTGATGCTTACTCTCGGTTAGATGAGCAGTTGTTATCCACCGCAAAGGTATGTCTGCTGCACCTACTCGACCAAGAGGTTTACTACTGCAAAATTAGGGAAATTGAGGAAATTGAGCATAATGGCTGGGTGTACGACTTTGCAGTTGAAAAACATCACAACTTTGTGGCAAATAATATTCTGTGTCACAATACGATCGAGTTCATCGCCTTCATGCTCCATGAGCGCGTTGGTCGGGGGAAAAAGTCACCGCCTGGCCCTACGCTCTTGATCTGCCCCATGTCCGTGGTGGGCAACTGGCATAGGGAGACCCAGCGTTTTGCCCCTTCGCTCAAAGTCATGATTCACCATGGCGCAGAAAGACTTTGCGGCGAGAACTTCCGCAAGGAAGTCAAAAAACACGACCTGGTCATCAGCACCTACACCCTGGCGCAGCATGATGAGAAACTTTTTTCCTCAATTCATTGGGAGTGTGTGGCTCTGGATGAAGCACAGAGTATCAAAAACTCGGCGGCCAAACAGACACAAGCGATAAGGAGGCTCAACGCCAAGTGTAGGGTTGCCCTGACTGGTACCCCAGTGGAGAACCGATTAGCTGAGCTGTGGTCGATCATGGAATTTCTCAATCCCAGCTATTTGAGATCTGCCAAGGAGTTTCACACCAATTTTGCCATACCCATCGAAAAGTATCACAACCCTGAGCGCGCTGAAACACTCAAACGCCTGATCCAGCCATTTGTGCTGCGCCGGCTCAAGACTGACCCCAACATCATCAATGATCTGCCTGAAAAGATGGAGATGAAGGTCTTCTGCCAGCTTACTCGGGAGCAGGCCTCGCTCTATGAGGCAGTGCTCAAGGAGATGGTGGAGAAGATCGAAAACTCCGCGGGGATTGAGCGCAAAGGGCTAGTGTTGGCCACATTGACCAAACTTAAGCAGGTGTGTAATCATCCGGCTCAGTTCCTTCAGGATGGCAGTATGTTGCCGGGGCGTTCTGGCAAGCTCACTCGCCTGGTGGAGATGCTTGAGGAAATCTTAGCTGAGGACGATAGGGCGCTGATCTTCACTCAGTTTGCCGAGATGGGGGTTATGCTCCGCCATCATCTTCAGGAAACGCTTGGCTCGGAGGTGCTCTTCCTCCACGGCGGCACCACCAAGAAGCAGCGTGATAGTATGGTGCGGCGTTTCCAGGATGGGGGCCCACCACTGTTTATCCTCTCCCTTAAGGCTGGTGGGCTGGGCCTCAACCTGACGGCGGCAAACCATGTTTTCCACTTCGATCGGTGGTGGAATCCAGCGGTGGAAAATCAGGCCACCGACCGGGCCTTTCGCATTGGGCAAAAGAAGAATGTGCTGGTATATAAGTTTTCCTGCCTCGGCACCTTGGAGGAGCGTATTGACCAGATGATCGAGCAAAAGAAAGAACTTGCCCACAGTATTGTCAGCAGTGGTGAGACTTGGCTCACCGAAATGTCAACTGACGAGCTCAAGAAGATATTCACCCTGAGCCGTGAAGCGATAGGGGAGGATTAAACCATGGGACAATGGAGTCGCTACCGGGAATACTACGAGCCAGCCAGGCCAAGGGAGGTAAAAGATGGCATTAAGGCCAAGAGCCAACGTGGTGATATTGGCGAGACCTGGTGGTCTAAACGCTGGATTGGTGTTCTGGAATCATTCAACATGGGTGAAAGGCTGGCCCGCGGTCGCTCTTACGCCCGTAAGGGGCAGGCGGCCTCTATCAATATCCAAAAAGGTGAAGTTTTGGCCAAGGTTCAGGGTACCCGGCCGAAGCCTTATTCGGTCAAGATTCGGCTGGAGGTGCTTTCGGATGATGCTTGGGATAAGGTGACCGATGCCATGGCCTGTCAAGCTATATTCGCCGCTAAGTTGCTCTCTGGGGAGATGCCACAGAACATCGAGGAGGCCTTCAAGGAGGCCAAGGTATCGCTTCTCCCCACCTCCAAGGGAGAGCTCAACACCGGCTGCTCCTGTCCTGATTGGGCTAACCCGTGCAAGCATATTGCTTGTGTCTATTACCTGCTGGCAGAGCGTTTCGATGAGGATCCGTTTCTCATTTTCCAACTGCGCGGTCGGACAAAAGAGGAGATTATCCACACGCTTCGGGAAAAGCGCGCCATAATAATGTCACCGGAAAGCCTCACCACCTCCCAGTCTCATAGGGCCAGCTCCTCTGAGGATGGGATACCACTTGAGGAATGCCTGGATAACTTTTGGGAATTCGGAGAAGATTTAGGCTGCTTCGCTGTGAACCCTGCTGCCCCTGAGGTTGATAATGCTATTCTTAAAAGATTGGGGGGCCCTCCATTTGCCGCAGGAAATGACCTGGTCGCCTGGCTAATGAAAGCCTATGGTGTGGCCAGCACTGCCGCACTCGAAAGGGCTATTCTTTAGAAGAGGCCTATTCTCTGATTTTGATGTGGAGATAGAGGTCGCCTTGCCGATCCTGGTAAGAGTTTACCCCTCTCAGCTTCACTTTTGTTCCGCTAACTACACCAGGAGGTATACTCACCTTGATTTTTCCCCTCTTGTTGTCCTTGTAGTATGAAATTTGTTTCTCACAGCCAGAGGCAGCCTCCTGCGGTGAAAGGGTTAGTTCTTGATGTAGGTCAACACCTTTCTCCATTTTGGGTTGAGCTTCCAGGCCGAAAACCTTTTTTAGCCCATAGCTTACTATCTTGCCAGCTGCCTTAAATAGTGCCCTTTCCACAAAGTTGGGTTTCCTGTGCTTCTGTAGAGTATCGCCGCGAGTCTCCTCCCGGTAAGCCGGGCTTTCATAATATCTATATCTTGCCCCCGGTGGGCGGCCGAAAAACTCAAAGATAATGCCTCGGCCACCAAAGAAAACATTCTTGAGGAAATCTTCATCAAACCTAAGTCCAGCTCGGGCAAACATCCGGCTTAAATCGTCAAAAGCTTCTCCGCGGGAGAATATATCCCGGAATATTTCCTCCTGGCTATAACGGAAAGTTTCCCCATAAGCAGCTCCGGCAAATCTACCCGATCTTGCCAGGTCGTATCGCTGCCTTTTCAGCGGATCACTCAACACACCGTAGGCTTCGTTAATCTCCTTGAAGCGTTCTTCGGCTTGCTTTTCATTCCCGGGATTCTTATCGGGGTGATGTTGGAAAGCAAGTCCTCTGAAGGCTTTCTTAATTTGCTCTTGGCCGGCATTCTCCGGTACGCCAAGGATTTGGTAATACTCTTTCATCTACTTTTCCTCTCCCCAGCAGTCAAGAAAGCACAAGGGGTCCTCAGTCAAAAAATCACCGCTGTGGGCATAGGCCCTGCCACGGCAACCACCGCAAATATTATTATAGCAGCATTCTCCACATTTGCCTTTGAGATTAGATCTGGTGCGTAGACTGTGGAATAACTCGGATTTGTGCCATATTTCACTTAGCGGGGTGTGGCGCACATTCCCGGTGCTTAGTGGGATAAAAGGGCAAGCCCAGACCTCACCATCTGGCTTAATATAACATAATGCGCTACCGGCTGCACAACCTTTAAAAACTGTTTGGGCCAGCTTCATCCCCAAAATCCCTCTGCCATTCATCCTCATCAGGTATGCCCAATATTGGGGGGCAAATTGGCTCGATAATAGGTCTGGAGTTCTTTTGCCGCTGTGAAACTAACTTCATTAGGGCGGCACATTCCTCCATCGAGAGCTCTAAATCATCTCCCCTCCCCAGTGGCGAGTCCCCCCTGCCCTTTCCCCAACTGACGTGGCAATGGCGACTTCTGGGGTTGCAAGCAAAATAGCCAGGCCCGAAGCTTTCCGCCGCTGGTGATGGACTCTTTCACAATATGTTGCCTACTATGTAGCCTATAGCTAACAAGGCTGGTGTAGCTAAAACCACAAACACGTTTGCCCCCAGTGCAGGGAGAAGTTTGGTCTCCTGCTCGTAACTCAACGCCCCCCTTATTGCTCCTAAGGCCAGCGGAATGGTGAGTAACCCCAACAGAGCGAAGGGGGGCATAAATCTAGCCACCACTGCGGCGATTATCCATATATATACTGCTATAGTTAAACCAGAATATATCTTAGCCGCCTTTCCCTTGCCAAGCCCAATAGGGAGGTTTCGTCGCCCGGCCTTTTTGTCAGCCTCTACATCGGGAAACTCGTTGAGCAGTAACAAATTGTAAACTAATATTCCCGGGGGTATGGCAGCAACCAATACTTGCGGGCTGTAAGCTCCGCTTTGCACCAAATATGCTCCTAAAACTGGCAAAGTTCCCATGCCTAAGCCGGCGGTTATTTCCCCCACCTGCCATCTGGCTAAGTGGGTGGTATAGAAGAGGACGCAAATTGCGGCTACTATAAGTATGGGGAGCAAAGGCAAGCCGGTGCGGATTAGAAAGTAGATGCCTATAGGGATGGCAAATAGAAAACAGAGAATACCAAACCTATAAACAGAGGTTGGCGCCAAAAGTCCGGCAGGTAGAATTCCACTCCCCCCGGTGAATGGCGTTCTTTTTACCTCTAGGTCTATCCCGCTTCGGTAATCGAAATAATCATTCAAGGTATTAACACTGATGTGAAGGAGAAGGAGACCAGCAAAAGCCAACAGAGCCAGAGACAGGGACAGAGAACCCTCGTACCAGGCTATTGAAGTGCCTAAAAATATCAGCACCACAGAGAGGAGCAAGAATTGAGGTCTAGTTTCGCTGAACCATATTTTTACCTTCACTTTTTACTCCGCTGTGAACAGTGACAATGCCTAAGGTGAGACTGTGGATTTCGACATCCTTAAGCCCCACTTCCTCCATAATTCGTCCCAGCTCCTGGGGGCTTAAGAATCCGGCTATGGAATGGGGAAGATAGGCATAGGCATCTTTTCTTCCTGATATCAGCCCACCCAGATATGGCAAAATGGTAAAAAGGTAGAAGTGATAGATTCTCCCCCATATCTTATTTAGGATTTTGGGGAGAATTGGTATTTTGTGCCCAGGAACCTCTCCGATCTTCTTAGAATCCCCGAAGTTTGGCGAGGCAAATTCAAGGCAAACTACCTTCCCCCCCTCCTTTACCACTCTGGCCATTTCCCCGAGAGTCTTCTCGATATCGGTGACATTTCTCAGTCCAAATCCGATGGTAGCACAATCGAAGGCCTCGTCTTGGAAGGGAAGGCTTTCGGCACAAGCTGCGGCGAATTTCCTCCAATATTTATCTCGGCCGAAACTAAGTAAGGTGTTAAGCAAATCATAGCACTCAGCCACCGATGAGAATAGCCTCTGAACATGGATTGCTTTGCTTCCCATTTAGAATTTGCCCAGGCCTCTGTTTGTTCCCTGTTATTTCCCCTTATGGGCAGCAGCTACATGCTCTTCCCAACAACCCACATGCACATAGGCAGCACATTTAGCACAATAGTAAAGTCGGGTAGTTGCCTTCTTGCCGCAAACTGGGCAATTCATATCCACCTCCTTCGGATTTGGGGCTACTTTTAGTATAATGCCAAAAGGTGAGGAAGAAAAGAGGGAGGAGAAATGATAAGGTCGTTTGAGGGTAAAATGCCTAAAGTTGCCGATACTGCTTTTGTTAGTGAAGCTGCTTATGTCGTCGGAGAGGTGGAAATTGGGGCAAACTCCAGCATCTGGCCCGGCGCGGTGGTTAGGGGGGATTTTGCCAGCATAAGGATTGGTAATAATACCCAAATTGAGGATAACTGCGTGGTACACACCGGAATCCCGTTGATAATTGGCAGTAATGTGCATATCGGGCATGGTGCAGTAGTCCATGGTGCTAAAGTAGGGGACAATACCCTAATTGGTAACAATGCCACCATTTTGGATGGTGCTGAAGTGGGCGATTTTTGTATTATCGGGGCTAATTCCCTGGTCAGCGAAGGGATGAAAATTCCTGACAGATCATTTGCAGTTGGAGTTCCCGCCCAGATAAAAGGTGAAGCTTTGCCCGCCCAGATTGCCCGAGTAGAGATGGGCGTGAAAGCCTATGTTGAGTTAACCCGAAAATATAAACAGCAACCATTATAGCCCGGTAGCCACTGCTATGGAGATTAGCGGGATAATGATGAGCCCAACTAGAGGGATGAAGTAGCTAGTGATAGCTCTTCCCACTGAGAAGGCATAATTATGGCGAAGGGCCAAAACCATTAATATCACCATCCAAATAACAAGAGCCACCGCGCCGAAAAGGTAGAGGATGGAACCAGGAAAGCCCAACAGAGCTCGCAACAGAGCTAGGGGAGGAAAGAACATCACCGGAAGGATGGCGAAGCTCAGCCCACAGGCAAGCCCTGAGTAACTCCCTTGCCCACCGAGCAGGATGGCTACCAGGTGTAAAATCCCCGCACCTAAAAACAGGATTGCCAGGAAACAAGCTACCCAAACAGGCATTACCAGCTCAATACCCACCCTCCCCCGCTCCAGTCTAAATATGGCGCGCACCAGCTCAGGTAAATCGGGCATAAGGGTGAGGGCAAATACCACGGAGACCAATATGCTAAGTAGCACTGCCCATCCCAAGGGTCGTTCTGCAGTTACCCGTTTGAGTCCCGGTGAAGGGGAGGCCAACACCTCATAAATGGTATCAAAAATACTTGGTGACATCTTTCCCCGCCAATTTTGTTGCCCTTATAGTTACCCCTGAGAAACTCCGTATCCGCCTTTCTAATTCTCAGCAGGCCGTCTAAAAAGGCCCCATTGTCATTGCGAGGGCGAAGCCCGCGGCAATCTCCGAGATTGCTTCGCCTTCCGACTTCGTCGAAATGGTCTCGCAATGACACTTTCTGGACAGCCTGTCATGAGGTATCTAGTAGCAGGGCATCGCTTGCCAGCCCTCGAGCACCCTCAAGAAGAGGAGTTGGTCGTTTGATAACTGTGGCTGAGGTGGACTTTCTGGGTGGAAAAAGAAATCAGCTGCCTGCCTCCACAGAGGGGGGGTTTCTTTATATTCCTTTACCACTGGCTGCCTGAGGCCAGCAAGCTTGGCAGCCGCCTTTATGGCTACCTGGAGGCCACCTAATTCATCTACCAGCCCTAACTTCAGGGCTTGGCCCCAGTGTATGCCTGGCCGGTGGCGAGCTGGCGCACATAGTGGGGATCGAGGCGGCGGCCTTCAGCTACCGCCTGGATAAACTCCTCATACATCTCATCACACATAGTTTGTAAGATTTGGTATTCCTCCTCACTGAGTTCGCTGAGCCCCATACCTTTAAGCCGGCCCGATTTTATCGTCTCCATATTGAGCCCCAATTTCTCCAGCAGCCCCTCAATATGGATTACTTGAGTAATTACCCCAATGCTACCGGTAGTGGTTCCCGGATTGGCCACAATCCTATCGGCATAGACAGAGATATAGTAGCCCCCTGAGGCAGCCACATCCCCCATGGAAACGACTACAGGCTTAACAAACTGGCGAATCATAGCAGCAATCTCCTGTGAGGCAGCGACAGCCCCTCCCGGGCTATCAATGCGCAGCACTACCGCCTTCACATTGTTTTCTGCGGCTGCTTTCTCCAGGAGGCTCCCCACTCGGCTGGGACTAATCCCCGGGGTATTCAACAACTCGAATTGAGCTGATTCGGCAATGGAGCCGCTGAGGCGGATCAGAGCTATCTCACCTTTTCCCCATGCTCCCGCCTGATACTGATAAAACACCCCCTGTGAAGTTAGGACTGCTACGCTCAGTGCTATTATTAGCCATTTGTGCCTACTCATCTCACCTCCTCCTGATACTGAGGCCGTTTATAATATCCTGCAAGAATCTTGGCACAAATCCTCCCGTGATGGGAGAGGGTGAATTTTGCGGTTAACTACAAACAGCCTGATATTCGATGAACTTGGCGATGGCATTAGCTGCACGGCCCATAGTGGGGTAAACAGGAATTTTTGCTTCCACAAACCTTTTTTGGATACTATAGAGCATATTCAGCCCTTGGGAGGTGCCAAATGACTGAAGGATAACAGCTAGTGGTTTTCGGATTTTGTTGCCAGCCTCAAGCAGAGAATCGATTATCCCCTCAAGTATGCTTTGCCCCTGCCATTGGGCAGTAAGTTCTATCACCGCGTGAGCGAGCAAAAAATCGATCTTCTCCCAGCCGGCTACCAACTCCAAGGTACGCATAAAATGCTCCGGGTTCCATATTTGGACGGTGTCCACCGGATTTCCCAAACTTGAGCCAGCTAAAGGGGTGAATTGCTTTAACCTCTCCCGAAGCTCTGGGGGTAAAGGAGGAACAATGAGACCATTAGCCTCGCAAGCGTCAGCAGCTTGAACACTAGCCCCTCCCCCAGCACCAACAATGCCTACATTGGGCGACTTTATCTTGGGGAAATAAATGAACGGCAGGGTGGTATCGATAAGTTCATCTAAGCTCCCTACCCGGATCACCCCTGTCTGGTGAAATAGCGTCTCCCATATCGGCTCTCTGCCGGCCAAGGCTCCAGTATGGGAGGCGGCGGCTCTCCTCCCTGCTTCTGTTCGCCCCCCTTTAAACATTATCACCGGCTTTGCCCGGGCGGCTTTATTAACCACGCTCATAAAGCGTTGCCCCTCCTTGATCCCTTCTATATAGGCAGTGATCAATTCAGTCTCGGGGTCATCAGCCAAATATTCCAAAAAGTCTGATTCATTAAGGTCGCAGGCATTGCCGAAGCTGATTACCTTGCTAAAAGAGAGGCCGCGCAGGGAGCCATTACTAACTAAAGTCCAGGCATGTCCTCCACTCTGGACTAAAGAGCCTACCGGACCCCCTCTTTTGGAGAACCTGGCTCGAGCGAAGGCTAGCCCCCCCCTAGGGTAGTGAAGTCCAATGCAATTTGGCCCGATAACTCGCAGGCCCAGGTGGCGGGCTTTTCGCACTAACTCCTCCTCAAGCTTTCTCCCCTCCTCTTCTCCGGTCTCACTGAAACCGGCAGAATAGAGTTGGAGTGTTTTCGCCCCCTTGGCAGCACAATCATCCATAAGCTCTATGGTGGGCTGGGCAGGGATACAAGAGATAACATAATCGATCATCCCGGGAATATCTCTGACCCTGGGATAGGCCTCAAGACCCAAGATTTTATCGGCCTTGGGGTTAACTGGATAGAGTTGACCAGCAAAGTCGAATTCCATCATCCCCTTGAGGTAATCGTACCCCTTTGAGGTTGGATCGGCTGAGGCACCAATAATAGCAATCGCTCTAGGGAAGAAGAGATTATCTAGTGATCCTCGTTCCACTGTCAAGATAACTTCTTTCTCTGGTGATAGCTGATGAACTTATCGATGGCCTTAGCTGCTCTAATCATCGTGGGATAAACCGGGAAACCAGCCGAGGCAAACTCCTGCTGAGCACCAAACATGTCGTTGTACATTTCAGGGTGGATACCTGGCTGAACTACGGCAGCAACTGGCTTAGCAGAAGCTATGCTTGCCTCTAACATGGCTTTTACCATCAAACCATACATGCTTTGTTTCCCGATATATGAGGGGAAAACATCTATTGGCCCAACAAGAACAATTACCAGGTCAATCCCCTTCCAACTTGAAATAATTCTGACCGTGTCAAGAAACCAGTTGGGCTCCGAAAGTATTACCTGAGTATCTATAGGATTCCTGACACTACTGCCGGCCTTTGGGGTGAACTTTAATAGTTCTTCCCTGATCTCCAACGGGAGCGGAGGCACAGCTAGCCCCACGCTCTCACAGTCATCAGTGGCAAGAACACTAGCTCCACCTCCAATACCCACAATGGCCATATTCCGCCCCCTTACGGGTGACATGAATAAAAAGGTCACCAACATGTCACCTAGTTCTTCCAAGCTGTGGACGCGGATTATACCTAGCTGCTTGCAAAGGGCGTCCCAAATGGCGTTGTTGCCGGCCAGAGCCCCCGTGTGACTTGAGACTGCCATAGCTCCGGCCATACTACATCCCCCCTTTAGTAACACCACTGGCTTCCTTTTCGATGCTTCAGTCAACAGGTTGATAAATCGTTGCCCATCCTTGACCCCCTCGATATAAAGGGCAATTATCTCGGTATCAGGATCATGGGTTAAGTACTGCAGAAAGTCGCACTCACTGAGGTCACAGGCATTGCCATAACTTACCACCTTGCTAAACCGAACACCTCGAGGGGCTACCATCTGAACTAATTGTATACTATTTCCACCGCTCTGGCACAGATAGCCAACAGGCCCGCTCTCCTTAGGGAATTCGGATCGATATGATATGTGCCCTTCGGGGCAATATGTTCCCAGACAATTTGGCCCAATGATTCGACTCCCGCCACTTTTGGCAATTTGAGCCAGTTCAGCTTCCAATGCTATTCCTTCCTCCTCCCCAGTCTCACTGAACCCGGAGGCATAGGAACAGACAAACTTTACCCCTTTGGCAATGCAATCCCGCATCAGTTGAGGGCAGAATGGGGCAGGAATACTAGCGATAACGTAGTCCACCGCACCGGGTATATCCTTAATACTGGGGAGGATTCTCAGCCCTGATATCTCACCCCCCTTAGGGTTTATGGGGTAAATCTGACCTTCAAATCCAAAATCAAGTAAAGGTGTCAAGAATCTGTCTCGTCTCGGGGTGGTGGGATTACTTGAAATGCCGACGATGGCGATTGCTCTAGGGCGGAAAAGATTTTCTAGATCTTGCAATTTCTGTCTTCCTGCTGGGATTGTCCCCTTCTCTGGTGATAGCTGATGAACTTATCGATGGCCTTAGCTGCTCGAACCATCGTGGGATAAACCGGGAAACCAGCCGAGGCAAACTCCTGCTGTACCCGGAAGGCATCCTGGGAAGCATCGGGATGAGTACCGGGTTGGACAACTATGGCCGTTGGCTTTGGGGGTAGCGTACCCCAGTTGGGGACTATGTCCACTAACACATCATACGACATGCGTCGTCCCGACTGTAAGGGAACCCCTCCAATGAGGGGAAGAATCAGTAGATCGATCCCTTGCCAACTTGAGATGATTCTAAGGGCATTGGCAACTCCTTGAGGATCAAAAAATACATCACTGAGATCCACCGGATTCCTTAAGATGTTACCGATGCCTGTGGTGCAGTGGCGTAACTGGTCTTGGATTTCGGCAGGCAGGGGTGGTACAGCTAAACCACTACTCTCGCAGTCATCAGCAGCCAAGACACTTACCCCGCCGCCGGCAGTAACAATGGCCACATTTCGCCCACAAGGAGGCAGGAATAAAAATGTCACTATTACATCGGCCAACTCTTCCATGCTCGATACCTGAATCACCCCCAATTGTTTACATAAGGCATCCCAAGTAGCATCATCAGTAGTGAGGGCTCCAGTATGGCTGGCTGCTGCCTTAGTCCCCGCCTCGCTGCGTCCCCCTTTAAGGATAATCACCGGTTTCGCTTCTGCTGCCTTGCTTAACACCTTGAGAAATTGCCTCCCATCCTTAACCCCTTCAATATAGGCGGCGATTATCCGGGTATCAGGGTCATAAGTAAAGTAATCCAGAAAGTCGGCTTCATTAAGGTCGCAGGCATTGCCGAAGCTTATTACCTTGCTGAAGCGGATGCCCCGTGGGGCTCCCATCCAAACTAAATGGATGCTATTTCCGCCACTCTGACACAAATAGGCCACCGGGCCACTCTCTTTGGAGAAATCGGGCCAATAGGCTAGTCGCCCCTTGGGACAATATATCCCCATACAATTTGGGCCTAAAACTCTAACCCCTCCACGGCGGGCAGTGTTGACTATCTCGGCCTCCAGGGCTGCCCCGCTCTCCTCACCAGTCTCACTAAAACCAGCGGTATAGAAGGAGATAGCTTTCACCCCTTTAGCGGCACAGTCCTGCGTCACTTGATGGCTGAATCGAGCCGGGACAGCACCAATAACATAGTCTACCGCCCCGGGTATATCCTTGATACTGGGGTAGAACTCCAAGCCCAAAACCTTGCTCCCCTTGGGATTTACCGGGTAAAGCTCGCCGGCAAAGCCGAATTCAACCAGAGGCCTGAGGAACATATCAACCAGGGGATTAGCTGAATTACTGGGAATCCCCACCAAAGCGATCGACTTGGGCTGGAAGAGGAATTCCAACCCTAGCTGTTCAGGCTCCATATCAATCCCCCTTGGCTCACATTCTCTCTGGGGCAGTCATGCCCATAAGATGGAGGGTCTTGGCCAGGACTATCCTCACCGCATCTACCAACTTCAGCCTCGCGGCACTAAGCTCCCTATCTGGGGAGATAACGCGGCACTGCTCATAAAAGCCATGAAAAGCAGCGGCTAACTCTTGAGCGTAGTAAGGAAGATAGTTCGGTTCCAGGCTATCAGCTACTGCTTCGATCACCTCGGACAGTTGGGTCATTTTTCGAATAAGGGCTAGTTCAGCTTGGCTGGTGAGTAGGGACACATCCCCATAACTTGGCTCAATCCCCCTCTCTTGGGCGAAACGAAGAATGCTTGAGATTCGGGCATGAGCATACTGGACATAGTAGACCGGGTTATCCACTGACTGTTTCTTGGCTAGTTCGAGATCGAAATCCATCTGGCTGGAGGCAGCCCGGGAGAGGAAGAAGAAGCGACACGCATCTGTCCCTACCTCATCTATCACCTCTCGAAGGGTGACAATATCTCCGCCGCGCTTGGATACTTTGAGCTCAGTTCCCCCCCGGCGCAAGGTAACCATTTGAGTGATGATAATCCGAAGCCGATCGGGGTCAATGCCTAGAGCGCTGATCGCTGCTTTCATTCGGGCGATATGCCCTTGATGATCAGCCCCCCAAATATTGACCACTTTATCGAAGTTACGCTCGCTGAACTTGTTGTAGTGATAAGCGATATCGGAGGCAAAATAGGTGGGGGTGCCATTGGTGCGCACCAACACATTATCTTTATCCTCACCCAAAGCGGAGGAGACAAACCATATTGCCCCTTCCTTCTCGGCAGTATAGCCCCGCTCCCCAAGTTCGGACATCACCCGTTGATATTGCCCCCCCTCATACAAGCTGTTCTCGCTGAAGTAGAGATCAAACTCCACCTTGAGAAGCTTCAGATCGGCTTTGATCAAATTCAGCATCTTATCGAGTCCTAGCTTACCCAATTCCCAAGCAGCCTCCTCTGGTGACCAAGAAAGGAACTTATCCCCATTCTCGGCGATAATTTCCTGGGCTAGTTCCATCACATAGGAGCCATGATAGCCATCAGGGGGCATTTCAAAAGGTGTGCCCAAAGCTTGGCGATAGCGAGCATAAAGCGAACGGTAAAAGGCATCTATCTGGGTACCCGCGTCATTAATATAATATTCCTTCTCCACCGCATAACCGGCGGCGGTAAGCACCTTAGCTAAGGTGCTGCCCAGCACAGCGCCGCGGCCATGACCCACATGAAGCGGACCGGTAGGGTTAACGCTGACAAATTCCAATTGTACCCTCGAGCCTCTTCCCAGATTGATATCGCCATAAGCCTCACCGGCACTGCGGATAGATTCTACTTGCTGCACTACCCAGTTATTATTCACGGTGAAGTTAATAAAACCAGGTGGGGCCACGGCGATTTTTTCAATCTCTGGGATGGGGACAATGAGCTCAGCTATCTCCTCAGCTATAGAGAGAGGGTTAGCTCTGGCTGCCCGAGCCAGTTTTAAGGGGAGGCTGGTGGCATAGTCACCATAGGCCGCGTTCTGGGGGCGCTCCACTGTGATCTGTGGCAAAGCGACTGAGGGAATCAGTCCTCCCCGCTGTGCCCGGATGACTGCCTGCTCCACAAGTTGAGCAACTTTACATTTAAGCATTGGTTATCTTCACCGAATACCATGCCCAAAAGAATGCTTCTCAGGGGGAATTTGATTTTAAAGCCTACTTCTTTTTACCGCCGCCACCCTTCTTGCCAGGCGATTTGGCTCCTTTTTGCCCTTTAGGAGCTGCTTTCTTTGCCATGTCTTTTCCTCCTTCTTTGGTAAGTTTTTTGTTAGCTGAATTCACCACCGCCCCCCCACCGTCGGCTCATCTCCAAAGCTAAGCAGACATGATCGGGGCGCTTTAACTGGCAGTCATGTTGAAACAGACGAATTGCTTCCTCCCGGGCCAGCTCTAAAAGGCCAACATCAGAGAGCCGGGCCATATGGAGGTCAGGGAGGCCGCTCTGTCGGGTACCGAAGAATTCCCCAGGACCACGCAGCCTTAAATCCTCGTCGGCTAAGGCGAAGCCATCTTGTATCTGTTCCAAAATTTTCAAGCGTTCTCTGCCCTCGGCTGAGGGGTTTTCAGCTAACAGAAGGCAGTAGCTTTGAAACTCCCCCCGACCTACTCGGCCGCGAAATTGGTGGAGTTGGGCAAGGCCAAAGCGATCGGCGCCTTCAACAAGCATCACTGTGGCGTTAGGTACATCGATACCTACTTCCACCACCGGCGTGGAGACTAAGATATCAAGCTCACCGTCTCGGAAGCGCCTCATCACTTCCTCTTTCTCTCGAGCCGGCAGGCGCCCGTGAAGCAGCCCCAAGCGAAGATCAGGGAATACTTGCTGCGACAGGCGCCGGTATTCGAGAGTTGCCGCCTTAGCCTCAACATTTTCCGATTCTTCGATTAGGGGGCAGATAATAAACGCTTGTCGCCCCTCAGCTATCTTATGGCGAACAAAAACATAAGCCTTTTCCCTTTCCTGGGGATCGAGCCAGCTCGTTTTTACCTCTTTTCTCCCCGGGGGGAGCTGGTCAATGACCGAAATGTCGAGGTCACCGTAGATGGTTAAGGCTAAGGTGCGCGGAATAGGAGTAGCAGTCATTACTAGGACATGGGGACTGGGCCCTTTGTCTCGAAGTGCCGAGCGCTGCATCACCCCAAAGCGGTGCTGCTCATCTATTATCGCCAAGCCAAGATTTTTGAATTCCACCCCCTTTTGGATCAGGGCATGAGTGCCGATGACCAGGTCTATATCCCCGCGTTCGATGCCTAGCTTTAGCTTCAGCTTCTCGCTGGCGGGGACCCCTCCCGAAAGCTTAGCCATGGTGAAGGGGAGGGGGGGGGAATAATGGCAAATGTGCTCAACTTGTCCTGTTTTGCCGAGCAAGCCACTAATGCTGCCGAAGTGCTGCTCAGCGAGGATCTCCGTAGGGGCCATAAGCACTGCTTGGTAGCCATTGGCTATAGTGATCAACAGTGCGGCAGTAGCTATCACTGTTTTACCACTACCCACCTCGCCTTGAAGCAAGCGACACATTGGCTGGGATTTTGCCAAATCGCTGAGAATCTCTCCCAGCACCCGCTGCTGGCTCTCAGTAAGGGTAAAAGGTAGCGAACCAAGGAAATTTGGCACAACTTGACCCTCCACCCGCATAGGTAGCGATCGCTGACCCTGCTGCCAGTCTCGCCTCTTGGCCAGCATCCCTAACTGAATAAGGAAAAGCTCATCAAAGGCAAGACGCCTTCGCGCTGCCTCACTCTGTGATTTATCCTCGGGATAGTGGGCCTGCTGGATAGCTCGGGGCAAATCTAAAAGACGGCCTCGGCTCCGCACCTCTGGGGGGAGGAAATCAGGAACCTGGGGTGCCCATCTATCCACCGTCTCCTTTACTAACTTACGCACCAGGCGGGGAGTCAACCCCGAAGTTAACGGATAAAGAGGAACTAAGCACCCGGTATGGATTGGGGGTTCCAATTCCAGGATTTCCCATTCTGGTGACTCAAATACCTTCCTCCCCTTAAATAGGCTCACCTTACCTGAAATTGCTACCTGAGCGTTGGCAGGTAAGCTCTTTGCTAAATAGGGCTGATTGAACCACACTACTCGGATATTTCCCGTCTCGTCGCCCACAATGGCCTCGGTGCTTCTTCTTCCCCCCAAGGTTACCTGGTATGCTTCCCATACAGTGGCCACGGTAGTTTGCTCCACGCCTATCTTTAACTCGGCGATGCGCCTTTTGTGACTATAGTCGAGGTGACGCCGCGGGAAGAAATAGAGCATATCTCGCACTGTCCTTACCCCTAATCTAGCGAACTTGGCACCTAGAGTGGGGCTGATCCCTTTAAGGGTGGTGATGGGGGAATCAAGGGAGTGGCCGGTAGTTGAGGCAGGGATTGAAGCAGTGCGCCGCCTCACCCCTATTTGCCGCCTGCTTTGCTCGGCTGGGGGAACTTGAACAACGAACTTTAGCATCTTCCCCACCCACTCTTGACGCTCCTCTTTACTCAGAGTAGCATAGCTCCGCTGGGATGAATAAAGCTTGTTAAGCTGATCGAGCTGCGGCTGGTTATCTCTGCCTTCAGTCGACAAGCGACGCAGATAGCAATCTAGCCCGCCGATTACCGCTAGATCAGCATAATTTTTAACTTGCTCGAGTTTGAGGATACTCTCAAGCGAGCTGATACTTGTGCTCATTACCCCTCTAATACTGATACGGCGAGGACATGAGGACCAACATGCGTCCCTACCACCGGGCTAACTGTGGAAATATAAATACGCTCCTTAGGGAATATGGCATCAAGGCGCTCAATGAGCATCTGGGCTTCATCGGGGGTAGTGGCATGCTCCACTGCCAATTCTCTTATATTAACAAATCCAGCGGCAAAATTATATAGTCGCTCGATTGCCTTTGGCCGACTTCGCTCTCTGCCAAAGGGGTAGGTTTCGCCGTCTTTTATGCCCACAATAGGATTCACCTTTAGTATCGTGCCCAAAAGTGACTGAGCCCTGCCGATGCGCCCTCCTCTCCTTAAATATTCCAGCGTGTCGAAGGACATGCGCGTCTGTATCTTGGGGATGGCCTCCCTCACCATGGCAGCAATTTGCTCCAAGTTTGCCCCAGCTCTTGCCTCTTTAGCCGCGGCAATACACATGAGCCCCAGCCCCATTATCGCTGAGAAGGAATCGATTATTTCCACCCGACAATTTTTCTTCGTTTGCTCCTTGCCTTGTAATGCCGCCTCATAGGTAGCACTGTATTTGGAGGAGAGCATAATGGCTAGGATTTCATCGGTCTCCTCAGCGAGTTGGTCAAAAACTTGAGCAAACTCGCCCGGTGAGGGGGCAGAGGTAGTGGGCAGAGTTCGGCTGCGAATTAACCTGGGGTAAAATTCCTCAGGGCTAAGATCGAAGTTATCACGGTAGCTTTCACTACCAAAGTGAAGCCATATAGGCACCACAGTTATGCCCAGCTCCCGAGCTACCTGGGGGGGGAGGTCTGAGGCACTATCAGTTACTATTTTAACCACGCCAATCTCCTACTCCACTGAGGCGATGTAATTATAATTAGGTTGTCCTCCGTAGACCAACTCTACCTCAAGATGTGAATATCGCTGCTGAATCCTCTCTGCCACTGCTTCAGACTCAGTGCGCTTAGTATGGTCAGCATAATAAATGGTAACCACCTCCTTCCCCTCCAAATCTAAGTTGAGCAGTATCTCGCCTAGAACCCCAGCAGGGCTATTGCCTACTGTAATCAGTTCCCCATCAACGAAGCCAATAGCCTGCCCCTTGTTCACCTTTAAGCCACCAATTTGGGTGGAACGAACTGCTCGAGTTACCTCCACTGTCTTCACCGCTAGCCTTGCCTCCTCCATTGCTGAGATATTAGCTTCCAGATCAGCCTCGTAATCAAAGGAGAGAAGAGCTGACACCCCTTGAGGAATAGTCTGGGTGGATACCACCTTTACTCTCTTTTGAGTCAGAGAGGTGACTTGACTGGCAGTGGGGATAATATTTTTATTATTAGGTAACAGGATCACCTTATCCTGGGGCACTGATTCTATTGCTTGGAGCAATTCTTGAGTGCTGGGATTCATTGTTTGCCCCCCGGGGACGGTAGCTGCTGCCGCCAAGCTGCGGAATACCTCGGCGAGCCCCTCTCCGGAGGCCACGGCCACCACAGCAATGTCGGCTACCGGTGCTTGGGCTTGGCTCATCTCGATGAACTCCCTGTGCTGATCATCCATATTCTGAATTTTTATCTCATGGAGGGTGCCCAATGAACTAGCATAGCGGATGACACTGCCGGGGTCAAAGGTATGAATATGAAGATGAACCATGTGCTCACCACCTACTACAATAAGGCACTGACCCCTATCCGCCAATTTTTTCTTTATTCTCTCTGGCTTTAGCTTTCTCCCGTGGAGAACAAATTCAGTGCAATACCCATAAGGCGCTTCCCCCTCAGCAGCAAGCTTCACAGTCCGGCTAACTAATGGTAGGCTACTAGGGACTATTTGGGGCTTGCGGTATTGCATCTGGTTTACCTCCCCTTTGAGGTAACGAAGGGCCCCGTCGAGCACTACATATAACCCCTGTCCGCCAGCATCCACTACGCCGGCTTCACGCAAAACGGGGAGGAGAGTAGGGGTATCAGCAACAGCATCCCTAGCTGCGCTTACTGCGGCCCCCAAAATAGAGACCAAATCATCACCTTGGGCACAAGCACTCTGGGCAGCAGCCGAGGTTTCTCTGGCCACGGTGAGGATGGTTCCCTCTACAGGATGGGTTAATGCTTTATATGCTGCTTGAGTTCCTTGGGCTAAACCCCAAGCAAAGTCGCTGGCGGCAAAAGACTCCTTTCCACCTAACCCTTGAGCTAATCCCCAAAAAATCTGCGACAGGATCACTCCGCTATTCCCCCGAGCCCCCATCAGGGCGCCATGAGACATAGCCTGAATTACTGCCGAGGCGCTAGAGTCTGGAGCGCGGTAGGCTTCCTCAACCACAGAGCGCATGGTGAGCAACATATTAGTGCCACAATCTCCGTCAGGAACTGGGAAGACATTTAAGGCATCAATGTCCGAGGCACTCTTCTCCAGCCAAGCAGTAGCGGCAGCAAACATCTCCCTTAACTCTTGCCCGGTGTAACGGGTTGTTTTTGCCACCTTTCCCTCCATTTTAGGGATTCTTGCTCTATTCACTTAATTATGATATCATAGCAACGTATTTTACAGCAAAAACTAACCTTTGTGAAGGTGATAAGGTCGAACTTGTGAAATGTGAACTTTGTGGTAAAAGTGTTCAATTTGGTAATAATGTAAGCCACTCTAAACGGCATACTAAGCGGCTCTTCAAGCCTAATATCCAAAAGAAGAAGGTAGTAATTGACGGCATCGAGAGGAAAGCCAACATCTGCACCAGGTGCCTACGCACTCAGCATAAGTTAACCCGGTGAGATTTCGTCAAATTTCTCAGGGTGGTTGAGGAGCCTATTTGGGCCGTTCTCTAGGCTGTTCTTGATGTGGTGCACTGTCTCTTTTATGCTTTTCTCAGCATCGAATATGGCTGCCCCAGCTACTAATACCCTCGCCCCGGCTTGAACCACTTTGGGAGCTATAGGGGCAGTAATCCCCCCATCAACCTCCAATTCTGCCCTCAACCCCTTCTCATCCAGCTTGTGTCGCAGCCGGGATATTTTAGCCATCATCTGGGGGATAAAAATTTGCCCCCCACAGCCAGGGTCGACTGTCATCAATAGCACCAGGTCAACGAAGGGGAGGATGTCGTCAACCAGTGCCAGTGGAGAGCCAGGATTAAGGGCCACCCCTGCCCTGATGTTTAGTTGTTTGATTGACTCGACCGCTCGATGGAGATGAGGGCAAACCTCAGCGTGAACCGTAATTATATCTGCCCCTGCGGCAGCAAATTGAGGTATTTGAGTCTCCGCTTCTGTCACCATAAGGTGCACATCGAAGGGCAGGTCAGTCCAGGGGCGCAAAGCTTTGACCACCGGGGCACCAATGGTGATGGCAGGAACAAAGTGTCCATCCATGACATCAATGTGGATCCAGTCCGAGCCCGCTTTGACAACCTCAGCCACCTGCTCCCCAAGGCGACCGAAATCGGCAGAGAGGAGGGAAGGAGCCAGCTTTATCTGGGGGCTATTTATCATCTTCAGCAATGATCCTTCTCACTCTAGCCAGTTGAACCTCGACTTGCTCCAGAGCAGTACCACCAAGTATATTTCGAGCGGCAATAGATGACTTTGCGGTTAGGGAGTGAACATCTTGGCCGAATAAAGGGGAAAAGCATTGATATTCATCAACACCAAGCTGGTGTAGGCTCTTGCCCTCTCTTTCGGCATAGCGAACTAATTTAGCTACTATATTATGTGCCTGGCGAAAGGGAATACCTTTGTTGACCAAATAATCGGCAAGATCGGTAGCCAGAATATAGCCCTCTTCGGCAGCTTGGCGGGTACGCTCAGCATCAACCTTTAGACTCCTCACCATTCCAGTAAATACTTTCAAGGTGGAGAGCATTGTTTCCACAGTATCAAAGAAGCCCTCCTTATCTTCCTGCATATCCCTGTTGTAGGCCAAAGGTAAGGCCTTCATGGTGACAAGGAGGCTGATGAGATGACCATATATCCGGCCGGTTTTACCTCGGGCTAGCTCGGCCACATCAGGGTTGTTCTTCTGAGGCATGATGCTGCTCCCCGTGGTATAGGCCTCAGCGAGGTGGATAAAGCCAAACTCGGTGGAGGCCCAAAGGACTATTTCTTCAGCCAGACGCGACAGATGCATCATAGTAATGCTGGCGGCTGCCTGGTATTCGATAGCAAAATCCCTATCAGAGACAGCATCGAGACTATTCTGACTTATTTGAGAAAATCCCAGCTCTTGGGCCAAAAAGACGCGGTCAATAGCATAAGGCACTCCAGCCAGTGCTCCACTGCCCAAGGGGAGGGCATCAGTGCGCTTGAGACAGTCTCCAAATCTTTCGATGTCCCGGCAGAACATTTCAAAGTAGGCCAAAAGATGATGGGCAAAGAGGATTGGCTGCGCCCGCTGCAGATGGGTATAGCCGGGCATAATTACATCCTTATTCGCTTCCGCCAGATTTAAGAGGGCTCGCCGGAGTTCGGTGAGCCTTTCAATAGTCTCGGCGATGGCCTGTTTAGCGAAGAGACGCATGTCAAGGGCGATCTGGTCGTTTCGTGAGCGGGCGGTATGAAGTTTTTGCCCTACCTCGCCGATCTTTTCGATAAGCCGAGCTTCGATGTTCATATGAATGTCTTCCAACTCGGTACGAAAGACAAAATTGTCTTGCTCTATCTCCTGGCGAATGGATGAGAGTCCCATCACGATAAGCTCCGCATCCTTCTCCGAGATGATGCCTTGCTTGGCCAGCATCCTGGCATGGGCAATGGAGCCAGCAATGTCCTGCCGGTAAAGTCGCCGGTCAAAGGGGATAGAGGCAATGTACTTTTCCACCGACTCATCGACCTCCTTC
>Ga0209345_10001206_pt1 | contig 31510 bp, 32 predicted proteins | sample Cruoilmetagenom7_FD_187294 | JGI IMG/M metagenome (GOLD analysis project Ga0209345, IMG submission 187294) | Oil polluted marine microbial communities from Coal Oil Point, Santa Barbara, California, USA - Sample 7 (SPAdes) (version 2) | ecosystem: Environmental > Aquatic > Marine > Oil seeps ...
CGATCTCGCCTCGGCGGCGGCTGTCATGCGGGCTTCGGTATATCGCGCGGCTGCAGGGTTATCCCCGTCGATATTGCCAAAGTTGCCCTGCCCGTCCACCAGCGGATAGCGGACGTTGAAATCCTGCGCCAGACGCGCCATCGCATCATAGATCGCGGCGTCGCCATGCGGGTGATAGTTCCCCATCACATCGCCCGAAATCTTGGCCGACTTGCGGAAACCGCCGGTGCTGCTGAGACGCAATTCGCGCATCGCATAGAGAATGCGCCGATGCACCGGCTTCAGACCGTCCCGCGCATCGGGCAGCGCCCGGTGCATGATCGTGGACAGCGCATAGGTCAGATAGCGCTCGCCAATGGCGCGGCGCAGCGGTTCGGACACCTCGGAAGGGTTCGGGATAGGATCGTCTATCAGGTCGTTCATGGGTTTGGTGATAGACGCAGCCTGCGACGGGGTAAAGCACGCCGCGCATCTGCAAGGACCGTTTTTGAAATTTTCACCGGCATCAGGATAGCGAATCGTCTATGCTCGTAACCCTGCCGGGTCAATTTTGGCCCTTTCTGCTCGTTTACGGTTTGGGGGGTGCGCGATATGTGGCGCTTTATTATTATGACGTTTGCATTTATGGGGTGGTCTTTTTACACCCTCAGCGGTGGTGCCGACTACCAACCCGTTGAGGGCTCTCGTCAGGCCGAGGCGCGGACGAACGCCGCGCTGAGGGAACTGGCCGCAGTAACGGACAAGGCGCCCGAAACGGTCTCTGCCAGGACCGAACCACGGGACGCAGACAGTGTCAGCCGCAATCAGGTGGACCTGACCGAGATTTCTCCTGCGGTGCTGCAACGCGACAAGCCGGTGCCCGCAGCACTGGCCGCCGATGATGTGGGCACGCCTGAAACCACGGACATGCGCGTGGCGAACCTGAGCCTGTCGAAACCGGCGGCCTTCGCGCAGGCGGCAGGCTATGCGCCGACCAGCGTGGATGCCGGCCCTCAGATCGAACTGCGGGACCTGCGGGAAATCACCGGCACAAGTGTGAACATGCGCACGGGCCCCGGAACCCGCTACGGCATTCTGACACGCGTGACGCGCGGAACCGAAGTCGAAGTACTGGAAAGCTTCGAAAACGGCTGGCTCCGCCTGCGCGTGCTGGACAGCAGCCGGATCGGATGGGTCTCGACCAAGCTGGTCTCTGACCCGCAGGGATAGCGCACCCAACGCCGCTGTTGCACAGGCCGCGATCACAGGCCATGAAAGCGGCATGAATGCGAAATCCATCCTGATCACCGGCTGTTCCTCGGGTATCGGCTATGACGCGGCCCATGGCCTCAAGGCGCATGGCTGGCGCGTCTTTGCCGCTTGCCGCCAACAGGCGGATGTCGACCGCCTGACAGCCGAGGGGCTGGAGGCGGTGCAACTGGACTATGCCGATCCCGCCTCGATCCGCGCGGCGCTGGCATATGTGCTGGCGCAGACAGGGGGCACGCTGGATGCCCTGTTCAACAATGGCGCCTATGCCTGCCCCGGTGCCGCCGAGGATCTGCCGCGCGAGGCGCTGGCCGAGATATTCGAGGTCAACGTCTTCGGATGGCACGACCTGACGCGGCTGGTGATCCCCGTGATGCGCGCGCAGGGGCACGGGCGGATCGTCAACTGTTCCTCTGTTCTGGGGCTGGTGGTCGCCCCATGGCGTTCGGCCTACAACGCCACGAAATACGCGCTCGAGGCCCTCAGCGACACCCTCAGGATCGAGATGCGCGGGACAGGGATCGACGTCATCCTGATCGAACCCGGTCCCATCGCCAGCCGGATCCGGGCCAATTCGATCCCGCATTTCGAACGCTGGATCGACTGGCAGAACAGCCCGCGCGCCGATCAATACCGCGCCTCGCTGCTCAAGCGGCTCTATGAACCAAAGGCGGAAAAGGACCGGTTCGAGCTTCCGGCCTCCGCCGTGACGGCGAAATTGATCCGCGCGCTGGAATCACCCAGACCGAAAGCGCGCTACTTCGTGACCACACCGACCTATGCGATGGCGCTCTTGCGGCGCATCCTGCCCACGCGGGCGCTGGACTGGGTTCTGGCGAAAGGCTGATCCCGCACCGGACTCTCGGGAATTTCCGGTTCGCTTTTTGGCGCGCGCCCTCTACATGGGGCGGATAAAGGAAGAAGGACTGAAGTCATGAGGGACGATCCACTTTTCTATGTCGTGGTAGCCGCCTGTCTGGGCGTGCTGGCGATCTTGATGCTGGGCATCGCGGGCTTCGCCAAGGGCGGCGAATTCAACCGCAAGCACGGCAACCGGATCATGCGCTGGCGGATCGGGGCCCAACTGGTCGCCGTGATACTGATTCTTCTTTTCGTATGGATTCGCAGACAGGGGTAAACGATGATCGTTCTGAACAAGATCTACACCAAGACCGGCGACGACGGTGAAACCGCACTGGGCAACGGCGCGCGTGTCGCCAAGCATTCGATGCGCGTCACCGCCTATGGCACCGTGGACGAGGCGAATGCCACCGTCGGCATGGCGCGCCTGCACGCAGGTCCCGAACTGGATAGCGCGCTGGCCCGCATCCAGAACGACCTGTTCGATCTGGGCGCGGACCTCTGCCGCCCGGACATGGAACGCGACGCCGATGCGGAATACCCGCCCCTGCGGATGGCCAAGGCGCAGGTCGACCGGCTGGAATCCGAAATCGACACGATGAATGCCCGGCTCGAACCGCTGCGCAGCTTCATCCTGCCCGGCGGGTCGGCGCTGTCGGCCTATCTGCACCTGTGCCGCACCATCAGCCGCCGCGCCGAGCGCGAGACGGTGGAGCTGGCCACGATGGAGAATGTGAACCCGGACGCGGTCAAATACCTCAACCGTCTGTCCGACTGGTTCTTTGTCGCCGCCCGTGTCGCCAATGACGACGGCCGTGCCGATGTGCTCTGGGTGCCGGGCGCGAACCGTTAAAACCCGTTAATGTCCCACGATGGGACGCCGTGAGGGAAAAACGCGGCGTCTTAAGTCCACGATGTGACGATTTTGCCCTGTTTCAACCCCGCGCAAGATTATATCAACGCCCGGAGTGTTATCTGGGAAGCGCAAACCGCCTTCCCGCAATCTGAGGGAGTCCACGCCAATGAAGGTACTCGTGCCTGTCAAACGTGTGATCGACTATAACGTGAAGGTTCGCGTCAAGGCGGACGGAAGCGGTGTCGATCTCGCCAATGTGAAGATGTCGATGAACCCGTTCGACGAGATCGCGGTGGAAGAGGCGATCCGGATCAAGGAAGCGGGCAAGGCCGACGAGATCGTGGTTGTCTCCATCGGCGTCAAGCAGGCGCAGGAAACCCTGCGCACCGCGCTGGCAATGGGTGCGGACCGCGCCATTCTGGTCGTGGCCTCGGATGACGTGCACAACGACATCGAACCGCTGGCCGTGGCGAAGATCCTCAAGGCTGTCATCGCCGAGGAAGCCCCCGGTCTGGTGATCGCGGGCAAGCAAGCCATCGACAACGACATGAACGCCACCGGCCAGATGCTCTCGGCGCTGCTGGGCTGGTCCCAGGCGGCCTTCGCCTCGGATCTCGACGTGCAGGACGGTCATGCGCTGGTCACCCGCGAGGTGGACGGCGGCCTGCAGACGATCAAGGTCAAGCTGCCCACGATCGTCACCGCCGACCTGCGCCTGAACGAGCCGCGCTATGCGTCGCTGCCAAACATCATGAAGGCCAAGAAGAAGCCGCTCGATGAAAAGACCGCCGCCGACTACGGCGTCGATGTCACTCCGCGCCTGACCGTGGTCAAGACCACGGAGCCGGCGGCGCGTGCGGCGGGCATAAAGGTGGGCTCGGTCGACGAGCTTGTGGCGAAACTCAAGGAAGCGGGGGCTGTGTAATGGCTGTTCTACTGATTGGTGAAGTGACCGATGGCACGCTGGCGCTGGACGCCACCGCCAAGGCCGTGACCGCGGCCAAGCAACTGGGCGACGTGACCGTGCTCTGCACCGGCGCATCCGCCAAGGCGGCCGCCGACGAGGCCGCCAAGATCGAAGGTGTCTCCAAGGTGCTGGTCGCCGAGGATGCGCTTTACGGCCACCGCCTGGCCGAGCCTGTGGCGGCGCTGATCGCCAGCATGGCGTCGAACTATTCGCACATCGTGGCACCCTCCACGACCGACGCCAAGAACATCATGCCGCGCGTTGCAGCCCTGCTGGATGTGATGATCCTGTCGGATGTGGTGGGCGTGATCGATGCGGACACGTTCGAGCGTCCGATCTATGCGGGCAACGCGATCCAGACGGTGAAATCCACCGACGGTATCAAGGTGATGACCATCCGCACCTCGACCTTCGATCTGGCCCCGATGGGCAGCTCCGCCCCGGTCGAGACGGTCGCCACCGGCGAGAACCCCGGCCTTTCCGAATGGGTCGAAGACAAGGTCGCGGCCTCTGATCGTCCCGAACTGACCAGCGCAGGCGTCGTCGTGTCCGGCGGGCGCGGTGTCGGCTCCGAAGCCGACTTCGCCCTGATCGAGAAACTGGCCGACAAGCTGGGTGCCGCCGTCGGTGCATCGCGCGCAGCCGTCGACTCGGGCTATGCCCCCAACGACTGGCAAGTCGGCCAGACCGGCAAGGTCGTGGCACCCGATCTTTATGTCGCCGTCGGCATCTCGGGTGCGATCCAGCACCTGGCCGGCATGAAGGACAGCAAGATCATCGTCGCCATCAACAAGGACGAAGAAGCGCCGATCTTCCAGGTTGCCGATTACGGCCTGGTCGCGGACCTCTTCACCGCCGTCCCGGAACTGATCGAAAAGATCTGAGGACTACCGTTCACACGATCAAGGCCCGCCACAAATGGCGGGCCTTTTTCATGGGCGCTATGCGCCTCTGGCCCCCATAAACTGCATCAGCACGGGCGACAGAGCAGCGGCAACCTCCTGATGTGCCATCGGCCCCATCATCGCGGCAGCAACCGACACTTCCATCGGATCGAACACCATCCCCTCCGTCCCGCATGACAGGGCTTGGGGGCTGGCAGTCACTTCTACAAAGGCGGTGGCAAACGGGCGTATCGCCTCGATCATGCTGCGGTCGATGAACAGGGGATCACCTCCCATCGCATCGCTGCGCGCGGTGCCGGGCAGGGGCGCCCCCCCTGTATCGCCCGCCTCAGGCGGATGGTGGCCAGCGAACCACAGCAGGATGGTCCGCCCACCGATCGCGCGCAGAAGGTGCCGCATCCGTGCCATCCACGCGTCGCGCAACTCCTCCCGGATCATCTGATACCGGTCGGGGGACAGATCGTGTATCGTCGACAGCATATGCCGGTTGAAAGCAAATTCGGTGAAATCCACATCGCGAAAAAATTGCCTCATCAGGCCCGATGCTTTCAGAAACCGGTCGTTGCGACGCGGATGCACCGCGTAGAACCGGTTGGACATGTTCTGCGCCCCCATTAATTGCACCACGGTCACCCGCGCCCCTTGCGCCACTTCGATCACCGCCGGATCGTTCAGAAACGCATCCACCCCGGCATTCTGCAAACCGAAGTTGACGCAGGTCATCCCCGTGGCCGCCTCGGTCAAGGCCGGATAGGGGTGGGCGATGAAACGCCCATACGTCTCGGTCCCGCCCAGAAACAGCGCATAGTCGCCCGCAAGGCGCCGCCTTGGCCCGCGAAACTGCAAGCGCGACCGCCCATAGCGGCATGGCAGATAATCAAGGCCGGACCGGCCTGTCGTGTCATAGGTCATCACACCCACCCATCTGTTATCACTCACCCGCAGACAGAATCACGCAAAGCCATTGCGATTTCCCTAAACCTCGAATTCACCACGAGTTTTAACAGTTCACTCAGGCCCCTTGCGCCCTTGCAGGATGCCGCCCCCCCGGCCTATTGTCGGGACAATCTGGACAAAGGGAAGAGCAGGTCACGCATGGATATTCAGACGATCGGCATCGTTGGTGCAGGGCAGATGGGCAACGGGATTGCCCATGTCATGGCCCTGTCCGGGTATGATGTGCTGATGACGGATATCAGTCAGGACGCATTGGAAGCCGCCGTCGCGCTGATCTCGCGGAACCTCGACCGTCAGGTCAGCCGGGGCAAAGTCAGCCAGGTCGACAAGGATGCCGCAATGGCGCGCATCAAGACCACATTGACCCTGACCGACCTTGGCCCCTGCGACCTGATCATCGAAGCGGCGACCGAGCGTGAAACGGTGAAGCAGAAAATCTTCGACGAATTGCTGCCGCATCTGGCGCCGCATACGATCCTGACGTCGAACACTTCGTCCATCTCGATCACACGGCTGGCCAGCCGCACGGACCGTCCGGAACGCTTCATGGGATTCCATTTCATGAACCCCGTGCCGGTCATGCAACTTGTCGAACTGATCCGCGGCATCGCCACGGATGAACCGACCTACGCGGCCTGCCTGAAGGTCGTGGAAAAACTCGGCAAGACCGCTGCCTCGGCCGAAGATTTCCCGGCCTTCATCGTCAACCGGATCCTGATGCCGATGATCAACGAAGCGGTCTACACCCTCTATGAGGGCGTGGGATCGGTCAAATCCATCGACGAATCCATGAAGCTGGGCGCGAACCACCCCATGGGCCCGCTGGAGTTGGCTGACTTCATCGGGCTGGACACCTGCCTTGCCATCATGAACGTGCTTCACGACGGTCTGGCCGATACCAAGTACCGCCCCTGCCCCCTCCTCACGAAATATGTCGAGGCCGGCTGGCTTGGCCGCAAGACCCAGCGCGGTTTCTACGACTACCGGGGCGAGGTGCCTGTTCCGACTCGCTGATCTGCTCAGTCACGCAGCGAAAGCGTGTGTTCGCGCAGCCACGCCATGAAGGCGCGCGGATCGCGGCCACGCTCGTCGGCCTCCTCAGGCGAGATGGGATGCCCGATCACCGGCGCTTGGGGCTTGTCGAAAGCATGTACGACCTCGTGCAGCAGCAATCCCTGCCGCAGCACGGGCGAGATGCGGTTCGCGATCTGATACCAGCGCGAATTCGACCCCGGAAAATAGCAGGGCACCACGGTCGCACCGGAACGCCGGATCATCTTGGCGGTAAAGACGTTCCATTCCGCTTCGATGGCCGGGCCGAACATCGTCTCGGAGGTGGCGACGACACCCGAGGGGAAAAGGGCGATCAGCCCACCCTGCCCCAGATGATCCATGGCGGCATTGCGCATCTCGATCATCTTGCGCTGTGCATCCGGCTCATGCGGAAAAGGCACGGGGATCATGTAGCTGGCCGCACTCTCGTCGATGCCGGTCAGCAGGGACCGCGTCAGAATGCGGTAGTCATTGCGCACCCGGCCGATCAGATCGGCCAGGATCATCCCGTCCACAAGGCCATGCGGATGGTTCGCCACGAAGACAACCGGCCCCTTGGCCGGAATACGTGCAAGCTGCTCCGCCGGGGTCAGCAGGTCGATCCCCATGACCTCCATCGTGGCGGGCCAGAAGGCCTGCCCGCTCGGCGCGCCGCGCTTCTCGAATTCGCGCACACGCCGGATGATGCTGATCTTTCCGGTCATCCATTCCATCGCACGGATGATGCTGCCATGCAGGGGGCTGTCGAAGGTGTTCGAATAGGTCAGACTGCGCCGATCATAGGTGGTCTGGTCACGGTCCTCCGTTCCGTCATGGTCGGGGATGGTGCTATGCTCTCGAATATCGATCACCTTGATGTCACCGTTCTGTCCTGAACCGCCGAAGGGTTACATCCCCTCACCGAACCGGTCCGCGACAAGCGCTTCCAGAGCGTCGGCCAGGGCCTCGGCATCTGGTCCATTGGTCTGCACCTCAATAGTGGTTCCTTTGGATGCTGCCAACATCAAAAGCCCCATGATACTGTCGCCCGAGGCGGTCTGCCCCTCACGGCTGACCTCGGCTCTTGCATCGAAACCCTCCACCACCTCGACAAGCTTGGCCGAGGCACGGGCGTGAAGGCCCTTCTCGTTGATGATCTTCAGGCTGCGATGAATGCTTTGCGACATAAGGCTCTTAGTCCGTGCTAATGTTCTGGCTGTCAATGTACTTGCGCCCCGCCTCCAGCGCGTTGCGCACGGCATCGCTGACCGGCAGGTGACGGCTTTTGGCAAGCTTGATCAGCATGGGAAGATTCGCACCGTAGAGAATGCGACGGTCGTCCGGCGCGCAGGCGCGCAGCGACAGGTTGCTGGGCGAACCGCCGAACATGTCGGTCACAACCACCACACCGCTGCCCGTATCGACGGCATCGGCGGCTTCCATGATTTCCTGCTGTTTCTCGGCACGGTCATGATCGGCTTCGATCGAGATGGCCAGAATGCCCTTCTGCTTGCCCACCACATGCTCGACTGCCGCCAGATATTCGCGGGCAAGGCCACCATGCGCAACGATCACGATACCGATCACGGATGCCTTCCTTCAGTTTCTCGTTATGTCGGCCCCGGGCCGACCACCTGGCATGGAGGCATTGCGACGCTCCAGTTCGCGATGTCTTATTGACACTTGCCAACCGTCCTTAGCAAGAGCCAAGGCCAGCTTTTCTGTCATGGCCACGGACCTGTGCTGTCCACCCGTGCAGCCAAAACCGATCGCGAAATGTGATTTCCCCTCGTCGCGATAGGCCGGAAGCAGCATTTGTGTCAGGTCCAGCACCTTCGCGAAGAAGGGCGCCTCGCGTGGATCCTCCGCGATATGTGCGGCCACGTCGGGGTCACGACCGTCCCGGGTCCGCAGGGTTTCGTCCCAATAGGGATTGCGCAGGAAGCGGCAGTCCAGAACCATATCCATCCCGCGCGGCATCCCCCGCTTGTAGGAGAACGAGTTGATCGTGACCGACAGGTGCCGCCCGGCCGAGCCTGCGAACATCCGCTCGACCTCGGCCCGCAGGTCGTGCGGCGTCAGGTCCGACGTGTCGATGACGATATCGGCCCGCGCCCGGATCGGGACCAGCAGATCAATCTCGCGGGCGATGCCGATATCGGGGCTTTCGGCCGGGGCCATCGGATGACGCCGCCGGGTTTCCGAATAGCGCCGCTCCAGCACATCGCTGCGACTGTCGAGATAGAGAAGTTCGGGATCCAGCCCCGGAGTCTGCCCAAGCCTGTCGATCGTTTCGATCAGCGCATTTGTCGAAAAGTCGCGGTTTCGGACATCCAGCCCCAGCGCGAGCGGTCGCGGAAGTGGTGGACCATCCAGAAGACGCGACAGCATCGACAGCGGCAGATTGTCGATCGCCTCGAAGCCCATATCCTCCAGCGCATTGATTGCGGTGGATCGGCCCGCACCCGATGGGCCCGTGACCAGCACCATCCGCTGGCCGCCGCGCGGGCGGTCCTGTCCCTGATCAGCGTCCAGGCTTTCCGCAACGGTCATTGTCCTGCGTCCCATTTCTTCATGCACTGCGACCAGTCTTTAGATATTGCAGGATTGCCGCAGGAAAAGCCGGACTGTCGACCATGTGAACCAATGGCAGGCGGACCCCCAGAAGTTCGACACTGCGATCTGGCGGCAGGCGCATCGCTTCGGTCTGGTCCAGATCAACCACCAGCGTCACCGGGCAGGGCCCAGCCGAAGCCGCCTTCAGGATACCGATTCCGCGCGCCTCGATCAGCCCGGCAAGGGTATCGGGGACACCGGCCATCAGTTGAGGGCCGGCCGGGCCGTTCCTGACATCGAGAGATGTGCTATCATCCGCCACAAGATCCGCGCCCAACGCCATGAGTTGCAGGGCCAGCCCCGATTTTCCGCGCCCCGACGCGCCAATGATCAATACGCCTGCGCCATTCAACGCCACGCAGCTGGCATGCAGGACGGTCGGATTGCCACGCTCCGGACCTGCCTCTGCCTGCTGGGGCTGGATCATGTCAGACCGGCAGGCCCACGACAAAGCGCGCGCCCAGCGGTTCGGACGCAGCGTCCGCATCGGTGGGTCGGATGTTCTCGGCCCAAATCACGCCGTCATGCGCTTCGACGATTTGCTTGGAAATCGCCAGACCAAGGCCGGAATTGTTCCCGAACTGACCGGCGGGACGTTCCGAGTAGAACCGCTTGAACACCTTGGTCAGCGCCTGTTCCGGGATGCCGGGGCCGGTATCCTCGACAACGATCAGCACCCGGTTCTCGCGCTGCCGCGCCCAGACCCGGATCGCGTCGCCATCTTCGCAGAAGCTGATCGCATTGGTGATCAGGTTCACGAAGACCTGCGCCAGTCGCGCTTCCAGCCCGTGGATGATGATCGGCTGCTCCGGCAGGTCTGTGATGAAGTCGATCCCCTGCCCCCGGGCTTCCTGGCCAAGGTATTCGCTCAGGTTGCCAAGCATCTTCAGCAGATCGAAGGGCTCCTGCTCTTCCTTGACCAGTTCGCTGTCAAGCCGCGAGGCGTTCGAGATGTCGGACACAAGGCGATCAAGCCGCCGCACGTCGTGTTCGATCACTTCCAGAAGCTTCTCGCGCTGATCGTCGCGCTTGGCCACGCGCAGCGTGCCCACGGCCGAACGCAACGATGCGAGCGGGTTCTTGATCTCATGCGCCACATCGGCGGCGAACTGTTCATTGCCGTCGATCCGGTCATAAAGCGCCGATACCATGCCACGCAAAGCCCCCGAAAGCCGTCCGATCTCGTCTGGCCGGGCGGTCATGTCGGGAATGCGGATACGTCCGTTTGCGGCCTTGCGGCGGTCCCGGTCGCGGCCGATCTCGGCGGCGGCCGCGAGATCGGAAATCGGGTTCGCGATGGTCGATGCCAGAACGATGCTCAGCCCGATCGACACCAGCGTGGCAATCAGAAACATCTGCAGCACACGTTCACGCTCGCCGCGCACCAGGGCGTCGATCTCTCCGCCTGCGCTGACCATGGCCACGGCGCCGACAGGGGCGCCGTCCCGCATGATCGGGCTGGCAACGGTGAAAATGGTCATCCCCGAGGCATCTTGTGCGGTGCCATAGGTGGTGCCACGGCTGAACGCCGTAGCGATCTGCTGGCCTGCCCGCTGCTCATGGCTCAGGACAGGATCGGTATCCTCGAACGGGATCAGCTGCGACACGCCCGACCAGAGCCACGACAGGAAATCCACGATCACCGTCGGCTCGTCGGGGACAGGCTCGCCCGCTTGCAGGATTCCGCGCCCGGCGCCCTGGCCCACGAGAGCGCCGGATACGTCGAAGACGAAAACCTCGAGGCCCCGACGCAGGTCGAGCCTTTCGAGCGTGGCCGCCACATCGGCACCACCATCCTGCGACAGATCCGCTGCAGGGCCGGTCACGGCCTGCGCCTCGAAGACGCTGGCGATCAGTTCCGCTTCGGCCACCAGGCTGTTGATGCGCTGCACGGCCAGCGGCTCGCGCGAGGAATTCATCAGCAGGATACCGGCGACCAGGATATTCAGGGCCACCAGGTTGAAGGTGATGATCTTGCGTGTCAGCGGAGAATTCTTGAGAGAGAACAGCCCGCGCCGCTCGCGCCGTTCGCGCAACTCCCCCTCAACGGTTGTATCCGGAGCGACGAAATCGTCGCCCAGAACAACATCACCGTCCCGGCGGGGCGTCGTGTCGCGCAAGCTGATCCTTTCTGCGAGTGCCATCACTCTTCGTTATATCTGTAGCCGATACCGTAAAGCGTCTCGATCGCCGAAAACTCGGGATCGGCAGTCCGCATCTTCTTGCGCAGGCGCTTGATGTGGCTGTCGATGGTCCGGTCATCCACATAGACCTGGTCGTCATAGGCCACGTCCATCAGCTGATCGCGGCTTTTCACGAAACCGGGCCGCTGCGCAAGCGCTTGCAGCAACAGGAATTCCGTCACCGTCAACGAGACATCGCGCCCTTTCCAACTGACCGAATGGCGCAGCGGATCCATCCGCAGGTTGCCCCGGTCCATCACCTTCGTTTCTTCGGTGTCGCCGACGATGTCCCCGGCGACCGCTTCCTGACGGCGCAGCAGCGCCCGGATACGCTCGACCAGCAAACGCTGCGAGAAGGGTTTCTTGACGTAGTCATCGGCCCCCATGCGCAGGCCCAGCACCTCGTCGATCTCGTCGTCTTTCGAGGTCAGGAAAATCACCGGCATCGAGGATTTCTGTCGCAGCCGCTGCAACAGGTCCATCCCGTCCATACGGGGCATCTTGATATCAAGCACCGCCATATCAGGCATTTTCTTGTTGAACGCGTCCAGCGCGGACTGTCCGTCATTATAGGTTTCGACCTCGAAACCCTCTGCCTCGAGGGTCATGGCCACCGATGTCAGAATATTCCTGTCATCGTCCACAAGGGCGATTTTCGACATGGCTAGTTTCCTTGTTCTGCTCGTTACGCCTGAATTTTTCCTCAATTCATGTGCTTATTGGCCTTTATATTCAATCCCTAAGTGCGAATCAGCCCCCGTCCTTGCCGTATTTCAATGTAAAATACCTAAGCGATGGCTAATTTGCATCAGTTGCGGTTTACTGTTGAAGGGCAGACGGGGTATTTTTCGCCATGATTGCGCTAACCTGCGACTGGTTGCGCTAACTGCGAAAAACCCTCCTGTTCCTTCATCCGAGCGTCATGTTAAGACGCACCGCATCGGGCCCGAAGGGAACGATCAGACGCGCGGACATCCTGCGCAAGGTGAACACGGACCGCCGCCCATCACGCGGCTACAGGAGCTTGGCAATATGGCATTTGGACGGGTAAACCCGCAATTCCGGCTTGAAGATCAGGGGATCAGCGGGCTGGGCAATGTCTTTTACAATCTTATGGAGCCCGCATTGATCGAGGCGGCGCTGAAGAAAGGCGAAGGCACCCTGGGCAATGGCGGCGCCTTCCTCGTGACCACAGGCAAGTTCACGGGGCGTTCGCCCAAGGACAAACATGTCGTGCGCACCGCCTCCGTCGAGGACAGCATCTGGTGGGAAAACAACGCCGCCATGTCACCCGAGGGTTTCAACGCGCTCTACGCCGACATGGTCGAGCACATGAAGGGCCGCGACTATTTCGTGCAGGACCTTGTGGCCGGTGCCGATCCCGAACTTGCGATCAACGTCCGGATGGTGACCGAGCTGGCCTGGCACGGCCTTTTCATCCGCCACCTGCTGCGCCGCCCGGACCGCGCGGCACTGGACCGTTTCACCGCCGATTTCACCGTGATCAACTGCCCCAGCTTCAAGGCCGATCCCGCGCGCCACAATTGCCGCACGGAAACCGTGATCGCCATGAACTTCGACGCCAAGATGATCCTGATCGGCGGCACCGAATACGCCGGCGAGAACAAGAAGTCGGTGTTCACCCTGCTGAACTATCTGCTTCCCGAAAAAGGCGTGATGCCGATGCACTGCTCGGCCAACCACGCGACCGGCAACCCGGTCGATACAGCCGTGTTCTTCGGCCTGTCGGGCACCGGCAAGACGACGCTGTCGGCTGACCCCGCGCGCACATTGATCGGCGATGATGAACATGGCTGGTCGGATCGTGGCACCTTCAACTTCGAAGGCGGCTGCTACGCCAAGACGATCAACCTGAGCGCCGAGGCCGAGCCCGAGATCTATGCCACCACCACCAAGTTCGGCACCGTGATCGAGAACATGATCTTCGATCCCGAAACCTTCGAGCTGGATTTCGACGATGACAGCCTGACGGCGAACATGCGCTGCGCCTATCCGCTGGAATACATCTCGAATGCGTCGGACACCGCTCTGGGCGGTCATCCCAAGAACGTCATCATGCTGACATGCGATGCCTTCGGCGTTCTTCCCCCGATCGCGCGGCTGACACCGGCGCAGGCGATGTATCACTTCCTGTCGGGCTTCACCTCGAAGGTCGCCGGAACCGAGCGTGGCGTCACCGAGCCCGAGCCCACCTTCTCGACCTGTTTCGGAGCACCCTTCATGCCCCGCCGTCCCGAAGCCTACGGCAAGCTGCTGCAAGCCAAGATCGCCAAGCACGGCGCGACCTGCTGGCTGGTCAACACCGGCTGGACCGGCGGCGCCTATGGCACCGGCAGCCGGATGCCGATCCGCGCGACCCGCGCCCTGCTGACGGCAGCGCTGGACGGAAGCCTGAACGATGTCGAGTTCCGCAAGGACGAAAACTTCGGGTTCGACGTGCCCGTGTCCGTCGAAGGCGTGGCCGAAGTCCTGCTGGACCCGCGCCGCACCTGGCACGACCCGGACAGCTATGACCGCCAGGCGGCCAAGCTGGTGCAGATGTTTGCCGACAATTTCGCGCAATACGTCCCCTACATCGACGAAGACGTGAAGGCCGCCGCCATCGGGTGATCCGGTGGCACGGGCATCGGCTGCAAGGCTGAAAAGACCTGAATTGACAAACCCCGGCCAGCGCAGGCCGGGGTTTTTTCTTGCCGCCACCCAGTGCGCGCTCGCAAAGGATTGCACGGCGGCACCGCAGCGCCAATGATGACGCACAGGGCACGCCCGCAGGCAAAGCAGAAGGACCGGTATCCGTCATGAGACCCGCAGGACGCCGCGAAACGGACTCGCTTTACTTTACCTACCCACGGTTCGCCGCACCCGGCCCTGATGCCGCACGGCAAGGCCATCACCGGGTCATCATCGCAGGCGCAGGTCCCATCGGCATGACGGCGGCTCTGACTCTGGCGGGCGAAGGCGTGCGCGTGCTGCTTGTGGATCGCAAGGACACGTTCAACGATGGCAGCCGCGCCATCTGCATCGCGCGTTCCAGTTTTCACATCCTCGAACGGATCGGGGCGCTGTCCCCGTTTCTCGACAAGGCACTGGGCTGGACCACCGGGCGCAGTTTCTATCGCGGCCAGCAAATCCTCGAATTCCGGATGCCCGACGGGCCGGATGAAAAGTTCCGCCCGATGTACAACCTGCAACAGCAATATATCGAGGCCTATCTGTGGCAGGCCGTTGCCGCCCATCCCCTGATCGAGACGCGCTGGCAGACCGAAGTCACAGGCGTGAGCGATCTCGAGGCGGGGGTTGCGGTCACCCTGCAAGACCCCGCCGGCAGCTACGTCCTGAACGCCGACTGGCTGCTGGCCGCCGATGGTGCGCGGTCCCCCATCCGGGCGATGCGCGGCCTACGCCTGAAGGGCGAGAATTACGAAGGCCGCTATGTGATCGCCGATGTGCAAATGGATCACGACTACCCCACCATCCGCCGCGCGCTCTTCGATCCGGTCTGCCGCCCCGGCGGAACCGTCCTGATCCACCGACAGCCCGACAACATCTGGCGCATCGACTATCAACTCCGCGACGGCGAAACGGCCGAGGAGGCAACGCGCGAGGACACCGTCCGCGCCAGCGTCGCCGCCGTGCTGGACGAGATCGGCCACACCGGCGCCTGGGAGCTTGAATGGTGGAGCGTCTATTCCGCCAACACGCTGGCGCTGGATGACTATCGCGACGGGCGCATCTTCTTTGTGGGCGACAGCGCCCATATCGTGCCCATCTTCGGGGTGCGCGGGCTGAACAACGGGCTGGCAGACGCGCAGAATATCGGCTGGAAGCTGGGCTGGGTCCTGACCGGGCGTGCGGGCGAAAGGCTGCTGGACAGCTACACCCCCGAAAGGCGCGGCGCCACGCTGGATGTCTTCGCCAATGCCAGCAAAAGCACGCGCTTCATGACACCGCCCACCCGTGGCTGGCAGATCCTGCGCGACGCGGCCCTGTCGCTGGCGCTGCATGAACCATGGGCCGGCCAACTGGCCAATCCGCGCCAGATGCAGCCCTATAGCTATGCCGACAGCCCCGCGACCCTGCCGGATGATCCCGGCTTTGACACGGGGCCCGTGCCGGGCGCGATCATGCCCCGTGTGGCGCTGCGATCCGGCGCGTATCTGACCGACAGCATGGGGCCGGGCTTCACCGTGATCAGCTTCGGGCCGATCCCGGTGGAGAGCGATCCGGACCTGACCGTTCTGACACTGGACGCCGATCACCCCGCCTGCGCCGCTTTCGGCGCATCACCGGGCAGCGCCTATCTGATCCGCCCGGATCTGCACATCGCCGCACGCTGGCACAAACCGCCCTCGGCGGCCGCCGTGCGCGACGCCATCACCCGCATCACCGCAAGGCAGGAGGCGACGCCATGACCACTCATCCGCAGATCGAAGCCATCTACGAAGCACTTGCCGTGGCCATCGACAAGACCGAGGCAGCGTCGGGCCAATCCGCTACCCCGGTCTATCTGGCCAAACTGGTGCTGGCGCTGGCCCATGCGCTTGATGATCCGGCACATGTGCATCGCCTGATCGCGCAATGCCGGGATGAGACCTGATCCCATCCCGGGCAAGGCCCCTCAACTGACCAGATCGTCGATCCGCACCCGCAGCAGATACCGCAGGTCCTCACGCGACAGATAGGCCGTGAAGGCCTCGATCGCGCGATCCTTGTCCGCCAATTTCCACGACAGCGAGGCAGGTTCGGTGTGCATGAAGCCCGCCCGTTCGGCCAGCCCCTTGAAGGCAACGGACCGCACCATGAAGGCGAAGATGAAATCCGGGTTCAGGTCGCGCAGCGCAATGGCAAACCCCATGCGCGACAGCACCGAGGACAACCCGCGCCCACGGTAATTGCCCGCATCTTCGTCCAGCCACATCTCGCCATGATAGCAAAGCCGCCCCTTGATTCGCTTCGCTCCCGGCCCCGCCTGATAGCGCGACGCCCCCATATCGAGAGGCACCCCCGACGGTGGGAACTGCCGGAACGACCGCCGCATGTAGCTGCCCAGGGACTGCTCGCCCACTTCGACCAGACGCACGGCCTGGGTATGGGCCAACCGACCATCCTCGGTATGTCCACAAACCCAAAAAGCGTTCTGTTTCGTTAGGTTATGCAATTCGGCCCGAAATGGCAGACTGACCGGCTGACGAGGTCGCCCCGCGCTTACGATCTGATTATACTCGTTAAAGTCATGACCTATGGTCACGATCATCTTCTGCTCATGCAGAATACTTGCCGCTTCGGAGAGAAGCGGCCACCGCAGAAAAACATCATGTATCGACATAGAAAGGAGCTCCTGTAGGGGTTCGACCCATTCAGGATTGTAAACTATCAGCGGTTTTTCGCGCAGGGGTTAAGCGTATCGCCCCACCATTTCGTCACGCGGCGCGGATTCGACGGCGCGCGCCTCGGCAATCACGGCCGGATCAAGACCGGGGATATCAATCTCGCAACTGCGATCGACCATGGACACCATCGCAAAGCTGCCATCGGGGAAACTGCACCCCAGAAGAAGCCGCGCGAAACAGATCGGGCGCAACACGTCATCCGGGCCATGCGGCATCAGGGTCGCGACATGATCCAGCCGCAGGCCCTGCGTCGCACGCAGCTCGTCATAGGATTGGGCCGCCGAAAAATTGAACCGTCCCGCACCGGGCAGACCGTCGATCTTGCGTCCCACGCTGCTGCGCGCCCAGCTCCAACCGTACCAGCGCGCAAAATCCGAAGCCTCGCCCACTTCCGCGCAGAGCCAGTGATCGTCCAGAAACCGGAACACCAGGGCATGAGGACGGACGTCCTGAAAGGCCGGATGTTCGATCTGTCCCTCGGACTGCGCCCAGGCCTTGATCGCCTCTTTCATGACGGATCCCTCATCGGTCCAGACCCGTGAAATGGGGTGCTGTTGCAGATGGTAGAAATACCCGTCTTCACGCGCCAGCGTGAAATGGAACAACCCTTCTCGGTGGCCAGCCTCGGACTCGAGCCAGGCGCGCCCGCGTTCCAGAAGGTTGCGCGCTTCCTGAACGGCCTGGCACCCTTCCTCGGTCAATCTGTATTGCCGATCCTCCACCATGAAGAGTTGCTGGCCACGCGAACCCTCAAGAATTTCAATGTGGCGGCGAAGTGTCTGGCGTGTGACGCCCAGCAATTGCACGGCGCGCGAGACGTTCAGCGTATCCGCAAGGGTCACGAATGAACGCAGCATCTCGAACAGAAGCGACTGGTTGCTGTATTGCTTCATTCACTCAACCCCGTCATCGTAACCGTGGCGCGGGATGAGTGCGCGACGTCAATCCGACAACCCTGCGTTCCCGCTTATTGTATATTTATCACCCCATATCGGTAAATCAATCATACATCGACGTTAAATGCATGTCAAACTTTTCAAAATTGATGGGTTTAAACTGTAAAAATCTAACAAGTTGATTGATTCGGCAGTTGCGTCATTCTCTCCATAGTAGAAATCTGTGAGAGATAACGATGTCGCACCCTGTAGATATTCATGTTGGCCAGCGGTTGAAGCAGCTTCGCATTCTGCGCGGCATGACCCAGACGGATGTGGCTGACGGCCTGAACATCTCGTTTCAGCAGGTTCAGAAATATGAACTTGGACGCAATCGAATTTCGGCCAGCAAACTTTTCGAACTATCCCACATCCTGAAGGTGGCCCCGTCCTATTTCTTCGACGGACTTGAAGCCGGCGATTCCACGCCGCAACTCCTCGACGAGGAGGCAACGAAGATCGCCTCAATGTTGACACGAATTAAGGATGACCGCCTGCGGGGGCAAATCCGCAGCTTCATCACCGAAATCGCCAACAGCCAGTCGGTGGAACAGCGTGGAAACGCCGCGCATTGACACGCACCGGGCCGGGGCTGTCAGCCAACCAGCCCCCGTCGCACAAGGTTGAGGCCCGCGATCAGAAGAACGGCCAGCGTCGCCTTGCGAAAGGCCCGCTGGTCGATGCGATCCTGGACCTGAAATCCCAGCCAGGTGCCCAGCATCGCCGGAACGATCATCACGAGTGAGAAGGGCAGCGTCTCGGCACGCATCACGCCTGATCCCACATGCGCACCGAACAGCGCCACAGCCCCCAGCCCATAGATCACGCCCTGCACGCGCATGCTTTCGGCCTTGGGCGTATCCAGCGCGGTCAGATACATCACCGTCGGCGGACCCCAGACACCGGAAAACCCGCCGATGAACCCGGCAACGCCGCCGATCCCGCCTTCGATCCAGCCGCGCCCTTTTGTCGGCAGCCGGAGTTGCCACCCCAGAAGCTGCACAGCGCAGAACAGAACCACGGGCACGCCGATCATCAGCAGCAAGGTCTCCTGCGGCAGGACCCGCACAAGCTGCGCGCTGATCAGCATCGCGATCAGGCCGATCGCCATGAATAGGCGGAACCGCTTGATGGAGGCCCAGGCCTCGCGCCAGCCCTGGCGCAGCGCCTGCATCCCGTTGGTCAGCAGCGTGGGCAGGATCAGCCCGGCCAGCGCCACATCCGGTGCGACAAATGAGCCAAGCAGGGATATCATGATCATCGGCATGGCAAAGCCGACCATCCCCTTGACGACACCCGCCAAAAGCGCCACCAGCAAGGCAAAGGCCAGAATTTCAGGGGTCATGAGGGTCAGGATCGTGGTCATTCGCCTGTCTTACCATGTCCCACGGTGGCCGCTAGTGCCCAAGCACAATAAATCAATGCGCAACTTTCGGTTATCTGATTGGGGTCCTTGGGTATTTTTGTTGCGCTGCAACTGCGAAATGGCTAGGACGGTGTCCAGCAAAAAAAGGATGTGATTCATGGCCCATGACGGACAAGATATTGCAATGAACCCCGTGGTGATTCTGCCCGACCTGCTCCGCCTGACAGGCGCGGCGCTGGCCCCTGTCGAAAAACTCTTCGACACGGCCAAGGCACGCGTGCGCGCGCGGGTCAGCGAAGCGGGCAAGATCTCCGGCGCGTTGATCGAAGCCGAGCAGACCGCCGCACACGGGCTGGCGTGGCTTGCCACCTATGTGGAGTCGCTGCGGCAGATGCAGAAATGGGCCGAAGGTCTGGACGCGCAGGGCAAGTTCGGCGAAGTCGAGCAGCTGATCCAGCAGATCGCCTTCGGGGAATACCTCTCCCAGATCGGCGGCGGCATCCAGATGAACCAGGGCGAGGTTGTGCGCCTGCAGGATCTGGGCCTCGCGCCCGAAGATACGCGCCTGCTCAATGACCCCGCCATCCTGTCGCTCACCGCTGGCGGGAACACGCAGGATGCGCGCACGCGCCTTGTCATCCTGATGCAAGAGCAATCCGCCAATGCGACCGTCGGCGCCTCCGGCCTCGATGAAGAGCTTGAGATGATCCGCGATCAGTTCCGCCGTTTCGCCATCGAAAAGGTCGAGCCTTACGCCCATGAATGGCACCTCAAGGACGAATTGATCCCGATGGAGATCATCACCGAACTGGCCGAAATGGGCGTGTTCGGACTGACCATCCCCGAAGAATACGGCGGCTTCGGCCTGTCCAAGGCCTCGATGGCCGTCGTGTCTGAGGAACTCTCGCGCGGCTATATCGGCGTGGGCAGCCTCGGCACCCGCTCCGAGATCGCGGCCGAGCTGATCCTCTGTGGCGGCACCGAAGAGCAGAAGCAGAAATGGCTTCCCGGCATCGCCAGCGCCGAAATCCTGCCCACGGCCGTCTTCACCGAACCGAACACCGGCTCGGATCTGGGCAGCCTGCGCACCCGCGCCGTCAAGAACGATGCGGGCGATTATACCATCACCGGCAACAAGACATGGATCACCCATGCCGCGCGCACCCATGTCATGACCCTGCTGGCCCGCACCGATCCCGCCAGCACCGATCACCGCGGCCTGTCGATGTTCCTTGCCGAAAAGACCCCCGGCACGGACGAGGCCCCCTTCCCCACCGACGGCATGACCGGCGGCGAGATCGAGGTTCTGGGCTATCGTGGCATGAAGGAATACGAACTGGCCTTCGACAACTTCCATGTGAAGGGCGAGAACCTTCTGGGCGGCGAGGAAGGCAAGGGTTTCAAGCAGTTGATGCAGACCTTCGAATCCGCCCGCATCCAGACCGCCGCCCGCGCCGTCGGCGTGGCACAGGCGGCGCTGGATGTGTCGATGCAATATGCCATCGACCGCAAGCAGTTCGGCAAGGCGCTGATCAACTTCCCCCGCGTCTCCGGCAAACTGGCCATGATGGCGGTCGAGATCATGATCGCTCGCCAGCTGACCTACTTCTCGGCCTTCGAGAAGGACAACGACCGCCGCTGCGACCTCGAGGCCGGCATGGCCAAGCTTCTGGGCGCCCGCGTCGCATGGGCTGCCGCCGACAACGGCTTGCAGATCCACGGCGGGAACGGCTTCGCGCTGGAATACAAGATCAGCCGTATCCTCTGCGATGCGCGCATCCTGAACATCTTCGAAGGCGCCGCCGAAATTCAGGCGCAGGTGATCGCGCGCCGCCTGTTCGACTGATCCATCCGGCGACTACATCTTGCAAGGCCCCGCGGTATCATGCTGCGGGGCCTTTTTCTTGGGCACTTGTCACGGCTGACATGGCTGATGCGGGATCAGGAATGTTCACAAATCCGTGGAGACCATTCCCACAAAAGGCGCTTGCGCCATAATGAAGATCACGGCGCACCGAACCTGCGCCCGCCCCGACTTCAAGGTTTCGACGCAGCAGACAGGAGAGAACGGGATGACCCAGACAACGCCAACCCGCCGCACCTTCCTCATGGCCGGCACAGCCACCGCCGGGGCCATGCTGACCACGGGTGCATCCGGCCTTCTGATGCCCGCCCGCGCACAGACACTGGCCCCGACGCCCACGATGCGCGGCGGTGCCAACAACTACCGGCCCGGCGCCCCCATCGTGGAACGGATCGGCGGCGGCGGTTTCTGGATGACCGGGACGGTCCGGCGCGCAGGCGACGGCGCACCGCTGGAAGGTATCCGCATCCAGATCTGGGCGCACACCACCGAAGGTCACGAGCGTGACGCCCACAGCCACGGTGCCACGCTGACCGCAGCGGACGGCACCTTCCGGCTCGAAATGCCCCAGATCGTGCCCGCCTTCGGACAGGCCCATGGCCATCTGGCCTATGACAGCGACATCGACAGCAGCCCTTTCCAGACCGTCTTCCTGCGGCCCGTCATGCGCAGCCCCGATGACAAGACACTGAACGCCGATTTCGTTCTGCAACCCGCCTGATAATATGCCCGCGCCCCGCGCCATCCTGATCTGGGCCGCGCTGGCGACGGCGATCGCCCTGCCCCTTATCGTGGCCGCCTCCAGCCCCCTGCTGGAATGGCGGGACCCCGTCTATATCGTCGCGGGCCTCGCCGGGGTGACCGGCATGGTGTTGATCCTGCTGCAACCCCTGCTGGCGGGCGGCTACATGCCCGGCCTGCGCATGCAACGCGGACGAAGCCTGCATCGCTGGGTCGGGGCGCTGCTGCTGGTGTCCGTGATTGTCCATGTCGCGGGCCTCTGGCTGACCAGCCCCCCCGATGTGATCGACGCGCTGCTTCTGGTGTCGCCGACGCCTTTTTCCATCTGGGGTGTCATCTCCATGTGGGCGATCTTCGCCACAGCTTTGCTGGCCCTGCTCAGATCACGGCGCTCCCTCGGCCCGCGCGCATGGCGGCTGGGTCACTCGGCGCTGGCGCTGATCATCGTTGTGGGGACAGTGCTGCATGCCCTGTTGATCCAGGGCACGATGGGGCAGGTGTCCAAGATCATCCTTTCGGTCCTTGTCGTCGCGGCCACCCTCAAGGCTTTTGCCGACCTGCGCGCATGGGCGCTGCTGCGCCGTCGCAAGGGGTGATCCGCCTGTCCGCACACCCCTGACACACCGCCTGCAACCCGGCCTTGCCGGGTGCGCAGCTTATGTGGCAGTGTCAACCAAATCGCGCGCAACCGGAAAGACCTGACCATGACCAAACCCTGCATCATCTGTGTCGCCATCACCGGCTCGGTCCCCACCAAGGCCGACAACCCCGCCGTTCCGATCACCGTCACCGAACAGATCGAAAGCACGCAGGAAGCGTTCGAGGCCGGCGCCACCATCTGCCACGCCCATGTGCGTAACGATGACGGCACGCCCTCCGCCGATCCCGAGAAATTCGCCCGCCTCAAGGAAGGGCTGGAAAAGCATTGCCCCGGCATGATCATCCAGTTCTCGACCGGCGGACGTTCCGGCGCGGGCCAGACGCGCGGCGGGATGCTGCCACTGCGGCCCGACATGGCCTCGCTCTCGGTCGGCTCCAACAACTTTCCCAGCCGCGTCTACGAGAACCCGCCAGATCTGGTCGATTGGCTGGCCGCCGAGATGATGAAATACGACATCAAGCCCGAGATCGAGTGCTTCGACCTCAGCCACATCCATCAGGCCGCGAAAATGGCCAAAGACGGGCGCCTGAAAAACCCGCTCTACGTTCAATTCGTGATGGGCGTGAAGAACGCGATGCCCGTGGACCGCGAGACCTTCGATTTTTACATCAAGACGGTCGAACGCCTTCTGCCCGATGCCGAATGGTGCGCGGCGGGGATCGGGCCGGGTCAGCTCATCCTGAACGAATGGGTCGTGGCCTCCGGCGGTCATGCCCGCGCGGGGCTGGAAGACAACATCCGGCTGGATCGCGAAAGGCTCGCCCCCTCGAACGCGGCCCTGATCCGGCGCGTGACAGACCTGTGCGAGAAATACGAACGCCCCGTCGCCACCCCGGCCGAGGCGCGCCAGATGCTCGGCCTGCGCCCGGCATGATGCAACCGGATTGCGCGCCCTAGCGTGAGGCGCGCAACTCCTCCAGCATGGCAAGGGCCGCGGCGGTCGCCGTGATGCGCCCCTGCGCCACGTCACGGCCCAGCGTCTGCATCCGCGCCCGGACTTCGGGCACATCAAGCTGCGCCAGCAGGCCCTGCCGGACCTCCTGCCCGAACCAGTATTCCGCCTGCGCCGCCCGGCGCGCAGCGAAATGCCCGGTCTCCCGCCGCCACGCGATAAGGGCGGTCATCTCGGACCATGCCACCTCAAGCCCCTCGACCTGAAGCGCCGACACGGTCATGGCCTTGGGAAATCCCTCGGGGTCCTGTGGCCGCTTGCGCAGCAACCGCAGCGCCCCGGCATAGTCCGCGCAGGTTCGTTGCGCCGCCGGTTTCAGATCACCGTCGGCCTTGTTCACAAGGATCAGGTCCGCCATCTCCATGATGCCGCGCTTGACGCCCTGCAACTCGTCACCCCCTGCCGGGGCCAGCAGCAGCAGGAACAGGTCCGACATCTCGGCCACCACGGTTTCGGACTGGCCGACTCCCACCGTCTCGATCAGCACCACGTCGAACCCGGCGGCCTCGCACAGGGCCACCGCCTCACGCGTGCGCCGCGCCACGCCGCCCAGATGCGATTGCGCGGGCGAGGGGCGGATAAACGCGTTCGGCTCGCGGCTCAGATGTTCCATCCGCGTCTTGTCACCAAGGATCGACCCGCCCGACCGGGCCGAACTCGGGTCAACCGCCAGAACCGCCACCCGCAACCCCTCGCGCAGAAGCATCAGCCCGAAGCTCTCGATGAAGGTGGATTTGCCCACACCCGGCGTCCCCGACAGCCCGATACGCAAGGCCTGCTTGTCCGACGCTTCGCGCAGGACCTCGATCAGTTCGGTCGTCTGGGCGCGGTGATCGGCGCGGCTGCTCTCGACCAGCGTGATCGCACGGGCCAGCGCGCGCCGGTCCTGCGCCATGATGCGCCGGGCAAGCTCGGTCATGTCCATCGGGTCGGTCCTTCGTTCTGTCCGGTCTTCATGCCTTGGCAGGCTGGGCCTGTCCAGTCAGGCGATGGACGGGGCGGGCGAAATCCCCGATAAGACGGCGATGCAGACCGCCCTTCCCATCCATGACGCGCTTGACCCGCTGATCGCGGCCCTGCGCAGCCGTGGTCGCGCGGTCCTGCAAGCGCCGCCCGGTGCGGGGAAAACCACCGTCGTCCCGCTGGCGATGCTGGAGGCGGGGCTGACCACGGGCCGTATCCTCATGCTGGAACCCCGCCGCCTTGCCGCCCGCGCCGCAGCCGAGCGTATGGCGGATACCTTGGGCGAACCCATAGGCCAGACCGTCGGCTACCGCATCCGGGGCGACAGCAAGGTCAGCGGGAAAACCCGGATCGAGGTGGTGACCGAAGGCATCCTGACCCGGATGATCCAATCCGATCCGGGGCTGGCGGGGGTAGGCGCGGTGATCTTCGACGAATTCCACGAACGCTCGCTCAACGCCGATCTGGGACTGGCCCTCTGCCTTGAAATCGCGGGGGCGCTGCGTGACGACCTGATCCTGCTCGCCATGTCCGCGACGCTGGATGCCGAACCCGTCGCTGCCCTCATGGGCGAAGGCACGCCCGTCATCACCTCCCGGGGGCGCAGCTTTCCCGTCGATCTGCGCTGGCTGGAGACGCCCCTGCCCAAGACCGCCCGGCTGGAGGACGCCTGCGCCGATCTGGTCACCCGGGCCGTTGCTGAAACCGAAGGCGGGGTGCTGGTCTTCCTGCCCGGCGAGGGTGAGATCAGACGCGTGGAATCCCTGCTGGCAAAGCGCCTGCCCGCCACCTGCGCCATCCGCCCCCTCTTCGGTGCGATGGATTTCGCCGCCCAGCGCGCCGCCATCGCCCCCGTGTCGCAGCCCGGCACCCGCAAGGTCGTGCTCGCCACCTCCATCGCGGAAACCTCGCTGACCATCGAGGACATCCGTACCGTCGTCGACGCGGGCCGGTCCCGCCGCGCACGCTTCGATCCCGGCGCCGGCATGTCCCGGCTGGTCACCGAACGCGTCACTCGCGCCGAGGCGACACAACGCGCAGGCCGCGCAGGCCGCGTGGCACCGGGCCTCTGCTACCGCCTCTGGACCCGCGGAGAGGACGGCGCCCTCGCCCCCTTCCCCCCCGCCGAGATCGAGGCGGCGGATCTTGCCCCTCTCGCCCTTGAACTCGCTCTCTGGGGTGCCACGCCGGATCAACTGGCCTTCCTCACGCCCCCCAACCCCGGCAGCTATGCCGAGGCGCAGGCTCTTCTGCGGATGCTGGGCGCGCTCGATCCTGCCAACCGCATCACCAGCCATGGCCGCGCCTTGGCCGCCCTGCCGCTGCATCCGCGTCTGGCGCATATGCTGACGGTGGCGGGCAAACAGGCCGCCCCCCTCGCCGCCCTGCTTGCCGACCGCGATCCCCTGCCACGTGCCGCACCCGTCGACCTGACCCTGCGGATCGAGGCGATCACCGACCTGAAACGCTATAACGACACCCGCCCCCACCCCGCCAATCGCCCTGCGGTGGAGCGTATCAAGACCGAAGCCAGGCGCCTTGCCGCCACCACGGGCAACGGCACCACAGGCCCGCTCAGCCCCGCCGAAATGGCTGTACTCGCCTATCCCGACCGGATCGGCCAGCGCCGCAAGGGCGACGCCGCGCGCTTCATCCTCTCGGGCGGCAAAGGCGCGGTGCTGGACGATCACGACCCGCTGGCCTCGGCCCGGTTGATCGTCGCCACCGACCTTGACGGCAACCCGCGCGAGGCCCGGATCAGGCAGGCGACGGCCATATCCGAAGGCGCCCTGCGCGGCCTCTTTGCCGATCAGATCGGGTGGCAGGATGTCTGCGAATGGTCCCGCCGCGACCGCCGCGTCATCACCCGCCGGCAGGAACGCCTTGGCGCGCTGGTGCTGGATGACCGTATCTGGTCCGATGCGCCGCCCGAACAGGTCGCCCGCGCCATGCTCGACGGCGTGCGTGATCTGGGCCTGTCACCCTCCCCCGCCGCGCAACGCTTCCGCGCGCGGGTGCAACTGGCCCGCAAGGGCGGGCTGGACCTGCCCGACATGTCGGACGAGGCCTTGATGCAGAACCTCGACCAATGGCTCCTGCCGCATCTGGCAGGCGTCAGAACCGCTGCCGACTGGAAGGCCTTCGACCTGCTGCCCGCCCTGCGCGCCATGCTGGACTGGGACGCCGGACAGGCGCTGGATCGTGCCGTGCCCTCGCATTTCACCACGCCATTGGGGCGGCGCATCCCCATCGACTATGACGGCGAGGTCCCCGCCATCGAATTGCGTCTGCAAGAGATGTTCGGCCAGACCACCCATCCCACCGTGGCAGGCCAACCGCTGCGCGTGACGCTTCTGTCACCGGGACAACGCCCGGTGCAGGTGACCATGGATATCCCCGGCTTCTGGGACAGTTCCTACGCCGATGTGCGCCGCGACATGCGCGGGCGCTATCCGCGTCATCCCTGGCCCGAAAACCCGCGCCAGGCAGATCCGACCCTGCGGGCCAAACCGCGCGGCACCTGACAGCCGCTGTTTTTTCAGCAATTGCACAATGGCCGCGCACAACAAAAGCGCATTGCTTTGCGTTTGCGCACCAAACCCGGTATGATGAAACCATAAAGAGAATAATAAACAGGCAGCAACTGCCAGGCAGGCACGGACGTCAGACTATGTTCAATCCATTGAAAGCAGCATGGACCAATATGGTCCAACCCCTTCTTGCGCGCCCCAAGCGCCTTCAGGTCGCGGCGCTTTGCCTGCGCGGCAGCGCCCCCGCGCAGGAGGTTCTTCTGATCACCTCGCGCGATACCGGGCGCTGGATCCTGCCCAAGGGCTGGCCCATCGACGGGCTGACCGCGCCCGGCGCGGCCCTTCAGGAAGCCTGGGAAGAGGCGGGCGTGCGGTCGGGGACGATCGCGCAAACACCCTTTGGCAGCTATGACTATGACAAACGGCTGGAGGGCGGCGTGCCCGTCTCGGTCGAGGTCAAGGTCTTCGTGGTCACCGATGTGCAGATGGCCGACGACTACCCTGAGGTCGACGAGCGCAACCGCCGCTGGATGCCGCCATCCGAGGCCGCGACCCTCGTGGACGAGCCCGGCCTGCGCGATCTCCTGCGGCAATTGTAACAGTTTCATCACAAATTCATGACAGCCTGCTTGATATGACGGGCCATCCCCTCTAGGGCCGGTGACGGCACGAACGGGGGGACGCACGCGACCATGTCTGATCGGGACAAAAGCTGGGCCACGCTGGATAGGGACCTGAACCGCATCTCGCGGGTGGAATATGCCACGGCCTATGTCTCGCGCCCGCTGGTGGGTCCGGGGATCGCGCTGGCCTTCATCGTGGTGGCCGGGCTGATGGCCGCGATCCTGATGGGCACGACGGACCTGAACTACGTCGTCGTCGCGGCCGCCGTCTTCGGCGCCTACATGGCCCTGAACATCGGCGCCAATGACGTGGCCAACAACATGGGTCCTGCCGTGGGGGCCAATGCGCTGACCATGGGTGGCGCGATCCTGATCGCGGCCATATTCGAAAGCGCAGGCGCCCTGCTGGCGGGCGGCGACGTGGTCTCGACCATCTCGCGCGGGATCATCGACCCGGCCACCATCGCCGATCCGCGCATCTTCGTCTGGGCAATGATGGCGGCGCTGATCTCCTCGGCGCTCTGGGTGAACCTGGCCACATGGGTCGGGGCACCTGTTTCAACCACTCATTCGGTCGTGGGCGGCGTCATGGGCGCAGGCATCGTCGCCGCCGGCATGAGCGCGGTGAACTGGCCCAGCATGGGGGCGATCGCCGCAAGCTGGGTGATCTCGCCGCTGATGGGCGGGCTGATCGCCGCCGCCTTCCTCGCGCTGATCAAAAGCCGCATCATCTACCGCGAGGACAAGATCGCAGCGGCCCGCGTCTGGGTCCCGATCCTGCTGGGGATCATGGCAGGTACCTTCGGCACCTATCTGGCCCTCAAGGGTCTGAACAAGGTGGTCAAGGTCGACATGCGCCTTGCCCTGCTCATCGGGCTTGGCATCGGGCTGGCCTGCTACGCGATCTGCGTGCCGCTGATCCGCCGCCAGTCCGCAGGGATGGAGAACCGCAACAAATCCCTCAAGGTGCTGTTCGGTCTGCCACTGGTCTTCTCGGCCGCGCTGCTGTCCTTCGCCCATGGCGCCAATGACGTGGCCAACGCCGTGGGCCCCCTTGCCGCCATCGTGCACGCGATCGAGGATGGCGGTACCTCGGACCGCGTCAACATCCCGACCTGGGTGATGGTGATCGGCGCCTTCGGCATCTCCTTCGGGCTGTTCCTGTTCGGGCCCAAGCTGATCCGCATGGTCGGCAGCCAGATCACCAAGCTGAACCCGATGCGCGCCTATTGCGTCTCGCTCTCGGCGGCGATCACCGTGATCGTGGCCAGTTGGCTCGGCCTGCCGGTCAGCTCCACCCATATCGCCGTGGGCGCTGTCTTCGGTGTGGGTTTCTTCCGCGAATGGGATCACGAACGCCGCGCCCGCAATGGCATCCACGTCCCGACCGAGGAAAAGCGCGTCGCCCCCGAGGAACGCCGCCGCCGCAAACTGGTGCGCCGGTCACATTTCCTGACCATCATCGCCGCATGGGTCATCACCGTGCCCGCAGCGGCCCTGCTGTCGGGACTGATCTTCCTGCTGCTGTCACAACTGCCGGCCTGACAGGGCCCGTTCAGCCTACAGGCCCAGACACCAGCGCATCACGGCCTTCTGCGCGTGCAGGCGGTTCTCGGCCTCGTCGAAGATCACCGAATGGGGCCCGTCCATCACCGCGCTCGTCGCCTCGTCATCGCGATGCGCGGGCAGGCAATGCATGAACAGCGCGTCCGGCTTGGCCCGCGCCATCAGCGCCTCGTTCACCTGATAGGCGCGCAACTGGTTGTGCCGCCGCTCGCGCGCCGATTGCGGATCATGCATGCTGACCCATGTGTCGGTGACCACCAGATCGGCCCCCTCGACAGCCTTGAACGGATCGCGCTCGATCGTGACGCTGACACCCTTGGCGCGGGCCTCCTCGATGAAGACCTGCTCAGGGTCCAGCGGCGGCGGCCCGGTAAAGACCAGATCGAACCCGAACTGCCCGGCCGCATGGGCAAAGCTGGCAAAGACGTTGTTACCGTCACCAGACCAGACCACCTTGCGCCCCTTGATGGGGCCGCGATGCTCCTCGAAGGTCATGATATCGGCCATGATCTGGCAAGGATGCGTGCGATTGGTCAGCCCGTTGATCACAGGCACTGTCGCATGTTCGGCCATCTCGAGCAGCGTCGCCTCCTCGAAGGTGCGGATCATGATCATGTCCACGTAGCGCGACAGCACGCGGGCGGTATCCGCGATCGTCTCGCCATGCCCAAGCTGCATGTCCGCGCCCGACAGCACCATCGTCTGCCCACCCATCTGGCGCACACCGACGTCAAAGGACACGCGCGTCCGGGTCGAGGGTTTCTCGAAGATCAGCGCGACCATGTGTCCGGCCAGCGGCTGCTCATCGTCGGCCATCCCCTTGGGACGCCCCTGCCGCGCATCCTTGATGCGGCGGGCCTCGTCGATCATCCGGCGCAGGTCAGCGGGTGGGGTTTTGTTGATATCCAGAAAATGCGTCATGGCAATCGGTTCCTGAAGCCGGGGCGGGAGGGGGGCGCTGCCCCCCGCATCGAACTGCGTTCGACGACTCCCCCCGGGATATTTGAGGCAAGAAGAAACTCAGGCGCGTTTTGCCCCGAGCGTGGCAGCGGCGCGGTCGAGGCGGACGATCGCTTCGGCGATCTCGTCCTCGGTGATGTTCAAGGGCGGCAGCAGGCGGATCACATTGTCGCCTGCCGGCACGGTGATGACCTGCTGGGCATAGCAGGCCGCCACCATGTCCGTGTTCGGCACCTTGCACTTCAGACCCAGCATCATGCCCGACCCGCGCACGGTTTCGAACACCTCCGGATGCGCGGCGATCAGACCTTCCAGCTTCTGGCGCAGGCCACCGGCACGGGTGCGCACACCCTCAAGAAAGGCGGGATCGGCGACGATTTCCATCACCGCATTGCCCACGGCGCAGGCCAAGGGGTTGCCGCCATAGGTCGACCCATGAGTGCCCGCCGTCATGCCCGAGGCCGCATCCTCCGTCGCAAGCACAGCCCCCAGCGGAAAGCCCCCGCCGATGCCCTTGGCAACCATCATGATATCGGGCGTCACGCCAGCCCATTCATGGGCGAACAGGCGGCCCGTCCGGCCCATGCCGCACTGCACCTCGTCCAGGATCAGCAGCGTGCCGGTCTCGTCACACAGCGCGCGCAACCCCTTGAGGCAATGATCCGGCAGCGGGCGGATACCGCCTTCGCCCTGGATCGGTTCGATCAGGATGGCGGCGGTGCGCTCGTTGATCGCTGCATGCAGCGCCTCATGATCGCCCCAGTCGAGATGGACGAACCCCGGCAGCAGCGGCGCGAAACCTTTGACCATCTTCTCCGATCCGGCGGCGGCAATCCCCGCCGAGGACCGGCCGTGGAAAGAGCCGTTGAACGTGATGATATCCGTCCGCTCGGGCTGGCCTTTGTCATACCAGTATTTGCGCGCCATCTTGACCGCCAGCTCGCAGCTTTCCGTGCCTGAATTGGTGAAGAACACCGTGTCGGCAAAGGTGGCCGCAACCAGCCGGTCGGCCAGCTCCTGCTGCTGCGGGATCTGATAGAGGTTCGACACATGCCAGATCTTGTTGGCCTGTTCGGTCAGAGCCGCGACAAGCGCCGGATGGGCATGGCCCAGCGCGTTCACCGCGATCCCCGCGCCCAGATCAAGGAAGCGTCGTCCATCGGCCTCGATCATCCAGCACCCCTCTCCCTTCACGAACTGGAGGGCGGCGCGGTTATAGGTCGGCAACACGGACGGGATCATGGCGATCTTCCTTATCTGGCAAGGCCCTGTGAGTGCATCACGAGGGGCCTCAAGTCAACATTCTCGACGA
>Ga0209345_10001207_pt1 | contig 31495 bp, 36 predicted proteins | sample Cruoilmetagenom7_FD_187294 | JGI IMG/M metagenome (GOLD analysis project Ga0209345, IMG submission 187294) | Oil polluted marine microbial communities from Coal Oil Point, Santa Barbara, California, USA - Sample 7 (SPAdes) (version 2) | ecosystem: Environmental > Aquatic > Marine > Oil seeps ...
AAGGTCTTTGAAGGTGAAACCTTAGGATTAGTAGGAGAATCTGGATGTGGAAAATCGACTCTCGGAAAAGCAATTTTACAATTAGATAAAGCAAGCTCTGGAAGTATAAAATATAAAGGAAAAGAAATTACTCAGCTTGCTTCAAAAGAATTAAGAAGCTTAAGAAAAGAAATACAACTTATTTTTCAAGATCCTTATTCGTCATTAAATCCAAGAATACTCATAGGTGAAGCATTAATGGAGCCCTTGAAGGTTTATAACATTGGAAAAAACGCTCGAGATCGTAAAAAAAAGGTGATGACTTTATTGGAACGAGTAGGTTTAGATGAATCTTTTTACTTTAGATATCCTCATGAATTATCTGGTGGACAAAGACAACGTGTAGGCATTGCTCGAACTGTGATTATGGAACCCAAATTAGTAGTTTGTGATGAATCTGTTTCAGCATTAGATATTTCGGTACAGGCGCAAGTTTTAAATCTTTTAAATGAATTAAAAGATGATTTTGGTTTTACCTATATATTTATTTCACATGATTTGGCTGTAGTAAAATTTATGGCCGATCAGTTATTGGTCATGAAAGATGGTAAAATTGAAGAATTAGGAGATGCAGATGAAATTTATGCCAATCCAACCAAAGAATACACTAAAAAGTTAATTGAAGCCATCCCAAAAGGAATTTAAAAAAAAATGCCCGTTCTAACCTCACAAAGAACGGGCTTTAGCTTAATCTGAATATCGTTGCAGATTTGGGCTTAATTAACTCTGAATATTAACAAAAACAAAAATTTCTTTTTCAATTTTTCGTATTAGCTCTTTTTAAAATAAAGAACTCCTTTATCGCTGTAACGATGAATATCAAAAACTTTTTCTTTTCCTTTTCCATCAACATATTGCAAAGTGTCGCCATTTAATTTTCGGCTTCTCTTTTTAACTTCTAAAACATTTCCTGAAGATTCTAATTGGGTGTCAAGTTTCATAATTACATTTTTTTAATATTTAAATGATTATTTTCAATTAATCTTAAAACATAAATAGAAAAACTTTTTTTGTTACGTATAGTAAGTTTTTAATCAATCGTATCGTGTTTACTAAAGAGGTAACTAGGTTTTTCATAAATAGGTTAAGTCGCTTAATTTGGGATAGCTAATATGAAAAGTATTTTTGAAAAAACAAGATTAAAAACATATATTTTCGATGAAATGCACGTTTTTTTCACATTTTAGAATATTTGTGTGGTATTTTCCTACATATATTTCAATTTTAGACCCTATTTTTAAGCAGCAAATTATTGAATAAATTGTAGTTTTTGGATAGAAAAAAATCAATAAAATTTTCTGAAAGTGTAAATTTTACACTCTCATATAAGAAGTTAAAAAGGAAGCAATTTTATTTATTAAAGCTTATTTCTTTTTAAAATATAGAACACCTTTTTTACCATAATGATGCACATCAAAAACTGTTTTTTCACCCTTATTGTTTTCATAATTTAGAGTGCTGTTTGTTTTTTCTGTTTCATTTTCTAACACAGAGTTAGATGGCCTAGGCTTTGTTAAAACTTCCATAAGTACAATTTTTATTTTTTTTATATATCAAGACGATATAATAAAATAACCTAAAAACTACTCATATATTGTTTTATAGCTTGTACTATTTACCTTTTAATCCACTTTTTAAGATAAGAAGTTTCCTTATTAGTGATTTTTACAAAATAAATTCCTTCAGAATAAGCAGTAACATCAATTGATATTTTGTCTTGAAAACTAGAACTATATATTGTTTTACCCAACATGCTAATGAGTTCAATTTTATGTACATCGGAAGATAATTGTTTTGTTTCAATAGTTATTGTATCGATTGAAGGGTTAGGAAATAATGAAAATTGAAAGTTTGTATCAAACTCATCTATTCCAATAATCTCACAATCACGTTCGGCATCAAATAATGTTTGTAATTCAGTAATTGGTTCAATACCATCATTACTACCTGTTCTTAATGATATTAAAAAGGATGGATTTCCAAAAGTATCATCTGGTTGTGCAACTTTTAAAAATGCAAATAGTGAAGACGTTCCATTCCCTGTACAACGAGAATCAGCTCCCACCATATTTGCTCCCTGCATTGCTGCCATTAATTTACAGGCTAAATCTCCTTCAGCAGCAAGAAACGCTGCTTCCATATTATCTAAAACTTCTTGCCCTAGTAAAATATTTCCTTGTATAGAATAATTTGATCCTGTAATGTGATTTTTATAATCGTCTGTTGAAGATCCAGTATGTGCAGCTGTCTCTATATTCTCACCAACTTTTGCTACGATTCCATATTGTCTTAATTGAGGTTGATTGGAAACATCATTTTCAATTAACCATTGAATAATTTCACTCGGACTTAAACCCTCATTCATTCTCGCTCTTGCATTCGCTTGATTTGCCTGCACATACCAAGCTTGAGAATTAATTGCGCCCACTCCTGGGAATAATTCACCTAAAAAATCATCGGTAGGAAGATTTGCTGCATCTAAATCGACACAGGAAGCTCCAGCACTACCAACTTCTCCAGTGACAGGATCCATTGCTACTATTGAAAAAGTATCTTGACTTCTTACATTAATAATTGTTGAAACAAAAAGAATAATAAAAAGTAGATAATTTTTCATAGAACTGTTTTTGAATTAAGAAATATCCATTTCCGGAATATCTCCTTCTATGATTAAATTACCTTCAGTTGCATTTTTAATATCTTCAACAGAAACTCCTGGTGCTCTTTCTAACAATTTAAAAGAACCGTTTTCAATTTCCATTACTGCAAGATTGCTAACTACTTTCTTTACACAGTTTACACCGGTTAATGGCAATGAACAATCTTTTAGAAGTTTTGAAGCTCCAGCACGGTTGGTATGCATCATAGCAACAATGATATTTTCTGCAGACGCTACTAAATCCATTGCACCACCCATACCTTTTACCATTTTTCCAGGAATTTTCCAATTGGCGATATCTCCATTTTGAGATACTTCCATAGCTCCTAAAATGGTAAGATCTACATGTTGTCCACGTATCATTGAAAAACTTAATGCTGAATCAAAAAATGAAGCTCCAGGCAAGGCTGTAATTGTTTGCTTACCTGCATTTATAAGATCTGGATCTTCATCCCCTTCAAAAGGAAAAGGTCCCATTCCTAAGACACCGTTTTCACTTTGAAATTCCACATCAATATCATTTTGAACATAATTTGCTACTAATGTTGGTATTCCAATTCCAAGATTTACATAGTAACCGTCCTTAACTTCTTTTGCGATTCGCTTTGCGATTTGTTCTTTACTTAATGACATTAGCTTCTCTTTCTTACGGTTAATTGTTCAATACGTTTTTCATATGTTGAGCCTTGAAATATTCTTTGCACAAAAATTCCAGGAATATGAATTTGATTAGGATCTAATGTTCCTACAGGTACTAATTCTTCTACCTCAGCAACTGTTATTTTGGCTGCACCACACATGTTTGGATTGAAATTACGAGCAGTTCCTTTAAAAATTAAGTTTCCTGCTGCATCACCTTTCCATGCTTTTATAAATCCAAAATCAGCTTTAAATGCTTCTTCTAGGATATGCATTTTACCGTTATATTCTCTTGCTTCTTTTCCTTCGGCTACTTCAGTACCATAACCTGCTGGTGTATAAAAAGCTGGTATACCACTTTGAGCAGCTTGACAACGTTGAGCTAAAGTTCCTTGCGGAATCAATTCAACGTCTAACTCACCACTTAACATTTGGCGTTCAAATTCGGCGTTTTCACCTACATAAGATGAAATCATTTTTTTGATTTGTTTTTTCTGAAGTAATAAGCCTAATCCAAAATCATCGACTCCTGCATTGTTTGAAATACAGGTCACATTTTTTACATTTCTACGAACAAGTTCGGCTATAGAATTTTCGGGAATACCACTTAATCCAAATCCGCCTAACATAAAGGTCATACCATCTTGTATTCCTTCACAGGCTACCTGAACATTGGCAACTGTTTTATTAATCATGGGAAAATTTAATTTTCCTTAAAATTACAAAAACTGAAACTATTAATCCTTAAAAGAAATTAAGAATTTACAAATCGAATTCATCGGTAGAACCATCATCTGTATTATTTTGGTTTTTCCATTTAATACAATCTGTTTCAATAGATAATTTACTAGGTTTTTTAAAATTTCCTTTTGAAATTCCCAAGTCTTCATTTTTATAACAATCACGCATATATATTCCCCATATTGGAAGTGCCATTGTAGCTCCTTGACCATATCCAGTCGATGAAAAATGTGTAGCTCTATCTTCTCCACCTACCCATACACCAGTAACCAGATTAGGTACCATACCCATAAACCATCCATCACTATTGTTTTGTGTAGTTCCTGTTTTTCCTGCAATTGGATTTGTAAATTCATAAGGATATCCTGTTACTGCTGCTTTATAAACTGGTGCATTTACAGCCCAAGAAGTACGTAATCTTGATCCTGAACCCGATTGAGTTACACCTTCCATTAAACTTATAGTAACATAGGCTGCTTCTTTACTAATTACATCTTTAGCTTCAGGAACATTTTGATATAAAATTGTTCCGTTTTTATCTTCTATTCTAGTAACTAATGTAGGTTTTATATACACACCTTCATTAGCAAATGCACTATAGGCTCCAACCATTTCAAATAATGATACGTCTGGAGTTCCTAATGCAATCGAAGGCGCTGCTGGGATATTTTCAGTATCAACACCCATTTTCTTAATTAGTTCAATAACTGGCTTTGGACCAACTCTATCAATTAATCTTGCAGTAACTGTATTAATAGATTGTGCTAAAGCTGATTTTAACGAAAGCATTCCCCCATACTTACCACCTGAGTTTTTTGGTGTCCATGGTTTTAATAAACCGTACTTTCCAGCTTCGATAGTATATTGAGTATTTGGTAAAGTATCACAAGGAGACATATGCATTTGATCAATGACAGTTGCATAAACAAAGGGTTTAAAAGTAGAACCTATTTGACGTTTCCCTTTTTTAACCATATCATATTTAAAGTGCTTATAATCTATTCCACCTACCCATGCTTTAACTTCTCCTGTTTGCGGAGTCATAGACATTAGTGATGCCTGCAGAAAAGATTTATGATAACGAATAGAGTCTAAAGGGCTCATTAATGTATCTATTTGCCCTCCCCAAGAAAAAATTCTCATTTGAGTTTTATTTTTAAAACTCGCTATAATTTCTTTATCACTCTTTCCTTGTTTTTCTAACTCACGCCAACGATCACTTCTTCGCATAGCTGAATTTAATATTGCGTCTATTTCTGGTTTTGAAATATCTCTAAATGGAGCTGTTTTATTTTTCAGATTTTGTTTATCAAATTCCTTTTGAAGTTTTGAAATATGTTGATCCACTGCATTTTCTGCATTCTGTTGCATTTCATAATTAATAGTCGTGTAAATTTTTAGTCCATCACTATAAATATTATACTTAGAGCCATCAGTTTTTGGATTATCTTCGATCCAATCATGCATAAAAGATCGCGTATATTCTCTAAAATAAGTTGCTACCCCTTCAGCATGTCCCTGTGGCGTAAACTTTATATTTAGAGGCAATGCTTGTAATGAATCTTTCACCTCTTCAGTAATAAAATCGTATTTCTCCATCTGACTTAACACCACATTTCGTCGATTCCTTACTCCTTCTGGATTCCTAACTGGGTTATATAAAGATGAATTCTTAAACATCCCTACTAAAATGGCAGACTCAGGAACTGACAATTCTATAGGTGACTTGTCAAAATATATATGTGCTGCAGATTCAATTCCAATAGCTTGATTTAAAAAATCATACTCATTAAAATACATGGTAATAATTTCTTCTTTGGTATAACGCCTTTCAAGACGAATTGCGATTACCCATTCTTTAATTTTTTGTTGCGCTCTTGCTAATTTATTTCTAGAAGCGCCATCTGTAAAAAAGAGTTTTGCCAATTGTTGTGATATCGTACTCGCTCCTCCTCTGGAACCTAAAAATGCAAATGCTCTTACGGTTCCTCTTGCATCAATCCCTGAATGATCATAAAAACGAACATCTTCAGTTGCAATTAATGCATTTACTAAATGAGCTGGTAAATCTTCATATTGAACAGGTGTTCTATTTTCCTTATAAAATTTTCCTAAGGTTTTTCCGTCGGAAGCGATAATCTCAGTAGCTAGATTTTTTTCAGGATTTTCTAGACTAGTTTCATCTGGCAAACTTCCAAAAAGCCCCCATGAGGCAGATAAAAATAAAAGAAATATTAGACCTATTCCTATTAAGAATATTTTCCAAAAGGTTTTTTTGTGCTTGTTTTGAGAATCTTGAACTGGATTCTTTTTTTTAACTTGTTTTTTTGCCATCTATATTACTGTTCAGAGGATATTTCGATACTATACCCAACATCTGTTATTCCTTCAAGATTAGAAACGCCATCCACAGCTCCGTTATTGCGTGCAGCATGTTCAATTCTAAGAGTATAAATTCCTTTTTCTGAAAAACGAACCTTTTCTTTATACCACAATTTATTTTCTTTAACACTACCGATACCGGTACCCAACCATGTGCCATCAGGTTGTGCCATTTTAAATTCCAAGGTATCTACTATAGACTTCCCATGAGGAAATTCTATGCTTGCAATTAAATATAAGTTACTGTATTTATACACATTAGAATTTCGAATATCAATAAAAACATTGTGTAATTGTAATGAATCTAATTGAGGTATTTCAAATTCAATAATGTCGTTTTTATTCCAGTTATTTTCAATTGATTTCGAGCTACTCACAACTGTATTCGAGTTACATGAAATCAAAAATGTAGCTAGTAAAATATAAATAAACCTATTTAGCATCCCTCTTCTGATTTCTATTTCGATTGCGGTTTCTATTGTTTCGTCTTTTATTGTTATTCCTTTTTTGTTTTGGCTTGTCAAAACGAGTTAAACTATCTTGTCCAACAACATCACTAAATATTTTATTATCTGAAACTATTACTTCTTCTACATATTCTTCAATACTAGCAACTTTATCACCTTTTTGATTGATAGCAATAATTTTGTTTGCATTTTCAACAGAAAGCATAAACCAATTCATCGCTTTCCCTTCATATGCATACCAAAGTACTCCTTTAAAAATATCAATTTTAATACAAAAGGCATTTCCTTTTTGAGTATATAATTTTTTATCATTCTTCGGAAACTCTTTTAATGCGTCTAAATAGGAATCTAACTCATAATTTAGACAGCATTTTAATTTTCCGCATTGTCCTGCTAATTTTAAAGGGTTTAAAGAAAGTTGTTGATAGCGTGCTGCTGAAGTTTTTACCGATCTAAAATCAGTTAACCATGTAGAACAACACAATTCGCGACCACAAGAACCTATACCTCCAAGTCTTGAAGCTTCCTGACGGAAACCAACTTGTTTCATCTCAACACGAGTGCTAAATGCTTTTGCAAGATCTTTAATTAGTTGTCTAAAATCTACACGTTCTTCAGCTGTATAATAAAAGATAACTTTTGAACCATCACCTTGATATTCAATATCAGAGATTTTCATTTTTAATCCTAAATGAATGGCAATTTCTCTAGATCTTTTCTGTATTTCGCTTTCCTTCTTTCTAGAATTTTGCCAAATATCAATATCTTTTTGTGAAGCTTTTCTATATATTTTTGGAAGTTCATCAACAGCAGTTGTGTCCTTCTTTTTCTTCATTTGCACTTTAACCAATTCTCCTGTTAAAGTGACGATTCCTATATCATGCCCTGAAGTAGCCTCAGTTGCTACTACATCTCCAATGGAAAGAGTTACATCTTCTGGCATTTTATAAAAATGTTTTCTTCCGTTTTTAAAACGTACTTCAACTCCATTAAAAGGTAGACTATTTCCTGGTAGTGACATATTAGAAAGCCAATCGAAAACCGTCAGTTTATTACATCCATCAGATCCACAAGTCCCATTGTTCTTGCAGCCTTTTGGTTGTCCGTCAGTACCTGAACTACAACTTGTACAGCCCATATTTATTTATATATATAGCTCTTTTCATTTTGAAAAAAAGAGACGAAGATTAATTATTATTTTATAATAGTAAATGTACCAATTAATTATAAAACAAATTTGTTTCAAATAGTTCCTTGAAAAGGATACATTCATACATTTATCAAAAGCAAAAGTACTTCTTTCAAAGTTGTTGACAAAAAATATCATTCTAGGGTTTTTCCCTTTGCAGTCCAACCAAAGAAATAGTAACTTAGCGAGTTAATATAGTCAAGAAATTAGATACGATGAGCAAAGAAAACGAAGCAAAATTAAAAGCACTTAAGCTAACATTAGATAAATTAGATAAAACTTACGGTAAAGGTACTGTAATGAAAATGGGAGATGCTCCTGTTCAAGAAGTAGAGGTAATTCCAACGGGTTCTTTAGGCTTAGATATTGCCTTAGGAGTTGGAGGATATCCAAGAGGAAGAGTTGTTGAAATATATGGACCTGAATCTTCTGGTAAAACTACTTTAACCCTACATGCAATTGCTGAGTGTCAGAAAAAAGGTGGTATTGCAGCTTTTATTGATGCTGAACATGCATTTGATAGATATTATGCTAAAAATTTAGGGGTTGATATTGAAAATTTAATTATTTCTCAACCTGATAATGGAGAACAAGCTTTAGAAATTACCGATAACTTAATTAGAAGTGGAGCTATCGATTTAATTGTAATCGATTCAGTTGCTGCATTAACTCCTAAAAGTGAAATTGAAGGAGAAATGGGAGATTCTAAAATGGGACTTCATGCTCGATTAATGTCACAAGCACTAAGAAAGTTAACTAGCTCAATCAGTAAAACAAATTGTACTGTATTCTTCATTAATCAATTGCGTGAAAAAATTGGTGTCATGTTTGGAAATCCAGAAACTACAACTGGAGGAAATGCATTAAAATTTTACGCTTCTGTTCGTTTAGATATTAGGCGTTCTACACAAATTAAAAACTCTAACAGCGAAGTTCTTGGTAATAAAACAAGGGTAAAAGTTGTAAAAAACAAAGTTGCACCCCCTTTTAAATTAGCCGAATTTGACATCATGTACGGTTTAGGAATATCAAAAGTTGGTGAAATAATAGATCTTGGTGTTAACTTTGAAATCATTAAAAAAAGCGGTTCTTGGTTTAGCTATGATGAAACTAAATTAGGTCAAGGACGTGAGGCTGTAAAAGAATTACTATTAGACAATCCAGAATTAATGGAAGAATTAGAAATAAAAATTAAAGCTGCTATAGCAGCTATTAATGAATAATTTTTTTTATTCTCCACGCAACCAATAAACTAGTAAAGCATCTATACAAATGTAGAGACTTAAATATTGTGGTTGGTTGCTTAATTGAATAGGTTAATTAACTGAATACTTAAAGACTACATTTGACTTTAGAGGAGCTCATATTAAATTGTAAAAACAAAGATGCAAAAGCTCAAAAAGAATTGTATGACACATATTCTAGAACTTTGTTTTCCATCAGTTTAAAGTATTCTCCAAATTATCACGAAGCTGAAGATAATTTACAAGATGCTTTTATTACAATTTTTAAAAGTATAGAGCAATTTAAAGGCAAAGGTTCTTTTGAAGGGTGGATGAAACGAATTACTGTTAATACAGTACTTCAAAAATACCGTAAACAACGTGTATTTAATCTCTCTAATGAAGAACAACTTGAAGATGAAGTTGAGGTTGAAATTGAAGATAGTAATGTGCCTTTGGATTATTTGCTAAAAATTATTCAAGAATTGCCAGATCGCTATCGCCTTGTTTTTACACTTTATGTGTTAGATGATTATTCGCATAAAGAAATTTCTGAACTATTAGGAATTACAACCGGAACTTCAAAATCGAATCTCTCAAGAGCAAGAGTGATATTAAAAACAAAGATTGAAAATTATTATAAAGCAGAAAATGCTGTAAAATGAAAGACAAAAAGCACATAGATTCGCTTTTTAAAGATCGCTTTAAAAACTTTGAAGCAAGCCCATCTCCAGCAGTATGGGACAATATTCATGCGCAGTTACAAAATGAAAAAGAAGATAGAAAAGTGATTCCTCTGTGGTTTAAAATTGCAGGTGTTGCCGCTTTATTGGCTCTTTTATTTACTGTTGGAAACATATTTTTTAATCCTTCAGAAATCACTCCAAATCCAGAATTTACCAATACCGATAAAGTTATTAATGAAGAAGGTGATGTTAAGAATGATATAATTCTTGAAGAAAAAGTTAATACAACTGAAATAGCTTCAGAAGATGACAAAATAGATAATTCAATAAATAACTCTGAAGAAAATAAGAACGACAACTTAATTAAAAAGACACCTATTAATAATACAAACCGTTCTGAAACTGTAGTTGCTTCTGAAAATACTAAAACGAAGAATTCAAACACTAAAATTTCTACTTCAGAAAAGAAAAACAGTTTGCTTATAAAGAATTCTGAAGCTGATAAACTTATTGAAAAAGTAATTTCTGAAAAAACAGCAACTGCGATTGAAACAAACAAGAATGAAAATAATATAGATTCTAATATTCCAACTTCAGAAAATGATACAGAATCTTTAATTAAAAAAAACACCAACATCCCTGAAACAACTAAAACTGATGAAGCTGTAAGCGATATAAACAATTCAGAAACTGAAGAAAAAAATACTGAAGTTGAAGAAAGTGACAAACCATCAATTTTTGATGCGATTGAAGATAAAAACAATACAGAAGAAGCAGTAGCTTCAAATGATAATGAGCCAGATAATCGTTGGGATGTTACTCCAAATTTTGCTCCTGTTTTTTATAATTCTTTAGAAGATGGTTCTTCAATTGATCCTTCTTTCGCAGACAATGCTCAAAGTGGTGATGTTAATTTTAGTTATGGAGTTCAAGTAGCATATAATGTTACAGATAAATTGAGTGTTCGCTCGGGTGTTAATAATGTAAATTTAAGTTATACAACAAAAGGTATTGAACTTGGAACTGGACCCGTTTCTGCTGCTTTAAAAAGTATTGATTACGGAAATAAATCGGTGGTTTTATCTGCTTATGATAAAGGAACTTTAGCTAATAGTTCTGGTGGAGCCGATGATCCTTTTGGAAATGTCACTCCAAAATCGACTAATGGAGAAGCAGAAATCAATCAAAAAATAAACTATTACGAAATCCCTTTGGAGTTAAAATATTCGCTTGTTAATAATAAATTCGGTGTTAATTTAATAGGTGGACTAAGTACATTATTTTTAGGAAATAATGAAATATCAGTTAATGCTGGGAATTTTGAAAGCATTCTTGGCGAGGCAAATAATTTATCAACTGTAAGTTTTACCACTAATGTTGGTGTCGGCCTTAATTATAAGTTTTCAAAAAAGTTTATGTTTAACATAGAGCCTATGTTTAAATATCAACTCAATCCGTACACAGATTCATCTGTAAATTACAAACCCTATTATATTGGTATATATAGTGGATTGAGTTTTAAATTTTAGTTTAGGTTAAGTTGGTTGGGCTTGTAAAAGCTTTAACAGAAAAAAACCGTTCTTCGCCATAGAACGGTTTTTTTATTTTTAATCATTCACAGTTGGATGTAATAATTCATTAAGAATAATTTCCCTCGTCTGCATTCTAAGCATTCTTTTATCCTCTATTTCTAGTATTCCTGTCGGAATTATTTGATGTGTTTTAACTCTCATTTTTCCTGGGCCACCACTAAAAAAAGTATAAGAAAAACGTTTTTTATTATCATGAAAAGTCATCGGTGCAATTGGAATGTCATGATTAATTGCCAATCTAAAAGCACCATCTTTAAATTCATCTAAAACAATACTTTCATCATCGGGCACTCCACCCTCAGGAAAAATACACACACTATAACCTAGATCTATCTTTCTTTGAGCACTTTTAAAAACCCCAATCCTACTTTTTCTACTATCTCTATCCACTAAAATACAAGTGCGCTTATAGAAAAACCCAAATAAAGGAATTTTACTCAACTCTTTTTTACCGACAAAGACAAATGGGTTTTTTGTTGTATATAGCATCAACATAATATCTGTCATTGATGTATGATTAGCTATAAACATATAGCTTTGCCCCTTTTTATACACTTCTTCTCTTTCTATTTTTGGAATAAACCCCATACCATATAAAATAAACTTAGACCAGCCTCTAGCTAATTTAAAAAAGAATGGATACCATTCCTCTTTTAAAATACTTACCAATAAAATTGGTAATAAAGCAATAATATAAATGAACATAAGGAAATAGAACCAAATACGGTAAAAAAGAATGGCTATGTTTTTTATGATTTTCATTAAAGTAAAAATACACTTTTACAGTAAAAAGTAAGTGTTTTTTTATTTATTACTAATTCAATACATTTGCCGAAATTCATATGAAGTGAAATTCTTTTACTTACTCTTTATTTTTATTCCATTTATTAGCAATGCGCAAGAAGAAACAATCACTGTTCCTGTTGAAGGCACTTTAATTTTTACAGGCCAATCTTCTATCTTACCTATTGCAGACGAATTAAATGGTGGGTTTTCATTTTTAAAAGTGGATCAAGCTAAAATTACAGCAAATAAAATAAATGATAAAGGAGATGTTATTAAAGTAATTGAAGCTAAAATACCAAATAAATTAGGGTCGTTTTTAGACGCTATCCATTTATCTAACAAGCTTCGCCTTTTTTTCTCAAGAAAAAAAGACATGGGCTATATGGATATCGATTTTGAAACAGGTACTGTCGAAGAACATGTTATTGAAGATGTATATAGTAAAAATGAAAAAATTATTGGGTATTATGGTGCTAATAATAGGTTTTATACACTTTTAGTTTCTAAGGATTCTCAAATTTCTTTATATGAATTTAATGAAAATCAAGATCCAAAAAAAATTGAATTCAAAGAAGGTGTAAGTATTATTAAAGATAAAGAATTAGCAAATAAATTCTTTAAGAAGAAATCAATAATAAGTATTATTAAACAAAATGAAGAGTCTTCGTTTACATTGAATTACAATCCAAAAAAAATCTATGTTTCTGACAATACAATTCAATTAACAGTAGATTATTATGTAGATGAAAAAGGAGCAGATCATATCACAGATATTTATACGCTTAACCTGCTAGATTATTCAGTTTCCTATCACAAGGTTCCTTTTCCAAATATTGAAAAGCAAAGAAATATTAAAAAAGAAATTCGATCGAGGTCTTATTTAAAAAATGGTCTTTTATTTCAATTAGTAAATAATAAGGAAGAAATTAAAGTTCAAATAGTTGATTATAAAACTCAAGAAGTTTTAAACACCTTTGGCATGAATGACTTTAGCTTAGGTAATTTTAATAACACTAATAAAAATGAAATTCCAAAATTTGGAAAAAATGAAAAAGTTGAGATTGAAAAAATAGATAAATTCATCAAATCTGTGTATCGTAATAAATCTTCTATTGCTGTATATGAAAGTGAAGATGAATATACTATTAAAGTCGGGGCACTTGAAATTATAGACAAAAATCATAGATTGAATGCAATGAATTCGACTCCAGATATTGTATCTTATTCAATAGATCCTTTTTTTGCAGCAGTTACATTTGGAGTACTTATTGGTGCGATTATTTATAGTAAGACTAAAAGTAACCCTCCAAATTATGGCACTACAAATTCTATTTATTTAAATGAAAAAGATCTTTTAGAATATAGTTCTACGATAACAATTGATAAATTAGATTTTCAATCAAAAAACAAAGAAGCAATAACATCTATTTATGAAAAATCTCGTACACATGAAAAATCATTGAGAGATACTAAAATTAGATTAGTAAAACCTTCACTATTTAAAATAAGAGGTGAATATTATTTTTCGTATTTTTCGATAAAAGAGCGTTCATTTTTAATAACAAAATTAGATTAATGTCAAGAATATTAACAGGAATACAAAGTACAGGAACACCTCATCTAGGAAATATCTTAGGAGCATTATTACCAGCAATTAAAATGGCTAATGACCCTAAAAATGAATCATTCCTATTTATTGCAGATATGCATTCATTAACTCAAATAAAGGATCCTGAGGTTCTTAGAAGCAACACTTATAGCACAGCTGCAACATGGTTAGCCTTTGGTCTTGATATAGAAAAAACTGTTTTTTATCGCCAAAGTGATATTGCTCAGGTTACTGAACTTACTTGGTATTTAAGTTGTTTCTTTCCGTATCAAAGATTAACACTTGCACATTCATTTAAAGACAAAGCCGATCATTTAGAAGATGTAAATTCAGGTTTATTTACCTATCCAATGTTAATGGCTGCAGATATTCTTTTATATGATGCTGAAATTGTTCCTGTAGGAAAAGATCAGCTACAACATTTAGAAATGACACGTGATGTAGCTTCACGTTTTCATGCAAAATTGGGAGAAACATTTGTTATTCCTGAAGCGAAAGTTCAAGAAGAAACAAAGTTAATTTCTGGTACAGACGGTCTGAAAATGAGTAAGTCTAAGAATAATATTATCAATATTTTTCTTCCTGAAAAAAAGCTTCGAAAACAAATTATGGGCATTCAAACTGATAGCACTCCATTAGAAGACCCAAAAGACCCAGATACTTGCAATTTGTTTTCACTTTATAAATTATTAGCTTCTCCTTCAGAAATTGAAATAATGAGAACTAATTATGAAGCTGGAGGTTATGGTTATGGTCATGCAAAACAAGCTTTTTATGAATTAGTCCTTGCTACATACTCTGAAGAGCGTTCTCGTTATAATTACTACATGGAAAACTTAAATGAAGTTGACAAAGCACTTGAAATAGGCGCTGCTAAAGCAAAAAATGTAGCAGATTCAGTTTTAAAAAGAGTAAGAACTAAAGTTGGATACTAGATCAATTTAAATATTTTTCCTGGTAAAGGTTGCACCAAACCTTTTAATTCCAAATTAAGAAGTAATGTAGCAATTTTATAAGTTGGCATATTTGCTTTAATAGCAATAGCGTCTAATAAATCGCTCCCTTCTTGTTTTAAAATATTATAGATTATTTTTTCTTCAGAAGTGAGTTCTACAAACAAAGTGGTTTGTTGAGTTTTAGGTTTTTCATTTTTTAATTGCCATCCTAAATGGTAAATGATATCTGCTGCTGAATTCACTAAATGTGCCTGTTGTGTTTTTATTAAATTATTACATCCTTGACTTTGTGAATCAGTTGCTCTTCCTGGAATTGCAAAAACTTCTCTATTATATGAATTTGCAATATCTGCAGTCACTAAACTTCCACCTTTCTCGGCAGATTCAATTACAATAGTTGCTTCACTTAGGCCTGCAATTATTCTATTTCTTTTTAAAAAATTTGTTCTATCAAAAGCATCATTACTCCAAAATTCTGTAATAAATCCGCCGTTTCCCATTATTTGTTCATTGTACTTGCTATGAATTTTAGGGTAGGTTTGATTCATACCATGTGCTAAACATGCAATAGTTTGCAACCCATGTTTTATTGCAGTTTTATGAGCTATAATATCTACACCATAAGCATAACCCGATACAATTATTGGATTTAGTGGAGATAATTCTTCTATTATATTTTCACAAAAAGATTTTCCATAGGTTGTGATTTTACGTGTACCAACAATGCTTATTATTCGTTTATTTTGAAGTTGAATATTTCCTTTTCTGAAGATTAAAATAGGTCCATCAATACAATTTTTAAGCTGATTTGGGTAATCTTCATCCAAAAAATAACTGAAAGAAATATGATTCTCTTCCATGAATTTCATTTCTTCTTCAGCCTCAAGTAAATGTATTTTCGCATCAAGATTTTTCAATTTAAAGGCGCCAACTCCTTCAACTTTAAGTAAGTATCTTTTTTTCTCTTTAAATATTCCTTCTGCAGAACCAATAGTTAACAACAATTTTTTAGCTGATATATCACCTAAATTTACAACACGCTGCAATGCCAATGTATACAGCAATTCATTTTTTGAAAGCATTAATAAACTATAAAAGAGGGAGGTAAAAAGGAATTTTAAATATATGAGTTATTTGTTAATAATTTCCCATCTGGAAGCTTAAAAACCATTTAAAAAATCCTATTTTTGTTTATATGCAATTAGCTTCTTACATAAACGATTTATTATTTCGCTATGAATGTGTGATTATTCCTGGATTTGGAGCATTTTTAACACAATATCATTCTGCAAAGATTGATACAAGTTCAAATACCTTTACTCCTCCTGGAAAATTAGTATCATTTAATAGACAATTACAAACTAATGATGGTTTATTAGCTAATTACATAGCAACAATTGAAGGTTGCAGTTATGAAACTTCGCTTCAGAGAATTAGAAATTTTACAGGTAATTTATCTTTACAACTTTCAGAAGGAAAAACAGTATCAATAAAAAATATTGGTGATTTTGTTTTTAACTCAGAACAAACTATTCAATTTACGCCTTCAGAAACTCAAAATTTCAATACAGCTTCGTTTGGGTTAACTCGATTTGTATCAACAAGTATTTCAAGAGAAATTCACCAAAAAACAGTCGCTGCTCTAGAAGAAAAAGCGCCTATCTATATCAGTCCTGATAAAAGATATGCTCGTCCTTACTTAAAATATGCAGCCATTGCTTTAATAGCTGTTTCTGCAATTGGTTTTGGTGGTATGAAATTATATGAAGGTTCTGTCCAACAACATAATTTTGCTGAAAAACAAAAAGCGAATACATTAATTGAAAACCAAATACAGGAAGCTACTTTTTTCATTGACAACCCTTTACCTTCTTTAAATGTTACTGTTACAAAGGAAAAAGGTAAATACCATATTATCGCTGGTGCATTTAGAGTTGAAGCGAATGCTGAAAAGAAAATTTCTCAACTTTCTGAACAAGGATTTGCTGCCAACATGATTGGTGTAAACAAATATGGTCTTCATCAAGTTGCATATAGCAGTCATGAAAACAGATTAGAAGCTTTACAAACACTACGCAACATTAAAAATGCTAACGACAGAGATGCTTGGTTGTTAGTTTTAGACTTAAATAAATAGCCTTATTTTATCTTCATAAAGTAATTTAAATTCGGAAGAATACTATGTATCTTTGCGAAAAAATTTAGGCATGGAAGTTAGGACAGCAAAAGAATCAAGGACGATTATCTCAGATCTTGTTTTACCAAGTGAAACCAATCCAATTGGAAATATGTTTGGAGGCGAATTATTGGCAAGAATGGATCGTGCAGCAAGTATTTGTTCGGGAAGACATAGTCGAAGAATCGTAATGACAGTTTCTGTTAATCATGTTGCTTTTAATAAAATGATCCCTTTAGGAAGTGTCGTTACAATTGAGGCACAAGTATCACGCGCTTTCACTAGTTCTATGGAAGTGATTATGGATGTATGGATTGAAGACAGACAAAGCGGGATTAGAACTAAGGCAAACGAAGCTATTTACACCTTTGTAGCTGTTGATGAAACTGGACGACCAGTACAAGTACCTGAATTGAAACCAGAAACTAAAACAGAAAAAATAAGATTCGACGCTGCGCTAAGAAGAAGACAATTAAGTCTTGTAATTGCAGGTAAAATGGCACCTAATGAAGCAACAGAGCTTAAAGCTTTATTTACATAATTAAGTAACCATTGTTACATTGATTAAATAATCTATCTCTTATTTTTGACAAAAATTTAAACTATGTTCGGTAAAGGAACAAAATTATATAGCGTATTAAGATTTAAATGTCCAAGGTGTCATGAAGGTGATTTTTTTCAAGGACATGCTTATAACTTTTCCAAAATGGGTAAAGTAAAAGAATATTGCCCAAAATGTAATCTGAAATATTCTATAGAACCAAGTTTTTACTACGGCTCCTATTATGTAACTTATGCTTTAGGATGTGCTTTATTTATAGCTATTTGGGTGTTAAAATTATTATTATTTCCAGATTTATCTCCTTGGGGATTATTAATGACAATATTAATTTCAGTCATAGTGCTTTCACCATTAATTTATGCACTTTCTAAAATAGTCTGGGGGAATTTTTTCTTTAAATATGATAAAAAAATCCTTCAGGAAAAAAATGTAACTTCACAAAATGATACAACAACTAAAGGATAGTTATGGGCATCTTTTTGAAGATGCATTATTACAAGAAATAGCTCAGGTAGGGACTTTTAAAGAAATTCCTGAAGGCTATAAATTAATGGAAATTGGGCAATATATTAAGTCCATGCCATTATTAATTGAAGGCGCAGTTAAGATTTTACGTGATGATGACGATGGAGATGAACTTCTTTTATATTTTCTTGAAAGAGGAGATACTTGTGCAATGACATTAACTTGTTGTTTAGGAGCTTCAAAAAGTGAAATTAGAGCGATTGCTGAATTAGACACTAAATTAATAATGATTCCAATTCAAAAAATGGAAGAATGGACTAGCAAATATAAAAGTTGGAGAAATTTTGTATTTGAAAGTTATCACAACCGTTTAATGGAGATGCTAGAAACCATAGATAGTATAGCATTTATGAAAATGGACGAACGACTTCTTAAATACCTTGGAGATAAATCTAAGGTTACAAATGAAGATACTATTTATAGTACGCATAAAGAAATTGCTTACGAATTGCATACCTCAAGAGTTGTGATTTCTCGTCTTTTAAAAAACCTTGAAAAACGAGGGAAAATAAAATTGTACAGAAACAATATTAAACTTATTTCAATTTAACCTCTACATGGAGTTCATCGAAATATTTGGCTATGCCTGCGCCCTATTAATTGGTGTGATTTTAGGACTCATAGGTGGTGGAGGTTCAATCTTAGCAGTACCAGTTCTTGCTTATTTGTTTTCCATTGAGGAAAAAGCAGCTACAGCTTATTCACTTTTTATTGTAGGTTCTAGTGCAGCATTAGGTGGTTTAAAACAACACTTTAAAGGATTTGTAGATTGGCGTACGGCAATTGTTTTTGGTATTCCTGCCATTATTGGAGTTTCTTTAATTAGAAAATTTGTAGTACCTGCAATACCAGATATTATATTTTCTGTAAATGATTTCGATTTTACAAGAAGAATGGCCATGTTTGGTCTTTTTGCAGCCTTAATGATTCCTGCAGCCTTTTCTATGCTGAAAAAAAGGAAAGTAAAGGAAGAAGTTGAAAATTCTGAAATTAGATACAATTACCCTCTTATCATCATTGAAGGAATTTTAGTGGGAGCAATCACCGGACTTATTGGAGCTGGTGGTGGATTTTTAATTATCCCTGCGCTAGTAATATTAGCTAATGTAGAAATGAAAGTTGCAGTAGGCACATCTTTAATCATAATAGCAGTAAAATCATTGATAGGTTTTTTCATTGGAGATGCATTTATTATGGAAATTGATTGGCAATTTCTTTTTTCATTTACGTTTTTATCACTTATAGGTATATTTATAGGAAGTTATTTAAGTAACTTTATAGATGGCAAAAAACTAAAGAAAGGCTTTGGTTATTTTATCATACTAATGGCTATTTTTATTTTTTACATGGAGTTTTTTATATAAAATTAGCTATCTGTAACTTATGTTACTTTTTACATCAAAAAAACTCATTAATTTTGAACCATAATTAAAACGAATACAATGAAAGTAGAGCAAATTTATACAGGGTGTTTAGCACATGCAGCTTATTACATAGAAAGTAATGGTGAAGTTGCTATTTTTGATCCCTTAAGAGAAGTTCAGCCCTATTTAGACAGAGCAAATAAAGATGAAGCAAAAATTAAATATATTTTTGAAACTCATTTTCATGCAGATTTTGTCAGCGGTCATCTAGACTTAAAGAAAAAAACGGGAGCTCAAATAGTATTTGGGCCTACTGCTAATCCTAGTTACGATGCAGTTATTGCAGAAGACAATCAAATTTTCAATATAGGAGATTATAAAATAAAAGTAATACATACACCTGGGCATACCATGGAGAGTACAACTTATTTACTGATCGATGAAAATGACAAAGAATATGGTATCATTACTGGAGATACTTTATTTATTGGTGATGTAGGTAGACCAGATTTAGCTCAGCATATCATTTCAGACCTTACAGAAGAAAAATTAGCAGGTTATTTATTTGATTCTTTACGAAATAGAATAATGCCTTTAAGCGATCATTTAATTGTATTCCCTAACCATGGAGCAGGATCTGCTTGTGGTAAAAATATGAGTAAAGAAACTACAGATACTTTAGGAAATCAAAAAGAAGTGAATTATGCGCTTCGTGCAGACATGACTAAAGAAGAATTTATTAATGAATTATTAGAAGGATTAACACCTCCTCCAGGGTATTTTCCTTCCAATGTATTAATGAATATAAAAGGATATACAAGTTTTGATGAAGTAATAACTAAAGGAAAAACTGCTCTTAATGCTGATGCTTTTGAAGTTGCTGCTAACGAATCTGGAGCCATAGTTTTAGACGTTAGACATCAAGAAGCTTTTGCAAAAGGTCATATTCCTCGATCTATCTTTATTGGTTTAGATAGTACATTCGCTCCTTGGGTTGGTTCTCTTATAAAAGATGTTAAACAACCTATTTTATTAGTAGCCCCTGAAGGAAGAGAAGAAGAAACTATTACAAGATTATCTAGAGTTGGTTTTGATAACACTATTGGATACTTAGAAGGCGGTTTTGAAGCATGGAAAAAAGCAGCAAAAGAGTATGATAAAGTAACTGCAATTTCTGCTGAAGAATTAAAAGAAGCCATAGATCATGATGTTCCTGTTTTTGATGTTCGTAAAGATGGCGAATTTCAAGCTGAACATATTGAAGGTGCTAAACATACAAGTTTAGATAAATTAAATGACCACTTAGCAGAATTTCCAAAAGATGAAATTTTTTATGTGCATTGTGCTGCTGGTTATAGATCAATGATTGCATCATCTATTTTAAAAAGTAGAGGAATACATAACTTAATTGATGTAGATGGAGGATTTAATGCAATTAAAAGAGTTGGAATTAAAACAACAAACTTTGTTTGTCCTTCCACTTTAAAATAGTAGAATAATGAGAAATGTTAATCAGGAAGAATGGCGAGATTTAATTGCAAACGACTCTAACGCAACAATCATTGATGTTAGAACACAGCAAGAATGGGATGCTGGAGTTTTAGAGGATGCGATTCAAATCAACATTCAAAATGCAGCTGGTTTTATTGATCATGCTAAAAATTTAAACCTCTCAAATAATTTCTACTTATACTGTAGAAGTGGGGGAAGAAGTCAAATGGGATGCCAAATACTTGAATCTTTAGGCGTTAAAAACACCTATAACCTTCAAGGTGGAATTATGATGTGGAATGGTAAAATAGTATCTCTTTAAAAAATAATTTAGTAAGAAAAATATATAATAATTTTATTGGTTGATTAGTTAGTTAAGGAAGTAGTACGTAGAAATACTGCTACTTCCTTTTTTTTTAAAAATTCTTAAATTTGATAGTATGAAATCAACTCTTGTAATACAAAATTTAAAATGTGGTGGATGTGCAAATACAATTACCACAAAAATCTCAACTATAGATAATATTTCTGAAGTCGAAGTCGATGTTGAAGCATCCTCAGTATCGTTTACTTTTCAAAACGTAAACGATTTAGAAACAGTAAAAGATAAGTTAGCGCATTTAGGATATCCAATTGAAGGAGATAAAAATTCAGTGGTATCAAAAGCTATTTCGTATGTAAGTTGCGCAACGGGCAAGATGTCTCAATAGTCATGGAGGCTACAGATAATAGTTTACAAAATCATTGGAATACTGCTTATACTTTAAAAGAGACTTCTAAATTAGGTTGGTTTGAAGAAACTTCAAAACCAACTTTATCAATCATTCAGAAATGCGAATTAGATAAAAATTCTCGTTTGTTAAATGTTGGTGCAGGCGCTTCAATTTTAATAGATGAATTAGTTGACCTTGGTTATACCAATGTAATCGCTTCAGATCTTAGTAAAGAATCATTAAAAAATTTACAAGATCGAATGGCTTCAAAAAAAGAGGCTGTAGATTGGATTGTAGATGATTTAACTAATCCGAAAGTTCTTTCAGAAATTGAACCTGTAGATTTTTGGAATGATAGAGCTGTTTTGCATTTTTTTACTGAAAAAAAAGACCAAGACACTTACTTCAACCTTTTAAAAAAACTTGTAAAATCATCAGGATATGTAATCATTTCAGTGTTTAATACTGAAGGTGCAACCAAATGTTGTGGATTACCAGTTAAAAGGTATGATAAAGATATGCTCACTGAAAAATTAGGCAGCGAATTTAAGTTAATAGATAGTTTTAATTACATCTATACAAATCCATATGGCGACCCAAGGCCCTATGTTTACACACTATTTCAGAAAAAATAATTATCATGAAAAGATATTCAATTTATATTAGCTTATTGTGTATAGGCTTACTTTTTAGTTCTTGTAAAAATAATGCTGAAAACGAAGCATTAGATCCTCAAAAAGATGTTGACACCATTGCTTCATCTGAAATTCCTGCAGGAAAAAAATACCTAGAAACTAAATGTATTCTATGTCATAGTTTAACTGCAAAAGGAAGTGAAAGAATTGCTCCTCCTATGATTGCTGTTAAAAAGAATTATATAAACTCAACTACTTCAAAAGAAGAGTTTATTGAACTTTTTACGGGTTTTGTAAAAGATCCAACCAACGAAAAAGCATTAATGAGCGGAGCCATTAATAAGTTTGGAGTGATGCCAAAACAAGCTTTCCCAGAAGATGAAGTTTTAGCCATTGCTAATTATCTATACGATTACGAAATAGAAACTCCTGCAGGTTTTGGAAAACATTGGAACAAAGAACATGGTGGTAAAAAATTTAGACAAAGAGGAAAAAAATTAAACGCTTCAAAGCAAGTTCAAACCTCTGAAGAAATTGGAATGAATTACGCGCTTTCTACCAAAAAGATCTTGGGTAAAAATTTGATGGGTACTATTCAAAAAAAAGGCACACAAGAAGCTTTTAAATTTTGTAATGTCCAAGCTCTTCATTTAACCGATAGCATGGCAAATAATCAAAATGCAATCATAAAAAGAGTAAGTGATCTCCCTAGAAATAATGCTAATTCAGCTAACAAAAAAGAATTAGGCTATATCCAAAAGTATAAAATATTGCTTTCCGAAGGAGAAAAATACAGCCCAATTGTTGAAGAAGTTGATGACAGCATTCATTTCTATTATCCCATTGTTACCAATTCCATGTGTTTACAATGTCATGGTTCTACAAAGCATCAAATTGAACAAAAAACACTTTCTTTACTGTCTGAATTATATCCAGAGGATAAAGCTGTAAACTACTCTGAAGATGAAGTAAGAGGCATTTGGAGCATTCATTTTAAAAAATAAAACCATTAATGAGTCAAGACAAAAAGTTTTGGAATGATCGATATAAGGAAAACAATACAGGTTGGGATATAGGTCATGTTTCTCCTCCATTAAAAGATTATTTTGATCAACTAACAGATAAGAATATCAAAATATTAATTCCAGGTGCAGGAAATTCATACGAAGCCGAGTATTTACACCAACAAGGGTTTAAAAATGTGCATGTTGCAGATCTTTCAGAAATACCATTAAAAAATATTAGTAAGAGAGTTTTAGATTTCCCTAAAGAACATCTTATTCATGGTAATTATTTCGAAATTCAACAAAAATTCGACCTCATCATAGAACAAACATTTTTTTGTGCAATTAATCCTTCTTTTCGCAAAGATTATGTGCAAAAAGCAAATGAATTATTAACTGAAAAAGGTAAAATAGCAGGCTTACTTTTTTCAGTTCCATTAAACAATGACAAACCTCCATTTGGAGGAAATTCAGAAGAATATAAAAATTTATTTAACCCCTATTTTAATATTGAAATAATGGAAACTGCAATTAATTCAATTCCAAAAAGATTGGGTAATGAATTATTCATTAAATTGTTGAAAAAATAACATTGATATCAAAAGCCCTTGACACTTATTTCCCTCAGCTTGCAAAGATGCCAGATCTTAAAGCTGAATTAGAAGACATTTGCAGCATTCATACATTTAAAGCAGGAACTGTTATATTAAACCAAGGTGCTTATATAAAAGTGATTCCCTTACTTACCAAAGGTCTTGTTAAAGTTTTTAAGGTGGAAGCTGAAAACGGAAATGAAGTGTTACTCTATTACATAAAACCTGGTGAAAGTTGTGTAATGTCGGTTACTACTTTAATGAAAAACAATCCAAGTAAGGTAAAAGCAGTAATCGAAGAAGATGCTGAAATTGTGGTGATACCTGCCAATAAAGCGTTAGCGATTGCTAAAAAATATCCAAAATGGAATGAATTTATTTATGATTTATTCAATTTAAAATTTGACGAATTACTACAAGTTGTTGAAATACTTACTTTTTCAAATAAAGACACAAGGCTCCTTGAATATTTAAAAAAAGAAGCCTTGTTAAAAAACAGTCAAATTATACATACTACCCATCAACAAATTGCTTACGATTTAGGTTCTTCTCGTGAAGTTATTTCTAGGCTTTTAAAAAAGCTAGAACAAAATGGGTATGTAAATCTTAAACAGGGATCTATAGAGTTAAATTAGCTCTTTTAGAACGAAATCCAGATATCATTTGTCCGAAAAGTTTAGATGAAATTATTCCAGAGAAAGCTCATTGGCTACGGCTTCAGGAAATATTTCTTTATACACCATACTTAATTCATTGGCATATACTAATACTTTTAGTGTTTCAAATTTTGGGTCGTCAATAAAGAGTATTTCTTTATTGCCTGCGATAGTAATGTCGCTCATATTTCTAGTAACAACTTGCTTTAAAAACTGATTTGTATAAACACTTGTTATATCATCAAGATACTCATTAAATTCCTCTTCTGTTTTATCTTGACTTTTTGTAAAATGAAAGGTAAACGAGGATTTATAAATAACTATTGAATATCTCACATTCTCATAGCTAAACGTTTTTTCAACATCCTTAATTTCCATTGAATTGAAGGTTGTTGTAAAGTTATCTCCTTCAAAAGCGTTTTTCATCTGATTTAACAAATCATTTCTTGACATCATCTTCATAAACTCTGGATGCAATCTATCAACTGCTTTTTCCCAATCATTATTCTTAAAACTGTTGAAATAAATAGAAAACTGAGCTTTAATAGTGTCTGTTTGTTTTTGAGATAACTCAGTAATAATAATTGAATCGTTTGTTTGAGCATAAAACCCTGTACACACAAGTAAACTAAGTAACAATAATCGTTTCATATTAAAAAATTAGGATAAATTTTTATTCAAAATCTGAAGTGAATATAAACTATTCTCTCTTTCTTTTCAAAAATCCAGATACCATTTGTCCAAAAAATCCTTTAGGGAAAGTTTCTTCTCCTGGAAATCCTATTTCAACAGTTCCACTATCTTCTGGCACATAATTGGTTTTAAAAATATAATCCCAAAGACTTAAACTTATTCCAAAGTTAACTCCGTGATATCTTCCTTTAGGTAATGCCTTAACATGATGGTATAAATGCATCACTGAATTATTAAAGATATACTTCAATGGTCCCCAGGTAATTTTAATATTCGCATGGTTTAAATGTCCAATAGTAATAGCAAAGAAGTGAACAATATAAGCTTGTTCTGGTTCAAAACCTCCTAAAATCATAACTCCTACAGTCTTTAATGGCTTGTAGAAAATGTTTTCCATCCAGTGGTATCTAAGATGCGCTGCAAAGCCCATTTCTTTAACTGAATGATGTACTTGGTGAAAACGCCATAAAAAATCATAACGATGTAACAGTACATGCGTAAACCATTGTACAAAATCAATGATGACAAAAAATACAAGTAATTGTGCCCACATTGGCCAATGATTAATTTCAATTAAAGCAAAAGCATATTTTGAAACTCCTATTTCGTTAAATAAGATTCCTAAAATCTGATACACACCACTGATAATAATAGCGAATATGAAAAAATTGAAGAACATATAAAATCCATCTAACCAAAAATCCTTTCTAATAATTGATTGATTTTTACGCCAAGGCATTAAAATTTCTAAAATCCAAACGATTACTGAGATAACTACAAGACCCCAAAAATAATTGGTGTACCAAGGAACTTGAAATAATATTGAATCCCATGTCCATTGCATTGTTTCGGTAAAAGCATTTGTAAATGCTGTGATATACTTTTCCATAATTATTTATTTACTACTGTTATAACTGTTATACTATCTTTTTTATAAGGGAGTTCTTTAAAATAACTCCATTCAGTCCATGAACCATCATAATTATATACATGTTGAAAGCCTAAAACTTCCTTCAATACAAAATATGTATGTGCTGAACGTACCCCAGAATGACAATAGGTAATAATGGTGTCATGTTCTAAAATATTTAATGAGCTTACTAATTGTTTCAATTCTTCAACTGACTTTAATTTTTTATTATTTGAATAGTCTATTGCATTTTCCCAATCGAATAATTTACTCTTCGGAATTCTTCCTCCTTTAGCAGCTCCTTTTTTCTGTCTTTTTCCACTAAACTCTTCTAGATTTCTAGTATCTAAAAGTATTGAATTTGAACCTGTACTAATCTTTTTTAATACTTCTTCTTTTGTAACATTTATAGAATTTTTCACTTCATTATTTAAAGAAAACATACTCGGTTTAACAACTGTATTCTGAGTAGTAATTACTCCATCTAATTCTTTCCAAGCATCAATTCCGCCATTTAATATTCTCACAGTTTTAAAATTATAATACTGTAAAATCCACCAAAAACGTACTGCATCACAAGAGCCACGGTCGTCGTAAACAATAATTGAATCTTCATTTGTTATTCCTAAAGAGCTAAATAACGTTTCAATAGTTTCTGGTTGAGGCAACATTCCTCCATAAGGATAAGTTTGATTTTCTAAATCACTTCTCCATAATTGAATTGCTCCTTCTATATGACCTTCGTTATAATTTTTTTCTTTTCTGAAATCAACAATTTTTACATTTTCATTTGAATAAATCTCTAGCATTTCATCTGCTTCAATTATATAAGAAGATGCTTTTTCTTCAGAAGGAATTAAAGAATTTTTTGAAGTTTCATTTTTACATGAAATAACAATTATGAATAATACTATAAAAGGGCTAATCTTCCAATGCATACCATTTGATATTAGTTAAACCTTCTCTTCTTCCTTTTTTAGTAGGAGCATAATGTTTTGCTAAATAATTAACGATAATCTCTTCATTACCTCCAAGGTCCCATAAATTTTGGGTTTCTTGCATCCACTTTATAGTAGCTATCCATCGTTCTTTGGACATTCTATTTTGAGTAACCAATTTTGAAGAATGACAATTTGTACAATTATTTATTACCTCCGTTAAGCCCTCTCCATCAACAAAACCAGTACTTACATGAATTCCATTTTCTATTAAATCTTCATCAACTTCTTCTTGAATAATTGTATAATCCTCTGGAATTGTTTCCTTGTTATATTCATTTAAGAATATTGAAAAACCTAAAACAAATAAAATTAAAAAAGCAAAAAATACGAACAACAACTTGTAAGTTGAAGTTACTTGATCTTTAAAATTAGTATGCTCTTTCTTTTTTTCCAACTATGAAACTTTTACTGCAATTCGGTGACAAGCATTATTTAAATATCCTTTTGGGTTCCAACCTGGCAATAACATGGGTTGTCCTATTCCGTTTGAATCTGTTGCTCTAGCCCATACTTCATAATATCCTTTCTTCGGAAAATCTATATCAGCAGAAAAATGTTGCCAAGCTAATCTGTTAGCTGGAGAATCAACTGGACATTGATGCCAAGTAGCTCCAAAATCAATGGAGTATTCCATTTTCTTCACTTCTAAATCTCCTGCCCAAGCATGGCCTCTAATATTTAATTTTTTATTTTTCTTAATTACTGCTCCCGATTTAGGATAGGTTATTAAAGATTTCACTGGCATAGACTCGATAATACACATGTCTTCATCTCTCACTTTTGTGCCTGGAGCAACCGCTTCGCAAGGCACTCTATAAGCTGTACCGGACATTTTAGTACCGTCATGCACTTTATCTCTAACACTTATGGTATGAATCCATTTACCTGAAACCGAAGCTGGCCATCCTCCTGCAACTAATCGTAAAGGATAACCATGTGACAAAGGAATTGGTTCTCCGTTCATAGAGAATGCCAATATTGTTTCATCCTCCAGCGCTTTTTCCATAGGAGCTCCACGAGAAATTGGCTCTTTCTTAGGATCTAAACTTAAATGCTTGTCAGCAGCATGATAACCTATATAAACAGCACTACTTTTTATTCCTACATCTTCTAATACATCACGTAATCTAACTCCTGTCCATTCTGCACAAGAAACTGCACCAACAGTCCATTGATTACCTTTTGCAGGTGGATCGAATTCACTTCGACCATTTCCTCCACACTCTAAAGTAAGCTGATAAGTATATTGTTTAAACTTCGATTTTAATTCTTTTATAGTATATGATTTCTTTTGAGAAACAGACTCGCCTTCAATCGTTAAAGTCCATTTTGAAATATCTATATTTTCAGGAATTAAACCATTATTTCGGATAAACATATATTTATTAGGTGTAATCTTATCATCTAATAAATGAGCTTTAGCTTCAATATTCCATGGTTTGTCATTTAGAACAACCATTTCTTTGTCAAGCCCAAACATTTTAAAGGGATCTGGATCTTGAAGCGCTAAAGGATTATATCCTTCTAACATCGTTGAACCAAATACAATTTCAGTTCCAATAATCGCTGCCATGGAACCTAAAACAGTGTTTTTTACAAATTTTCTTCTTTTCATGATATGTAAACATATTAAGAATGAATGACTTAAAAAGTAACAATTGTTACACATAAAAAAGTCATAATATAAAGATAATCTATGCGCTTTAATTTTTGCAAGAAATAATCACTTTTGTTTTTGTAAAACTAAGGTTGTCATACATCGTAAATCATTCACATTAACTGTTTTTAACGGTTCTAAAAAAGTTAATTTATGGATTGACATAATTTCTTCTAATAGTGATCTTGTTAACAAAAATCGATGGCTTGTATCTGACAATAAATAAATTCCTTCAGATATTAATTTAATTTTTTCTTCAATTCCAATATTCGATGCCATTCTAATGAAAAGAGTTCCTTTAGTTTTTAGCACTCTTATCATTTCTGAAAACATTGCTAGGAAATGTTCAGTATTTTCAGCAAAATGAAGCACCGCATTACAAATAATATGGTTAAAAGTTTCATTTTTAAAAGAAAGGTGTTCTACTTCTGAAACTGAAAAATTTGAGGCTAATTTTGAATAATTCTTTTTTACAATATCAATAGATTCTTCATTTTTATCTATTCCATAAATATCAAATCCATTATAATAAAACCAATGTATATTTCTACCTTTTCCACAACCTACGTCTAGAATTTTATCATTTTCATTGTATCTAGATTTTAAAATTTGATCCAGTAAATAGATGTCTGTATTTCCTATGATTTCTTTTAAACTGTTATTCTTCATTATAAAAATTATAGCTGTAACACTTGTCACAAGATAAACATATTAGATGTTCTATTTTTGACCTATAAGATTTAAAATACTTAATTATGAAAAAAAATATGGGCGGCACAGATCGCATGATTCGAATTATAATTGCATTAATAGTAGGTGTATTGTATTATTTTAAAGTAATAGATGGAACTTTAGCCATTGTATTATTGACATTTGCAATCATCTTTTTATTTACAAGTTTTTTAAATTTCTGCCCTCTTTATAGTCTATTCGGGATAAATACCTGTAAAATGAAAAAGTAAGATATTAGTTTTAGCATGAAACAATCCTACTATTCAAATTTAAAAAAGAAGGGTGTTTTTATTGTAACAATTGTTACCTTCACATCAACTTATTTCAAATATTTTTACAGAAAATTAATCAACCCATTATGTCTTTATTAAGCTTTCTTTTTGGCAGTAAAAAATCAGAATTTATAACTCAATTAAGTGCGGAAGAATTTAAATCTAAAATTCAAAATAAAAAAGTTCAATTAGTCGATGTAAGAACTCCTAATGAATTTAAACAGGGTCACATTAAAAAGTCGATTAACATTGATTTCTTCTCAGGAAAGTTCAATGTAAATTTTGATAACCTTAATAAAAATGAAGCTGTGTATGTGTATTGCCGAAGCGGTGCAAGAAGCCGACAAACTGCAAATAAATTAGCAAAGAAAGGCTTTACTGAAATCTACGATTTAAAAGGAGGTTTTATTAGGTGGTAAATATTTAAAATATACTTTTATAAACCCCTCAATTTTATGACATTGTAACAAATGTTACAATTTTTTCAATTCTATGTATCTATTTTTAGCTCTTCTGAAAAAATAAATACACATGAAACGAACATGCTAAAAAGTTTAATTCTAATCGAAATAACTTATAGTGAACAGCATGTGACTAAATTAATTAAATAACAGAGACACATGAAATCACATTATCAAATTTTAGTTATTGGAGGTGGAAGCGGTGGAATTATGACCGCGGCAAACCTCTTAAAAAAGGACGCTAAATTAGACATCGCAATTATAGAACCTTCCGATTCTCATTATTATCAACCTGCTTGGACTTTGGTTGGAGCTGGAACATACGATTTTGAGAAAACAAAACGAAGTATGGCTTCTGTAATGCCCAAAGGTGCTACATGGATTAAAGATTTCGCTACGACTTTTAATCCTGAAGAAAATAGTGTTTCTACTAAAGAAAGTGGAACAATTACCTACGATTATTTAGTAGTTTCTCCAGGTCTTGTGATGGACACTTCACTTATTGAAGGGTTAACTGAATCTCTTGGTAAAGGTGTAGTGTGTAGCAATTATACAGATCCAAAACATACTTGGGAAGTACTTAAAAACTTTAAAGGTGGAAATGCAGTTTTCACCCAACCTACAACTCCTATAAAATGTGGAGGAGCTCCTCAAAAAATTGCATATTTAGCTGCAGATTATTTTAAGAAAAATGATTTAAAAGACACAACTAATGTTGTTTTTGCAACTCCAGGTTCTGTGATTTTTGGTGTTAAAGAAATTCGAGAAAGTTTAATGCAAGTGATTGCCAGGTATGGGATTCATTTTAAACCTTTCTATGCGCCTATAAAAATTGATGGTGAAAATCAAATTGTAACTTTTAAAGGAGTTGGAACAGGAGAAAACAAATGTGTCCTGAATGAAGATAATGAGTTAAGAGAAATCATGTCGGGAGAATCAATTATTGAAATGCCTTTCGACATGTTGCATTTAGCTCCGCCACAAACGGCACCAAAGTTTATTCAAGAATCTCCATTGGTAAATGATGCTGGCTGGTTAGATGTAGATCACTTTACGCTTCAGCATAATAAATACAATAATAT
>Ga0209345_10001208_pt1 | contig 31483 bp, 22 predicted proteins | sample Cruoilmetagenom7_FD_187294 | JGI IMG/M metagenome (GOLD analysis project Ga0209345, IMG submission 187294) | Oil polluted marine microbial communities from Coal Oil Point, Santa Barbara, California, USA - Sample 7 (SPAdes) (version 2) | ecosystem: Environmental > Aquatic > Marine > Oil seeps ...
ATGAGTGCGATCCATACAGCGGCCCAGGCCATCATGACCGGTAACGGTGATGTGTTTATGGTTGGTGGTGTGGAGCACATGGGGCACGTTCCCATGACTACAGGCTTCGATCATAATCCCGCTGCATCAAAGTATTCTGCCAAGGCATCCAACATGATGGGCCTGACTGCAGAAATGCTGGCAAAAATGCACGGCATCAGCCGTGAGCAGCAGGATGAGTTCGGCGCTCGTTCACATCGCCTTGCCCACGAAGCAACGCTGGAAGGTCGTTTCAAAAACGAAATCGTACCTATTGAAGGTCACGACGAGAACGGCTTCAAGGTGCTGATCGAGCACGACGAAACGATTCGTCCGGAAACCACTGCGGAGTCACTGGGCAAGCTGAAGCCAGCATTCGATCCGAAGAACGGAACCGTGACTGCCGGCACTTCCTCGCAGCTGACAGACGGCGCATCAGCACTGGTGCTGATGTCTGCTGAGCGTGCGGAAGCGCTTGGGCTGAAGCCTATGGCGAAGATCCGCAGCATGGCTGTTGCTGGTTGCGATCCCGCAATCATGGGTTACGGTCCTGTACCGGCCACCAAAAAGGCACTGAAGCGTGCAGGCCTTAAAGTCGAAGATATCGACTTTTGGGAACTGAACGAAGCTTTTGCCGGCCAGTCTTTGCCAGTACTGAAAGACCTGAAGCTGTTGGGTGTGATGGAAGAAAAGGTTAACCTGAATGGCGGCGCGATTGCCCTTGGCCATCCGCTGGGCTGCTCTGGTGCCCGAATCTCCACAACCCTGTTGAACGTAATGCAGGCTAAAGGCGGTAAGCTTGGTGTTTCCACCATGTGTATCGGCCTGGGGCAGGGCATTGCAACAGTGTGGGAGCGCCTGTGATCCGCTAGACGGACACGTTAGTGCTTTCATGGAAGGCCCGGCTTGCGCCGGGCCTTCCTGCTTTCAGGAAGCCCTGAAAGCGCCTTCCGAAATACAAAAAAAAGCGTGACTGAAACGAAAGAATGGGTTGTCTTGCAATTGATGACCCTGTAAAACAGTGAGCCTATACATAATGGCGGCTCCTATAGTTTTTCCAGCCGATTGATTTTACAGCGAGTTTACGGTCTGCTTATTTAACGACCGATTTATCGCCAAGGATACAGATCTCTGATATGGGTAAAAGTCTCGTAATTGTCGAGTCACCAGCGAAAGCGAAGACCATTAATAAGTACCTGGGCCCCGACTTCATCGTGAAGTCGAGTGTCGGGCATATTCGTGATCTTCCCGTCAGTGGCAGCGGATCCCAGTCCGATCCTAAAGAGCGTGCCAGGCAGGCGGCAGTCACTCGAAAACTCAGCCCCGAGGACAAAATTGCGCATAAAAAGCGTAAGGCCCGGGAACAGCTTGTTGCCCGTATGGGCGTTGACCCCGATCAGGACTGGAGTGCCCGCTACGAGATTCTTCCTGGCAAGGAAAAGGTTGTCAGTGAACTCAAGCGACTTGCCAAGACTGCTGACCACATCTATCTCGCAACGGATCTCGACCGCGAAGGGGAGGCTATTGCCTGGCACCTCAAGCAGACCATTGGCGGCGAGCCGGAAAAGTACCGTCGTGTGGTGTTTAACGAGATCACCAAACGTGCGATTCAGGAAGCATTTGAAAATCCAGGCACTCTCGATCAGAACCAGGTGAACGCGCAGCAGGCGCGGCGTTTTCTGGATCGTGTTGTGGGTTATATGGTTTCGCCTCTGCTGTGGGCAAAACTTGCCCGTGGGCTGTCCGCAGGCCGTGTTCAGTCCGTTGCGGTTCGATTGATCGCAGAGCGTGAGCGTGATATTCGGGTTTTTGTTCCGGAAGAATACTGGCAGTTGTTTGCCGCCCTTGGTGCCGAAGCCAGTACTCAGCCTGTGCGTTTTGAAGTTACACGTTATAACGACAAGCCTTATCGCCCGGTCAACGAACAGCAAAGCAAAGAACATGTAGAACGCCTTGAATCAGGCAGTTTCAAGGTATCCAAGCGGGAAGACAAGCCAACAAAATCCCGCCCTGGGGCTCCGTTTATTACATCGACACTGCAGCAGGCGGCGAGCAATCGTCTGGGCTTCAGCGTCAAGAAAACCATGATGCTTGCCCAGCGCCTTTATGAAGCAGGGTACATCACTTACATGCGTACCGATTCGACGAACCTGAGTCAGGACGCCGTTAATAGCTGTCGTGATTACATACTGGATCAGTTTGGCGAGCGCTATCTGCCAGAGAAGCCAAAGGTCTATGGCAGCAAAGAGGGTGCTCAGGAAGCGCACGAGGCCATACGCCCAACAGAAGTGACGCGCCAGGCTGTGGCTATCAGCGGCCTTGAAAAGGACGCTGAGAAGCTTTACGAGCTGATCTGGCGGCAGTTTGTAGCATGCCAGATGTCGGAAGCAGAATTTCTCAGCACATCTATCGTGGTTGCCAATGGTGATTACGAGTTGCGTACGCGTGGCCGTATTATCAAGTTTGATGGTTTTCTGAAGGTTGCACCCCAGTCGGCCAAGAAAGAAGAAGATGTTGCTTTGCCGGATATCAAGCTGGGAGAGGCTCTGAGTCTCGATAAGCTGGAACCGAGCCAGCACTTCACCAAGCCGGCGCCCCGTTACACTGAAGCGAGTTTGGTTAAAGAGCTTGAAAAGCAGGGTATTGGTCGTCCATCTACATATGCTTCGATTATTTCGACCATTCAGGATAGAGGGTATGTACGCCTGCAGAACCGGCGGTTTTACGCAGAAAAAATGGGTGAAATTGTCACCGAGCGGCTTTGTGAATCATTTTCTAACCTGATGGATTTTGATTTCACCGCAAAGATGGAAGGCGATCTGGATCATATTGCCGAAGGCGATGTGGACTGGAAAACCGTCCTGAACGATTTTTATGCGCGGTTCCGTCAACAGCTGGAGTCTGCCGAGGCGGCTGATGGTGAGGGCGGTATGCGCCCGAACGATCCGACGGAAACCAACATTCCATGCCCGACCTGTGGTCGCAATATGCAGATTCGGGTTGCGAGTACCGGCGTGTTTCTTGGCTGCTCGGGATATTCTCTGCCACCTAAAGAACGTTGTAAAACCACCATCAACCTGGTTTCCGGCGATGAAGTTGTCAGTGCCGACGATGATGTGGAAGGTGAGGGTGAGACCCGTTTGTTGCGGAAAAAACGCCGTTGCCCGATATGTTCTACCGCGATGGACAGTTATCTGGTTGACGAGACTCGCAAACTGCATGTTTGCGGTAACAATCCTGACTGTTCCGGTTATGAGGTGGAGGAAGGGACCTTCCGCATAAAAGGCTATGATGGGCCGACACTGGAGTGCGACAAGTGCGGCTCCGAGATGCAGCTGAAAACTGGCCGGTTCGGCAAGTATTTCGGGTGTATGAGTGATACCTGCAAAAATACCCGTAAGCTGCTGAAAAGTGGTGAGCCAGCGCCTCCTAAAATGGATCCGGTGCCAATGCCCGAGCTTCAGTGCCTGAAAGTCGATGACACCTATGTGCTGAGAGATGGGGCTTCCGGGCTATTTCTGGCGGCAAGCAAGTTTCCGAAAAATCGTGAAACCCGGCCCCCGCTTGTTATGGAGATCAAGCCGCACCAGAAGGAAATCGATCCAAAGCACGATTATCTGATGAAGGCGCCCGAACGTGACCCTGAAGGCAACCCGACGGTTATCCGGTACAGCCGAAAAACGAAAGAGCAGTACGTGATGTCGGAAAAAGACGGCAAGGCAACGGGCTGGTCTGCGTGGTACGTGGATGGCAAGTGGCAGCCTCGGGAGAAAAAGTAGGGGCTGTATAGCTATAGCGCTATTCTGAAAAAAAACAGGGGCAGGAACGAAAGTTCCAGCCCCTGTTTTTTTATGCGGTTCTTCCCGGTTTATCTGAGCTTTGGGCTCACCTGAACTTCCGCAGTCTTTCAATCAGCGAAGATGTATCCCAGCGTTTTCCACCCATTTCCTGAACATCGCCATAGAATTGATCAACCAGGGCGGTGACTGGTAGTGATGCCTTGATTTTCCGCGCCTCATCCAGGCATATGCCCAGATCCTTACGCATCCAGTCCACGGCAAATCCATGTTCAAACTCGCCATCGATCATGGTTGCGGATCTATTTTCCATCTGCCATGACTGAGCGGCGCCTTTTGAGATTACATCCACGACTTTTTTTACGTCTAGGTTTGCCTGTTCAGCAAAATGCAGGGCCTCAGACAGCCCCTGTACAAGACCGGCTATTGCAATCTGGTTCACCATTTTGGTTTTCTGGCCGCTGCCAGCCGGTCCCATCAGGTTCAGGGCTTTGGCGTAATGTTGTAACAGGGGGCTGGCTTTGGCGTAGTCTGACTCGGTACCGCCACACATGATCGTAAGCTGGCCGTTTTGGGCTCCCTGCTGGCCTCCGGAAACCGGGGCATCAATAAAACTCATCCCGGCTTTGAGTGAAGCTTCAGACAGTCTCTCGGCAACTCCAGCTGATGCGGTTGTGTGGTCCACCAGTATGGCGCCGGGCTGTCCATGTGCCAGGATGCCGTCATCGCCCTCATAAACAGCAGTCAGGTCTTTGTCCGCGCCCACGCAGGTCAATACAAAATCAGAGCCCTTCACAGCCTCCGCAATAGTCTGACAGGCGGTTCCTGTGTATTCTTTTGCCCACTGTGAGGATTTTTGTTCTGAGCGGTTCCATACGCGGACGGTAAGGCCTGCATTGGCGAGATGGCCAGCCATCGGATATCCCATAACACCAAGGCCGATGAAGGTTACTGTAGTCATTATTGTCTCCTTTTTTAGTTATGGGGCTTAAGTTAGCACAGAGTTCATGAGTTGCCGGACCAAAACGCTGTATTTGTATTGGTCACAAAAAAAGGCCGCTGATTCAGCGGCCTTCTGGCTTCCGGGTGTGCAGGATTACTTTTTCGGGTAATCCCTTGCTGGGAAACCGGTGTAGAGCTGACGCGGGCGGCCAATACGGTAGTCACCGCTGACCATTTCGTTCCAGTGTGAGAACCAGCCGATCGTACGCGACATCGCGAAGATCACCGTGAACATGGAGGTCGGGATTCCGATTGCCTTGAGAATCAGGCCGGAATAGAAGTCCACGTTCGGGTAGAGCTTGCGTTTGACGAAATACTCATCTTCCAGAGCAATCTGCTCAAGGCGCTGAGCAATTTTCAGCAGTGGGTCATTTTCCAGTCCCAGTTCGCTCAGAACTTCGTGTGCGGTTTCTGCCATTACCTTGGCGCGCGGATCGAAGTTTTTGTATACCCGGTGGCCAAAGCCCATCAGGCGGAAGGGGTCGTCTTTGTCCTTGGCCTTCGCAATAAAGGTATCAATGTTGTCCACGTCGCCGATTTCCGCGAGCATATCGAGAACGGCTTCGTTGGCGCCGCCATGAGCCGGGCCCCACAGTGCGGCGATGCCAGAAGCAATGCAGGCATAGGGGTTGGCGCCGGTTGAGCCGGCCAGGCGTACTGTGGACGTTGACGCATTCTGTTCATGGTCTGCGTGCAGAATGAAGATTTTGTCCATGGCTTTGGCCAGGATCGGATTCGGTTTGTATTCCTCACAGGGAACGCCAAACATCATCTGCAGAAAGTTCTCAGAATAGGAAAGGTCGTTTCTGGGATACACAAATGGCTGGCCAATGCTGTACTTGTAGCACCAGGCTGCAATTGTGGGCATCTTGGCGATCAGGCGGTGGGCAGTAATTTCCCGCTGATGTGCGTCTGTAACGTCCATCTGGTCGTGATAGAACGCAGAAAGGGCGCCAACAACACCGCACATGATGGCCATAGGGTGCGCGTCCCGGCGAAAGCCGTGGAAGAAATTGCGCATCTGGTCATGCAGCATGGTGTGGTTTTTGATGGTGTTGTGGAACTGCTTGTTCTCTTCGGGAGTAGGCAGTTCGCCTTTCAGTAGCAGGTAGCAGGTTTCAAGGTAATCTGAATGCTCTGCGAGCTGTTCAATCGGGTAACCCCGGTGCAGGAGAACGCCGTTCTCACCATCTATGTAAGTGATGGCCGACTCGCAGGCGGCTGTAGAAACAAACCCCGGGTCGTAAGTGAAAACGCCTTGCTGGACTAGGCCTCGTACGTCGATGACGTCAGGGCCAACGGTGCCGGAATAAACCGGTAGCTCAATGGACTTGTCCCCCACCGAGAGCGTGGCTTTCCTGTCGGTCATAGTGCTCTCCTGTTTATCAGCTTTGGCAGCATGCGCTGCCTTTATAGTTGCGCTAGAAGGCGCGTATTATCGCAAAACTGGCGGCAAAATATAGGGTGTTGGCTTTTTTTGTCAATGAAAGAGTGGGGAAATATTGTGTTCCTGTAGTTGTTGTAAATCAGGGATATCACGAATAACGCGGCTTCGGGCCATAAAAAGAGTTTGTCAATACGCCTTATGGCTTGTCCTGATGCTGTATCTTCAATGCTTTGGCGTGGGTTGCCCGTTTGTAATTATACGGGCGCCTCCTTATAATCCCTAGCCCAGATTTGGGGATTCATCTTTTTCATGGGCGCTTGTGCACAGCAAGCTACCTGATGGGTGTCCGCCCTCCTGAACCAATCGGCTGCCGATCCCGTATCGAACATCCGATCCTTACATACAAACCATCCGCCACCGGTTCGCCGGCTCCGCGGTACTAGAAAGAGAGTGTGAGAGCGCTGTGAATAGCAAACGACCAGTAAATCTCGATCTCGGCAAGTTTCATTTTCCGCTGCCAGCCATTACGTCCATATTGCACCGAGTAAGCGGCATCATCATTTTTGTTGGTGTTGCGTTCATGCTTTATGGGCTTCAGCTTTCCCTTTCCGGGGAAGAGGGCTTCAGTCAGGTTAGTGATTTGCTGAACAGCTTCCTTGCCAAGCTGATTACCTGGGGCATTTTGTCTGCTCTGCTTTACCATCTGGTTGCTGGTATCAAGCACCTGCTCATGGATATGGGTATTGGTGAAGAGCTGGAGAGCGGGCGTGCTGCCGCCAAAATCACAATTGCAGTTTCCGTCATCCTCATCGTTCTGGCAGGAGTCTGGGTATGGGCATGAATAGTGTGACCAATATTGGCCGTAACGGCGTCCAGGACTGGATTATTCAGCGGGCTTCAGCTTACATTCTGGCCTTTTATACTTTGTTTTTGCTTGGTTTTTTTGCAACAACTGATGTTGATTTCCAGGTGTGGCAGGCTCTGTTTGATCAGGCGTGGTTCAAGATCTTTACGTTGTTGGCGCTGCTTTCTATCGGGGCTCATGCATGGGTCGGGCTTTGGACCGTTTCTACCGACTACATCAAATCAGCAATGCAGCGTTTTCTGTTTCAGGCAGCGTTCATTCTGGTGATTTTTGTGTATGTGGTCTGGGGTATTCAGATTATTTGGGGGCTTTAATCGATGTCTAATATCAAGACTATGTCGTACGACGCGATTGTTATCGGCGGCGGCGGTGCCGGTATGCGAGCGGCCCTGCAGCTGACCGAGTCCGGTGTTAAAACGGCTTGTGTTACAAAAGTATTTCCTACCCGGTCACATACGGTATCAGCCCAGGGTGGTATCACCTGTGCAATTGCAAGTGCTGATCCCAACGATGACTGGCGCTGGCACATGTATGACACCGTTAAGGGGTCTGACTACATTGCCGACCAGGATGCAGTTGAGTATATGTGTTCCGTGGGTCCCCAGGCTGTTTTCGAGCTTGAGCATATGGGCCTGCCGTTCTCACGTACCGAGCAGGGCCGGATCTATCAGCGCCCGTTTGGCGGACAGTCCAAAGGTCCGGATAATCCTACTCAGGCAGCGCGCACATGTGCGGCGGCTGACCGTACTGGTCATGCGCTCCTGCACACGCTGTATCAGGCAAACCTCAAGGGTGGTACTACCTTCCTTAATGAGTGGTATGCCGTAGATCTGGTCAAGAACAGTAAAGATGAAGTTGTTGGTGTTGTAGCCATTGAGATTGAAACTGGCGAAGTGGCCTACATCAAATCCAAGGCTACGGTTCTGGCAACTGGCGGCTCGGGTCGTATTTATGCCTCTACTACCAATGCGCTGATTAACACTGGCGATGGTATTGGTATGGCGCTGCGTGCGGGCTTCCCGATGCAGGATATGGAAATGTGGCAGTTCCACCCAACGGGTATCTATGGTGCCGGTACGCTGGTAACCGAAGGTTGCCGGGGTGAGGGTGGTTACCTGATCAATTCCGAAGGTGAGCGCTTCATGGAGCGTTATGCTCCGAACGCGAAAGATCTGGCTGGTCGCGATGTGGTCGCGCGCTCCATGGTTATCGAGATCCTTGAAGGTCGCGGCTGTGGTCCGGAGAAGGATCACGTACTGCTGAAGCTGGATCATTTGGGTGAAGAAACCCTGAACCTGCGTTTGCCTGGTATCTGTGAGCTGTCTCGTACCTTTGCTCACGTGGACCCTGTGAAGGAGCCGGTTCCTGTTGTGCCTACCTGTCACTACATGATGGGTGGTGTGCCCACCAACGTAGGTGGTCAGGCGTTGACTCAGGACGAGAATGGTAACGATAAGCCGATTCCGGGTCTGTTTGCCTGTGGTGAAGCGGCCTGTGTATCCGTTCACGGCGCTAACCGTCTGGGTGGAAACTCTCTGCTGGATCTTGTTGTCTTTGGCCGTGCTGCTGGTCTGCACATTGAAGAGCAGTTGCGTGGTGGCTTTGAGGTAGATGGCGCCAGCGATGAAGATATCAAGCGTGCGATGGCGCGTCTGGATCGTCTGAACAGCACCACTGAAGGTGAGAGTGTTGCAGAGGTCCGTAAGGATCTTCAGAACTGCATGCAGCTTTACTTCGGTGTATTCCGTGACGGCAAGAGTATGGAAGAGGGCTTGAAGAAGCTCGAGTCCATCGGTGAGCGTGTCCGCAACACCATGCTGACAGACAAGAGTAGTGCGTTCAACACAGCGCGTATTGAAGCGCTGGAGCTGGACAATCTGTATGAGGTGGCTCTGGCTACTGCGATTGCCGCAAATGAGCGTAAAGAGAGCCGTGGTGCCCATGCCCGTAACGACTTCACCGAGCGTGACGACGAAAACTGGCTGAAGCACTCTCTCTACTTCCCGCTGGATAAACGTATTGGCAAGCGTGATGTTAACTTCTCGCCTAAAACTGTCGATACCTTTCAGCCGAAAGTCCGGACTTACTAAGGGGAACGTACATTATGTTGGTAAGCCTTTACCGTTATAACCCGGAAACTGACAACGCCCCATACATGCAGGACGTCGAAGTTGAACTCCCGGCCGGAAAGGATCTGATGGTCCTGGATGTGCTGAATCTCATTAAAGAGAAAGATGCGTCAATGGCCTATCGCCGCTCATGCCGTGAAGGTGTTTGTGGCTCTGATGGCATGAACATGAACGGCAAGAACGGCCTGGCGTGTATCACGCCAATGTCTCAGGTTGTCAAGAATGGCAAGCTGGTACTGCGTCCGTTGCCTGGCCTGCCTGTTATTCGCGATCTGGTTGTCGACATGAGTCTTTTCTACAAACAGTATGAAAAGGTAATGCCGTATCTGGTGAACGATAAGCCTGCGCCTGCTATTGAGCGCTTGCAGACGCCGGAAGACCGCGAAAAGCTGGACGGTCTGTACGAGTGTATTCTCTGTGCATGTTGTTCAACTTCGTGTCCATCGTTCTGGTGGAATCCGGACAAGTTCATTGGTCCGGCCGGGCTGTTGCAGGCCTATCGCTTCCTGGCAGATAGCCGTGATACTGCTCAGGCTGACCGGCTTGCGAACCTGGATGACCCGTTCAGCGTTTTCCGTTGCAGAGGTATTATGAACTGTGTCAGCGTTTGCCCGAAAGGTCTTAACCCTACAAGGGCAATCGGCCATATTCGGAACCTTCTGCTGCAGCGGACTACTTAAGCTGCAAAGTTGAAAGCAGACGCTATACTTATCTGTTCGGGATGAAAGCTGAAGGCCTCGCATTTATGCGGGGCCTTCAACCAAAGGCTTATAGTCAAAAGTATTAACCGTGTGCACACTACGCAAGCCGTGGCGGAAATTTATCGTGTTTTCTTGCGGCGTTGCTGAGTACAAAAAAATCATTGGGGAACGGAAGACATCCGTGTTAGGTGTGGTTGCCATAGTCGATCCCGTAAAAACCCGTATTGACTGACAATTACCCCTGGCCGACCATACCGGGCTTCCCCGCACCAGCCCAAGGTGAGCTATTCAAAATGCAAGAAAGCATCATGGAGCAGTTATGGCAGACGTCCCACTTACAAGGTGGAAATCTGGCCTATGTTGAACAGCTTTTTGAGACCTACCTGACAGATCCTAATGCCGTTCCCGAAGAGTGGCGGAGCTACTTTGACAAGCTCCCAAGCGTTGACGGTAATCATGGTCGTGATGTCAATCACTCTTCTATCCGCGAGCAGTTTGAACACATATCCCGGAATCAGCGTTTTCTCGCGAATAATGGCGTGCCTGTCAGTGCAACGTCGGATGCTGATAAAAAGCAGACCCGTGTTCTCCAGCTTATTAACGCTTATCGCTTTCGCGGTCATCAGGAAGCAAAGCTGGATCCTCTCGGGGTCTGGCAGCGGCCGAAAGTAGAAGATCTTGATCCATCGTTTCATGAGTTGTCAGAATCTGATCGTGATCTGACTTTTCAGACCGGCTCTCTGAGCTTTGGTTCTGACACCATGAAGCTCGGCGATATTGTTGATGGTCTGCGGCAGACATACTGCGGCAGTATTGGCGCCGAGTATATGCACATAGTTGATACCCGCATTAAACGCTGGTTCCAGCAGCGTATGGAGCCTGTTCGCTCCGAGCCGGGTTATGAGTCCAACACCCGCAAGCATATTCTTGAACGCCTGACGGCGGCTGAAGGTCTGGAAAAATACCTTGGTTCCCGTTACCCGGGCGTCAAGCGTTTCGGGCTTGAGGGTGGCGAGAGCCTTATCCCTTGCATGGACGAGCTTATCCAGCGCGCCGGGCACTACGGCGCCAAGGAAATTGTACTGGGTATGGCCCACCGTGGCCGACTGAACGTTCTGGTAAATACTCTCGGTAAGAATCCGACAGAACTGTTTGACGAATTTGAAGGTAAGAAGCTCGCAGATTCAGGCTCAGGTGACGTTAAATATCACCAGGGCTTTTCATCCAATGTGATGACTGAAGGCGGTGAAGTACACCTTGCGATGGCGTTTAACCCATCACATCTGGAAATTGTATCTCCGGTGGTTGAAGGCTCTGTTCGTGCCCGTCAGACCCGCCGCACCGATACCCAGGGTAATCAGGTTGTTCCGGTTATCATGCACGGTGATGCAGCGTTTGCAGGCCAGGGCGTCGTCATGGAAACCTTCCAGATGTCCCAGACCCGTGGTTTCGGCGTGGGTGGCACCATCCATATCGTTATCAATAACCAGGTCGGCTTTACTACCAGCAAACAGGAAGACGCCCGCTCCACAGAGTACTGCACAGACGTCGCCAAGATGGTGCACGCACCGATACTCCACGTGAACGCGGATGATCCTGAAGCGGTAGTGTTTGTTACCCAGATGGCAATGGACTATCGCAACGAATTCAAGGGTGATGTTGTTATCGATCTGGTCTGCTACCGGCGTCGTGGGCATAACGAGGCCGACGAGCCTGCTGCAACCCAGCCGGTGATGTATGACAAGATCCGTAAGCTGAAAACGACCCGTACTCTGTATGCTGAGAAGCTGATCGCTGCCGGTGTGATTTCCGAAAGCGAAGCCAAGCAGATGGAGAACGACTACCGTGATGCTCTTGATAACGGCGAGCACGTGGTCAAATCTCTTGTTAAAGAGCCGAACAAGGATCTGTACGTTGACTGGACACCTCATCTTGGTCATGAGTGGACAGCCAAGTGTAAATCCAGTGTTGCCCTGAAAACGATCCAGAGACTGGGTAAAAAACTGACTCAGGTTCCGGAAGGGTTCAGCATTCAGCGTCAGGTTTCCAAGATTGTTTCTGATCGCGAGAAGATGACTGCTGGCGCATTGCCGATTAACTGGGGTTATGGCGAGATTATGGCTTATGCCACGCTACTCAACGAAGGCCATCCGATCCGGTTGACTGGTCAGGACGTTGGGCGTGGAACCTTTTCTCACCGCCACGCGGTATTGCACAATCAGAAAGATGGATCCAGGCATATAGCCCTTGCCGAGCTTTCCGATACGCAGCCCAAGTTTGAGATTTACGACTCGCTGCTTTCTGAAGAAGCGGTCATGGCGTTTGAATACGGATATTCAACCACCACACCGGATGCGCTTGTGGTTTGGGAGGCTCAGTTTGGTGATTTCGCAAACGGCGCCCAGGTTGTTATTGACCAGTTCCTTACCAGTGGTGAGCATAAATGGGGTCGCTTGTGTGGCCTGACCTTGCTGTTGCCGCATGGCTATGAAGGGCAGGGGCCTGAGCACAGCTCTGCGCGCCTTGAGCGTTTCCTGCAGTTGTCTGCAGAGCAGAATATTCAGGTGTGTGTGCCGACCACGCCATCGCAGGTTTTCCACATGCTGCGCCGGCAGGTCAAGCGTCCACTGCGTAAGCCGTTGATTGCTATCACGCCCAAGAGTCTTCTGCGTCACAAGGAAGCGACTTCAGACCTGGAAGATCTGACATCTGGTACCTTCCAGACTGTTCTTCCCGAGAAAGAGTTGTCTGATGCCAAAAAGGTTAACCGGATTATTCTTTGCAGCGGCAAGGTCTATTATGATCTGCTGGAAAAGAAAAAGACCGATGAACGTGATGATGTTGCCATTGTGCGTATTGAGCAGCTGTACCCGTTCCCCGGAGAAGATCTGGATGAAACCCTGGCTCAGTATACAAAGCTGAAACATGCCGTGTGGTGTCAGGAAGAGCCCATGAACCAGGGTGCCTGGTATTGCAGTCAGCATCACATGCGTAGTGCGCTGCAACGCCTGAATCCCAAGCTTCATCTTCAGTACGCCGGTCGTGAGGCTTCGGCTGCTCCGGCAGCAGGGCATATGTCTGTTCATATTGAAGAACAGAAAAAACTTGTTAACGACGCGTTTGAAATCTGACGAGCTACCGAATTAAGGAACTGTAATGTCTACTGAGATTAAAGCACCCGTTTTCCCGGAGTCGGTCGCAGAGGGTACCGTCGCGACCTGGCATAAACAGCCTGGCGAAGCCTGTTCACGTGACGACCTGATTGTTGATATCGAAACCGATAAGGTCGTTCTTGAAGTGGTTGCGCCAGCTGACGGCGTGATCGAAGAGATCATCAAAGGCGAAGGCGACACCGTGGAAAGCGGTGAACTTGTCGGCAGGTTCAAAGCTGGCGCTGTGGCCAGTGCCGGCGCGGATAATAAGGCCGATGCCGACCAGAGTGAAGCCAAAGCTGAGCAAACTGCCAGTTCTGAAGACGCTATTCTGAGTCCGGCTGCACGTAAGCTGGCAGACGAGAATGGTGTTGATCCTGCTTCCGTGAAAGGTACAGGAAAAGACGGAAGAGTCACTAAAGAAGATGTTCAGAATCATGTAGATAGCGCCAAGTCTTCAAGTGGTTCCGTGAAAGCCCCGGCAGCCATGCCTGAAGTCAATGTTGCTGCAGGTGAGCGTCTGGAAAAACGCGTACCTATGACCCGTCTGCGTGCCAGCATCGCCAAGCGTCTGGTGAATGCCCAGCAGACAGCAGCCATGCTGACGACCTTTAATGAGGTCGACATGGGCCCCATTATGGAGATGCGCAAGCAATACCAGGAAAGCTTTGTTAAACGCCACGACATCAAGCTGGGCTTTATGTCGTTCTTCGCCAAAGCCTCTACCGAAGCCCTGAAGCGTTTCCCGGCCGTTAACGCGTCTATTGACGGTAACGACATGGTTTATCATGGCTATCAGGATATTGGTGTTGCTGTTTCTACGGATCGTGGTCTGGTTGTTCCGGTGCTGCGTGATGTTGATGCAATGGGCCTCGCAGATATCGAGAAGAAGATTGTTGAGTACGGTACCAAGGCGAAAGGCGGCAAACTTGCAATTGAAGATATGACCGGTGGTACGTTTACTATTACCAACGGTGGTATTTTTGGATCGCTGATTTCCACGCCGATCCTTAACCCGCCGCAAACGGCTATTCTGGGTATGCACAAAATCCAGGAGCGGCCGATGGCTGTCAATGGAAAGGTAGAAATCCGTCCGATGATGTACCTTGCGCTGTCCTATGATCACCGCATGGTCGATGGCAAGGAAGCGGTACAGTTCCTTGTAGCCATCAAGGACATGCTCGAGGATCCGGCGCGTATTCTGCTGGACGTCTGAGCCGACATTTAACGAATCAGAAAACAGGATCAACTATGTCTGATAAGTACGACTTAATCGTCATTGGCGCCGGCCCGGGTGGCTACGTTGCTGCCATTAAAGCTGCTCAGCTTGGCCTGAAAACCGCATGTGTCGAGTCGTGGAGTTCGAAGGATGACCAGAGCCAGGTGCTTGGTGGTACCTGCCTGAACGTAGGTTGCATCCCTTCCAAAGTGTTGCTGGAAATTTCTCACAAGTTTGAGGAAGCGAACCACGACTACGAAATGCAGGGCATCATCGCCAAAGATGTCAAAATGGACATCGCCAAGATGATGGAGCGCAAAAGCGGCATCGTTAAGCAGCTCACTGGCGGTATTGCGGGACTATTCAAGGCTAACGGTGTTACCGCTATCCATGGTCACGGAAAGCTTCTGGCCAATCGCCAGGTTGAAGTTACCGCTCCGGATGGAAGCACAAAGACCTACGAAGCTGAAAACGTCATTATTGCTACGGGCTCCAGGCCGATTGAAATTCCGCCTGCACCGATGACTGAAGGTTACATCGTAGATTCGGAAGGTGCTCTTGAGTTTGATGAGGTTCCCAAGCGCCTTGGTATTATCGGTGCGGGTGTTATCGGTCTCGAATTAGGCAGTGTCTGGGCGCGTCTGGGTTCCGAAGTTACCATTCTGGAAGCTCAGGATACGTTCCTGCCTGCTGTAGATCAGCAGATAGCCAAGGAAACGCTGAAGCAGTTCCGTAAGCAGGGCCTGAACATTGTAATGGGCGGCCGTGTAACCGGTGCCGAGGTCAAGCGCAAGCTGGTTTATGTGAATTACGAAGACAGTGCCGGTAAGCAGGAATTGAAAGTCGACAAGCTGATTGTTGCGGTTGGCCGCCGGCCATATACCGACAATCTGCTGGCTGCTGACTCGGGTGTAAACATGGATGAACGTGGTTTCATCTTTGTTGATGACACATGTAAAACCGAAGCTCCGGGTGTCTGGGCAGTTGGTGACGTTGTTCGTGGCCCAATGCTCGCACACAAAGCGTCGGAAGAGGGTGTTATGGTTGCAGAGCGTATTGCCGGCCATAAGCCCCAGGTCAATTATGACTGCATTCCTAATGTTATCTACACCGCGCCTGAAGTGGCCTGGGTAGGTAAAACGGAAGAGCAGCTGAAGTCTGAAGGTGAAGCCTACAAAGTTGGTACTTTCCCGTTTGCGGCTAACGGCCGTGCGATGGCTGCAAACTCAGTCGCGGGCATGGTGAAAATCATTGCCGATGAGAAAACCGACCGGATTCTTGGCTTCCACGTTGTAGGGCCTCAGGCATCGGAAATCGTTGCCCAGGGTGTTATTGCCATGGAATTTGGCTCCAGCTCAGAAGATCTGGCGTTGACCTGTTTTGCACACCCGACTCTTTCGGAGGCTGTGCATGAGGCGGCGCTCGCGGTTGACGGTGGTGCTATTCACAAAGCGAACCGTCGCAAGAAGAAGTAACGCAAACCAGGAAACAGGGGCGCCAGTGATGGCGCCCCTTTACCATAGAAAAGGGCTGATTTCCGGTTGCGATCGTGGTGAGCTGAGGTGATCCCCTGCTCACCGAAATGAATCCGTAATAAATGCTCCCCCCGTGGGAGTGGCGGGTTCACTTCCGTACGTGGTTATCCTCCATCAAAAAGCGGGACACTAACTATGAATTTGCATGAATATCAGGGCAAACAGCTTTTCGCTGAATATGGCTTGCCTGTATCACAGGGAATCGCCTGCGATACCCCAGATGAAGCTGTAGCAGCTGCAGAGAAAATTGGCGGAAACAGCTGGGTAGTCAAAGCCCAGGTTCACGCTGGCGGCCGCGGTAAAGCTGGTGGTGTAAAGCTGGTCAAGAATACTGACGATATCCGCGCGTTCGCGGAACAATGGTTGGGCAAGCAGTTGGTTACTTTCCAGACTGACGAACATGGCCAGCCAGTCAGTAAAATTCTTGTTGAATCCCTGACTGACATCGACCAGGAACTGTACCTGGGTGCAGTTGTTGATCGCGGTACTCGTCGCATCGTATTTATGGCATCTACTGAAGGCGGTGTTGAAATTGAGACCGTTGCAGAAGAGACTCCCGAAAAAATCCTGAAAGCCGAGATTGATCCGCTGGTTGGCGCACAGCCATATCAGGGGCGCGAGCTGGCCTTCAAACTGGGTTTGGAAGGCAAGCAGATTGGTCAGTTCACCAAAATCTTTTTGGGCCTGGCTAAGCTGTTTGAAGACTATGACCTGGCACTTCTGGAAATCAACCCGCTGGTTATTACCCCGGCTGGTGATCTGCACTGCCTGGATGCCAAGATCGGTGTCGATGGCAACGCTTTGTACCGTCAGAAGAAGCTTCAGGAAATGCGCGATCCCTCACAGGAAGATGCCCGCGAAGCAGAAGCTGCAGCCTGGGAACTGAACTATGTTGCCCTTGAAGGTAACATCGGCTGCATGGTTAACGGTGCCGGCCTGGCAATGGGAACCATGGATATCATCAAACTGTCTGGTGGTCGCCCGGCTAACTTCCTGGACGTTGGCGGCGGAGCTACCAAAGAACGTGTGTCCGAGGCGTTCAAAATCATCCTGTCGGATGATGCAGTGCAAGCCGTTCTGGTTAACATCTTCGGCGGTATTGTCCGCTGTGACATGATTGCTGAAGGCATTATCGGCGCAGTTAAAGAAGTTGGCGTTAAGGTGCCCGTGGTTGTTCGCCTTGAAGGTAACAACGCTGAACTGGGTTCAAAGGTATTGGCTGATAGTGGCCTGAACATCATCGCCGCCAGCAGCCTGGCCGATGCTGCAGAGCAAGTCGTTAAAGCCGCAGGGGGTAAATAATGAGCATCCTGATTAATAAAGACACCAAGGTAATTTGCCAGGGCTTTACCGGCGCACAGGGTACATTCCACTCTGAACAGGCGATTGAGTACGGCACCAAGATGGTTGGTGGCGTTAGCCCGGGCAAGGGCGGCACTGAGCATCTGGGGCTGCCAGTGTTCAACACCGTACGTGAAGCCGTAGAAAAGACTGGTGCTCAGGCAACTGTGATCTACGTTCCGGCTCCGTTCTGTAAAGACGCCATCATTGAAGCAGCAGATGCCGGCCTTGAGCTCATCGTTTGCATCACTGAAGGCATCCCGACTATCGACATGCTGTACGCCAAAGAATATGTTGATCGTAAAGGTGTTCGCATGATCGGGCCTAACTGTCCGGGTGTTATCACTCCGGGCGAGTGCAAAATCGGCATTATGCCAGGCCATATTCACAAGCCAGGTAAAGTCGGTATTGTGTCCCGTTCCGGTACCCTGACTTACGAAGCGGTCAAGCAGACCACAGACTTTGGCTACGGTCAGTCTACCTGCGTGGGCATCGGTGGTGATCCGATTCCGGGCTCAAACTTCATTGATATCCTCCGTTTGCTGCAAGACGACCCGCAAACAGAAGCTATCGTGATGATTGGTGAAATTGGCGGTACCGCTGAAGAAGAAGCGGCTGCATTCATCAAGGAAAACGTCACCAAGCCTGTGGTTTCCTACATTGCCGGTGTTACAGCACCTCCTGGCAAGCGTATGGGCCATGCCGGCGCCATCATCTCTGGTGGTAAAGGTACCGCAGATGAGAAGTTTGCGGCCCTGAACGATGCCGGTGTTAAAACCGTGCGCAGTCTGGCCGATATTGGTAAGGCTCTGAAGGAAGTGACTGGCTGGTAAAGCTGGTTTCTTTCACTAAAACCCCCGTTCTGTCCTGCAGAGCGGGGGTTTTTTATTTATAATGCCGAGTCGTCTGATTTACTCTGGGCGAATCCTATTCAAAAGAAGGAGTTTGTGCTTTGAGTTCTGTAGATTCCCAGCAACGGGTTTTGTCTGGTATGCGTCCGACCGGCAAGCTTCATCTCGGTCATTACCATGGTGTGCTGAAAAACTGGGTAAAACTCCAGCACGAATTTGAATGCTTCTTTTTTATTGCCGACTGGCATGCCCTGACGACACAGTATGATGACCCTTCCGGCATCGAACAAAGTGTTTGGGATATGACTATTGACTGGCTGGCAGCGGGCGTAAACCCCGGGTCATCAACGATGTTTATCCAGTCGCAGGTACCCGAGCATGCGGAGCTGCACCTGCTGTTGTCGATGATCACGCCCCTGGGCTGGCTGGAACGTATCCCCACCTATAAGGATCAGCAGGAAAAGCTGCGTGAAAAAGATCTCGCAACATACGGTTTTCTTGGCTATCCGCTGCTGCAAACGGCCGATATTCTGATGTATCGTGCGGGTAAAGTCCCGGTAGGTGCCGATCAGGTGTCTCACGTCGAAATTACCCGTGAGATTGCCCGCCGATTCAACCATATCTATGGGCGTGAACCCGGATTTGAAGATCAGGCAGAGTCAGCTATTGTCAAAATGGGCAAGAAAAACGCCAAACTTTATCGCACTCTGAAAAAACGATATCAGGAAGAGGGCGATATGGAGGCTCTTGAGACGGCTCGTGCCTTGCTTATGGAACAGCAGAATATATCCATTGGCGACCGTGAGCGTCTTTATGGATACATAGAGGGTGGCGGAAAAGTGATTCTTCCGGAACCTCAGCCATTGCTGACGCCGGATTCCAAAATGCCGGGTCTGGATGGTCATAAAATGTCCAAATCCTACAACAATTACATTGGCCTGCGGGAAGAGCCAGACAGCGTGGCTCAGAAAGTCCGTACCATGCAGACAGACCCCCAGCGAGTCAGAAGAACGGATCCCGGTGAGCCTGAGAAATGTCCGGTCTGGGGGCTGCATCAGGTTTACTCGGATGCAGAGACCAAAGAGTGGGTTCAGGTGGGTTGCCGTAGTGCCGGTATTGGTTGTCTTGACTGCAAAAAACCGTTGATTGATTCGATTATAGAAGAGCAGCGGCCTCTGCATGAACGGGCCCGTGAATATGAGGGCAACCCGGATCTTGTGCATTCGATTCTGCAGGAAGGGCGTGAACGCGCACGTGATGCAGCTCGGGATACGCTTGATGAAGTCCGGTCGGCAATGGGCCTCAGTTATCGTTAATCCTGCTGGGCCAGGGCAGGCTCCACTGGCACGGGTTTCCGGGAAGGCGTTGATCGATCTTCCCAGTGACCTGTATATCCCGCCAGATGCCCTTGCGGTCTTTCTGGAAGCCTTTGAGGGCCCGCTCGATCTGTTGCTGTACCTCATTCGTCGTCAGAATATGGATATTCTGGATATAGACGTGAGTGAAATAACCCGGCAATACATGGACTACATCGGAGCGGTGGAGGCTATGCGCTTCGAGCTGGCTGCGGAATATCTTGTGATGGCGGCCACTCTGGCGGAAATAAAGTCCCGGATGTTGTTGCCAAGGCACGAAAGCGACGAAGAAGAAGAGTCAGATCCAAGGGCTGAACTGATTCGGCGTCTGCAGCAGTATGAACGTTTCAAGCAGGCGGCGGAGGATATCGATGCCTTGCCGCGTATGGAGCGTGACAGCTTTTATGCATCGGCATCTTTGCCTCAGTTACCGTCAACCCAACAGCACCCTGACGTCGATTTCCAGGACATGCTTCTTGCCCTTCGGGGTGTACTGCAACGGGCTGATCTTTTTACCAGCCATCATGTGGAAAAAGAAAAGCTTTCAACCCGTGAGCGCATGTCTGCCATTTTGTCAGTTTTGCAGGATGATCAGTTTGTCGCTTTCCAGAGCCTCTTCACCGCAGAGGAGGGGAGGCTTGGTGTTGTCGTCACGTTTCTGGCAACGCTGGAACTGGTGAAAGAACAGTTGATTGAAGTCGTGCAGACAGAAGTGCTGGGTTCTATTCACGTGCGGGCCCGGGCTGCCCGCTAGATTATTCTGTGGCGGAAAACGGCGCATCGAAGAATGGATAGCCATCATGAATGAAGAACACCTCTCCAGAATTCAGGCGATTGCCGAAGCTGCGTTGCTGGCTGCAGGCAAACCTCTTTCTCTTGAGCAGTTGCGTGAACTGTTTACGGAAGATGAACGCCCGGCCCGGCAGATTATGGAGCATGTCATGATGCTTCTTGGTGATGCATGTGAGGGGCGTGGATTCGAGCTTCGCAAGGTGGCCAGCGGCTACAGGCTTCAGGTTCGTGAAGAGTTCGCTCCCTGGGTCAGCCGGCTGTTTGAGGAAAAGCCTCCCCGCTACTCCCGGGCTTTGCTGGAAACTCTTGCATTGATTGCCTATCGTCAACCTATTACCCGGGGTGAAATTGAAGATATCCGGGGTGTTACGGTAAGCAGCAATATCATTCGTACATTACTTGAGCGAGAGTGGGTTCGCGTCGTGGGACATCGGGATGTACCTGGCCGGCCGGCCATGTATGCGACGACCCGACAGTTTCTGGATTATTTCAATCTTTCCGGCCTGGATAAGATGCCTCCCTTGTCTGAGATCCGGGATCTGGAAGAAATAGGCAGAGAAATTGAAAAAAATATTCAGGCCGAGATTGAGTTTGACTCAAGCACGGCAGAGTCCGCCGAGGATAACTCTCCGGACGAGACACTTCACTGATACCATTCGGGTATCAGTCAGCGATTAAGGATTATGTTCATGGCGTCACAACGCCCCGGAAGAAAGGCAAAACCGTCCGCAGATACGGTTACAAATGAAGGTCCGGAGCGGATCCAGAAGCTTCTGTCCCGCGCCGGAATTGGCTCCCGTCGGGAAATCGAGGGCTGGATGGAAGCCGGGCGCCTGACTGTTAATGGTGAGGCCGCAGTGCCGGGCCAGAAAGCAACGGTGAATGACCGCTTCGAGCTGGACGAGAAGCGGCTGGAGGTTGCAGCGGGCGCTGCCACTGTGCGTCGGGTGCTTATCTACAATAAGCCCGAAGGCGAGGTGACTACCCGTAAGGATCCCGAGGGCCGTCCGACAGTTTTTGACCGCTTGCCCAGGCTAAAGGACAACCGCTGGATTTCGATAGGCCGACTGGACCTGAATACCACCGGGTTAGTCCTCTTTACTACTGACGGAGAGCTGGCCAATCGCCTGATGCACCCTTCGAGTCAGATCGACCGGGAATACGCTGTCAGGGTTTTTGGCGAAGTTGATGACGCCATGATTGCACGCCTGATGGCGGGCGTTCTTCTTGAAGACGGCATGGCGAAATTCAGTGATCTCAGTCCCGCCGGTGGCAGCGGGATAAATCGCTGGTTTCACGTTACGCTTCTGGAAGGCCGTAACCGTGAGGTACGACGCTTGTGGGAATCTCAGGGTGTGCGTGTAAGTCGTCTGAAACGTGTACGTTATGGGCCAATCTTCCTGCCCAGCAGGCTGACGCTTGGTAAATGGGAAGAGCTGGACCAGAAAGCAGTAGACTCCCTGAGTAAAACAGTCGGTCTGGATCCGATAGATATCCCCCAGAAAACTCCGGACGAGCAGGCTGCGCATGACCGGCAGAAAAGAAAAAGCCCGGGAAGCGGTGCCAGGAAAGCCGGTAGCAGGCGCTGGGATGTCAGTGATAGCAAGCCTTCGCGCAGCAGTGGGTCAGGTAAGCCCCGAAGCGGCGCTGGTAAACCGAATGCCGGATCAGGTCGGCCGCGTAAAGCCCATTCAGCCAACACGGGTAAGTCGGGGCGCTAGTCCGGAACGCTGAGCCTGAAACTGATGGCTCAGCGAATTGTGGCGAACACCTGGGTGCAGTTCCGGCCCTGGTCCTTGGCTCTGTAAAGGGCCTCGTCGGCACGGGCTATCCACTGATTCGCGTTTTCGGCCGGCATATGGCTGGCCACGCCGCAGCTGACTGTTACAGACAACTCAGTACCTCCGCAATCCACCCGAAGACTGGCGACGGCGTTCCGTACGCGGTCAGCTACGTCCCGGGCTTCTTGTATGCCCGTATGGGGCAGTAAAATAGCGAACTCTTCGCCACCAAACCGGTAAACGCTGTCGGAATTTCTGATAGCTGTTTCCAGAGTTCCTGCGGTCAGCCGCAGCAGGTGATCGCCTACTACGTGCCCATGCTGATCATTTACCGCTTTGAAATGATCCAGATCGCAGAGAATCAGGGAGTACTCGTGTGCGTGACGCTCAGCAAGCAGGCTTGCGCGCTGAAGTTGTTCATCCAGGGCCCGCTTGTTGGGAATCGACGTAAGTGCATCGGTCAGTGCCGCCTGCTCGATTGCAATAAACTGACAGGCGTTGCGTATCGGGCATATAGCCGCACTGATGACCATTTCTATGCCTTGCAACTCATCGTCTGAAAACTTCTGTCTCCGGTTAAGAGTCAGTGTTCCGTAGCATACCCCTTCAAGGTTGAGGCGATATTCACAGCGGTGAGATCCGCCAATCCCGGTCGCATATACAAAATCCCGGTGTGCTATCTGATGGCGATAATTGAGAGCATCAAAGGGGATAACTTCTTGCAGTTCCTCCGCAAGAATACCGAGCTGGGTTTCCAGTGACAGAGTGGTAGAGAGTCGTCTTGTGAGCCGGTTGAAGGTGTCTGGCGTATTCGACCAGCTCTGGTAAGCCTGTCGAAGTGCCGCAAGGTCTTTCGGCTGTGAGGTGGGGCGCTGTATCGACGATATGTTTTTCACTGGGGCTCAGTCTCTGGCAAAGTTGATCGCTGACTTTCGTTAACACAGAGCAGCTTTTGTGCCTGTCAGAAAAATTCGTATATTAAACATATAGATGCTGTTGAAATCTGAGCCCCATTTACGTATCTCAAAGCTGGATCAATCCGAAGCGTCAAAAAAACGGCATTCCTGTCAGGGGGTTGGATTTTCCGGGGCGTAATGCTGTTCAAGAGGGGGGTGGGGATGGGTAATCCCTGTGTTAAACTGTCTGGCTTAAATCCTCGCCGATTTCAGAAGTGAGCAACATTCCGTATGACGTTTCAGGCCCCAGAAAGTCTCTCTGAACAGAGTGTCCGGTACCTGGTTGAGACTTTCTCTTGCCGTCGGGGTGCTGTCATTTCAGGCCGGGCGAGTGAACTCAAGGAGGAGCGCGCGTGACATGCGCCTGAAGTCCATCAAGCTTGCCGGATTCAAGTCCTTTGTAGATCCCACTACGGTTCCGTTTCCTACGAACCTGACGGCAGTGGTTGGACCAAATGGCTGTGGAAAATCCAATATTATCGATGCTGTCCGTTGGGTGATGGGCGAAAGCTCTGCCAAGTATCTGCGGGGCGAATCCATGACCGATGTTATCTTCAATGGCTCCAGTGCACGCAAGCCGGTGGGGCAGGCGTCAATCGAGCTTGTGTTTGATAACAGCGATGGCTCAGCCCCTGGTGAGTTTGTCAGCTTCAACGAAATATCTGTGCGCCGCCGGGTTTCCCGTGAAGGTCAGTCAGAGTATTTCCTCAACGGTGCAAAATGCCGCCGCCGGGACATCACCGACCTGTTTCTCGGTACAGGTCTGGGGCCCCGGAGCTACGCCATTATCGAGCAGGGCATGATTTCAAGGCTCATTGAGGCCAAGCCGGAGGAACTGCGAACCTATATTGAGGAAGCGGCCGGCATATCAAAATACAAGGAGCGCCGCCGGGAAACAGAAAACCGGATGCGCCGCACTCAGGAAAACCTTGAGCGCCTGACCGACCTTCGTGAAGAGCTTGGCCGCCAGTTGCACCACCTTGAACGGCAGGCTGCTGCAGCGGAGAAATACAAATCCTACAAACACGACGAACGTAAGAAAAAAGCTGAACTTACCGTCCTGCGCTGGCAGTCGCTGGATAACGACCTGCAAAGCTGGCGCGGTAAAATTCGCGATACCGAACTTGAGCTCGAAAAGCAGCTGAGCGAACGCATCAGTCTGGAAACTTCACTCGAATCGCTCCGGGATGGTCATCACGAACGTACCGAGCACTTTAACCGTGCCCAGGCCCGTTATTATGAGGCCGGGGCTGATATCGCACGTATTGAACAAAGCCTTGAGCATCAGCGTGAGCGCAGCCGGCAGACAGCAGCAGAGCTGGATCAGGCCATGGCCAACCAGCGCGAGCTTGCCCGGGAGCTGAGTCAGGACGAAGAGAAGCTGGCAGGGATCCTCGAAGAGCTCGAGATGATTGAGCCGGAACAGGAAGCTTTGGCCATTCGTTCGGAAGAATCCGGTGAGAAGCTTCAGCTGGCTGAAGACGCCATGAGCAACTGGCAGCAGCGTTGGGAAGAGTTCAGTTCGCGTTCTGCAGATACCCGCCGTGAAGCGGAGCTTGCGCAATCCCGTATAGCCTCACTGGAAGAGGCCATAGAGCAATTGCTCGTGCGCCAGCGCAAACTCCAGGATGAACAGGCTCAGCTGGACGGGCAAGTCGATCGCGCAGAGCTTGAGGAACTTCAGGAGCAACAGGAGACACTGGAGCTTCAGAGGGAGGATGCTGCTGAACGCATTGAAGCCGTGCAGGATGAGCTTCAGGATGCCCGTCATAATCAGCGTGATACAGAACAGAGCCTGGCTGATGCGAGGCAGCGCGTTCAGAGTTTGCAGGCCGCGCTGGAGTCTCAGCAAGCTTTGCTTGATGAACAGATGGGTGGGCAGGATGACACCCTGCAGGCCTGGTTATCGGAGCATCATCTGGGTGACTTGCCCCGGGTGGCGGGCCAGCTTCGTATAGACGATGGATGGGAGTTTGCACTGGAGCAGGTAATCGGGCGCTTCAGTCAGGGGTTGTTGCTACCTGATATTGATCAGCTTTCCATGGCCCTGCAGCTGGCACCCAAAGGGCTTGCAGTTATTCAGTCTGGTTCTGGCAGCCGTGTTTCAGTTCCGGCTCAGGGGTTGGCGGCCAAAGTGGATGGTCCGGCTTCGGTTAATGTCATGCTCGCGGGTATAGATACATCTGAAACCCTTTCTGATGCCATGGAGCGCAGAGCGGGTCTTGCAGACGGTTGTAGTATCATCACCCGAGAGGGTGTCTGGGTCGCGCGCGACTGGGTTCTGATGCCGGATTCTGATGCCGGGCAGATCGGCGTTATTGAACGACAGAAAAAAGTGGATGAGCTGGCACAACAACTGGCCCGTGCGGAACAGGCTCTGGATGAGGTTAAGGCACGTCACGAAGCCCTTCAGGAGCGAACTGAAAAGGCTGAGGCTGCAAGGGATGACGCCCAGGCCCGGCTGAGTGAAGCCGATCGCGCTCTTGGTTTGTTGGCCTCCAGGATCAGTGGGCTTCGGGCCCGGGCAGAGCAGATCGACGCGCGTCTTGCTCGCATCCGTGAGGATGTATCGGATGTAGCACTGAATCTCGAAGCTCAGCAGGAAAACCTTGGAGTCGCTCGTGAGGAGTGGCAACAGGCGCTGGCCCTGACGGAAGACGGTGACGATGAAAAAGAGCGGCTTCTGGAACAGCGGGATCTGCTAAGGGAAAAGCTTGATGGCCTGCGCCAGGAAGCACGTCATGACCGGGATCATGCCCATCAGCTGCAGCTTCAGTTGCAGACCCTCAGCAGCCAGCGGGACGGGCTGAACCAGACTATAGATCGCATGCAGATGCAGAAAGAACGTCTGGATGAGCGACTGGAAATGCTCAGGGAATCCCGGGAAAATGCGGAAGAGCCCATGGAAGACCTCCAGATGCAACTTGAAGGGTTGCTGGACCGTCGGCTTGCAGAAGAAGAAAAGCTGAGCCTGGCCCGAGATGCTCTGGAAGAGATCGACCGCGAGGTAAGGGAAAAAGAGCAGGGCAGAAGTGGTACTGACCACCGGATTCAGGATGTCCGGTCGAAGCTTGAAAAGCTGAAAATGGAATCTCAGGCCCTTGAGATTCGTTCGGGCAATTACATTGAACAGCTCGAAGAGCTGGATGTGAAACTACAGGACATCCTGCCTCAGCTACCGGAAGGCGCCAGTCAGGACGAATGGGCGGCCGAGCTCGAAAGAATCGGTAACCGGATTCAGCGCCTTGGTGCCATAAACCTTGCGGCAATTGATGAGTATCAGGTGCAGAGCGAGCGCAAAACCTATCTCGACAGCCAGCACGAAGACCTGACGGAGGCTTTGGAAATCCTTGATACTGCTATCCGTAAAATTGATCGCGAAACCCGTCAGCGGTTCAAGGAAACGTTCGACCAGATAAATGGAGGCCTTCAGGCCCTGTTCCCGAAGGTGTTCGGGGGCGGCAGTGCCTACCTTGAGTTGACAGGAGAAGACCTCCTCGAGACCGGTGTAAGCATCATGGCACGGCCTCCAGGCAAGAAGAACAGCACCATCCACCTGCTTTCCGGTGGCGAAAAGGCGTTAACGGCTATTGCTCTGGTATTTTCCATCTTTCAGCTTAACCCGGCGCCTTTCTGTATGCTTGACGAGGTTGATGCGCCTCTCGACGACGCCAATGTTGGTCGTTACGCTAATCTGGTCAAGGAAATGTCGAAGCAAGTGCAGTTTATATACATAACCCACAACAAGATCGCTATGGAAATGGCTGATCAGCTTATGGGCGTTACCATGCACGAACCCGGATGCTCGCGCCTGGTTTCAGTGGATGTGGACGAGGCAGCGGCGTTGGTAGAGGCCTGAAAACAGGCTGGCCAGAAAATCGCCAAGAATGACAAAAAGGCCATGTGGTGCGGCTTTGCGTTGTATTCACTACGGGCTTTTTTTAGAGTATCAACCGGAGCCCTTTTTTCGCTCCCGGACCCGAATTGCAAACAGGACAGCAGCACTATGTCACTAAGGGAATGGTTAATTGCCATCGGTACCCTGGTTATCATCGGCATTGTTTTAGATGGTTTAAGGCGCATGCGCCGTGCCCGTAAGGAGTCGATAGCGATTTCTTCCGGTATGGGCGCCGACGATCTTAAAGGATCTCCGTTGGATGAAGACCACAATCCTGAGCTTCCGAATGGCGGGGCGAGGGCTATTTCAAAAGATACTCTGGAAGAGCGTGGCTACGTGCGTCGGGAAAAACCGTCGCGCTCCCGTACTCCGAAACATAAGCCTACGCGTCCCGTTTGCGAAACCCTGGAGCCAAATGAGGCTGTTCAGGACAGCTCACCTCAGAGGGGGCGCGAAGAGACTGGTTTCTCCTCGATCGAGCAGGACGATTTAACTGTTGATACAGGTTGGGGGGCTGGAGATGATGAGTTGTCTGAGCCGGCAGCCGCGGCAACAACAACCGATGTAGAGGAAGATACGGCCCGTCGTGAACCGCAAAGCCCGAAGCCGGACCAGCCTCTTGCCGGAGCCAACCGCCCGGAAGCCCGCGAGGTTATCGTGATCAACGTGCTTGCGCGTCAGGGGGAGGAGTTTAGCGGAAGCGCATTGCAGAAACTGTTTGAAGCCTGCGGTCTGGCTCATGGTGATATGGATATCTATCATCGCCATGAAGCAGAGGATACCACCAGTCCCGTGCAGTTCAGTGTTGCTAACGCTGTTGAACCGGGCACCTTTACGCCCAACGATGCAAGCGCTATGACTACGCCGGGCATCAGTTTTTTTATGAGCATGCCGGGGCCAACCAATTCGTTGCAGGCCTTTGACTTTATGCTTGAAACCGCTCAGTGCGTGGTACGTAATCTAGGCGGTGAACTGAAGGATGAACGCCGCAGCGTGATGACCGGCCAGACAATTGAGCACTGCCGTCAGCGCATTCGTGAGTTCGAACGTAAGCAGCGGTCGCCCCGGCACTGAGTCCGTTTGAGCCGTTACAGAAACAATAATGCCCGGAGTCGTCCGGGCATTTTTTTGACAGCCAAGAGCACGAGTCTATGAGTAAGCCTTCACCGGATATTATCAGGCGGACGATGGAGCTGCGGTCAGCGCTTGATGAACATAACTACCGGTATTACGTGCTGGACGATCCGGGCATTCCCGATGCGGAGTATGACCGCCTGTTTCGTGAACTGCAGAAGCTTGAATCTGAATACCCTGAGCTGGCATCGGATGATTCGCCGACCCGCCGTGTAGGAAGTAGTGCAGACACCAGCTTTGAAGAAGTGGTCCACCGGTTGCCCATGTTGTCGCTGGATAATGCATTTAACGAAGACGAGCTGCGTGATTTTGATCGTCGGGTGAGAGAGCGGCTCAATAGTGATCAGGATATTGAGTATGTCTGTGAGCCCAAGCTGGACGGGCTTGCTGTGAGTCTCACTTACGAGCAGGGTTCGCTAACCCGGGCGGCGACCCGGGGAGACGGCTATGCGGGGGAGAATATCACCGCAAACATCCGCACTATACCGTCCGTTCCTTTACGTCTGAGAGGGAACGATTTCCCCGACATGGTGGAAGTACGGGGTGAGGTATACATGCCGAGAGCCGGCTTCGATGCACTTAATCGCCGGCTGGCGGATCAGGGCGAGAAAACCTTCGTTAACCCCCGGAATGCTGCCGCTGGTAGTCTGCGCCAGAAAAAATCTACGGTAACGGCCCGACGTCCTCTGGAAATGTGCGCCTACAGTGTTGCGGTAGCTGACGAAAGCCTGTTGCCGGATACGCAGTGGGAAAGCCTTCAGCAAGTCCGGCGCTGGGGGTTTCGTATCAACCCCGAGATGCGTAAAGCCATAGGTGCCCGCGAGTGCCTTGAGGCTTATGAAGAGCTGATGCAGAAGCGCGATGCGCTGCCGTATGAGATAGATGGCATTGTGTTTAAAGTAAACCGGCTGGATTATCAGGCAGCTCTGGGTTTTGTTTCCCGGGCACCGCGCTGGGCTATAGCTCACAAGTTCCCTGCACAGGAAGAGCTGACAGTTGTTGAGGATGTGGAGTTTCAGGTCGGGCGCACGGGAGCAGTTACGCCGGTTGCACGTCTTAAACCTGTTTTTGTGGGTGGTGTGACGGTAAGCAATGCGACGCTTCACAACATGGATGAGATTCGCCGCCTTGATGTGCATATCGGTGACACGGTGTTCGTGCGCAGGGCCGGTGACGTTATCCCCAAAGTTGTAAAAGTGGTTAAGGAAAAACGGCCAGCAACCGCAAAAGCAGTAGAGCTTCCCAGGCACTGCCCGGTCTGCGGCTCTGACGTTATTCAGATTGATGGTGAAGCTGTTGCGCGCTGTTCCGGTGGCTTGTTTTGTCCCGCCCAACGGAAAGAAGCTATCCGGCACTACGCGTCCAGGAAGGCGCTGGATATCGAAGGCCTTGGCGATAAATGGATCGATATTCTGGTTGATCAGGGCATGGTGGAAACCGTTGCTGATATCTATCACCTCACCACCAGGGATTTGACTCGCCTGGAGCGCATGGGCGAAAAATCAGCAAACAATCTTGTCGCAGCTATTGATCGCTCCCGGCACCCGGTGCTCTGGCGCTTTATTTATGCTTTAGGTATACGGGAGGTGGGAGAGGCTACGGCGAAATCACTGGCGTCTCATTTCGGCACCCTTGAGGCTGTTGCAGAAGCCGATGAAGAATCCCTCAAAGAGGTACAGGATGTAGGTCCGATCGTCGCTGGCCATATCCGCAGCTTTTTTGATCAGTCCCATAACCGGGAAATACTTGATGCACTGCGTGAAGCTGGCGTGAAGTGGCAACAGGAGGAAATTGTCGTTGGTGCCAAGCCGCTTCAGGGCCAGACCTGGGTGCTTACCGGCACTCTGTCAGAACTGACCCGTGATGAAGCGAAGGAAAAGCTGGAAAGGCTTGGGGCAAAAGTGGCTGGAAGCGTTTCCCGAAAAACGGCCTGTGTTGTGGCAGGCGAGGCCGCTGGTTCGAAGCTGGCCAAGGCCGAGCAGCTAGGTCTGCAGGTGCTGGACGAGCAAGCTTTGCTGAAAATGCTTGAAGAGCACGACCTGTTGTAACTGAAGGTTCCTGAGGGTGTGTCCGAATGGCCCTGGCCACCTTTCAGGTGGCCTTAAACACTGCCTTGCTGTCCCCCGACGCTGGCATACAGGCGCAGATAATCAGTGCTTGTTACAAGGCCTGTCGGTTCGCCCTGAGCGTCAACAACCAGCGCAGCATTGAGTTGGTGCGCCAGCATCAGTCTGGCGAGCTGGTGAGCGTCGGTTTCAGGAGAGGCCGTCAGGAAGGCTGGTAATTCAATATGGGTGAGAGTCTGGTTCATGGCATCAGCCTGATGTTCGTGAAGCCAGGCCAGTAGCCATTGCTGGGCAACAAGCCCCGCCACGTTCGTGTCGGCGGTAACCACCAGATGATTGGCGCCCTGTTCGTCCATCATGGTGATGGCGTCAGCAACTGTTGCAGAGGCTGGAATGGTAAACAGTGCTGGTGAGCAGATGGAGGAAACCGGAAGATAAGGCCGCTGGTCTTTGCGTTCACCTGCTGCGGCAGCGCCATATTCCTCCAGTGCACGATGCCGCCCGGACTGAGCAGCAAGCTGAAACTCAGCATCTGTCGCTTCGCTGCGACCGGGGTTGATCTGCTGGCTCTCTGTCAGTTCGCTGACATCGCCCACACGCCTCCCACGGAAGATCTCCGGCAATCTTGTCCCGACGGGACGGCCTGGTTCGCTGACAAAAATGGACACCTGTCTTACCCTCTGGGAACAGTACTTATCAGGTAGTGTATCGGCGCGCTTGTTCAGATCATTAGCGGTAATTGATTACGAAGATTCCACCTTTGGTCTGTGCATACGGTCAGTGGCCACTCTTTTTATCAGCGGCGCCGGAAGAACTGATGGCTGATCTGTCAGCTGGTCTGCGACAAACTCTGCGAGCAAGGGGGCATAGGTAAGGCCTTTGCTCCCTAAACCGGTTAAAAGATAGATGCCAGCCGGCGTATGCCCGTTTTCATCCACAAATGGCCCGGCAACAGGCTGATAATCATGGGTGGTGCAGCGAAATCCCACTCGCCCTGTCAGCTGATCCGGCAGGCTGCCGGATGCCGCCAGTTCCGGAGAAAGTATCTGTGGCACCATTGCCGACAGCTCCCGGATGTTCTCACGGTGGCCCTGCGTTGTAGGGGTAGGCTCATCGCTGTGAAGGTCAAACGTTGCACCAATGACGGACAGTTGCCCGCCCTCAGTGTCTTGAGCCGGATTGAAATAGCGGGCGCCGCAGATAACAGCCTTCGGGTTTACAACCATGGCCGCGGGCATGTGAGTTACCTGTCCGCGAATGGCTTTAAAGCGAAATGCGCCCCGGCCGGGAATCAGTCGCGGGCTCAGGTGCCCCGCACAGATAACAACGCGATCTGTGCGGATGTCGGTGTTGCCTGTGCCAGATAGAACCCATTCGCCATCAGCCGCAGCCACATGTTCAACTGAAAAATCAAAAACTCTCCGGATGCGCGGGTGCAAGGCGAGTGACTTACAGAGTTCTCCTGGTGCAAGCCAGCCGCTGGAGGGGAACCACAGCCCGCCGC
>Ga0209345_10001209_pt1 | contig 31378 bp, 27 predicted proteins | sample Cruoilmetagenom7_FD_187294 | JGI IMG/M metagenome (GOLD analysis project Ga0209345, IMG submission 187294) | Oil polluted marine microbial communities from Coal Oil Point, Santa Barbara, California, USA - Sample 7 (SPAdes) (version 2) | ecosystem: Environmental > Aquatic > Marine > Oil seeps ...
TAAATCACCAGAGAAACTTCAACATACTGGATTTGTGTAACTGCAAAGGTCGAAATCATTGGTTTCACTTGACTTTATCCTGTAAGGCCGGTATTGTTTTTTTATAGACGGAGGTTAAACAGGGGGTAAAAGATGAACACTGGGGGAATGGATCGGGGACGTTGTTGACAAATTATACAAATTAGATTTGATCTTGTTCCCACGCTGGAGCGTGGGGACGAGGGAACAATTGAAATTCGAGAACTCAAGGAATTACATTCCCACAAACAATTCGCATATATCACAGCGCATGGAACCATCCCGGGAAGAAAAAGTAAATGAATATAAAAAAAGAGATAGATAACATTTTAAAAAATAATCGGCGATATTTTTGGGATAAAGGTCCATTAAACCCCAGGCGAGATGAATACATTATAATTGAGCGTGTACTTGAATTTGGGACTGAAGATGAAGTTGAAGTCATTCAAAATTATTATGGGATTGAAGCCATTAAATCGGTTGTAAAAGGAAGTAGAGAGCTGGGTCCGAGAACTGTAAATTATTTTGCTTTGCTTTTTGGCCTTTCAAGAGAGGAGACCAGATGTTTCTCAGATGTATCACCCAGGATATGGCAGCCATATTAAACAGCGACGTTATTTCTTATCTTCCCAAAGACGTCTATCTGGCAGGAGGATCTGCTGTTGCTCTGTATTTCGGCCACAGATTGTCTGTTGATTTAGATTTTTTTACGCCGGAAGAATTTAACAGTCTTGATATTTCCTATATTATATCGGATAAATTTAAATCAAATTTCAAGATTACAAAAAGCATGGTTACAAAAAACACTCTTGTCATGAGCTTGAATGAGACAGGACTTAGTCTCTTTACTTACAAATATCCCTTGTTGGATAATACCGCAACAATGGCAGATATACCCATTCCTGTTGCTTCACAACTGGATTTATCTTTGATGAAATTAATTGCAATTAACCAGAGGGGAAGTTGTAAGGATTTTATCGACCTGAAGTTCTTAATTGACCGAAACAACTATACAATTAAGTGGCTTACAGAGAAACTCACAAAAAAATACAATATTGGCAATGAAATGTCATTACAACTAAAAAAGAGCATTGTATATTTTGATGATGCCGAGAAAGATTTGAATATCAATATGTATAGTGAAAACAAGGGAATTTTTGAGATACTAAAGAAAGAAGACTGGCAGACAATAAAGAGATTCTTTGTGGAAATGTTAGTGAATAGAAGTGAATAGGGGACAAATTATACAAAATACATCTGATCTTGTTCCAACTCTCCTGCGTGGGAACACATACCAAAATAAGCAGAAGCCATTAGCACTATGCGAAGGGGGCAAAGGGGGACGGGCGAATAATGCAAATACTTCCCCGGAGCTCTCAACCGTACCGACCGAATCTTCTTAAAACCATCAAACTATCGGTTTCACTTGACTTTGTCCTGCAATATGGGTATTGTTTTCTTATTGGAGGAAGTCAAACTAGTTTCCACTTTCTCAAGAGTGCATTTATGGATGGGCGCTAAACTGGGGGTAAAAGATGAACATTGAAGAGATCAAGTCTATCATTATGCATGAACTTCCCAATATCATCCGCACAGATGATGAGGTGCGTCGATTCATTCTGGATATAGGCCGCGAACAGTTTCTTGACCAGTCTGAGGCAAACAGGCGTTTTGATCGAATACTGGATGAAATGGCGGAGCAGCGGAGGGAAAATCGTATAAAATGGGAAGTATGGGAAAAAACCTGGGCAGAAGCCCAACGAAAATCAGATGAAAGGTGGGAGAATAACCATCTGGAGATCAAGAAGCTGTATCAAAAGTACGAAAGCGGCATAGGTTCCTTGGGGGCGCGTTGGGGAATATATTCCGAACAATCCTTTCGCAATGGGCTTAAAGGTATATTGGAAAAAAATCTTGATCTGGAAGTGATTAACGTCAATGAATTTGACGAGGAAGGTTATGTTGATGGTAATTTCTCCAATGGTGGATAAAAGAGCGAAGGTAGTTGCGGAAACCCTTGGCATATAGATTTCCATATATCAAATTTCACTGCGTTATCGGTCGGAATCCTCGACGACGTACTACAATGTACGACTTACTCGAATTCCTCCCTCTGGCCTTGTGAAATTTAATATCTGAAAATCTATAGAAGTCTACACCCACTCATATGACGTGGAAGAGCTGTAGTGCTTATCCATTCGCATGATAAATTTTGAAACTCATTTGAATTATGCCTTTAAGGTGTATGAAGGAGGATTATTTGATTCCTCGCCGACCGACAGTCGCTGAAGTTGACCTTGACGCTGTTGGATTTAATTACAGAGAATTACGAAAGAAAGTGGGGGACACGGTTAAGATACTGGCCGTAGTTAAAGCCGACGGATACGGGCACGGCGCCGTAGTTATGTCAAAAGAACTCATCGATTTGGGGGCAGACATGCTTGGTGTTGCTATATGTGAAGAAGGTATAGCCTTGAGAATGGCAGGTATAAGGGCGCCAATTATCGTATTAAACGGTACCTTCAGAACACAGATAAACCAGACCGTTGAGTACGATCTTACCCCGGTAATTTTTGATCCATGCACTGCCCAAAGATTATCTAACGAAGGCAAGAGGTTAAATAAAAGGATCAAGATTCATGTAAAGATCGACACCGGTATGGGAAGGCTTGGGATCTTACCTGAAGATATAGAGCCATTTTTTATTGAGCTGAGATGTATGGAGAACCTGGAGGTTGAAGGGATACTCTCCCATCTATCGACGGCTAACAGGGAGATTCCGGAAGATCGAGATTTTGTCTCCTTGCAACTGCAAAGATTTGAAGATGCCCTAAAAAAAATACGTATTCTGGGGTTATCTCCCCTTTTAAGGCATATCGCCAATAGTGCGGCAACAATTGACCTACTCCCTTCCCCTTGTAATCTTGTACGACCAGGGTTAATGCTTTACGGAGTGCATCCTTCTTCCAGGTTTGCACAGAAGATTAGGTTAAAGCCGGTCATGAGTTTGAAGACAGAAATCGTCCAAATAAAGAGAGTTCGTTCAGGGTTTGATGTCAGCTATGGAAGGACTTTTGTCACCCAGAGAGATTCAAGTATAGCCACTATACCCATCGGTTATGCAGATGGGTATAGCAGACTGCTCTCCAACAGGGGGTTCGCCCTGATTAGAGGGGAGAGAGTCCCTGTAGTGGGAACTGTGTGTATGGACATGACAATGCTCGATGTAACCGAAGTACCCAACACGGACGTGGGTGACGAAGTCGTATTGATGGGCAGGCAAGGAGACGATGAGATATCAGCTTATGATATAGCGGAGAGAATCAGTACCATCCCTTATGAGGTCTTATGTGGAGTGAGCAAACGAGTCCCCAGGGTTTATTTGAAAGATGAGAAGATGATTGCAAGGGGTACGGATGTTTAAGTTGTTCGCTTTATTAGGGCTCATGGTAACGGGCTTTATTGAAGAGACCGGAAGGATAATAATCTTCTTCCTAAAGACAGTCATCTGCATATTTCGCCCTCCCCTAAATCTGAAGAACATATTACAGCAGATAGAAGAAGTTGGGATCAAATCTATTCCCGTAGTGGTTATAATGGCTATCTTTACGGGGATGGTCCTGGCCCTCCAGAGCTACACCGGTTTTCGGAGGTTCAATGCGGAGGCGTTCGTAGGTACGGTAGTTGCTCTATCCATAGTCAGGGAACTCGGACCCGTGCTTTCCGGCCTGATGGTTTCAGGTAGAGTTGGGGCAGGTATGGCTGCTGAATTGGGTACAATGCAGGTCACAGAGCAGATTGATGCCCTTTACACGTTAGCTACCAACCCCGTTAAGTATCTCATCGTCCCCAGATTTTTAGCCTCTCTGGTTGTAATGCCGATACTGGTTGTTTTTTCAGACATAGTTGGGATCTTAGGAGGTTACTTAGTCAGCGTTGCCTTGCTGGGAACCAATCCCACAATCTACGCTAAAAGGACATGGGACTATATGGAATTGGATGATATATATATCGGCTTGCTAAAAGCCGGTATATTTGGAATGATAATCGCTATAATAAGTTGTTATCAAGGTTTCTACACCCAAGGTGGAGCTGAAGGGGTTGGTAAAGCTACAACAAGAGCGGTTGTGCTCTCCTCTTTAGTAATCCTGGTATCGAATTACTTCATTACCGCTCTGATGTTCTGAAAGCAGATAGCGTATGTCCGGGAAAAAAAATCTCACCGCTAAAAACATGATTGTGGTTAGAGACCTTTATAAATCTTTTGGGAAAAACCACGTGCTTCAGGGGGTGAACCTCGAGGTAAGGCGTGGTGAAGATATGGTGGTAATCGGCGGGAGTGGCACAGGAAAGAGCGTATTGATCAAATGTATAATAGGCCTGATTAAACCGGACGATGGAGCTATATACATAGATGGTGAGGACATTACCTTATACAATGAGAAGAAACTTAATGAAATGAGGAAGGACTTTGGTATGCTCTTTCAGTTCGGCGCCCTATTTGATTCGATGACCGTATGGGAAAATGTTGGTTTTGGGCTAAAGCAGCATGCCAATCTAAAAGATGATGAAATTAGAGAGATCGCTACGCAAAAGCTTAATCTCGTTGGTTTAAACGGCATCAATGATCTGATGCCTTCTGAACTAAGTGGCGGCATGAAAAAGAGGGTGGGCCTGGCCAGGGCAATAGCCATGGCGCCCGAAATCCTTCTTTATGATGAACCGACCACCGGTTTGGACCCCATAATGGCCGATGTGATTAACGAACTGATTATCCAATTGAGAGAGAAGCTTAAGGTTACATCAATAGCTATTACCCATGATATGGTAAGCGCGTATAAGATAGGTGACAGGATTGCAATGCTATATAACGGCAAGATTATAGAAGTGGGCACTCCGGACGAGATAAGAAATTCAAAGAGTGAGATTGTACAGCAATTCATCCTGGGAAGGTCTGAAGGCCCCATAACCAGAGAGCAGAAAAAGTAAGCATAGGTTTGCTCCCTGGGCAGTAACAACAAAAGTTGGAGGACTTATGCTGAAAGAGATGTCCACTGAGGTAAAAGTAGGTATATTTGTAGTCCTTGGTTTCCTTGTTCTGGCGTACATGACTGTAAATATAGAGAAGATCCGGTTCGGTAAAGCGGTAGGGTACAAAATTTATGCTAAGTTTGACTCTGCGGCGGGATTGGTGAAGAATTCTGATGTTAGGATTGCAGGGGTTCAGGTAGGTATGGTAGAGCACATTGAACTCGATACTGAGACTAAAAAGGCAAAGGTCACCTTGCGTTTCCCCCTTCAGATAACACTGCCTGTCGACTCCCTGGCATTTGTGAAATCAGAGGGGCTGCTAGGGGAAAAGTACATTGAGATTCAATCGGGCTCATTAAAGGACAAGCCAATCCAGCAAGGCGATGAAATAAAACAGGGGGCTTCTCCGGTAGATATGAATCAACTATTTGGCCAATTGAGTTCGGTGGCTGCAGATGTCAAAGGGGTTACGCACTCACTAAACAGGGCGTTGGGAGGGGAGGAAGGTGAGCGATACCTGAAAAGGATCTTTGACGATATGGGAGAGATAACCTCTGATTTAAAGACCACCGTAAGAGAGAATAGGGAGGATTTCACTATTATCATGGGTAACCTGGAAGACATTACTAGAGAAATGGCCGGGATATCCTCCAAAGCAAGGGACACATTCAGTGCCATCGATGTGCTGGTCAATAGGGTTGAAGATGGAGAGGGAACCTTGGGTATGTTAATGGCGGACAATTCGCTCTATGACCAAACCAGGGACACCATGGCTAATCTTAATAAGATAACTGAAAGGGTTGAAGATGGAGAGGGAACCTTGGGTATGTTATTGGCCGATGAATCCCTTTTTGAGGAAACCAGGGATACCTTGGAAAGCCTTAAAAGGATAGCTAAAAACATAGAGCACGGGGAGGGAACTCTTGGTAAGCTGGTTACTGACGAGGCCCTTTATGCCGAGGCAAAGAAGGCTGTAAAGAAGGTGAATAAGGCTACCGAGGCGATGGCAGACCAGATCCCCTTTTCTATACTTGGGACTGTTTTAGGCCCTGTGCTGAGGTAATGAAAATCTATAAATCAAGTAACTGGCCGGCAAATAGAATATCTGTCCTTGTGATGGTCTTTCTTTTAGCAGTTCTTGCCACTGGATGTGCCACTTCTTTCAGAGATAGCAGAAGATTGAATGTCTGGCCCTTGTTCAATTATGAGAAGGATAGAGGTAAAGAATCTGTTGAATTCGACGCCCTCGGTCCTTTTTTCACCCTTAAATCCAACCCGAAGGAGAAGGAATACGGCTTTAGACCCTTTTTCTATGTCAGAAGGAATGAAGAAGCCCGTTTTAGGGAAGTGGAGTATCTATTTCCCTTTGGCAAGTATAGAAGAAGAGATAAAGAAAGGGCTTCCAGGTTCGTTCCCCTTTTTTCCTCCCACAAAGACCTAACCGAAGATTCTTCGGATTTTGGCCTCTTTCCTGTCTTCTGGGGAAAGGATGAAGAAGGTCGGAGTTACGGGGGTCTTTTCCCTATCTATGGAAGGTTGAACTCGAGGTTTGGAAAGGACCAGATCCGATTTTTCTTATGGCCGGTGTACTCTGATTCCAAGGAAGAGGATTCTTGGACGTATAACGTCCTTTGGCGGCTCTTCTCTTATACGAGGGGCAAAGACGAAAGCGGGTTCAGCGTATGGCCTCTCTATGGGCATCGGGAAAAAGAGGGTGAATATTCGAAGTATTTCGTATTGTGGCCCATATTTTTTTCCCAAAAGACCGATTTGGATACCGACATCCCAAAAAAGTTTATTGCGGTTTTACCGTTATTTGCAAAGTCCAGCTCACCTGGAAGGTACTCCGTGAGCTTTCTATGGCCTTTTTTTAACTATGTCGATGACAAGCGTAACAACTACAAGCAATGGGATATACCCTGGCCTATCTTCCACTACGGGAGAGGGGAAGGATTAAAGAATTTCAGATTGTTTCCTTTTTACGAGCACAAGACAAAGCCGGACTCAAAGAGAGGCTTCTTTCTTTGGCCAATATATATACACAGAAAAGATATATTTGAAGACCATGATGATACGACATTCCGATTCTTGTTGATAAATAAATATCAGAAAAAGGTGTGGAGAGGGGGATCTGAAGATGCAAAATGCATTAGAGTATGGCCGTTATTCTACTATGACAGAAAAGTAGATGGTGTTACGAGATTCTCATTCCCAGAACTTATCCCCATAGAGGATGAGGGGTTTGAAAGGAACTGGGCTCCCCTCTTCCGGCTTTACGAATATAATAAGGACGTCGAGGACAATATGGAGTCGACATTTTTGTGGGGGCTATACAAACATAAGAGGAACGATTCAAAGGAGTTCTTTGATGTAACCTTTCTAGCCTTTTATGAGAAAGAGAAAGACATGGTTTGCTTCTCTGTGTTGAAGGGGCTATTTGAATACAGACGGGTAGGAGGGGCGAAGACCGTTAGACTTTTTTACATCCCATGGCGTTAGCCCGACTTTCGCGTTTTTTTCAGGCTGAATTTTTTCAACGTCCCCTTACCTTTCTCTTATCTTTCCTTTCGTTTTGAACCCTTTGGCTATAGAAGAAGGGATATTTGGGCTTTTGGGATTAACAATTAACTTCCTTTCTGCCGGGCTAACCAAGACATCCATATCCTCCATCGGTACAGCACCCAAGAGAACTTCGTCTCCAAGTACGATAGCCCCAGTAAAACAACCTCTATTTTCAAATTTTATTTCAATAGGGCCTACGTAAGAACAAACATGATCCTTTCCATCTGCGGTGACGACATCTCTTTTATATAATTCCTGTAAATTCAATTGATTAGAGATGTGCTCCGGTATGCAAAGATGAAGAGCTCCTGTGTCTATCAGTGCATCTACCTCTATTTCTCGCAGTTCATCCTGTTTTGGATTTTTTAACGATATTTTAGCCATTACTAATCCCATATTATATTACTCCTTTCTTAGTCTTGACTCATAACGTATGTTTCGCGCAGTTAAGTTTTGGAATTATAGGAAGGGGACGTTGTTCATTGAAATCAATATTATTCGGTTCTCCGTGCATCAAGGGAGTAGTTTGCTCAAAAAATTAGAAACTTTCCCACTAATCCACGATGAGTCACCTTAGTTAATCAAGTTTGAAGTTTTCTTTGCTAAAAAGTTCCCAGCAGACGTTGACCGCATCAGCGTCATACCCTATGTCTTTGTTGTCCAAAATTTCTTTAAGAGCAATATCTATTCCAAGGGCCGGACGGTACGGACGGTACGAGCTTGATGCTTCCGTCACGTCTGCAACTGCCAGTATTTTTGATTCCAAAAGAAGATCTTTGCCCAAAAGGCCTTGTGGATAACCTGAACCGTCAAGCTTTTCGTGGTGTTGAAGAACAATTTGAGCAAAAGGCCGGGAAGAAGGGATATTTTTTAATATATCGTAACCGACTTGTGGGTGAATTTGGATCATCTCAAATTCAACATCAAGCAATTTCCCCGGCCGATTTATGATGGATGTCGGTATACGGATCTTTCCAATATCATGAAGACTCCCTGCAATCCTAAGTGTATTGATTTGATTCTCAGAAAGCCCCATCTTTTTGGCGATAGCGCATGCCAATTGAGCCACACGCCGCTGATGCCCTGCTGTGTATGGATCTCTGACTTCAACCATTATTGCCATGGTCTCGATAGTGGCGGTAAGCATTGTTCTTAACTCTGACGTTTTTTCTTCGACCTTTTCTTCCAGAATGATGTTCTGGTCTTTGAGCCTTTCTCCCATTTCTTTGATAGCGAGATGTGTCCTGACCCTTGCATTGACTTCTGACGAATGAAAAGGCTTGGTGATATAGTCCACCCCACCTACTTCAAAACCTTTGGTTTTGTGTCCAGTGTCAGTGAGTGCGGTAATGAAAATTACAGGAATGTTTTCTGTTTCCGGAATACCTTTGATCCTTTTACATACTTCATATCCGTTCATTTCGGGCATCATGATATCCAAGAGGATTAAATCCGGCACATGTTTTTGTGCATAATCGATGGCTTTCGGTCCATTTTTGGCGATGCCCAGATGATAGTCGTTCTTTAAGGAGTTTACCAATAAATCGATATTGGTTGAATTATCCTCAACGATCAAAACCAAAGGCTTTTCTGATCGCACGGTCATTGCTCCTTTGACTCGTTTATTCTCCAAGATTTCCCAGGATTTTGTTCAGAACTTCCAGGGCTTCATCGTAATCATAGTTATTGATAAGCTTTCCAATATTTTGAAAATTTGAGACATCAAGATGTCCTTTGACGGCTTTGGCATGTTCATTTATCTTTTCAGGATCAGCAAGTTCAAGGGCATCCGCCAGCCGTTCCAGTGCAGGCTTGAGTTGTGCCGAATCCATACCACTTTTTTTACCGGACAAAGGATCGATAGTCGGCGTTTCAACAAGGGCCTGTATCGATCCCAAAACCTGATTTAAGGCGGTTTCTACACTGTCGACTAAAGGGGAGATTACACCGGCTGTCTTTTTATCTTTGCATGCCTTTTCAAGCGCTTCTACAGTTCTGTGCAAATTTCCTGCTCCGATATTTGCCCCGCTTCCCTTGAGATTATGAGCCAACAGGAGGAGTGTAGCCCAATCATTTTTATCAAAAGCATCTCTTATTTTATTTCTGGTGTCCTGATTGTTCCTTAAGAATCCTTTAAGTATACGCTTGAAAGTATCATTGTCTAACCTCAGATTGTTCAATGCCTTTTGAATATCGATACCTGGAATCTTTGCAGGAAGATATCCGGACAGTTCTTTGGTTTCCGGGTCGGCTCCATCCGGTTCGATGTCTTGGATGCGCGAAGGTTCTATTCTGGTCTTTAACGCCCTCCACAGCACCTGGAATAATCTGTCCTGGTTCACAGGCTTGGAGATGTAACCGTCCATGCCTGCTTCCCGGCACTTTTCTTCATCACCTTTCATCGCATGAGCGGTCATGGCAATGATGGGAAGGGATACAAATTCCGGGTCTTTTCTAATTGCTCTGGTTGCCTCATATCCATCCATTACCGGCATCTGGATATCCATGAGTACGGCGTCATAGTGAGATCGGCGCACAGCCTCGACAGCCTCCTTCCCATTATTGGCAATTTCAGCGAGGCTCCCAACCCCCTCCAGTATGGCCAATGCTATTTCCTGGTTTGTGGGATTGTCTTCCGCCACAAGAATCCGGACCCCTTTTAACCTGTTTTTGTAAATCGACGTTCTGGTTGTAATGTGTTTTCGCAGTTTTGCACGTTTGACATCTTTTTTCCCAAAAGCATCCATAATCGCATCAAAAAGAGTCGACTGGTATATGGGTTTAATAAGAAAAGCATTGATTTCCACTTTTTCAGCGTGTAGCATTTCAGCTTCTCTTCCAAAGGCAGTCATGAGGATAATGGGAATATGCAGATTCATCTCTGTCCGGATGATTTTTGAAGCTTCAATCCCATTCATTTCCGGCATTAACCAGTCCATCATGACCAGATCAACAGGATTTTCTCTCATCTCGCTATCTTCCAGCCGTTTCAACGATTCCCCGCCTGAGCCGGCCATTTCCACATGAAAACCAAAAGATTCCAACATCTTCTTCATTATTGTGCGGCTGTCTGCACAATCATCAACCACCAGAATGGTCAACCCCTGAATATCAGTAGGGGTTACAAATTTTTGCGTTATTTCTTCAGGCCGCCGGCCGAAACGCGCGGTAAATCTAAACGTGCTGCCTACTCCCGGCTCGCTTTCGACCTGAATTTCCCCATCCATCATTTCCACAAGTTGCTTGCTAATACATAAGCCCAATCCGCTACCGCCATAATGACGCGTAATGGATGCATCGGCCTGGCTGAAAGGTTCAAAAATTCTTTTAATATAGTCCTGCGGTATCCCCACACCTGTATCTTTTAGGAAGAAATCCAGTGTTGTATTGTCTGTTGACTTTCCATGCTCTGCAACCCCCAAAAGGATAATGCCGCCTTTTTCCGTGAATTTGACTGCGTTGCTCATAAGGTTCACAAGGACTTGCTGTAAGCGCAAGGAATCGCCTATCAAGGACCTTGACGTTTCAGGATCTATGTCCACAAGTATTTCAATTGTTTTTTCGGTGGCTCTATTAAGGAACATATCAATTACAGTATCCACCACATCATCTAATTGGAAGGGATGCATTTCCAAATCAAGTTTGCCGGCTTCTATCTTTGAAACGTCCAGGATGTCGTTTATGATTCCAAGCAGGGAATGGGCGGATGAGTGTATGATTTTCAGATAATGTTCCAGTTTTTCAGATTCTGTTTCCTTCAATGCCAGATCTGAAGCAGCAATAATCCCATTCATGGGTGTGCGAATCTCATGGCTCATATTGGCCAAAAACGAGTTTTTGGCATGGGTTGCTATCTCTGCTTTTTCTTTTGCTTCTCTCAGTTCTTTCTCTATCCACTTGCGATTCGAGATATCGCGGCCTTCAGGTATCAGGAGAACGACCTTGCCTTCTTCGTTTTTTACCGGTTTGATTGAATAGTCCATATCTTGAATGGTGCCATCAGGTAGCGCCAGTTTCGCTTCGAAACGGACAAACTGCCCGACTGCAGCTCTTTTCACACTGTCACGTATATGATCCCGAAGTTCGCTTGAATAGCTGAACCATCTTGTCTCCCAAATAGGCATGCCGACAAAGTCTGATTCTTTAACTCCCACAATATCCATTGCTGTTTTATTAACGCTTATCACTGTTCCATCGACCTCTGTCATTCCCGTTAATTGAAATGTATGCTCATATACTGCCTGGAACTTCAGTTCGTTTTCCCGGCTTATTTCTTGTGCCCGCTTGCGCTCATTAAGCTCTGATCGCAATTCTATATGAGATATATTAAGCCTTTGATTAAGGTTCAGGATCAAAATGATAGAACCTGCCATTGTCAGTATAAGAATAAACCCAACCAAAATCCAATACTTATAGGTTCGAAAAACATCGACAAGCGTGACCTCCCCCAAGTGTTTATAAGGGCCGATTTTCAGCTCTTGCAAGCATTCATTTACAGAGCGGTAGTTCAGCGGAATGGTCCACCCGACCAATCTTCCTGCAATGGGGATCGGAGAACCCGCAGGCATTTTAAGGAGTGCGACGGCAACCTCTTCGGCCAGTTCGTCGGAAACATGCTTAATTCTTGCCATAGGCCATTCAGGATACAAGCGCGTTGAACTCATACAAGGAAGATGGCCAAACTTTGCACTCTTTTTACAGAACACATAAAAATCCTTAAGATCGATCTTTCCTTCTGCATGCATCTGTTCTAATGTATTGGTTCTCACAGACCCGGCATCAACTATGCCGTCTCGAACCGCATAAATGACCGCATCCTGTGTGCCGCCAAATCTAAGTTCTTTGAAATCATGATACGGATCAATCCCTTTTTCTTTCAATTTACGCCATGCCGCCTGCCAGCCCCCAAGGGACTTCTCATCAACCGCCATAAAGGTCTTTCCCCGTAAATCATCTAAGCGCTTGATGTCCTCCCGATCCCCCTTTCTGAAAATAACTCCTCCATATCTTGTGCATACACCCTCAACGCACGCATTCTTCAATGTCGCAATCCGGTTCGCGCCATAAGAGTGTTCCAGTTCAATATAAGAGGACGGATTTGTTAACACAAAATCGACCTTCCCATTCTTGACGGAATCGAGGATCTGGTTGTATCCAAGCGGTACAATAATAAACGTTTTGTCTGAAATTCGGTTCGAGAGATACTCGGCCAAAGGCGCCCACTCTTCCCGGCATAATTCGTGTCCCCTTTTAGCCAGCACGCCAATTTTCAGTGGATTGTCTTCAGCCCGTATTAGACCAGGGGGGAGGGCACCAAATAGTAATGACACAAAAAGCAGTATGATAAATATTTTCTTCATTACGTTCTGCACATTTTTCGACCGGTGCAGTTACACAAACACAGTGTGTTAAAGTTTCTCTGATGATTCATCGGCAGGATTGCATTAAGCGCCGGCTGCTCGACTACACAGGTCTATATTTTAGGATTAGGGTATGTGTCCTCTATAGATTTCCATATATTAAATTTCACTGCGTTATCGGTCGGAACCCTCGACGACGTACTACAATGTACGACTTACTCGGTTTCCTCCCTCTGGCCTTGTGAAATTTAATATCTGAAAATCTATACCATAATATGCGGTGGCGGATAATATGCCCTTATTTATCAGAAATTTTGAAACTCAATTATGAGCTACAAATTGTCGGGGAGTCTGTTTTGTTACTTAACTTAATACTTGAGCCGCTTTTTTCGGCCCTTTTTCTGATCTGATTCCTTATCCATTTAAGAAGCATTTTATCATCTTTGAAGTCCACAACATCCTTTAGGTGTATGATGGGAATCTCCGCACGAGCCATGCTTTTGTGACCGCCGGCGGAGCCAAGGTGGCCAAAACTCAATTTTGCAACTCTGCCGGCATTTTTACGGACTCCGTCGTTTCTGAATATGATGATCAATTTATTATTATACAAGCCGGAAATAATGCTCCAGTTCACGGAATTTATCTTCATGAAAAAGTCGGCTATGAGTACACATATATCAGGGTTTACCACATGACCGAGATGCACCACTACCATGCCTTTGCGTATGCGGACATTATCCAGTGCAGCTTTGAAATACTTAAGAAAATCTCGTCGAAGCTCTGATCGTTCGATCTTTCGCAAGAGGTGTATGTTTGCGTGCCGAAAAAGGAAATGAAATGCCCTGATATCTTCCATTATAGTCTGTCTTTCGAAATTGCTTGTGTCTGTCTTGATTCCCAAGGTCAGACCTGTAGCCAGTTTTGCAGATGGTCTTATTCCGGCTGCTCTCAGGTATTCGGTTAATATGCTGGCCGTGGCCCCGTATTTGGGCCTGATATCCTGAAAAGGCGCTTTGTATCCGGTTTCAGGATGATGGTCTATGACTACGTCATAATTGAATCTTGAGAATACCTCATTATGATTCGGTTGAGAATCAACCAATACAAAACGATTGAACTGCTGTCCGGTTATCTTGTCAGCATGCACAAGGTTTACCCTCAAAAGCCGGACCATAGCCATGTTATTGGGACGCTTTATAATGTTAATGTTGGATATGGTTACACTTGCAACTTTACGCCACAGCAATCTCTTAACCGCCATTGCGCTGGAGATAGCGTCCGGGTCCGCATCGATCATGACAAGAACGTTACTATCACCGGAAAACTGATTGAAGAAACGGAGAAGTCTTTCAGTAGCAGAGAGAGACATTTTTTTCACGTGTCCTTCAGGGAAAAGATAAAGCCTACATCTTTCCCCGTCTAATGATCGATATCAGGAGCCAAAATCCCATTATTCTTCCTCTCCTAATCAGAATCGATGCGCCTCTCCACCCATTTGGGTATTCTCGCATCTGATATTGCATCAATCCTCGGTATGTAAGGTTTTATATCGATTACCGGAGTTCCATTGAGAGCATCAATCTTATCAATATGCACGATATTTCCCTCAACGTCTAATATCTTGCATATGGATATAGCAATCAGATGTATCCTATTCAAATTCCATGGGAATAAGGATATTGCCTCAATGAAGTGTCTCAAACTTATTCAAATCTCCTGGTAAAGTTTAATTTTTTTGCTTTTTAAAAAATTAAATAGTTGCAATATCAGCCTATTTTTTCCACACGATGTTTTTCTACCAGGAGATTTGAATAAGATACAATCAGATTAGGTCTTGCCGGGGAACGTGTAGCAAAAACCCCTGTCAAAGGGTTTGCCATATTCCCTTTCGGATGAACCTGCAAAACACTTCTCTTTCCCCGTGTATCGTTTTTATGAAACCAGGAACATACTATTATGTGAGAGAATTGGTCCAATCCTCGAAGGGCATCCTCGTACTTTTGATGCACTTCGATACCAACGGTTTTGCCCTCCTTCTTAATAATGCCAATGGGAACAACACGGAAAGATCCTTCAAATTTTGAAACTTCCGAGGATACCATATTCTTAAAAATAACCCTGTTCCTTATTTCCTTTGAATTAGATATTATCTCAAGACAGTCATCAAAAAGACCATCACAAAAAGGGCTACCGTTTCTATAACCCCCAATACCATTATATAGTTTGCAAAACCTTTCCCTGTTTCTGCAAGGGCATCCGAGGCAAGGGCGCCTGCCTTCCCCTGAAGCCAGGAAGATACCCCCATGGCCAGGCCACCCATCAGCCCTGCAGAAAACTTTGTTATGGAAGAGACCGTATCAGGGGCTGTTTGTATGGCGTTCATGAGAATCATCCCATAGATGGTCTGGGACAGAGGTGCACCTACAAAGGCTATTATAATAAACGGGGCGGCTTTATTATTCAAGAAGCATTTTTTCCAGGCCCCAATCCCCCCCATGCCTGCGGCACCTGTTCCCAACGCCGAACCTAAAGCAGCAAGGCATAATGCAAACACTAATCCAGCATCTCCCAGAGTTTCCATAGGATTGTCTCCTCGTTCTGAACAGTTACCTTTAATTTTTTATCCATCCAGAAATTTTGTATTTGTGGATGAGCACTTCCTCATGTATTATTACTATTTATACCGCTACCCTCCAACAATCTTGAATGGTTTAAAAGGGATACCTGACCATTCAATATTAAGGTGTCTTGAGAATTCCAGGAGATTTAACCGAACACCATGCACGATTATCGCCATTGCCGCCAACATGAGATTGATAGTATGACCAAATACCAGTATAAAAACAAACAACAGGATTGACATCGCATTATCGAACCCAACATCATACGCCATACTGTTGAACGCGACAGCAACCTCTTTTGTAGCTAATCCAACGGCAAACAATCGTACGTAGGAGACAATATCGGCGAAGTTTCCTATGCCTGTCAGGGCATTTATAGGGAGTGCGGCGAATCCCCGCCTCGTCCCTCTGAGAATACCATCTTCTCTCTGCTCTCCGAAAAAGATTACCATGGTGATACCGGTAATCAGTAGAAATAATCCAACACGACTCATATCTTCATTCAACACAAGGAACCTTGCTATCCAATATATTCCCCAGACAAAGGCTGCCCATCCTATTTCAGCAAAGGCTGTCAGGGAAGGATACACCCTTATAGCGGCCCAAGAGTGGGCAATGGAGAGTTGCATAGCTCCTATCAAGAAACAGAGGTGTATAATAGTTGCCTCATTTTCTCCGGCGTAACTGTACAATGAGGGTATGACCATATCTCTCAATACCGGCAATCGGCTTATTTCCTCCACACCAAACCATACGCCGGTGATAGCGCCCCATAGTACAGTTGTTAAGGACAGAATGTATAAAAGGAGGACTATCTCTTTTGCGATCTTTTTATTGAACTTTTTAACAAGGAAAGTCATGAGAAGAATGACCATACCATACCCCGCGTCTCCGAGGAGGAGGGCGAAAAAGATGCTGAAGAATACTAGAAAGACGGCATTGGTGTCATATTCGCGATAACCGGGAACAACACCTAGGAACTGCATAACCGGCCTGAATAACGCTGCCGGTTTGGAGTACTTTATAAGTGTGGGAACAGGGTCGCTGTCTGAAGGGTACTCTATCTGTAATCCCCACTGTCTCTCCTCAGCCGTTCTTCGGAGGTTGATGACCTCGGATGCGGGGCAGAAACCCACTACATACGAAACATCTTCTTCTTCACCCATGCCGGCCTTTGCCGTTTCATATCCAAATATAGCCTTCAACCTCATCAGGGTATTTTTCATATGATAGGCTTTCCCAAGAATCTCAGATATCTTTTCTGTTGTATCGAGGATCCCCTTCCTCTTCCTTTCTATCAGTGCTTCGATTTCGGCTAGGCCGCGAGTTGGAATTTCCACTTCATGAAAGGGGATATCCGTACTGTCTTCGGTAGAGAAAACCGCAATGAAAAGGGCCGGGCCCTTACGGGATATGATATGAACGGTTTGGCCTTCAGGTAGACGCCTAAATCCTTTTTGGTCAACCTGAAAGAACCGAACTGTAATGCCTCTCTCTTCAAGTCTTTTTATCTCTTCAGGATCAAACCTTCCCCATACCCGCACCCTGTTATATTCTTCCTCAAGGCGCTTTATCTCTTTCTCAAGGTGTTTTACCTCTTCTGTATAGGCAAGTAATTGTCTTGCCAGGACAAAACCGTCCTCTTCATATTCAGAATCAGGGTGTGTTTCTGCATGAGAAATACCAGGGATCAAAGAAATAGACCTCTCCATTACAAGTATATTCTCTCTCACTTCCTCAAGCCTCTCACTCTCAGGTGGGCTCATGGGATGGATGTGGAGGATCCCCATTTTTCTAAGGGCATTTAAAACTTCTTCCTTCCAGGATGACCTAACAAAGATTGTTATCTTATTCATCCTTACAATCACTTACGTCCTCCCTCGGCAACTTCCATCCTTTTCTGAATCTTCTTTTTTGCCATCCTTGCCCAACCTACTGCTGCTATCTGTTGATCACCCAGATAGATTGAAATTCTTCGTATAGCCTCATTTGACTCGGGGATTTTAACTTTTTCAAACAAGTTCACCCTCTGGGATGTAATATGCAATTCCTTCCGTAAGCATCGTTCCTGAAGCGCCAGCACGATTCTCTCTGACTGAAGAGGAATCATCTTACCTAAAAGACCCACAGCCCTATCAACCCATAAGGGATAAATAAACAGATCATATTCCATTATATCAATATGCGCTTTAACAAAGATAGGGATATCCACTCCCGCAATATTTTCTCTCCTGGTTTCGATCTTTTTCAGTTTAATGAGTTCATATAAACCCAAGTCTTCTCCAAGGAGGCCTATCCATGGATTGATTTCCTCCATAAGCTTAGCTAGGTCTGCTTCTGTCCTGCCGATGTTCATCTTTACCCTTTCTATTTCCTTTTGGATCTGCTGTTTCTTTATGTAAAGGGTAGGCAGGTAGCGATTATATCGCTTCAGGTTGTCCTTTTGCCTTTTCAGCTCGGTCTTTGTGAGTTTTATTTTCTGCATTTTATATTTAATCGGACGGCCATCATGGCCCATCACTTTCAAGCCGAGACTGATAAGGTTTTAAAAGAGGCTCAGATGGCCGGCCGATCTGAGAAATCCAGAGCTACAAAAAGATGATTGTCATTATCGCTAGGTTTTTATTATGTGCTTTCCTTGAATTTTGGAAACTCCAGGGTACATTTGGTAAAGTCGATTTCTTTGTCGCATCCGGAGCAGCTTTGTTTTTTATTAAACTCATCGGCAAAGAACTCCCTTTCCTTTCCGCAATTAGGACACTTGCAAATAAACGAGTTGAGATCGTTGTGTTGATAAAAACCGGGACAGGATTTAGGTGTATACATAAAAACCTCCTTTAGGTGGAAAATATTTAGATCCAGCCTCCATCCAAGGCCGTTAAATAGATGCTCCGGATCTCTCATTTCTATTTTAATGTTTTGACGGTTTTGACCGTTAAGATCGTTTAATTCGCTATTTACGCTTTTAAGGAACCAGACTGTCTAAACATTCTTAACATCGAAATATAGATTTCCATATATCAAATTTCACTGCGTTATCGGTCGGAATCCTCGACGACGTACTACAATGTACGACTTACTCGGATTCCTCCCTCTGGCCTTGTGAAATTTAATATCTGAAAATCTATAGTCTGTGTCCGTTTTTGTGGGTCTGTGGCTAATTGGTCCAGAACTTTTCAATCAATTCTGTTCTCAGGCCTGTCTCTTCGGGTCTAAAACACTTGCCAAGTATTTCCCATCCTGTATCCAATGCCTCTTCAAGGGGAATATTCACGGAAAGATCCATCAGCTTTTCTTCAAAAAGGACCCCATACTTCAAAAGCTTATTATCCCACTGTGACATTATAAAACCCATCGCCTTTTTTTCCAGGGTTTCCTGGTAAAAGGCGTATATCTGTACCATGGCATCCATCAGGGCGCGATGATCTTCCCTGGTCTTATCATTTACCAACTGTTTGAGTCTGCTCAATGACCCAAAAGGTTCAATCCTTCCGTTATTCAAATAATACTGCCCTTCTGTGATGTAACCGGTATTGTCAGGAACCGGATGAGTCACATCGTTGCCGGGCATTGTAGTCACAGAGAGAATCGTCACAGACCCTCCGTCCTCAAAGTCCACAGCTTTTTCATATCTGGATGCAAGCTGGGTGTAAAGATCTCCCGGATACCCTCTGTTTGAAGGAATCTGCTCCATTATGACGGCAATCTCCTTTAATGCATCACAGAAGTTCGTCATATCGGAGAGAAGAACCAGGACCTTTTTACCTCCAAGGGCGAATTTTTCGGCCACGGCCAGGGCAAGATCAGGAATTGTGAGACACTCCACCACCGGGTCCGCAGCAGTATGGACAAACAGGATAGAGCGGCTGAGAGCCCCCTCCTCATTTAGGGTATTCTTCAAGAAGAGATAATCCTCGTATCTCAACCCCATACCGCCCAAGATGATTATATCTACTTTGGCCTGCAAAGCCACACGGGCCAGGAGCTCATTATAGGGTTCACCGGATTTGGCAAAAATAGATATCTTTTGAGATTCAACAAGGGAATTGAAGACATCAATCATCGGTATCCCCGTATGTATCATGTTGCGAGGGATGATCCTTCTTGTGGGATTAACCGTTGGGCCTCCTATTTCAATAAGGTTTTCACCTAGAGAAGGACCGTTGTCACGGGGCCTTGCCGCTCCATCAAATACCCTGCCCAAGAGGTTTTCGGAGAAAGAGGCTCTCATTGGATGCCCTAGAAAACGCACCTCATCACCGGTGGATATACCACTGCTTCCTGCAAATACCTGAAGATATATCCGCTTACCATCTATACGGATGATTTCTGCCAGGGACTGGGATCTATCTGACGAGACAAGGGCCAGATCCCCATATCCCACATTTGATGCATAAACCACAATCACATTACCCGATATCTCATTAATATTATTGTATATCTTCCTCATTCCCTTCTCTCTCCGCCGTCAATCTTCTTCTCTCGATTTTACTGACCCTCTTTGATCTCCTGAAGGTAGAGTCCATGTCGGATTCAACAAGGGTGAGTCTTAAGCCATGCTGCCGAGTCTCAGTGTCTTCCTTCGTATACTTCTGAAGGAGTTCCTCTATACGATTTTCGTTTTCCCTGAATTCATCAGAATTCCACTCTGACGCGTTTAAATCGAGGAAGGCCAGTCTGAGGTCCTGAAAGAATAGTCTTGCGTCTTCCCTGCTCTTGAATACCAATGGGGCGGCGAGGATACTGCTTATAAATGAGAATATCTTTTTTTGACGTTCTCCTGAAGTAGCTCCGTCTACGGGATGGAACGCATTCTGTTGTAAGTAAATACTGTCAAAGAAGTCCCCCTTAAGATAAAGTATGTAATCATCTAACGATGTCCCCTCTTCTCCCACAACCTTCATCATCTGTTCGATTTCATTTGCTCTGAAAAGAAGATTGACAACAGCGGTTTTCTCTTTGGTTGGGATAATCCCCTTATACCTCGTCCAACTTTCCAGAGGATCAATGGCAGGGTAACGCCTGGCATCCGACCGCTCCCTTGAGAGGCCATGAAAGGCCCCAACTACCTTTAAAGTTGCCTGAGTTACCGGTTCTTCAAAGTTTCCTCCCGCAGGACTGACCGTTCCACCTATTGTAATTGAACCCGTTTTTCCATCTCTCAACCTTACCAGACCGGCCCTTTCGTAGAAGCCTGCTATGAGAGACTCCAGATAAGCGGGGAAGGCCTCCTCTCCTGGTATCTCTTCCAATCTGCCGGATCTCTCCCGCATGGCCTGAGCCCATCGGGATGTGGAGTCTGCAAGTAAGAGTATATCCAACCCCATCTGCCGGTAATACTCCGCCATAGAAAGGGCAGTATACACAGAAGCTTCCCGGGCCGCGACAGGCATGGAACTGGTATTGCAGACTATGATAGTCCTTTCCATCAGAGACCTTCCGGTAAAGGGGTCCGTAATATTGGGGAATTCCTTTATGGTTTCAACCACCTCTCCTGCCCTTTCTCCGCAGGCAGCTATTATCACGATGTCCACCTTTGCGTTACGACTCGTTATCTGCTGGAGGACAGTCTTGCCAGCCCCAAAGGGACCCGGGATACAATAAGTTCCACCCTTTGCCACCGGGAATAGGCTATCTATGATCCTGATCATGGTGATAAGAGGTTCTACAGGATCCAGCCGTTCCAAGTATGCAGTGACGGGCATCTTTACAGGCCATTCAAAGGCCATACTCAGGGGCGTGGTCTCTCCTCTTTTTTCCTTCAGGAGGGCAACCTTTTCCATAACGCCGTATGCTCCAGGCTCAGCGATTTCTAAGACTTCACATTGACCTGCCATATTGAAGGGCGCCATTATATTGTGTGTGAAGATACCCTCGGGGACAGTGCCGATGGTGTCCCCTGCACGCACCTTATCACCTGGCCTTACGATGGGCGTAAAACCCCAAGTTTTATCCTCCGGCAAGGCGGAAATATACCTCCCTCTTGTCAGAAAATAGCCGTATTCTTCTCCCAGCTTTTTCAATGGGTTCTGCAAACCGTCGAAAACCTGCCCCAATAGACCTGGGCCAAGCATCGCTGACAATAGTTCACCGGTAAACTCTGCGATGTCTCCGGCCTTGATTGCCCTTGTGTCCTCGAAAACCTGCAAATCCGCCTTGTTGCCTTTTATTCGAACCACTTCCGACTTTAGACGTTTATCTTCCACAATAGCATACGCAATTTCATTCTGTTTCACTGCTCCGTCAAACTCAACAGTGATCATGTTTCCATTGATACCGATAATCTTGCCTCGGTTATTCATCAGTGAATTCGGTTTTGCCTCCATGGTTCCATATAGAATCTACCTGGCCCATCACCGCACTTAGTATCTCTCGACCTTTCTTGTTGTCAAAAAACGACCTTCTTTCTAATATCCGGAGCTTGAGGAAATAGATGACAAGCCTTTCTATATCAAAATAGTGATCTGATTCCAGTTCCTCAAGAAATACCCACCTTGCCTTATCAAGGATTTCCTCGGCGGCAAGAGGTGATTCCACCTGAAAGACATCCTCTGCAACACGGGAGGAAGGGCTGTGATGATCAGCCCTCATATGATCTCCCTGGTCAAGACCGAGATTCATTGCCCTCAACCGAACAAGGGTGTTTCTCACCTCTCTCTCCCAGTCATACCAGCGTTTCACTACACAGAGGGGTTTCCCCTCAGATTCCAGAGGGCAGAGACCTACTGACCGGAGGGCATGAAGATCATTGGTTCCCAGTTCTATTTGAGTGATGGCAAAAAATTCTTCCTTTTTTATTGGAAGAGGTTTGTCGAATGACAGGTGAGGCAACGAGTTGACGGTGTAGTAGTATTGTCTCATCATCCCTTCTTCCCCTCCCGTATTGGATCGAGAATGATGGCCAGTTTAGGATTTAGATAGGCAGCCAGGACCTCTGCCACACCTTCATCAGTGAAATCGTAATAGAAATTATTTCCTTTTATGCCTACATGAAAACCCGCTTCTATCCTTGGATGAGCATTGATTTCCATACCTTCCTTTATACTTTTTTTGAGCTTTGATATAGAAAAGTCAAAAAGCTCCTTTAGGTCTTTTTCACTCAAAAGAACCTCCAGATTCGCATGTCCACCTGTATCTTCCTTCCATCCTTCTATTAAATGAAGCAGGATGGTTATCAGGGTCTTCCCTGAGAGGACATTTCTACATTCTTCTCTTAATATGGAATTGAATGTATCAACGATGGATTCTTTTATATAGAGGATAAGATCTCTTGCAGCTTGGTCCAGAGCTTTTCTGCCGATCTCTTCTCTTTTCTTTGCCTCTTCCCCGGCTTCCCGGATAATCTCTTTGGCTTCTCTTCTCGCCTGTTCTAAAATTTCATGGGTCTTCTTCTCTCCCTCCTTTGTTATTTCATCAGACCTTTTCCTTGCCTCTTCCAGCCCCTCCTCCTTGATCCTCTGGATGATGCCGTGAAGGTCTGTTTCCGGAACTATTTTGGTATGCGTTTTTTTCATTTTAACTAATCCTTCTTAGGTGTATGTTAACCAGTCCTGCAAGTGAAACAGAATCAACCCGAAGTAGGGAGCATCTCCAAAATGGTTGCTTATATTGCCGTTAGAATCTGCGAGTGGAACGGCAACTTTCATCCACAGCTTTTTTTAAGTCATCCAAGATTCTGAGACCTTTTTGAAGTTAATGAACGATCCAGATAGCCAAATCAGAGAGGGGCAATAAAACCTTTTTGCTGACACTGCCTAGGATAAACTCTTTCACCATAGATGCCCCCCTCCGTCCCATGATAACCGTTCCGTAGCCATTGCTAAGGGCTTCACTGAGGATATCGTTGGCTGCACTGCGTGTCCCCTCTGCCACTTTTGTTGAGATTTGTTCCTCTGGGATGCCCGCATTGAGAAGGATATCTTTGGCTTTCTCTACATATGTGGCCACTTGTTGCCCGGATTGTTCTTTCCAGAGGTGCGTGAGTTTCTCGGATTTTTCCAGCAACGCTATTGGGACGAACCGCCTCAAATGCCTAATTGTATGAAATATGGTTACCCGGCAATCCGTTCCTGAGAGCATGGATCCTGCATGCTCAGCTGCCCTGATTGCATTTTGGGAAGCGTCAATGCACACCAATACTTTTTTTGATTCAACTCTGCCTCCCACGATCCAGAGTGGGGTCCCCTCACAGCGTTCTACAAGTTTATCACATACTTCACCGATGAATAAGGTTTTTAAGTCGGTTCGTCCCTGTCTGCCAAGAAGTATGGCATCTGCTTCTATGCTTCTTGCCCAGTGGCATATGTCCCTGGGAATGGTGACTTCCATCTTATGACAAACAGTCCTGACATTCTCTTCCTCGAAACCTTTTTCAATAAGAGAAGTCTTGGCTTTTGCTAAAATACGTTCCGCCATGATTATGTTCTTCTTTTCCACGTTTTTTATCTGGGAGGTGATCTCCTTGTCATCTTTCTGTTCCGCGGTCAGTATCCGTGGCAAGGTAGGCAGAACATAAAGAAGATTAACAGTAAGGTTTTGTTGGGGACTATAAATGAGGTTAAGATATTCCAATGATCTCAACGAATTTATCGATCCGTCTACAGGTATAACAATTTTCTTAGTCGAGTTTTCCATAATCTCCTCCTTTTGTTAGGAATTAGAAATAATTACTATAGTTTTACATATCCAGGCATTAAGAAATTAGTTAGTGTCCATCCAGAAATAAGATAGTTTTTACAAGCTCAAGGAAGACGAAGATTTTAATCGCAGGAATACATAGAGTATTTTGAGGATTAAAATCTTCGTCTGACCTGTCTGCGTGCTACGCACAGGCAGGCGCAGAGACTGCGAAAAATAGCCATTTATGGATGGACACTAGCTAGCCTGGTCACAGGTAATACCTGGGAGGCACGAACCCAGTATTTATATATAGCCTTTTTTATTTACTGTTTTGTTTTAACCAGTTCCACTTGTCTGGTTTGCAGCCTGCACTTGGAATCAGTTATGTTCTACAGACTTCAAATCTAATTTTAGTTCATAATGATTGAAATCGGGGGAACTCGACAAAGTAAAACCCAATTTTCGTCCCAGGGTAAGCATATTCTTATTCTCTCTAAGAACAAGGCCGGTTAAGAACTCAATGCCCCTCTCCTTTGCAATAGCTATCAAGTGCTCCATCAATATTGCACCTATTCCCTTTCCCTGCCATGGGTCAGCTATCACTATGGCGAACTCTGCTTTTATTCCCTCCGGATCACTCATGAGGCGTGCCACCCCCAACATATTTTCTTCCGGATGATCATTATCCATGGCCACCAGAGCCATGTCACGGTCATAATCAATCTGGGTAAAGCGGGCCAACATGTCATGGGAGATTGATTTCAAGGGACTGAAAAAGCGATAGTAAATCGTGCGGGCGGAGAGTGAATTGAAAAGTTCCTGGAAGAGTGGCGCATCCTCCGGTTTTATTGGCCGGATAAAGATGTTGTCCCCTTCCCTTAAGGTTACGGTAACCTCGTACTGGTTGGGGTAGGGGCTTATAACAAGATGGTGGGGGGCAGAGATGGAGGAGGGTTCAATAATCACACGGGCGTCTACGGCATACGCAAGATTTCCGGACAGGATCATAGGGTTGATATCCAGTTCTGCAATCTCCGGGAAATCAGTAACCAGGTGGGAAAGGCGGATTAATATCTCTTCAAGCAGATCCAGTCTTGCCGGGGGGCGATTTCGATAGCCCCTTAGCATCCGGTATACCTTTGTGTTTTCCATGAGCCTCCTGGCCAGCAGACGGTTCAAAGGGGGGAGGGCGATATCCTGGTCTTTCAGTATCTCGGTCATAATGCCACCCATGCCGAAGAGTATCACAGGACCAAAATCAGGGTCTTTCTTGCTTCCCAGGATAAGCTCATAATCCGGCCGGTTGATCATCGGTTGAACGGTAACCCCCAGAAGCTCAGCTTCCGAATTATATTTGAGGGCATTAGCCGTGATTTCAGAAAAGGCGTCTTTTACTTCTTGATCGTTATGCAAATTGAGTTGGACGCCATGAGCATCCGATTTATGGATAATATCCCTGGAGTGGATCTTCATGGCTACAGGATATTCGATCTTCCGGGCCAGATCTGAGGCCTCCTCCGGGGAACGTGCCGCCTCCGTGACATTCACGGGAATACCGTAAGCCTTCAATAGGGCTTTGGACTCTACTTCAGTCAATAGTTTATCCCCTTGGGCCAGGGCTTTCCCGATGATTTCTTTCGCACCGGACTGATCAAACTCCAGAGATACTTCAAGCTTTGGGGGGATCTCCTGGAGCATCTCCAGGTTGTGTCTGTAGTAATACAGAAAGAGGAACGCGGAGATAGCCCTTTCCGGTGTTTCATATGTCGGAATACCTGCCCTATTCAGTATTTGTCTCCCTTCCTCAACGCTTTCACCACCCATCCATACGGCAAATACGGGAGGGTGACGCTTTGTCCGGAGGAGTTCAACAACGGTTTGAGCCACAGTGAGGGCGCTGCTCAGCGCCTGGGGGACAAAGATAATTACCAGCGCATTGATTTCACGGGCAGCAAGGGAAACTTCCATGGCACGGCGCCAGATTTCAGGTGAGGCATCCCCGAGAATATCGATGGGGTTTCCCCTGCTCCAGAAGGGCGGAAGAAAGTCATCAAGGTTACTTATTGTCTCCGAGGCCAGAGGGACAGGCTCCAGGCCATAAGAGGAAAGAGAGTCTGCGGCCATTACCCCGGGTCCGCCGCCATTGGTGATAATCGCCAGGCCTGCCCCTGAAGGCAGAGGTTGCTTTGCCGTTAGTTCTGCGCAGTCGAATAGCTCCTCAATAGTACTCACCCGGACAATACCCGCCCGCTTAAATGCTGCGTTGTAAACGGCATCTTCACCGGTGAGGGCGCCCGTGTGGGTGGAAGCGGCACGGGCCCCTGCAACGGATTTCCCTGCTTTTAGAACGATGATAGGTTTAATTCTCGATACAGCCCGTGCAGCGCTCATGAATTTTCTTATGTTGGTCAGGTTTTCAATATACAAGACAATGCTGCTTACATCGTGGTCATTGCCCACATAGTTGACAAGATCTCCAAAATCCACATCAAGCATCGAACCAATACTGACGAAGTACTTGAAGCCGATACCTTCTTTTGCAGAAAGGTCAAGAATAGCAGCACAAATACCACCGCTTTGGGAGATAAAGGCGAGGTTGCCCGAAAGGGGCATTAGTCTGGCAAAGCTTGCCTTAAGGCTTGATTCTGCGGAGGCAATTCCAGCGCAATTCGGACCAATGATACGAAGACCGCCTCTGCCCGCTTCTCTTTCGATTTCCTTCTCTATCTCCCTGCCCTTTGACCCTATTTCTTTTCCACCTGCAGAAAGAATAATTGCACCACCGACCCCGGCCTGCACGCATTCTTTTATAATAGAGGGGACCTTGACTATAGGAGTAGCAATCACAGCCAGATCGGTGGCTTTATCGATATCCGATAAAGCGCTGTAAGCTGCAAGGCCCTTTATGGATTTATAATGGGGATTTACAGGGAAGATTTCCCCCTGGTATCCACCTTCCATAATATTTTTTATGAGAGAATGCCCAACACTTCCTTCCCTTTCGCTGGCCCCGATAACGGCAACAGAAGATGGTTTGAATATCTTATCCAGGTTATGGATACTCATAAGATCGTCCCTCCCGGCGATGGATGCTCTTCCGCTAACACTTTGATTATTAATCGGTTCGGTGGAAATGCATGAAAACCGTAAGTTTTAATCGAGGATATAATTGCCGAAAAAGTTTTAACCACCGAAAACACTACAGTTTTATAGCTCATCGTAGATTAGTGTGGGACCCTCTATCTTCCAGATTCTAACAAGTGAGTTGTGGTAGACGGACACTTACCTCAACCTACGGTAAATACTGAGTAATTGTGTTTGTGGTAATAATTAGGGAACGTCATAGAATGGAGAATCCAGACTATTTTTCCCACTAATCCGCGATGAGCCAGTTTTATTTTCAAAGTAATAGCGGAAGAGTATCAGTTGTCAAAAGAGATAAACAATTTAAAAAGGATAGGAGAGAAACAGCCAGCCAGCAAGCTAAAAATTAAAAGAGCAGCAGAGCTTAGAGACCGAATCAAAGATCTGGGAGGGATGGGGGTTATAACTTCTATAGATTTTCAGATATTAAATTTCTCGGCGTTATCGGTCGGAATCCTCGACGGTGAACTAAATATACGACTTATTCGAATTCCTCCCTCTGGCCTTGTGAAATTTAATATCTGAAAATCTATGCCTACATCTTGTACTTGCCAAAGTCTTCTGGAGACATTTCCTCTAAAATATCAGCCCATTTTTCTGATTCCTTGTCCTTTTTAACGGCTACACTCGTCTCCTTCAAATCAATCTTCCTCGACTTACTAATGACCTCTTCACTAATAAATATAGGAGAATTGGTTCTCAAAGCGATGGCAATCGCATCACTGGGCCTAGAATCAATGACGTGCTTCTTGCCATCCATTTCAAGATACAGGGTAGCGTAAAAGGTATTGTCCTTCAAGTCGTTAACCTCTATCCTGGTCACATTAACCTTAAGGTTATCAAATATATTCTTCAACAAATCATGGGTCATAGGTCGAGGAAGTTGAATATCTTCAAGCTGAGTCGCTATGGCACTTGCCTCCAGCAGTCCGATCCAGATTGGAACCGTATTCTTGTCTTCATCATCCTTGAGAATAACGATAGGCATGTTAGTAAAAGGATCAACAGTTAAACCCGCTACTTTCATTTCTCTAAACATATGTCCCCCCTCATTGGTTATCAACAAAGCCCTTTTTTTCAGATATGCCTATAGAACTCGAAGTCTCTCCTTCCAAAGAATGGAGAAATGCCCTTCTTATCCTTACAGACACCGTACACCCTATTAAATCGGACAACCCTTCAAAATTGACCACCTTATTCGATCTGGTCCTTCCGGTCATTCGTGAAGGATTAGTCTTGCTAGGACCTTCTACCAATACCATTTCCTTCTCTCCGACCGATTCTCTGTTTTTGGATAAAGTGAAATCCTCCTGACAGGCCTGGAGCGTCATTAGTCTTTCACCTTTTATACGACCATCGACCTTTTCAAGCAGCTTTGACGCTTTTGTTTCAACCCTGTCAGAATATTTGAAAGAGAACACACTATCAAATCGTACTACGTCCATTAATTCAAGAGTTTCTTCAAAATCCTTCTCGGTTTCACCAGGAAACCCTACTATTATGTCTGAAGTTATACTTATTCTTGGACATACCTTCACAAGTTTTTTCACCTTTGTCACATAGTCTTCTATCGCATATCCCCTGTTCATTGCCTTTAAGACCAAGTTAGACCCCGATTGAACAGGTAAATGAATATGTTCGCATAATTTGTCAAATTCCGCAAAAGAATCGATCAATTCGTCAGATAGATCTTTGGGATGGGATGTAGTAAAGCGTATCCTCTCTATTCCATCTATCTCATTTATACAACTCAACAAACCAGGAAAGGTCATCTCTCCATTAAGACCTTTACCGTAAGAATTGACATTTTGTCCCAGCAATGTTACTTCTTTTACACCACTGTCCGAAAGTTGTTTTATCTCGGAGAGTATGTCAGCGCTCTTCCGGCTTGTTTCTCTACCCCTTACGTAGGGAACGATACAGTAAGAACAATAATTATCACAACCTTGCATAATTGTAACATAGGACTTGATCTGGTTTTTTGAAGGGATCATGCAACCAGTAAGAAAGGGGGTGGATTTATATATAGTAGTTTCAGAGACCCTCTTCCCTTTCCGTTCAACCTCGCAGATTAATTCAGGTAACTTTTGGATATTATGGGTCCCAAAGACCATATCCAGATAGGGAACCCTGTTAAGTAGCCTTTCTCCTTCCTGCTGTGCGACACACCCGCCGACTCCGATAATCAGTTTCGGGTTTTTGTTTTTTAATTTCTTAAGCCTTCCCAGGTAACTATAGACTTTATGCTCTGCCTTTTCTCTAATAGTACAAGTATTTAGCAGGATCAGATCGGCCTTACTAACATCCTTTGTCAATCTGTAATCAAGATTCTCAAGAATGCCAAGTATCTTCTCTGAATCATGCTTGTTCATCTGGCAGCCGAATGTTTTAATAAAAACGGCCCTTTGTTTCACGAAAATCTTTGTTCCTCCAAATCGTATGTATGTGTATTATAGATGTGATCTTTTTTTACTTTTACCATATGTTTCGTGTCTTTTCAATGAGAAACGTAATGTTTCAATAAAATCAATGGAGATTAATAATCTCATAAATAGTGAACGAGAGTGCCATGCTGCACAGCTTATATCCTGACCTTTTTGGATGTTATGTAAATATTTCGACCTGTGCAGTTGGTCGGAATATGACTTGAATGATCTTTGACGAACCTTCTTGATTCATTTTGAGAAAGATTCTTAGTGAGTGAAGCTGAAAATTGCAGATTGTTTGAGGGAGCTTGCGACCGAGTTATCTGCAATTTAGCGCAGCGAACTTAGAATCTTCAAAATGAATCAAGCGGTGAGGAGAAGATTATTCAAGTCATAGGCACTATTGTTGAGTAACTGCACAGCTTGAAATATTTAAGGAGATACTTTTGTTCTTAATGTTTGGGGGTCTCCCTTAATTTATTCTGGAGGGATAAGAATCCCCCCGGATACTACCAACTTGAAGGCATCTTCTACAGTCATATCAAGATATACGATATCTTTCTCCGGGACCAGGATGTAAAATCCAGAGGTGGGGTTTGGTGTGGTGGGAATAAAGACATTGACAACCTTTTTCTTGGTCCTATTTTGGACCTCTCCCTCCGCAATGCCGGTTAAAAAAGCTATAACCCACAAATCCCTCCTGGGATACTCAATCATTACAACCCTTTTAAAGTTTTCTGAATTCTGCATAAATATAGCTTGCATTAGCTGCTTTATACCAATGTATAGATTTCTAACCAGGGGTATCTTTGACACGATCCATTCACCAACGTCGACCACTCTCTTACCGAGAAAACTCTGGGTGACGACCCCCACAACAAATATTAAAACCACTGTGGCTATCAACCCCAGCCCAGGAATATGAAAGGGCAAGTATGTGTCAGGGTGAAACTTTGATGGTAAGTATTTTAAAAATCTGTCCATCATACCAATGAACGCACTAAGAATGTATATGGTAAGAAAAATAGGGATAGTGGCTAATAAACCCATTATAAAATACTTTTTTATTCGTCTCTTCATTTCACCATACCTTTGACAATAAAAAGTCCGGAAACACGCCTTAGCCCACGGGAGCGCTTTCATACACTCCTATGTGAATTTTGGGCGTAATCAGGAGGTTCGGCTATAGATTTTCATATATTAAATTTCACTGCGTTATCGGTCGGAACCCTCGACGACGTACTACAATGTACGACTTACTCGGTTTCCCCCCTCTGGCCTTGTGAAATTTAATATATGAAAATCTATAATACTTGCGTTTCAGCTAATATCTTGATTATTGAGACTGCAAGTGCTCTGTATCTGAACCTACCAGCACACCCTGTGCATTAGCTTTGCAAGGATAGAGGGAGGAATCAGAATAAATTGTAGATTTTAGTACATTATCAAAGATTCCGGCCGATAACGCCAAAAAATTTCAAGCTGTGCAGTTACTCAACAATAGCGCTTATGACTTGAATGATCTTCTCCTCACGGCTTGATTCATTTTGAAGATTCTAAATTCGTTACGCTAAATTGCAGATAACTCGGTCGCAAA
>Ga0209345_10001211_pt1 | contig 31351 bp, 23 predicted proteins | sample Cruoilmetagenom7_FD_187294 | JGI IMG/M metagenome (GOLD analysis project Ga0209345, IMG submission 187294) | Oil polluted marine microbial communities from Coal Oil Point, Santa Barbara, California, USA - Sample 7 (SPAdes) (version 2) | ecosystem: Environmental > Aquatic > Marine > Oil seeps ...
AGCGCCGACTTTATCTATGTTAAATTTCGGTTTGCGTAATTATGAAGCGGAGCCGTATTGGCGATTGCCCGCTATTATCATGCAGAAAACTAACGGGTTTCCTTTTTCAAATATTTGATTAGCTGTGCGCGTTTGTTGGCGTCTTTCATCCCAACGTAGTTCATCCGGTGGCCCTTGAGCACGTCATTCGGCTTCTTAATCCATTGGTCCAACTTGGCGTCGTTCCAAATGAGGCCTGACGTCGTCAGAGCGTTGGAATATTTGAAGCCTTTGCGGGTCCCGGCCTTGGCATTGATGATACCATGCAAATTTGGTCCGAGTTTGTGTGGCTCACCTGCTTTCAACGTGTGGCAAGCGCGGCATTGAAACCAGAGTCGGCCGCCCTGATTCGGTTTGTTGCCGGCTGAATCTGCTCGCTCTGCGGCCAAACTGGCAAAGCTGAACATAGCAGTTGCCATTCCGGCGATCAAAATTCCTCCAACAATTGTCCGTGTTTTCCGTTTTCTCGACTTCATGGGTTGTAACTCCTAAGGCTTGTTGGGTTGGTATCAGCTTTCAATCCGTCAGTTGTTTGCAACTTTGGAGTTTCGCCGTTTTCTGCCGTAAAATGCGGGAATAAAACATGTTCTTATCCATTTTTTACAGGCTGAAATATGCGCGTATTTGAAGTCGGCTTTGGTTTTTCCGTGTTGATGGGATGGTGCCGCTGCCGTGCATATATTTTCTATGGCTCGAAATATAAAAATCGTGGATAACTGCAAATAGGCAATTCCTATTAAACCATCGACGCAATGAAATTGCCACGATCTACCATCTTTGCCAGTCAACTTTCTCCAGGGAATTTACCGTACCGCAAAAAATTATAGGTATGCACAGAACGGGGAATTAAATATGTCAAGACCAACCAAATATTCCAGCCTTCTTAATAGCGTTGCATTGTTCACATTGTTGACTCCAGCAGTCGCAGTGGTTTCGAGCGCTCCCGCATTTGCGGAAACAGCAGCCGAAGACGAAAATAGTGAAAATGTGATCGTCGTTACTGCGCGTGGTCGCGAAGAATCGGTGATCGAAGTTCCGGTCGCTATCTCGGTTTTGTCGCAGGATCAGTTGGATGCTGCGGGCGTAAGTGATATTCAGAACATGTCCGACTATACGCCAGGCTTCAAGTTTCAGAATTCTGATGGCCAGGCGGGTGGTCGCTCCAGTTCGACTCTGCAATTTCGCGGTATTTCGCAACAGGTAGATAGCGCTGCTTCACGGACCGGCGCCGTATTCTATGACGGCTCCTATGTTTCTCAGGGTATCGGCTTTATACCCATGATCGATCTTGAGCGTGTCGAAGTCATCAAGGGACCGCAAAACGCCTATTTTGCGCGTAATACCTTCTCCGGTGCTGTGAATTTTGTACCGAGAGAGCCTGGCGACGAGCTCGAGGTCAGCACCGAACTTGAACTCGGCATTGGTACTGGTCGTGGCGAGCAGGTAAGCTATCGTGGCGTAGCTGCCATCGGTGGCCCGATCACAGATACGATCGGCTTGCGTGTAGCAACAACCTACGAGCGCAAGGGAGCCGATTATCAATATGTGAACGGTGATCCCAACGGCGAAGAGAATAATTTCGCTATTTTCGGTACCGCCGTATTTGAGGTCACGCCGACATTCCGCGTCAAAGCGACCGGCTATTATGTCGATTCCGAAGATACGTCCAACGCGCAAAGCGTGAACGCAACCGTCGCTCCCGGTGATTGCAACATGATTTATAGCGGCAGTTCGATCAACGGTCTGACCGGAGAGCTGATCCCCTTTACCACCGACCTCAGCCAGAGCACGCAGACGATCTTTTGTGGAAGCATTCCTGATGCTTCGATCGTTGAAGCCTCTGCAACGGGACAGACGGGCGCGGTATCGCTCAACCCGGATATGGCGGGCTATACCAATCTGATGCCTGACGGTCTTGGCAATGAATATGGTGCCTGGCGTGCCAATCTGAGCTTTGATTGGGAACTGGGAACGGGGCATACTGTCAAAGGTTTGGCTTCGCACGGTGAAGCAGAGCTGGTTGGCGTTCAGGATTTCTACTACGGGGAAACCGGTGATCCAACGGCAGTATCAACATTCATTTTCCCATCGGCTCTTGGAAACTGGACGCAGGATACGTTTTTTGAAGCACGCGTGGCGTCTGACCAGGCCAAACGGCTTCGCTACGAGGTTGGTGTCAGCTACTACAAGCAGAAATATCGGAACGGTAATGCGTTCCAAACCAATTTCCAGGACAATGAAGCCTATGGCATCTTTGGTACCGTTGATTTCGACATAACCGAAGAATTCACCATTTCGGCCGAAGGGCGCTGGGTCGATGACAAGCAGACACTGGTTTATGTCGGTGCTCCTGGCGTCGCTGCCGGTAATCCGGACCCGAATGCTACGATCAATTCCGAGAATTCTTATACCGACTTCATGCCTCGGGTGATCCTGTCTTATTCGCCACATTCTGATCTCAATATCTATGCAAGCTGGTCGCAAAGTTCCCTGAACTCGGTCGCAACAAACGCCACCGACTTCTCCAGAATTACGCAAGCTGCAGGCCTTAACCTTTTGCCGGATCCATCGGTCGTTGGTGATTTTACCGGTATTCAGCGCCTCACCAGCTATGAATTCGGTGTCAAACAGCGCCTTGCAGACTGGCTCAGCTACAGTGTTTCTGCTTATTATATGGAATGGGACAATCAGCCATTCGGCAATTCGTTCATCCTGAGTCCGACCAGCGCGACGACGCTGAATCTGGATGGCAATTCGGAATATAAGGGCATTGATTTTGAAGTCACCCTGAACCCGTTTGAAGGGTTCCAGCTCATGGGTAGCGTTGGCTGGGTTGACGCTGAGCTGAAGGAACTGGGAGCCGCCGGCAGTGTTACAACACAAGTCCTCTGCCCGGGTACAGCTGCCCTGACAAACGGACCGATTTGTACAGCCTTCGGAACCACCTCGTCGATTTCGGGTGCCGGAAATCAACCGGCCAATGTTTCGGAATGGTCGGGTGCGATCAGTGCGTCATATGCCTTCCCGATTCAGAGTGGCGATCTCTATGTTCGGGCCGATGCACTTTATTCGGGCGAACGCTATCAGGATAATTTTGCCTATAACAAAATTGACGATAGCTGGCGGGTGAATGTCCGCGCTGGTGCAGATGTGACGTCAAACTTGCGGGTAGAAGCATTTGTTGAAAACCTGTTCCAGGACAAAACCTTGTCGGCTGCGGGCAACACCGGGATCGGTTTCTTCGCAAATACCGGTCGGAAGGCATTCGCGACATTGCCTACGAAACGTGAAGTCGGGTTCAGGCTGATGGCTGACTTCTAAATTTGATACCGAGGCAGGCGGCCTGATGTTCGGGCCGCCTGCCTTAATTTTGTCCGCTATATGTGGACCGCTCCAGACGAGAGGATTTACTGTGAAATTGAACCGTCGGCAATTTGTCTCCACCTCCGCCGTTGCCGCTGCAGCGACGATGCAGGCAGCAGCATTCCCCGGAAGTGCAATGGCCTCGGCCGCAGAAAAATCAGACGTCGTCGTGATCGGAGCGGGCTACTCGGGCCTGAACGCAGCCATCATGTTGAAGGACGCAGGCTATAATGTGACTGTTCTGGAGGCCTCTGACAGGATCGGTGGGAGAGCCTTTACCGGCGATCATATCGAAGGCCGGCCGGAGCTCGGTGCCAATCAGATTGGCCCGCAATATGCGCGTGTGCGGGATATGGCGCAGCGCTTGGGGGTTGAACTCAGCCACGGCGCGAACCTCAATGCACCATTCACCTTTTCCATTGGCGGAAAGCTTGTTCGAAATGAAGACTGGGCCAAATCCGAACTGAACAAAACCGTGGGCGCGGAACGCGAATTGTTGCCGACCCAGCTCATGAGCAGTTTTCTGGTCAAAAACGATCCGTTCCAGAATAGCAGCCAGTGGTTGCAAGAGGCTGCGGCCGGCGCTTATGACATATCCCTTGGACAATGGTTGCAGCGCCTCGGTGCTTCGCCAGCTGCGATGCGCTTGATCAGCGAAGGCTTGATCGCGCCGGACATGTGGAGCGCCTCGGCTCTCGATCTTCTGCAGGGCATACCTCGCAATTTTGCAGAGTTTAAGGAGCAATCGAGCGATAGCGTGAAGGGCGATTCCCACGAGCAGGCCGCTATCGTCAGCTCCCGCGTCGTTGGCGGAACGCAACGCCTGCCCGAAGCCATGGCCGCTTATCTCGGTGATTCGGTTCAACGCAACAAAGCGGTTGCACGCATAGAAATGAACGGCACGAAAGCCGAAGTCACCTGCCTCGACGGCACGCGCTATGACTCTAGCTTTGTCGTATCTGCTGTCCCGCTCACAGTGTTGCGCCGAATCTCGATCTATCCCCATCTTGCCGGTGACCAGCGCGAAGCGGTGATGATGACACCTTATGCCAACACGACGTTTATTTACATGAACGTCAATAAGCCGTTCTGGGAAGATGACGGCATGGATGCCTCCCTATGGACAGACGGTCCGATCAACTTGGTAAGGCAGGCGTTTGACTATGACGGCACGCGCGACCGGTTGGTAGCCCTGTCTACAGGACTGAAGGCAAACCAGCTCGACCAGTTGCCGCACAAAGAGCGTGGCGAATTTGTCATCAAGGAAATCGAACGACTGCGGCCTTCGACCGTCGGAGCGCTGGAAGTGAGCGGAATTCATTCCTGGGCGGAACAGCCGTTCAATGCCGGTTGTAGCGGTGCCTTGCCGGCTGGCAACACGTTGCGATATGCAAAGGCGCTGGTCAAACCGCATGATCGGCTTCACTTTGCGGGCGAGCATACGAAAAGGCTTGAAGTGGGTATGGAATCCGCCATGGAATCCGGCGAGCGCGCTGCCCTCGAAATTTTTGACCGTAGCTAGGATCCATCGACCGGTTTCAGTTTGAAAGGACAGCATGACATGCATAAATTTTTGGCTATGAAAGCAGGCGCCAAGCTTGTTTCGTTGACGTTGCTGGTCGCTCTGGGTGGCAGCAATGTTGCGGCTGCAGAGACGCATGAAGCAGCTGAGTCGGCTACAAATTTGCAGAGGCTTTATCGCGGGACCACCGTTTGTACGGCTCCTGACGGCAAAAATTGTGGTGCCGATTACTGGAGCCTTTTCATACATAAGGACGGATCGCGTGTCCTTCAGGTCGCATCTGAAACGGCTAGAGCCGGCGAAGTCCGGCATGCCACGATCGTTATCGAAGCTGATGGAATTGCCCACGAGGCGTTCATGCACAACCGTTCAATGTCCGAGGCGCTGGGTTCGTCCTATGTGCTGCAGACCGACGAAGGTGTTGGTCAGGCGGTCCACACAACCAACGCCCTGAAAACTCCTACAGACGGTATTGAGCTGTCTTCTGTCGCTTCGGAGAAAACTCCGGAGCACCGCTCGATCGGTACCGGTCCGGTTGTCGCGGATGGTTCGCATTTCTTCAATTATGATATGGAAGCAGCAGGCGATCAAGCGCGTGAAGTCTTCTGGATGGGCGGTTCGTTCGGCGGGACCATGGCCGGAAGTTTCCGTCCGACGACCTATACGCTTGTCGGTGAGGAATCGATTGCGATGCCGCAGGGCTATGACATTCCTACCGACCATTTCCGGATGGCAAGCGGATCGGAAGTCTGGCTAACCAAAGGCAGCCGGATCGTGGTCCGCGCCGATGTTCGCTTCGGTCCCGGCCCCGCGCTCAGATATGAACTGACCGAGCTGAATGTGACGCCGCTCGGGCCAACACCGGCTACGAAACCAGAACCAAAATAAGAGCTATAAGTATATTGGCCAAATCCTGGTATGGATCTACGATATTCGTCCAGCGATCCGGCCGATTTTAGCCCGGAATGTTTCCAATCAGAAGCATCCCGGGCGGATTTTATCAGGCATTCTGTAAAATAAGATCGGCTGCTTTGGCCCCGATCATCATTGCCGGTGCGTTGGTGTTACCGCTGGTGATGCGTGGCATGATGGAAGCGTCTACCACACGGAGCCGGTCGATCCCTCGCACACGCAGATTGTCATCCACGACGCTGTCCGGCCCGGATCCCATCTTGCAGGTGCTGGTCACGTGAAAGACCGGTCCGGCCGCCGCACGGAAAAGCTCGCGCCATTCAGCGTCACTATGGACCTGCGGCCCGGGAAACTGCTCCGACTTCGCATATGGCTTCATGGATGGCGCCTCAAACACCTTGCGCACCCACTCGCACGCCGCCTGAAGGCGAGCCGAATCCCGGTCATCGCTCAACAGTCGGGGGAAAATGAGAGGAGCGTCTGCCGCCGATGCGGTGTTCAGCTTGATTTCCCCGCGGCTGTCAGGGTGGCAGACCGTCGGTACGCACATCATCGCCGGCGAGCTCATCGGCACGACGTCCTGACCTTCAATGGTATAGCCGAGAGGCGTAAACAGGACCTGGACATCAGGCGTAGCTTCCTGTGGCCCGGACCGGATGAAGGCGGTGGCCTGGGCAGGAGGACTGGCCGCTGCACCCGTGCCGTCGATCAGGAACCGCAGCCCGTTTCGAACGACTCCCATGAGATTGTAATCCTGGTTAACGGTACGGACCGTGTCGACAACTTCCTGAACGACCCATATTCCGGAATGTTCCTGCAGATTCTGGCCGACGCCAGGAAGATTCTCGACAACATCAATACCAAGGTCCTTGAGATGCTCGCCGGGGCCGATGCCTGATACCATGAGCAGTTGCGGCGAACCGATCGCGCCTGCGCTAAGAATGACTTCCCGTCGGGCCCGCAGCGACTTGGTCACTCCTTCGCTCGAATAGGAGATACCGCGCGCAACCTTGTCTTCGATATCAATGTTGCGGACCAGCGCATTGACGACCAGATGAACATTATTCCGTTTCAGGGCAGCTCGAAGAAACGCTTTCGAGGCGCTTTGCCGCCAACCCCGTTTCTGCGTCACCTGTACTACCGATGCCCCCTCCTGGTTCGCGCCATTATAATCCGATATGGCCGGAATGCCGGTTTCGGAAGCGGCTGCAACAAAAGCGGAACTCAGCAAATGGGGTTTGCGCAGCATCTCTACGTGAAGCGGTCCCTTCGTTCCGCGCAAATCATCCGTCGAGGGTCCGGTGTAACTTTCGAGATCCTTGAAATAGGGGAGCACATCGTCATAGGACCATCCTGCATTTCCCTGCGCAGCCCATGCGTCGTAATCTTCGGCCTGGCCTCTGACCCAAAGCTGACCGTTGGTAGAGCTGCTGCCACCCACCACCCGTCCGCGCGGCCAAGCATCGGTGCGTTGATCGCGCGTCGGATCGGGCTCGGACATGTAGCACCAGTCGAAATTCGGATTGCCGGACGCCCGCATGGCTCCCGCCGGGATTTTCACCACTAGGGACGAATCGGGCCCGCCGGCTTCGACTACAGCGACGGTAAGACGACCATTTTGTGACAATTTATCCGCAAGAACGCACCCGGCAGAGCCGGCACCAACTATGATATAGTCAAATTCGTCTGTTGGTTTCATGAAGTTTTCCGCTCGTTCAGAGATGAATTTAAGGTCGTGCAAGGCTATGGATTGGGACGGCATATTGTCCAATCGAACCCTTCAATTGATCAATAGTAATTTGCATATAGGCCATCGTCATATCCTGACGTATAAAATATATTAGAACACAGATTTGCTTTGTGTCGCCGTCGTCTGGCTTTTTTTTTGGCTGGATTTGATGGTAAGATTGATCCTTAGTGATGCCAAAACCGGAAGGTGAGAAATGAACAAGCCCGTGCATGATATGTATCCAGAAGCCAATCATGATGAACTGTCGCAGCAGGCGTTTTTGCGCAGCTTCATGGTCCATCTTTACGAGAAAGTAATGCCAGGCAATGACATTCTCTATCACACAAAGATTGTACCACAGTTTGAAAAGGAACTCGGTCGCCCGCCGGAAACCCGCAAGGAAGTTCGCGAAGCGCTGAACGAGCAGCCATTTAACCAGATGTGGAGTTCGTTGATGCGGACCAGCCAGGAAATGATGTATCATACGGTCCGGCCAAGTATTGAACGGCAAATGCCGTCCCTGAAGGAAAAAGCTGCCCGACTCGATAATGCAGTCGGTTCGCTGAAACTGGATCCGGATCTGGAAATTCCTGATTATCACACGCATGCAGACATTCATTGCAAGCCCGGTGGCTATCATACCAAGACGGAAGATGGCGATTTTCTTGCCGGTGCGGAGTTCGATCGTACCGTTAATGTCTATTTTCATGGAAAAACCGGTCCGCTTGCCGATGATATGGGACTGTCCCTTGCGACATGGATCAAAGATAATTTCCCCGATCTAGATCCCAAGTCGATACTGGATATGGGCTGTACCATCGGTCACAGTTCTGTTCCCTATCTGGATATTTACCCTGACGCAGAAATGCATGCATTGGACGTCGCCGGGCCTTGTCTGGAATATGGGCATTATCGCGCGAAATCGCTGGGCAAGCCGGTGCACTTCACGCAGCAAAATGCAGAAAAGACCAATTTCCCCGACGAGTCATTTGATCTTGTTGTATCGCATATTCTGATGCACGAGACCTCCCATAAGGCGCTCAAGAACATCGTTGACGAATGTCACCGTATACTCAAGCCGGGTGGCGTGATGATCCATATGGATGTTGTTGGTGCACCCGACCCCTATGGCCAGTATCTGTGCGAATGGAATGCGCATTATAACAATGAGCCATATATGGGTGGATTGCAGGATGAAAATCTGGCCGGTCTTTATGCCGATGCTGGTTTCCCGGAACAGAATTTCTTCATGGAGCAGATTGAAAGTGTTCACCTACCGAAGACAATGCCTGAAATCATGAAGGCCAAAAAAGCCAAGGGTGTCGTGATCGGTATCGGTTACTACACTATCGTCGGCACACAGAAATAGACTCAACGATCTTGCGATCCGGCATATGACCGGAAGAGCGGCCCGGGCAGAAATGCCTGGGCCGTTTTGTCTGGTTGCGAGTTGCGCAAAGAACGATTGACGCTTGCAATTGGTTCGCGAAAGAAAGGCGCAGCTCTTCTGTGCTCGGCCGGTGAATGGACGCAGATGTCCGCTCGCCGAATGATAGCGGTAGCAAAGGTGACGTGGTCTGTGGGTTTCTGTTTACGGCTTAAGGAAAATCTTGCCGCGGACTCGCCCGTATCTTGACAGATGCAGGGCCGTATTAACTTCTGCCAGTGGCAGGGTAGCCGCAACGCGTGGAGCAGGCAGATCCTTATGTTCCGCCAGCAAATCGGCCAGCTGATTGCCATCAGGTTGCGCGGAATAGCGAATGGCTTGAGCAGAGGCGGCTTTCGCCCGCTCTTCGTCCACAGGCTGGACGATCGAAACCAGAGTGGCTCCCTCAGCGAGGCTGCGGTAAGCCGTCTCGATCGTGGGGCCGCCGGCAGCATCCAGCACGAAGTCATACTGGCCTTCTGCTGCCTCTTGCGGCGCAATCACGTTTCCGCCCAAAGCACTGACATGACCGGCGTTGCTGGGCGAACAAATTGCATCGACGCTTTCTGCGATCTGACTCAAAAACTTGGTAGCTATCGAACCGACGCTACCGGAGGCGCCAATCACTAAGGCCCGTTTTAGGGCGCCAGTGTGAAGCCTGATAGCTTGATGAGCAGTGAGAAGCGGTACGTTCAGCGCCGCAGCTTGTTCGTCCGACATATCATCGGGCACCAGCGCGCATTGGCTGGCAGAAACATCAACCTTGTTCGCAAACCAACCACCGCGAAGCAGACTGGAAAATGACATTACGCGTTGGCCGGGGCGGAACCCCTTAACGTCAGTGCCAACTGCTTCAATGATACCGACGCCTTCGGAGCCGGGCGTGTACGGGAAAGTGAAGGGAAGCGCAGCCAATATGCCGGCCCGGATTTTCCAGTCGACAGGGTTGAGCGAAATCAGGGTAGGCTGGATGCGCAGATCGTCCGGTCCGAGTTCATCCATGGCTGAAGTAACCGGTTCGAGAATTGCATCATCTCCGAAACCGGGGATCTGATATGCTGTGCGATGGCTGATGGTGCTGTCTGTGTTGATATACGCAATTGAAGATTTGGCGCTGCGATGCCGTAGCGGCTTTAGTGCTGCATAGTCGGGGGAGTTGTAAAAACGCTGCAAAGCGGCTTCATTGGGGAATTCGATCATGACAAACCTGCTGCGAAAATCCTCGCCTTCCAAGGTCGAAACCGGCTGCCCCTTGATGATATATTTGCCGCCGGCCGCCGCTACGATCGAAGGATTGAGCGACCGGTAGAGATCGAAAGTTTCCGAGTCTTCGACGTCGATTGTACCAATGAAATAAGCGGCCATAATTGTGTCCCTTGACTATAAATTGCCGCGACCGTTTCGCGGCTCATTGCGTCATTCCTGTGCCAGCGAGTAGGAATGAAGCCGCGATGCATTGTTTTGCAACGACATTTTCTGAAGCGAAAACCTCATATTAAACGACATCGTGACAGCGCCGCATATAATGGCCCAATCCAGCAGGCGTAGCGATCGGCGTTCGCGCAGTTTACCGGTTCAACCCGCCTTTTTGGCGCCGAAGATATGGCGTTCTGTGCCGATGAGGTGGGTGTAATCAAGCGAGCCTTTTTGCGGTTGATCAAAACCGATCGGCACGAACTCGACGAACCGTTCCTCTTCGCTGAAGCCGGCATCGCCGAGCACATCGTTCATATCGAGATCATTCATCTTGCCAATGAACGGCTCGTGATTGTTGACGCTGTCCCAGTCGGTTAAATATTGCTGTAACGGGGTTTTCTTGGAAAATGGCAACATTTCGAGATGGACGGTCAGCCCGCCCGGTTTCAGCAACCGTCGGCATTCCTGCATGATGTTGGTCAGTGCCTTGGTCGATGTCTCATGGATCATGATGTGGGAGACAATCAAATCGAAGCTCTCGTCTTCGAAATTGGTGCTTTCGGCATTTTGCTGGGAGAAATGGATGGCCTTGCCCATGGACTTGGCGCGTGCGTGGCCAAAACGGACCAACGGCGCACTGAGATCGATGGCATGGATTTCTGCGTCCGGATATAATTCGGTATAGGGCAAAGTGCTGTGCCCGACCGAGCAGCCGATATCGAGAATCCTGAGCGGCCGGAAATCGGGATATTTCCACTCAACATAATGGCTGAGCATCTTGCCGACATCGTCATTATATCGACCCATCCCGCCCATCATATAGACATGGATGCTCTGCTCGTAGGCCGCGCCTGCAGTGACATCATCCTCGGCAATCTCGCTGTGATAGCCGCCGGGCTGGGTATGATTGTCAACCCGGTCACTATAAGGTGGAATTGTGAAGTCAGGATCAATGGTCAGGGAGCCGGGGCCCTGAATTTTCTTGAATTGCTGAAACTTGCTGTTTAGATCGCCTGCCTGACGATCGACGCAGCGGTAAACCGCATTCCACATCAATTCCTGCGTCGTGCGCAGCATCGCCGACCACATCTGGTGATAGCCGTCCTTCTCGAGATAGGGCTTCACTTCGTTGCGGTGTTCCGCCGGGCGTCCGAGGTCTTTCTCGATCTCTTTGGATATCCGTGCGTCGTAAACCAGCTTGTGGCCTGGTGTCAGTTGCGATGTGATCAACCGCCGCAGGCTGCGAACGTAACCCAGCGCCGAGGCCTCGTCATGCGTGGTCTGCGGCATCATTTCATGTTGGCCGCACAGTAAAGTATTTTCTGACATAAGTAAGGGTCCACAATAATTAGAGATCAGACAAAACTGATCGACGACGGCGAATTCCAAGATATGTTCAGCATAGGCAAAACAGGTATCAGGATTATGTTGATCATAAAGATACTGGATGGGCTGTTCGCTCAAATCCAAAATAGCTATCAGGGGATAGAAAGAAACTTATGGATTGTGTCGTAGGCATACTCTTTCACTAAATACGGTCTCGATACAGTCGAGAATTGGCGAGTGGGTCCAGGAATTGTCTCGCACTGGTTTCCGAGTGATTTTTTTTTTGGAAACTGTCCCGGGTTTCAGCCGGACGCGTGCGTTTTTCTAACCTACCGATTAGGAGCGATAGAAATGAAACTGATATCAATGTTGAGAACGTTCGGAGCAGTGCTCGCGCTCGCAATCATGCAATATTCTATCGCACCAGCCTCTGCCGAAACGCTTTACGTTGAAGGCGAGGGAGGTGTCCCACTATCGGTTACCGTCACCGGACCGGAAGATGGGCCGGAGATACTTTTCCTTCATGGACTTGGCATGGGTACGGCGAGTTTTTCGCCTCAGCTGGAGTCTATTCTTGCTGATCGTTTTCGATTGGTCGCTTTTGATCTTCGTGGTCACGGAATGTCGGGTAAACCATGGCAGGCAGAAGCCTATGCCGATCCTGCAATTTGGGCGGCGGACATGGCAAAGGTTATGGTAGCTACAAAATTGAAAAGACCGATTATAGTCGGATGGTCCTATGGTACATTGGTCGCTGCCGACTATCTTCGCGAATATGGACATGACGATATTTCGGGCCTCGTAATGGTCGGAGCACTGGGCGGGTTTATTCCTTTCACGCCATCTGCTGACGGTCCTGATCCCGAGCTCCTCGCCCAATTGATGAAATTGCAGGAGTTGCGGAAAAGCACGTCGTTCGATGATCAGCTTGCCGCGGTTGAAATATTTTTGACGATGTTGACCGAAGGGACAGCGCCGCCCGAATGGATCGACGAGGCACGGATAATGGGCATGATGGTGCCAGCCTATGTGCAGGAGGCGCTGCGCAAGCACCCGTCAGACAATGGCGATCTGGCACCTTTGCTCGGTAAACTGCCGACTTTGATATTGCATGGCAGCGAAGATCCGTCCGTTTCACCCGCAGCGCTGGAAGCATTTTCAGCAGCAGCTCCGACGGTCAAGTCGCACGCTTTTGAAGGTGCCGGACATTCTCCATTTGCGGAACAGGCGAGCGCGTTCAACGACGAGCTGGCTCGATTTGTCATCGCCAACTGGAGGGGTACCCCCAAGTAACAGACGGGTTGGCTTCTCGCTCGCCAGCGGTATTTATATCAGACGTCGTCGATTATGATATCAGATGCACATTCGGCAAAAGCCACAACGGCTGCATTTGTCATCGCCTGCGGTATGGACGGGAATGAGGAAGCATCGACAACGCGAATCCCATCGATGCCGCGGACCTTGCACGCGCTATCAAGGACGGCGCGTTCGTCGTTCGGCAGTCCCATCGCGCAGGTGGACACGGGGTGGAAAAACGGGGACGCCACCTTGCGGACATGGGCCGCGAGAGCCTTGCGGCTAGTGATCTGGGGGCCGGGATATAGCTCTTTGGAGATCCAGCCGCTCAAAGGCTTTGCGGCGGCGATTTTGCGCGCGATTTCAAATCCGTCCACCAGCGTTTCGACATCGGTCTCGCTGGTCAAATAACCCGGATCAATTTTGGCCGGTACATTCATGTCCGGACTTACAATAGATATCCGCCCCCTGCTTTGCGGGTGGGTCATCGCCGGCACGAAGGCGAAGCTATTTGGCGGTGGGGCTCCAAAATCCGGACTGACAAAGGGAATGCTGAGACCCATGATCATGAGGTCGGACCAGCCCGGAGATTGCTGGCTCTGTGCGACCACCATCGACTCGCAGTGGTTGTAGCTGGACGCCGGAAGCGGCTTGTCCGATTGGAACAGCAAGCCCGGGGCAAGCAAATGGTCCGCAAAATTTTGCCCGACTCCGGGCAAATGATGAACGACGGGAACACCGGCGTCTGCAAGCTGATTTTTGTCGCCAATACCCGAGAGCAACAGCAACCGCGGTGAATCCAATGCTCCCGCACTGAGGATCGTCTCTCGCCTTGCGGTGAAAATCTTGGGATCGCCGGCTATCGTGACGGCTACGGCATTGCAGCGGCTTTTTTCAACCTGTAGCTTGGTCACCACCGCGTCGGTGACGACCTTCAAATTCTTGCGATGGGCGACAGGGTCAAGATAAGCGGCTGATGCCGTGTGCCGCATTCCGTCCTTGATGCTCAGCTGCGACCAGATGGTTCCGTCTGCCGAGGCGCCGTTCCAGTCGGGATTGGACGGATATCCCGCGGCAATCCCGGCCGCAAAAATGGCCTGCGCTAGCGGCGTTCTGTTTCCGACCCCGCCCAATTCCAGGACGCTAAGAGGTCCATCGCCACCCCGATATTCGCTGGCACCGCTTGATGCCGTCTCCAGTCTCCTGAAATATTTGAGCATGGAAGCGAAGGCCCACCGCTTATCCCCGGTTTGCTGCGCCCATCTGTCATAAGCTTGTGCCGGGCCCCGCTGAAACCCCATCGCATTGATCAACGTCGAGCCGCCCAGGCCTTTGCCGCGGGGCTGAGCTACAGATCGACCGCCAAGTCCAGACTGGGGTGTAGACTGATAATCCCAATCATAGGCCCCGCCCGCTAATCCAGGCCAAGCAGGTGGGAAAGAAACCTCTGCGTCAGAAACTTTCTGTCCTGCCTCGAGCAACAGGACGCGGTTGTCCGGGTTGGCAGACAGACGGTTGGCAAGCACACATCCAGCCGAGCCTGCTCCGATAACGATATAGTCCCATTCTGCGGGTAAATCGTCACTTGTGTGCATCGCATAGGCGGTGGAAGTTCCTAGCGCGGTTACGCCTCCGCCAATCGCTATGCCGCGCAAGATATTCCGACGTTTGTAATTGACTGGCATATGGGGACCGATCGTAGCTGGGCAGACAGATTATAGACTCTTGTAGGATATGGCGCGGAGCCATGGTGGAGGCCAGACTAGATTCCATCGGCCCGGTCCGTAAGGAGCCAGTCATCATCTTCTCGGCAGGCGATCAATCCGGAAATATGCGGGACTGGCAAAGGGTGCCAGAATCGCTACGTTCCGGAAAATACCGCCGACCTTTTTTCGAGAAGCGCCGAAACGCCCTCGATATGGTCTTCGGTCAGATGCGAGAGGGCCTGCGTTGCCGCGCTCATTTCCAGCATCGTATCATAGTCGACCTTGCGTCCTTGCCGGAGAAGCATCTTGGTCATTCGCAATGCGTGGGGCGGCTGACCGGCAATTTTCTGGCCAAGCTCGATCGCCGTATCAAGCAGTTTTTCAGGTGGCGTGGTGCGGCTGACAAGTCCCCACTCCATGGCCGTTTCCGCGTCGATGACGTCTCCGGTGTAAAATAGTTCGGCCGCGCGGCTCATACCGATGATGCGCGGCAAGACCCAGGCGCCGCCGTCGCCCGGAATGATGCCAATTTTAAGAAAAGTGACGCCGAATTTAGCCTTTTCGGATGCAATTCTGATGTCGGCGAGGCAGGCGAGATCGCAGCCCAGGCCTATGGCAGGGCCATTGATTGCAGCAATGATCGGGACATCCAAAGATTCAAGCGCTCTGAGAATTAAATGAATATTGTTCCGATAGCCTTGCCGGATCTGGGTGCCATTGCCCGCGAAATTTCCTTCCCGAGCAAGCATGGCCTTTATGTCGCCACCAGCGGAAAAGGCTTTCCCCGCACCGGTCAGGATAATGCAGCGGATCGATTGATCCATATTGATGGAATCGCAAGTCTCGCGAAACTCGGCGCCATCGCCATCCAGGCCGAGCGCATTCATCGTTACTGCTCGGTCCAGTGTGAGGATTGCGATATGGTCGCGGCGTTCAATTTTCAATAATGGCATTTTGACTTCCTTCATGTGTTTACCGATGTCACGGTTTGAGCTCGCCGAGATTCAAGCTTTGGCAACGCCCCTTTGTTCAACAGGGCTTTTGCAAAATATACTTCACAAGAACCCGCTAGTTAAATTTGATATGTTCCGAAATTCGAGAAATATCATCCGAGGGTCTGTTATTATGCATCGAGGCCCTATTCACTCGATATGGGCTTGGACAAAGCCCTGACTCTGCCATTTATCCGCACAGCGGATTGCTTTTGGCTGGCATTTGGATAGATATGGATTCAAAAGAAGGACAGTGGGCTATGGCAAAACAGACTTTTGATCGCGGAGTTCCGATAAGGGCAATCAGTAGGGGACTCGCCGTTATTCAGGCCACGAACCGCATTGGCCCGATTTCAATGATGGAAATTTCGCGGGCAGCGAATATTCCTTATCCGACCGCTTGCCGCATCGTCCAGACTTTGATTCACGAAGGCTTTATCGAACGAGAGCCTGCACGCAAGCGATACCGGGTAACGGGGTTGGTGCAGACATTGTCGACAGGCTTTCAATCGGAAGATGAACTGGTTACCGTGGCCCGCAAGCATATTGTCGCCCTTACGCACAAGCTGAACTGGCCCATTTCACTTGCGACCCGCGTTGGTACCAGCATGATGGTGCGTGATTCGACTCATGGTCTAACCTCGCTGACGTTTACCAACTATTATCCTGGGTACACACTGCCAATATCCGAATGCGCGACAGGAAAAGCCTATATCGCTCATTGCGATGACGAAGAACGCGAAGCGATCATCGAGGGTTGGAAAATGACCGACAATGATACGTCCAAGGTTGGTCGTTTGCTGGTCCGCGATGGTTCCATTCTCGACGAGATTCGCCAAAATGGATATGCTATTCATAACCGCAACACCTATACGGAGGATGACGGCAAGACTTCCTCCATCGCTGTTCCCATCATGCGGGAAAATGGAAAAATTGCCGGTACAATCGGATTAATTTATTTTGCGTCCGCGATGAATGCCAGCAGTGCGGCAGAGCAATTCCTGACCGACCTTCAAGCCACGGCCAATAAAGTGGCTGACGACTTGGCTCAGATTGAGGATAAATAGCTTTTTGCCGCTTCGAGCGACATGACTTCGGCATATTTTGCGCCAAGGTCAAACAGGTTGGCTTGTTGAACAGCGGGGTCCCGGTCCCCGCAGGCGTCGCTGACGACTATCGGAACAAAGCCATTTTGCAGGGCGTCCAATGCGCTGGCACGCACACAGCCAGACGTTGAAAAACCGGAAATAATGCAGCTGTTTACGCCCATGGCGGTCAAAGTGGCGGCTAGCGAGGTTCCAAAGAAGGCACTGGGATATTGTTTGGTAACAATGATATCCTCGGCTTCAGGGCGCAACCGTCGGTCAAACTCTGCCATGGGCTCGCCCTTCTGGAACAATGACAGGGCAGCGACTTTCTTGTAGAATAGTCCGCCATCGCCGCCACCGGACATATATTCCACGCGGGTAAAAATAACGGGAATGCCGGCATCGCGGGCTGCTTTGGTCAGTTCAATATTTGCAAGAAAGGCGCTTTCATCACCCAGATAGAGTGGGGACGAAGAATCGATATAAGCGCGGGCCAAATCAATCAGGACCAATGCCGGCCGGTTGCCAAGCTCTAGCGAACCACAGAAGCCTGCCGTTTGATAATTATTTTCTAGTTCGTTCATCCACGCCTCCCGAGAATAGCATCAAATTCTCTCTGCATTGCCAACATCTGATGCACGCCCACTTTCTTTGAAATACTGGTGAAATCAGCCATGTTTGCTAGAATTCGTCGAGCAGCCTGCCGAATCCCGACACTCGATCATCAATTCCATTCTGACGCAAGGCATTCCAATAGGTGGCGGTGTTGATAGCGATAACGGGTTTGCCAAGATAGGTTTCGGCTGCGGCCGCAAGGCGTGTCATCGACAGGTTGGTCCCCACTTGCACCAAAGCGTCCACATCATCGCCGTCGAGTTCCTTCAATTTGTCGCGCAATGTTGCAGTCGGAACCTGCGCAATCGAGGTCCAGCTTGGGCACCGCAAGCAAATATCACGGACCGTTTCAATGCCGTAATCCGACATGAAGTTTGCAACCTGCTTGTTGGCAGAAGGATAATAGGGTGAAATCACGGCGATCTTTTTTACGCCGCCATAGGCGTTAAATGCTTCAATCAGCGACTGCGAACCTGTGCACAGTTTCAGGCCGGCCTCGGCTTCGATATTATCCCGCCATTTTTCAGCACCCTTGGCGCCGCCATAGAAGGTCACTGCCGACATGCCCATCACCAGATAGTCGGGGTTGCAGGTCAATACGCCACGCACGGCGTCCAGCGTATTGTTCGAAATCTCCAGCGTGCCGGCCATGAAGGTTTCGTCGGAAATCGCTTGCGCGTCCTCGACGACGATCCTGCTGTAATGGTTGGTGACGCCATGTACTCGCATATCGTCAAAATCAGGCTGAACCACAGTGTTGGTCGACGGACCGAGAACCCCGAACAGTTTCCGGTAGCCCAGGGCATCGGGCGCGGGGCGTGGTTTCAACGACATGAAATTCTCCATTTTGGTATCGCTAAGGATTGGGGCTTTTGCTGCCGCTCGAATTATCTCGCTTCTAACCAGTCGATTACGGTTTGCACCGGTTCGACATCCGCATATTTGATTTGCAGATCCGTCAGATTGGCAAAGTGATAACTCTCGTGCTTGTCAGCGCTGGTTTCGATAGGAACTATAGCTCGGTAACCATGGCTTAACGCATCGACTGCTGTCGCGCGCACGCACCCCGATGTGGAGCCACCCGTTACCACTACCGTATCAACTTTATGCCAAGTTAGATAACTTGCCAACGGTGTTTCGAAAAAGGCACTGGGCATGCGTTTTGTATATTGCAGGTCATTGGTTCCCACCTCGCAACGCGGATCAAGTTTATGCCGCTCGCTGCCGTATTTGATGTTCTGGAGGGAATCTTCGGTATCGGTACGGGTTCCCCAGACACCGGCATCAGATGCATCTTCCTTAAAGGCTACGCGGCTCCAGATCACCGGCATATCCTTCGACCGGGCAAGGGAAGATATGCGATTAATATAGTCGATTTGGTTTGGATCGGTTTCATAGGCGGTCTTGAACATATCGGTGCGGGTATAGGATTGCTGCAAATCCACGTTGACGATGGCCAGTTTTTCGCCAAATCCAAACTTGTTGCGTGCAGGATTACCAATTAGCTGTTCAAAAATTTCTCTGGCTGTCCGGCCGTCTTCAACCATTTTTGAGCCAATCAATGTCATGGATAAATCCTTCTGTTTTCCCTGTATGGGGCACGTGTATTTCATATCGGGCACCAAAAAAGCCGCCGCCAGATGCTGTGAAATGGAATGGGAAGCTGTTTCATCGAAAGCGGTCAATCCGGCAAGTGATGCGGTTGATATTATCGCAGAGCGGGCAGGGCGCGGCGCTTCCGCCTCCGGCCATGCTCGGGTCGTAACACCGGCCTGTCGGCACCGGGTTTTTTCCGAGCGTGATCTGGCGGCCAAAGTTTCCAGGCATCGGATTCGGAGTTTCTTGCCTTTCCTCTGTGATCTTGTGGAGGGACGGACAGCTCATTGACTCGAGAAATATTCCGACAGGCGGTTAAATATCGGGAACATCTCGCGCTCGTTCAACCGCGCGCTCATTACCGCCGTCCAAACAATGAAGGACGGGCACAATAAATGAAGAAAACAGATGTCGTTATAGTTGGCGCCGGACCTGTTGGCTGTGTTGCGGGCTACTATTTGGCGCGACGGGGTGTTGACGTCACCGTCATTGATGCCGGAGAAGCCGGGACCCAGGATCTGCGGGCTTCGACTTTTCATCCCTCTACGCTCGAGATGCTGGATACGCTTGGTATCGCGGACGAGTTGATCGAAATGGGTTTAAAGGCACCCGTTTTCCAATGGCGCGAACGTAGTGGTGGCGAAGCCTTTCGTTTTGATCTGTCCGAGCTTGCGGACGTCACCGCATATCCGTTCCGCATACAATGCGAGCAATATCATCTGGCGCGCATGTTGGCGGAACGGATCGAAGCAGAAGCGAAAGCGACCGTCCTTTTCAATCACCGGATGCTGGGTTATCGGCAGTACGAGGATCGCGTCGAAGTCAGTATAGAAACGCCCTTTGATATTCTTAATGTCGAGGCCAAATATCTGATCGGTGCCGATGGAGCGAACAGCGTTGTTCGTAAGCTGATGGGCGTTGAGTTTGAAGGCTTTACTTATCCCGAAAAGTTCCTCTGTCTGACGACCACGGAACCATTAGAAGATCATATTATTGATCTTGATTACGTAAATTATGTGTCCGATCCGATGGAATGGCTCGTGTTGTTGCGCGTTCCCTCGCTCTGGCGAGTGCTTGTACCGGCCGAAGAAAGCGAGGCTGATAGCTATCTGCTTTCCGATGCAAAAAAAGAGAAGGTCTTTTCGGGACTGATCGCCAAGCCGGATGTGCCTACGGACCATCGGACCATTTACCGGGTGCATCAACGGGTTGCAAAAAGTCTCCGCGACAATCGGGTGATGATTATTGGCGATGCAGCGCATCTCAACAATCCGCTCGGCGGTTTGGGCATGAACAGCGGAATTCATGACGCCTTTAACCTGTGTCCCAAAATGGTCGACATTTTGCAGGGTGAGTGCGATGCCGATGCGTTGTTGAGCTCGTTTAATGATGAACGGCTCAGCGCAACTATAGAATTGGTTCAGGCACAAACCATCCAGAATATGGAATTCATGAAGGAAGGCGATTCCGAGCAGCACCGTTTGCGCAAGGATGCCATGCGGAAACTGGTCGAGGATCCGGTCAAGCGCCGCAGCTATATGCTGCGCCAATCCATGTTGCCGAGCGATCGTACATCCATACCGAACTAGAGTCGCATCCTGTTAAGGGACGAGAGGTGAATCGGGGCATCAGGTCTAAAGGGACAATAATTCAGCCGCCATTCGGTAGAAGGCTGTTCCGACGCCGTGCGACCAAATTTGATCGCTATGGACGGCTTTGTTGATCGCCTGTCGATAAGGAGCCAATTCATTGGTGCGCTCGGTCCACCAGGGCGTCCACAAACGGTTTATTCGACCGGTTATTGGTGGCACTAAGCCATGAAGGTCAAAATCAAGGAGCACTACCGGATGTTTGAATATGACTATGTGCCGATGCCGCAGCGCGGCCGACTGCAGTGGCCAAATGGTGCAAAAGTCGCGCTGATATTGACGTTCAACCTTGAGACTTGGGATCTTACGAAGGACACGGATCTACCATATTATGCTGGAGGCCCGGCGCTGCTGCCAAATGCTTTGGCTGGACGTATTCCGGACTATCCCAATTACAGCTGGCGCGAATATGGTCAGCGGGTAGGCATCTGGCGGATGTTCGATTTGTTCGACGAATTGGGCGTCAAGGCGAGCTGTACCACCAATGCGGTGACGTTCGAACGACGCAAGGCGATGACGGACGCATGTCTGGAGCGCGGCTGGGAATTGATTGCCCACAATTACGAGCAGGGCGAGTTGCTCACAGATTTTCATGATGATCCGGCTGCCGAGCGCGAGATTATCCGGCGATCCATCGAGATTTACGAGAAACATGTCGGCAGGCGGCCCGTCGGCTGGTTGTCATCCTCCCTGCGCGGGACGTTGAACACGCCCTCGATTCTCGCGGAAGAGGGTTTCAAATTCTACTGCGATATCATGAATGATGATCAGCCCTATATGATACGGACAGACAAAGGGCCGATCGTTGCCACACCCTATTCCAATGTGATCAACGATTTTACCATAGTGACCCGGAACATGCGGACCACAGACGAATATCGCGATCATCTGATCGAGGAACTGTCCGTGTTGCATCAAGAAGGCGAACAACAGGCCCGGATTATGAATGTCGGTTTTCATCCCCATGTTTCGGGTCGTGCCAACACGATTCGGGCCGTGCGGGAGTTCATCGAATTCGCCAAGGGCCTTGACGGTGTCTGGTGGGCTACTCGTGAAGAAATTGCTGATTATTATGCCGGAATTCACGAAAGCCATATTCCGGGCCAGTTGACGGGCGGAGGAGTGAAATAATGGCGGATGTAGATATTAGCGCCCCGGCGCTATCCGCAGCGGCCCAGGTCTTCGTCGACCGCGGAAAGCATCAACTTTTCATCGACGGGCAATGGGTCGACGCTCTGTCTTCCGCAACATTCGAGACACGTGATCCGGCAACCGCCGCCGTGATCGGTGAGGTCGCCAGGGCGGCGGCCGAGGATGTCGATCTGGCCGTTTCCGCAGCGCGGAAGGCTTTTGACATCGGCCCCTGGCGCAAGATGACGCCGATGGAACGGTCCGGAACATTGAATAAAATTGCGGACCTTATGGAAGCCAATATCGATGAGTTGGCGGAACTGGAAACCCTGGACCAGGGCAAGCCCCTTCATGTCGGGCGTTGGGCCGAAATTCCCGGCGCGATCGCGCAGTTCAGATATTTTGCAGGCCTTGCTTTGGCGATTGAAGGAAGGACCATTCCGACTTCGATCAACTACCAACCTGAAGGCAAAGAGATATTCGCTTATACCTTGAAGCAGCCTGTGGGCGTGGTCGGAGCAATTGTTCCCTGGAATAGCCCGCTGGTTCTGACCGTGATGAAACTGGCTCCGGCCTTGGCGGCTGGCTGCACCATCGTACTAAAACCGGCAGAAGACACCTCCTTGACCGCAGTTCGCCTGGTCGAATTGATGGCAGAAGCGGGATTGCCGGATGGCGTGATCAATCTGGTCACAGGCTTTGGTAGCGAAGCGGGTGCGCGCCTCGCCGAGCATCCGCAAGTCAACAAAATTGCCTTTACTGGTTCGACAAACACGGGGCGTGCCATCTTGGAGGCCTCCAAAAGTAATCTAAAGCGGGTTACATTGGAGCTCGGCGGAAAATCCCCGGTGATTGTGATGCCTGATGCCGATATTGCAGCAGCGGCGGCCGGCTCTGCCAACGCGATATTCTTTAACGGTGGCCAGGTCTGTGTCGCGGGCTCGCGCCTTTATGCGCATCGCTCGGTTTTTGATAAGGTCATCGAAGGCGTTGTTGAAGCCGCCAGCGAAATGGTGATGGGGCACGGGCTCAATCCGGCGACACAATTGGGGCCGCTGGTTTCCAAAAAACATGCGGCGACCGTAGCGGGCTATATCGACGATGGTCGCAAGGCGGGGGCAACTGTTTTATGCGGTGGCGAAACACTGGGCGCGAACGAGAGCTTTGTGCAACCAACCGTGCTTACCGATGTCAAAGCGGACATGAATGTGGTGCGTGAAGAAATTTTCGGACCGGTGCTGGTTGCGACGCCATTTGACGATATTGATGAAGTGGTAACCGCAGCGAATGACAGCAATTTTGGCCTAGCGGCCGGTATCTGGACCGAAGGCTTGTCCAACGCCATGACGCTCGCCAATCGCCTGCAGGCCGGTACCGTCTGGATCAACAGCCATTTGATGTTTGATGCTGCGCTGCCGATTGGCGGTACCAAGCAATCCGGTTTCGGCCGTGATAGCGGGCAGGCGGCTCTGGATAATTATCTTGAACTGAAAACCGTCTGCGCAGTGGTCTGATCAAATAGCGACTGCGCATGGTTGGCGATAATCTGGATCAATAGCCAGAGCAGAAAACAAGCCAATTGCTGACGGACTTATTCCGGCGTCCACGACCGGGCGTCGGCCTGCGCGTGTATTGACTGCGCCAGCAGATCATGGCCGCAGCGATTGGGATTCGGGCTTTTCGAAGCCGGCGGGCACCACGCGCGCTTGCGCGACAGTCACCCGCCTGAGCGGATGCGCTAGATCACACCTTGCGCGGACAATTGGGCAAGTTCCTGTTCACCAATGTCCGGCAATTGGCCGTAAATTTCAGCATTATGCTGCCCGATACGATCCGGCGCCGGGGTTCGTACCGTGCTCGGTGTGCCGGACAATTTGGGGAAGGCATTTTGCATTTTCAATGTGCCCCAACGCGGTGTTTCCAGCTCGATAATCGCTTCTCGGGCCGCGAAATGGGGGTCATCCATCATTTCCGGTGCCCGGTACATTTTGCCCGCCGGGATGGAATGCGCAATCATCAGCTTCTCGAGTTCGTCGACCGTGAGCGTTTTTGTCCATTCCTCAATAAGCTCGTCCAGCTCGGTCTGGTTGGTGCCGCGAGCCACATGATTGATATATCTTGGATCTGTGGCCAGTTCAGGCCGACCCATGGCTTGGCAAAGTCGTCCAAAAACTGCGTCCTGATTGGCACCGATCAAATATTCTCCGTCCGCGCATTTATAGACGTTCGATGGCGCGATGCCGGGTAATACCGAGCCGGAACGCTCGCGAATATAGCCAGAATAGTCATATTCGGGGACCACGCTTTCCATGACCTGCAATACGGCCTCGTACAGGGCGCTGTCGACAACTTGACCCTTGCCACTGCTTTCACGCGAATGCAGCGCCGCGAGTGCGCCCATGCAGCCATAGCTGGCGGCCATCGTGTCGCCGATGGAAATACCCATCCGGCTGGGCGCGCGGTCAGGGTCGCCAACAATATGGCGCCATCCCCCCATTGCTTCGCCGATGCCGCCGAAACCTGCGCGAGACGAGTAGGGGCCAGTTTGGCCATATCCGGAAACCCGAACGATGATCAGGCGCGGGTTTATTTCGTGCAGTATGTCCGGACCCAGGCCCCATTTTTCCATTGTCCCGGGTTTGAAATTTTCGATCAGAATGTCAGCGGTCGCCGCCAGCTTGCGGACGAGCTCCTGCCCTTCCGGAACGCGAAGATTGGCCGACACGGCTTTCTTGTTTCGCGAGACCACTTCCCACCACAATTTATCTTCACCGCGACCCCAGTTGCGCATCGGATCGCCACCGCCCTTGCCATCAACCGCAGGTGGCTCGACCTTTATTACTTCTGCGCCCATATCGCCCAATAGCTGGCCGCAAAACGGTCCGGCAATCAGTTGCCCCATCTCGATAACGCGGATATCTTTCAATGCGCCTGTATTTGCTGTGGTCATTTCGCTTCTTTCATTGTCTGCCAGATAGGCTGGATCGGCGCGGGTAGTCCGGTTTCCTGTTCACAATTTGCCCTGAGGGTTTCGATATCCGGTCCGAAATCGAATGTGGATAACTCCGGCCGTTGGGTCCGTATTGACGCGCGGAGCTCTTCGGTTGCGCTGACATCGACAATACCCTGTTCGTTGACGACTACGCCATAATCGAGGGCACCGTTGACCGTTACCAGCCCCTGGAAAACCTCCTTGCCGATCAGGTCCGGATCGCGTTCAAGTGGATCGCCCCAGCCGCCGCCGCCCCAGGTGATGAAATGCAACTGGTCGTTTTCGCCAACATGAATTTCCTCGACCTTGTTGCCAACGATTTCCTGGGTGCCGTCGGCCTTTTCCAATATCTTGCGGGCGCGTTTGCCAGGAAGGCCGCCATTGACGCCCCAGGGCGGTACGAACCAGCGATCATCATGGATCGAGATGGTCCCCTCGCACAGGAATCGATAGGTCATATGGATGCCGTTGCCGCCGCGATGCAGCCCTGCGCCGCCGCTATCGGCCGCCGTTTCATAGCGCTCGATCACCAGCGGGAAATAGCGTTCGAGAAATTCATTCGGGACGTTTGTGAATCCCGGCCAGAGCGAGTGGCCATCGGGGCCATCGCCCAGCGGTCGGCCCGGTATGCCGCCAAAGCCAATCTGGAACAGCTGGAACCATTCTCCCTGTTTGTCATAACCAGAATAGAAGAGATGGGGTGAAGAGCTGAATCCTGCTGCGTTCAAGAATTCGGGTGTTTTCTGACCCAAAAGGCCACCTAATATATCAAAAATTCGCCCCAGTGCATGGGTGCGACCCGAGAGGGCTGCCGGGAATTTCGGTTTCAGCAAAGAACCTTCGGGGATGCGGACTTCGATCAGGTCGTAAAAGCCGTCGTTGAACAGAATTTGCGGATCAAAAACCATGATCATGTAGATGCCGAAAAACATCTTGAACATATTCTCGTTCAACAGGAAGTTAATCGAAGCCTGACTTTGCGGGTCGGTGCCGTCGAAATCGAGGATTACCTTTTCGCCGTCACGCCACATCGTGCATTTGATCTTGTAAGGGCCGTAACCCATTCCGTCATCGCAGATATAATCTTCGAAGCTTACTTTTTCTTCGCCGATGGCCATTGCGATCAGCTGTTTCATCGCGCGATGGTTGCGTGCCAGCAATTCCTGGGTGGCGCTGATATATATATCGTCGCCAAATCGTTCGGCCATCTCGATGACGCGACGGGCAGCTACCCGGCAGGACGCAACCAGTGCATTCAGATCGGCTTGGCACCAGTCGGGTTTGCGCGTCTGGTGCATGACCAGTTTCATCAGGTCATCATTATATTCACCCTTGCGCCAGATTTTGACCGGCGGAATGCGGACGCCTTCTTCAAAAACGGACTTTGCGTTGATCGGCATGGAGCCGACCACTTTGCCGCCAATATCGGACTGGTGCCCGAACATCGCAGTATAGGCGATCAGACGCCCGTCCTTGAAGACGGGGAGCAGAACCAGCCAGTCATTATTATGGCTGACTGCACCTTCGCAACTATAGGGATCGGAGAGGAGAACCATGTCGCCATCTTCAAGCGTTCCATCAAACTGCCGTAAAAATCCGTCGATAAAACTTCCGAACTGTCCGACGATCATTTTGCCCTTATGGTCGGCAATCAGCGGAAATGCGTCGCCCTGTTCGCGGATGCCGGGTGACATTGCTGTACGAACCAGCGTCGCGTCCATCTCTACTCGAGCGTTGCGGAGGGCATTCTCGATGATGTCGAGCGTGACCGGATCAATTTCCTTCTTCGCAAAAGGGGGCTTGTTCTTTTCAATGATAGTTGCAGGCATTTTATTCCCCCTCGGCCAGATTAATCAGAATATTTCCGACCGCGTCGACCGTTGCCACGCAGTCGGCTTCGATGAGCGTCGTGGAGTCCATTTCGACAACAATTGCCGGTCCGGGAATGATGTCACCTTGGGTCAGTCTGGACCGATCATAAATCGCACCATCCTGTTCCTTGCCATCCATCCACAGTTTGTGATCACGTATTTTGGCGGCAGACGGGTCTCCGTTGCCTTTTGCCAGTTCGGCGGAAGGAAGGTTCAGGGAACGGCCCAGGGCGACGGCCCGCAAATTGACGATCTCGTGCGGCGTATCCATGTTGAAAGTGAAAAGCCGATTATGCTCCTCGTTAAAGCGATCAAGAATGCCTTGGATCCCGCCTTGTTCGAGCATTTCGGGCGTAATCGTCAGCGATACTTCAAACGCTTGCCCCGCATAGCGGACATCGACCTCGAATTCGCTGCTGATATCCGCTTCGTCGACACCGTCAGAGAGCAGCTCTGCGCGGGTTTGCGACGCCATTTCCGAGAGCAACTGGATCAACTCGTCGGAATCCGTCTCAGAGGCGAATTTAGAGAATGACCGGGCGGTTTCTGTCCGCATGCGGGTGGTAGCATCGCCCAGAGCGCACAAGACGCCTGGTGACATCGGAGACACGGCTGGCCAGCTGCCGGTCAACTTTGCGACGGCATTGACGTGCAACGGTCCGGCGCCGCCAAAGCCCATGAGTGCGAAATGTCGCGGGTCATACCCTTGCTGGACGGATATCATCCGCAACGCACCAAACATGTTTTCGTTCACGATGTCGATAATGCCGCGTGCCGCTTCCATCAATCCTATGCCCAATGCATCGGCAATTGTTTGCACCGCTTTCGTCGCACCTTCGCGATCGAGTTTGAAGCTGCCACCGAGCAGGTTTTCCGGAAGATAGCCCAGTACGACATTTGCGTCGGTCACGGTCGGTTCTGTGCCACCTTTGCCGTACGCAACAGGCCCGGGTACTGCGCCGGCCGATTGCGGCCCCACGCGGAGAGCCTTGGTCAGTTCCGGCACATAGGCAATGGATCCGCCACCGGCGCCCACGGTTTTGACATCGAGCGATGATGCACGCACCGACAAATGGCCGACGTCTGTGGTCCTTACGCGCCGAGGCTCGAGATTTTCGATCAAGGCAACATCTGTCGATGTTCCGCCAACGTCGAGCGTAAGGATATTGTTCAATCCGGCATTGCGTCCAACCCAGATAGCACCGGTTACGCCACCCGCGGGGCCGGACATCAGGATATCGACCGGATGTTCTTCCGCTTTTGGTGATGTCATCAGGCCGCCATCGGATCGCAGAAGCGACAGATTGCCATTGATTCCCTCGTCAGCCAGCTTTGAACGCAAGCTCGAGATGTAGCGACTGACAACCGGCCGCACCGCAGCATTGGCGACGGTCGTCAGGGTGCGTTCATATTCCTGCATTTCCGGCAGCACCTCGTGGCTGAGCGAAACCGGAATACCGGGCAGCGAGTCTTGAACGATCTCCCCGACCCGCTTCTCGTGCGAGCCATTGGCATAAGCATTGATGAGCGACACCGTAATCGCCTCTACACCTTGTTGCTTGAGTGTGGCGATGGCGCTTGTGATGCTGGGCTCGCTGAGCGGCCGCAATTCCTGGCCGTGAGCATCCATGCGGCCGTCGACCGTCACCGTGTTTTCCAGTGCGGCCAAAGGCTGTGGCTTGGGCCACACGATCCACGAGGCCAGGCCGCCGGGTACCAAGCTGCGGGCGATTTGCATGATGTCATGATAGCCCTCGGTGGTGATCAGGCCGACCTTGGCGCCCTTGCCTTCGAGGACCGCATTGGTGGCGACGGTGGTCCCATGCAGGAAATATTCGATATCCCGGGCATCGACTTCAGCCTTTTGGCAAATTGCGGTTACGCCGTTCAAAATGCCTTCGGAACTGTCGTGAGGAGTGGAGGGAGTTTTATGCCTCCAAAATGCGCCACTTTCGACATTAAACAACAATAGATCGGTAAATGTACCGCCCACATCGACGCCCAAACGATAACCCATATTCTGTACCTTCATTGTACGTGTTGCGGAAAGGCGGGCGCGATTGCCACCAAACCGGGCAGCTTCTTGCCCATGATTCCGGATAGCCAGTCACTGTCAGCGATCAGCTTGTCCAAGTTCATTCCCGTTGAAATTCCGGCGCGCTCCAGCATGTAGACCGTGTCCTCGGTCGACACGTTTCCGGCGGAGCCTTTCGCAAAAGGACAGCCGCCCAATCCGCCCAGCGCGCTATCGACCGTTTGCGCACCCGCCCGGACCGCTGCCCAGACGTTGGCGAGCCCAGTGCCGCGTGTGTTGTGAAAATGTACCCGAACAGGGAGCGGGTTTATCGCCTCGCGAACCCGTTTGACCAGCTGTTCGACATGGGCGGGATTGGCTACGCCGATGGTGTCGGCAAGCGCGATTTCAACCGGACCTGCTTCGGCAATGGCTTCGGCCATCGCCACGACGCGATCCTGTTCAACTTCGCCTGCAAAGGGGCAGCCGAACGAGGCGCCAATAGTACATTGGGCGCTCAGTCCCTGGGATTGTGCATAGGCGATAATGTCCTTGGCCGATTCGACCGAACCATCGCTTGTCTGTCCCTGATTGGCCATGGCAAACTGGTCGGTGGAAACGGCGACTGCGCCTAATTGCAGGTTGCGCCCAGTTTCTGCGGTACGCTCGGCACCTCGTAAATTCATGACCAGGCCGATATATGTGACGTCGTCGCGATCGGGGAGCGCGGCGCAAACCTCCTCGGCATCGGCCATCTGTGGGACGCGTCTGGGATTGACAAAACTTGCCACTTCAATGCGTCGGCTGCCGGATTCGATTGATTTGTCGATCAGTAGGATCTTGTTTGCGGTGCTGACGATAGCTTGCTCGTTCTGCAGACCATCACGGGGTCCAACTTCGACAATTTCGACCGCATTTTGATCTGACGGGATGTTTTCACTCATGGCCAGGGAACTGGAACATCTCAACGGATCCAAGAACGCTATTGCGCCAAGCTATCCACTGTGCGGATAGTGGGGATGGATTAGCACTTCATGGTTTAGACTTTGATTTCCATCTAACGGGAGAAAGGATCGTTTTTCCCTCTTTGCCGTCGTTCCAAACGGCTTTGTCGAACAACCGCGACCTTGCGCCGGCTGTTGCCAATATCGGAACGCAGCGAGCGTTTGCCGACGATCAGCGCGGGCGTTTCGACGGGCAGCACCGATGTAATCGGCTCAGGCAGACCCGCAAGCGCGAATACGGCAGTTAGGCCGCGATATTCGAGAAAAGTCTCCCAGCTTCAGGGCAGGCCATCGGCCATGGTCCCGCCGCATATCCGGCCCGTAGCCTTGGTTTACGCTCCCCGTATCAATCGGCCAGGCCTTGCGCCCGTGGACTGGTCGAAGCGCCGGATAATCTCCCCGGATACGATCGTCGCGTCATAGCCGGTGGCGCGCTGGTGCAGTCGTTGTCCGCCTGCGGGCAGATCGCGGACGATTTCCGGCAAGTGTAGCTGTAGCTTTTCGAGATCAATCACGTTGATATCCGCCTTCGCGCCGGGTTTGAGCAGGCCACGCTCGTCCAGGCCGACCGCCTTGGCGGCTTTGTGTGACAGCATATGCACGGCTTCGGCCAACTCAAAGCGTTCTGCCTTGGGGTTGCGGACATATTGGGTCAGCAAATAGGTCGAGTAGCTGGCATCGCAAATTGCGCCATAATGGGCACCGCCGTCGCCGAGCCCCGGAATGCAATGGGGGTGGCTCAGCAACTCGTGGGCGCTGGCCAGCGTGCCATTCTCGTAATTGCCGAGAGCGGCGAGGAACAGGCCCTTGCCATCCGTCTCGAGCAACCGGTCATAGGCAATCTCTTGCGGCGTGCAGCCTTTGGCTGCGGCCTGCCCTGCCATACTCATCTCTTTTGGCGGCGCATAATCCGGTGGATTGTCGAGCGGGAACAGCCAGTTCCAGTCGCGGGCCAGCGCGTTGAACGGATGGCCGGGCTCAAAGTCTTCGCTGATCAGGGCGGCCCGCAATTCCGGGTCGCGCATGGCCTTTACCTGCTCGTCTATCGGCAAGTCGGCGATCTTGGCCCAGCTCGGGCAGAGAATGAACGGGTGGACGGTTAGTTCCAGTCCGGCGATCAGACCGATCGGGCGCGGCATGATCTGGGCGGTCGCCTTGCCACCATTGGCATGGGTGCGGTCGATCATGTCGAGCACCTTGCGCCAGCGCGGCGGGCCGTCATTGCCGGATGCCAGCGTGAAGGTCGCCGGCCGGCCGGAGCTTTCCACCACCCGCTCGATCACCTGATATTCCTTGTCCCAGCCGACGAAGGCATCGAGCACCACCTGAAACGTGCCTGTCCCGGCATCTTTCATGCCGCCACAGATCGCTTCCAGTTCGGCCACGTCGGCCTCGAATGTCGGGATAGCCCCGCCGTCGGCGGTCTTGTGAATGGAAAGGCGGCATGCTGGCGTAGAGCCAACGCAGCCGCTTTTCCGGCGCCTTGTGATAGCCCAGAGCATAGCCGACCCGCATGAACGGCCAGATAAATCCGATCGCGGCCGCCCAACGGGGACTGACGACGTAGGCGAACAGCCACAGGTCGGGCAGAAACAGCACCAGATGCTCCAGCGTGTTTTGATGGGCGCGAACATGGCGTTCATATTCGGGGGGGGGGGGGGGGG